>Ga0209512_1001722_pt1 | contig 25571 bp, 33 predicted proteins | sample frozenSSSSmetaG_FD_184142 | JGI IMG/M metagenome (GOLD analysis project Ga0209512, IMG submission 184142) | Glacier valley bacterial and archeal communities from Borup Fiord, Nunavut, Canada, to study Microbial Dark Matter (Phase II) -... | ecosystem: Environmental > Aquatic > Freshwater > Ice >...
TCCTTCAGCCTCCTGATCGCCCTCCTCATCCCCTCCAGCCGCCCCCGCTCCTGCACCACCATCCCCACCACCAGATCCCTCACCGCCCTCCTCGCCGTCTTGGCCCGCCACTCCTGCCACCCCGCCAGCTCGCCCGCCACAACCTGCTGCGTATACCGCAACTCGCGCCCCAGACTCCCCTTCTCCTCCTCCTCCTTCCGGATCACCTCCTCCTTCTCGCGGTCGAGGCGCTGTCGCGTATCATCCAGCAGGCCGAGCGGCCACCGCGTTGAGCGCGAGAGGGAGGCGTAGTTGCGGTTCAGGGAGCGGGACGAGTTGTTGATGCTGGAGATGAGCTGCGTGGGGCGCGAGAGGGAGAGGAGGAGCGCGATGAGCGTGCTGTGGATGGAGAGGAGGGTCGTGTGCAGCGCGGAGATGGGATGGCTCGTTGGGGGAACCAAGGTGAGTAGGTATGTCTCGAGCGCGTTGATGTGGGTCGATGGTATGAATTCGAGGGGCTTCAGCGATTTCGATGCGATTTGCCCAGCTTCGGAAAGATCTGCTTGGTTTAGCATAGTCACGTGAAGAAAAGGGGTAAACGGTTTGGGGTGAGAGGCCTTACCAAACATGACGATGCGCAGCGCATTCGTCCGTCTGATGACGCTCTTCGTGGCGTAATTGACGCTGCGCACCATATCCCTCGCATGGTCGACAAACTGCTCAACATCCTTGACATCCTCGACCGGCTCATACTCTTCTCTGACGCGGTCCAAACGGGCTTCGGCTTTCAGTTTGCTGCGCTTTTCCATCATGTCTGCCTGGATGTCCGGGACGAGGAAGAACTCCCACAGCATCTCATGAGTAGAAAAAGTCGAATGCGATAATAGGATCTTCAGAAACCCATTAAGCCTGACCTGGATATCTCTCAACACGGCTCGTGATGGCTTGGAAGAGATCTGGAATGGACTGCGCATCCCCGCTATGCTTGGGAGCCAACTCGCCGGGTTTTCCAACGCCAGGAGCTTTGCGAGGTTCTCAAAATCTGCCAAGGACCGCCGGCAGGTCGTGACTGTGAAGCTTAATTCGTGAGACGGCGCACCGGATTTTACGACCAGCCTGATAGTGGCGTCTTCGACGAAGAAGGAGCGCACAACAGCTGTGATACGGCCATCTTCGGCTGGCTGATTAGTAAATAGGACTAGATCGTCGATACGATTCCTGACCTCGTCATCTTTGGCGAGCTCGACAGCTGTCAGGCCGCGAAGTTCCTTCGCGTTGGTATCGACTCGAGGATCGCCGAACAGGACTCGGACCATGTCTATCCGGCCATACTTGCTGGCAACCATGAGCGGAGTAAACTTCTTATCGTTCGTTGCATTGACATCTGCATCGCAGAAAAGGAGTATTCGTAAGGCGATCTGAGGATCATTCACGATGTGGAGAAGGGTATTGCCCTTTGAATCGACATGATCGACCAGATGAAGCGGTAGACCATCTCCTTGTGTAGCTGCTGCCGCAATGAGACCTGACTCTACCATCTCTTGATAATTTCTATTGTCATAGGAGCGACATAAGGCGAACAATGGCGTTTGTCCATTTCTGTCCCTTTGCCTCCACGGTATTAATCTTCCAATGTGTTCAATCAGCCATGGAGCATTGAAGAGATAGTGTCCTACCCTTCGTCCTCTTATATCTTGCCGCGCAAGATATGAGATGATAAGTGATTCTTCTGCATGAAAGACCACATCTAACAGAATATCGATGACTTCCTTATGCCCAAGTTGTACAGCTGCACTGAGCAGTGTGGTCCCTTCATTATTTGCGTCTTCAAGCACAGAAGAAAGCGGATAATATTCCTCCAATATCAATAGATATTTAAGAGATTCCGGGCGGTTATTGTTGACTGCCATCATGAGAACCGAGTCTCCCGAGATATCTTCGGTTTGGGAGAGCCTCTCAATTGAAGTGTCGCCTTCAATCCCACTACTCATAGAATCGATTGTCGTTGCTCGTGAACGAAACGAGATTTCTGAGCTAGTGGACATACTCCGCATGTCCATTGTAACCGTCTTTGGCCGTCTGAAAGGTGGGACAAGATCCTCGGTTTGTGGTTGGTCGTCCGCGGCCTCTTCGACTTGGAATGGAAAGACATGTGCCAATGTTGATGCCTGAGATGTCCTCCGAGAGAGGGAGCTTCTTGAAGAAGGTCGGCTGCTTCCATTCGTCAAGTTCCAAGGCTTCACCGGTTTCTCGATGTTATCATCTTCATCATAGTGTTCTGGCGAGTCGCAACATTGCGGCTCCATTATCTTCTTCAGCTCCTCTATTTCTCCATTTGCGGTAGCCTGCCACAACTTCTTGTTCCTTCTGCTGGCTTTTCGAAGACCTCCTGAATCCCTTTGGAGATATGAAAGCACAGCCTCGAATGTGCTCAATGCATAGCCCATCTCGCCACTTTCGACATCATCTATATAGATGAAATGGCGCATGTATAGCAGTCTTGCTTGAAGAAACTTGACTTGCGATCTAATGACCACCACAAGCAGTAACGATACCAGAGTATCCGCGTTTATGGTTAACACCGGGTCGACCTTTTCCGGGCTAGAAGCTGTTTCTGTGCCGCTTTTCGCTACATTGGTAAGTTGAGTGACAGTTCTCAGGGTGAGAAGCAGGATATCCATCATCTGCTGAGGGCTTCCTGCAACACCCATTTTCCGAAATTCCTCCACCGCTCGTCCAAGCCGCAGCGTCAACTCATGCTTGCCTGCACGTCCGCCTTGTATCGATATGCCGACTTGCGATATATCTATAAACTCCATCTGTCTGATTTTTGATTCAAGCTCAAGGTCTTCAAGTCGTTTAAGCGCGCAGAGTCTAGGATATAATATGCCATCATGCAACTGTTCTGCCACATATCGCTCTATAAGTCTTTCGACCACAGGTCCCGTGAGATCGGTTGTTGCTCCTAATAGTGAAAGTTGTTGTTTATCGACCATCTGGAAAAGATCTATAGCAGCCGTGACAGCCGTCTCCAAAGCGCCTCGCATTATCTGTTCATCATCCTCCATGTATGAAGAGCCTGTTGGAACCCGTTCAAGATTGCCATTTTCTTGTGGCGATAGAGCCACGTTGTTCGACCGTGCTTGTCTGACGACTGCCGCAATAGGTCCGTCGGGCGCTGGATCAGGTATATGATTCGCAGAGGGCGGAGGTGGGAGAGGTTTGTCGAAGACATGATTGAATTCCTTAAAGAGCCGTTCGAGACCGGGCTGCATCTGCCTAGCTATCATCGGAAAGTGGTTCAGGAGGTCATTGAACGTCTTGATATCCTTTTTACGCGGAAGTGCGCTGACCGCCCCTCCAATATGTGGATCTTGAACGAGAGGGACCGTTCTTGCAATACCAGTCGAGTCCGATTTTGAGACCGCAATTGCATCTTTCGAGTCGTCCACCGTGCCTATCAGCGGCCGAGAAATGTAGTATATCAGCCATGGTCGTGGCTCTAGCGAGTCGGGATACCATAGAACGTCATTCAAAAGTTGTGCTTGATTGAGTGTCTTGAATCCTGCGCACAACATATCAGCATCCCATCCGGTTCTTGTTCTGCCTTCGCCCTCGCGATTAGGACGTAGTCTACCTTTATTTGCATACACAAATGCATCCTTGATTATCACCGTCTTCCCATTGATGGTCGTGAACTGTTTTGCCTTCCCCCTATGCTCGCGCATATTGCTGTCCTTCCCTCCCGCCGTCGCGCCATTGGTATTTAATATCCGCAACACATGGCTTCCCAGGAACTCCTCTGTATGAGCCAGATCTGAGAAGAGAGCGCCAGACTCGCGATCGCGGGAGGTGAGGAGGACTTCAGTAGTCGGAACTAGTAGGATCTATCACGAAGATCAGCTATTAGAGTACTTGCAGGCCGTTGCGCCAGGGGTAACTTCTCAGGCTTGCCAAGGGGTGACTGACATGATGATGAACAGGCGTACACTGGGCTGGGAATGTACTCCTGAAGAAGGCGCTGAGAAAGGGATTTAGGGGTTGCATTCATTCAACCTTTGCTCTTGATGTCAGCGATTCAACATGCCCGTCCTGTGGCGCCTCGGAGAACCTCTGGAGTTGTGAGGTTCGCGCCAAGCTATCGGCATGGGAACAGAGCTTCTAGGAAGTATGTGCCATCGGATCAGAAGATATATGCTCAATTTTGATAGTGCTTTGGACTGTCGAGGGCTGTACAAAAAGTTGATGTCGTTAAACGGGTTCTGTTGATCATTCTTTGAGGTATCTAACCATGGCAGCTATCTCCGTCCATCCATCCACCCCTACGCGCAATCACAAGCTTCGCGTGCACATAATTGGTTGTGGTGCACTTAACCGAATAATCTGGGGAAGTGACGTCCACTACCCCCTTTCGGGCTAAGGATATTCCGGAAGACCAACACGTTCCAGGAACTGGAGGGGAAACATTTGCACATGACTGATACGTACGGAGTACATATTCAGAATACTCGAGTACACTTGAGTTGCTCAGTTAGAGCCCTGGCCGAGACTGTTCTTCATACCATCACATCACACATAGATTCACAACCGAGCGGTGCCAAAGAGACAGGTACTCTATTTCAGGATTATCTCAATCAGTCTCTCACTTGAACGAACGTTGAGAACATGAAGTCAAGGGGAATCAATTCAGCAGCTGCTTTTCAAACATGTCTGTCTCATATCTGCTGAGCAATAAGCGTAGGCTACACAACTTCTCTTTGAAGCATGCGTCCGCAATTTCATATCGTCGTAGTGTCAAAATATCCTAATCTAGGTCTTGACATCTGGAGTATCGCGGCCAATGTACTCCTTGAACTTCAACAGCTCGGTCGCAAGCTTGATGTCTGGCTTCAGGAAGTCCTGGGCATCCAAGCCATACGCGCTGGCGTCTCCAGTGTGCTTCTCGATGTACAGACGGATGGTAGCGCCACTGCTGCCAGTGCCCGAAAGGCGGACGACAATGCGGCTTCCATCATCGAACTTGACATAGAGACCTTGGTTTGAGCTGACACTTCCATCGAGATCCTTGTATTCGAAATCGCCGGCATCGCTGACGGTCCGATCTATCGCAGGAAAGTTAGCCAAGCGCTGGCAATTAGACTGGATCAATTGCCATCTTACCTCCAATCTTGGATCCGACAAAGGACTTATCCTCAATCTTGGCGGTCAAGTCCTTAACCACCTTGTTTGCACCATCACTGTCCACGTTCTCATAATCGTACCTGGTGAAGAACGTGCGGCCATAAGTGTTCCAGAAGTCGTGTTGGATCTTGGAGATGCTTGGAGTGATATCTGGATGGGCCTCACCAACGCCAGCGATGATGTTGAGCCATGCAACAACGGCCCAAAGACCGTCTTTCTCGCGGATATGGTTGCTGCCAGTTCCAAAACTCTCCTCGCCGCAAATAGATAGCTTATCTGCGTCGAACAGAGCACAGAAGAACTTCCATCCCGTGGGCACTTCGTAGCAGTTCAAGCCCTGCGCCTTCGCCACGAGGTCAACCGCTCCAGAGGTTGGCATACTGCGAGCAAGGCCATAGACGCCCTGCTTCTGGAAGTATGGGATGAGCTTGGCATGATGAGCAATAATTGCCAAGCTGTCACCTGGTGAAACGAATGCATTGGCACCATAAATCATGTTACGGTCTCCGTCACCGTCACTTGCAGCACCGAAGTGGATTCCATTCTTATCCACAACCTCGACAAGGGAGTGCGCGTATGTCAAGTTTGGATCTGGATGTCCGCCGTTGAAGTCGGGCGAAGGAATGCAATTCTGAGTGCTATTCTTGAGTCCAAGCTCCCCCTCGAAGATGGCCTTGCCGTATGGTCCAGTAACGCCAGACAAGGCATCGAAAAGAACCTTGAAATCCTTGTTCTTGGAGAAGAATCTCTTGATCAAGTCGAAGTCGAAGATATCCTTCAGCATCTCCAAATAGTCGGCGACTGGGTCAATGACCTCAACTTCGAGCGAGCCATAGGCCCTTGTGCCAATCGTGGAGATGTCGACCTCTGGAATGTCGGCAATTTTGTAGGAGGTCAAGGTTTTCGAGACCTGGAAGATCTTATTCGTGACAGCCTCTGGTGCTGGACCGCCATTTGATAGGTTGTACTTGATACCGAAATCGTTCTTTGGACCTTGTAACTTTGTCAGTCGTCAAATCTGGCCATGGTGTGTGTGCAGTGATTTACCTCCAGCATTGTGACTCGCAGTCAACAGGATGCCTCCTGTCGCCTTCCGCTTACGGATAACATGGCTAGCCGCCGGAGTGCTCAGGATGCCATTCTGACCGACCAGCAGCTTCTTGACACCATATGCAGCTCCAATCTTTGCGATAAGCTGGACCACCTCTGGATTCCAGTAGCGACCGTCACCGCCAATGACCAGGAAAGCTCCCTCGGCGCCTTCTGGAATGGAGAGCAGGATACTTGTGACGAACGACTCGCTGTAGTGAGGCTGTTGGAACACGACGACTCTCTTCCTCAAGCCACTCGTTCCCGGCTTTTGGTCCTGGAACGGCGTCAGCTCTACGGTCTTGATGCTCATGATGCCTGATTGTCCTGAAGACTGTTGTGAGGCGGGGTTGAAGATGTATGTGGAATGTGGGATGTGGGATGTGGAATGCGGAATATGGAATGTCGAATGTGGAAGACTACAGTTTAGAGGCGCGATCAACAAGACCGGCAGGACCACCCCACGTTTCCCTACAACGTCACTTTGGTGAGCTCAATCATGACAATGAGGGGCTGAGAGCTGGCGGAAAGACCATCACGTGGCACGTGCGCGCATGGCGATATCGTGGATGAATGCTCCACTGCTGCCCAAGGCTCAGCTCCAATAATGTATGTACATATGTACATACCTATACATACCCCCTATATGTACATACATACCTCCTATACGAGGGGACCTCCATACATACATACCTAGTACATACGCATAAAAGGAGAAGCACACACGGAAAGGGCCAAAAAGGCGGTGAAAATAATACTGTGTAGGTCGTCGCATCGCACATAAGGTGATACGAAAATCCAACAACCACATATGTAAACACCTGGTGGACGCGACCAGGAGGCCGCTTTCAGCCCAATTGTTGCTTCGGCATCGGGATTATTGCTTGATTTCTTTAGTAGTAGTGGTAGTAGCAGCAGTAGTAGTAGTCCTCTCACTATCCGTAGCTGTAGCTGCTGCCGCTGCTTGTTTCTGGAAAATATTCTCCTTATAGAATCTAGCTTCTTCGATGCTCTCCAGGATGTCCTCCTTTGCCTTATGAAGGAGCCTCTTGGTCGGAACCCGTCTCACAACATCATGAGGGGACCATCGTCTTGCCGCCTCCTTGATAGTGCTCACGTCGAGGATCCTGTGGTTGAAATGGTCATGCACCTTGGTCCATGGAGCGAGCCTCAGGAACGCCTTGTCGGCATGCACGCTGTTGCCCGCCAGCAGAGCCCGTCGCGGCTCAGGGACGTACTTTTTGATATAGGCCAGCAGCTCGTCGGCAGCTTGTTCTGGCGTTGTCGTCGAAGCTATAACCGCTGACGTGAGACCTGTCCCTCCGTGCGTCTCGGTGCACCATTCCACCATCTGGTCCATCCGCTCCTTGCTTTGGTGGACGACGACTCCCCATCCATCCTCATCGACCAGCTCAAGATCCCCATTCGTGATGAGGCAGAATACTTCAATTATGACATCATTATCGAGGTCAAGGCCGGTCATCTGAGGGTCTCATTAGTGGTACTCATGGATAGAGAAGAAAGGAAGGTGGGATTTTACCTCACAGTCGATCCATACCAGCGCATTTTCAACATATGGAGTCGCCATGAGGGCTGAACAGCAAGGAAGCTCCGTATCTAGACTCTCCTTGACATCAACATGCAAGGCACCTAATTAAAGCGATGAAGATCAAAAGACACTGTCGCGTTGCTTAAGGACTTGATGGCTTGGAAATATCGATCACGTGGTTAATGTCTTTGATGCCTCAGGCCTAAATTTCTAAGCAGGTCCCAAGTCCATCCACGAGCAACGACCAACGTGTCTGTTGTCCACTGGTTAACCCAAGAGCCATCGTTCTTGATCCAAGGCGGCCAGTAATCTGAATAGCTCTCCGCCATCTTGAGTCTTTGGGAACCATATGGTCAGTGAATGCAACGTTTCATGCATTATCATGGCCTGATTGGAACGGTATGTAGTAGCCTTGAAGTTGAGACAAGGCTGCAGCTTTATTATAAGATACACGAGAGGCCTCCTGCTGCTTCGCATTCATAACATATTCTAAATAAATATTCATTTCTTCTGAGATATATACAATCACCAACTCGCTTTCCAATATGGCACCTCACGCAGATATTCAAGACGAAGAGGACATTGTTCGGCTTCCCGCTCCCGAGAAACCTCCAATGTCAACATCTCCTCGGTTGCTGATCATCGGAGCTGGCTCAAGAGGCAATGCATATGCAAAAGCAATTGGTGAATCTACGAACGGCATATGTGCCGCGGTGGTGGATCCCATCGTCTATAAGAGACAAGAACTTGGTCGCAAATATATCTGGGGAAACGAAAAACCTACTGATGGCCAAGAATTTGCGGACTGGAAAGGCTTTGTTACTTGGGAAGAAACCAGAAGAGCTAGAGCTGCTGCAGGAGACGAGGTCCCAGAGGGCATTGATGGCGTGTTCATTTGCGTCCAGGATGAACTCCACAAGGCAGTTGTTCTCGGACTCGCCAAGTTAAACCTGCATGTTATGTGCGAGAAGCCGTTGGCAACGACTCTTGATGACTGTTTAGCCATTTATAAGGCTCTATTGCCACCTGATACTTCCAAGGCTCCGGAAAGGATCTTCTCGGTTGGCCATGTCCTCAGATACAGTCCTCACAACATGCTTCTTCGGAAGCTACTCCTTGAGGACAGAGTGATTGGAGACATTCTCTCAATCAACCACACAGAGCCTGTAGGCTGGTGGCATTTCTCGCACAGTTATGTCAGGTCAGTAACTCATCCTTATTCTATACTTGTCAGCTACTGAACGCAAATAGAGGTAATTGGCGAAAGGAATCCACATCTGCCCCGTCCTTACTCACCAAATCCTGCCATGACATCGATGTCCTTCTCTGGCTTCTCAGCTCACCACCTCCAAACTCGGCGAATCCACCGCATCTTCCCTCCACCGTCTCCTCCTCCGGCGCCCTCCAATTCTTCAACAAGCTCCGCAAACCAACCGCCGCTGGCCCCGCCACAAACTGTCTGTCCTGCGCCCACGAGCCGGACTGCATGTTCTCCGCCAGGAAAATCTACGTCGGCGACCAGCTCCGCGGTCTAGGCAGCGGGAATACCGACTGGCCCGTCAAGATCGTCGTTCCCGAAATCGAAGAATGCATCTCCACCGGCGGCCAAGCAGCGGGCGAGAAAGCGATCCTGGAGTCACTGGCCGAAGACTACGACGAAAGCACACCGGGAGACGTCGTCGGCAAGAAAAACTGGTTCGGCCGCTGCGTCTGGGAGTCCGACAACGACGTCAACGACGACCAGGTCGTGACCATGACGTGGGACAACGATCCCATTTCGGGGTCGCTCGCGGGCCGCGGCGCGAAGATCGCCACGTTCCACATGGTCGCCTTCACGGCCAAGATCTGCGAGCGGTACACGCACGTCTACGGCACGACGGGCGAGGTTTACGCGGACGGCAACTGCATCAGCGTGACGGACTTCACGAGGCCGATGCCGCTCGAGGGGTCGAAATCCAAGTCGGAGGCGGCGTTTGAGACCAAGAAGCTGTACCCGTACTTGGCGGGCGGTGGACACGGAGGAGGGGATTCGGGGCTGGCGAGACAGTTTGTGTTGGCGGTGGATAGGGTGAAGAGGGGAGAGGAGGCGGAGAGGGTGCAGATGGAAGAGGTGGGCTGTACGCTCGAGGAGATTGTGAGGAATCATGCGATGGTTTTTGCGGCGGAGGAGGCGAGGAGGAAGAAAGTCGTGCTGGATTTTCCGGGGTGGTGGAAGAGGGAGGTGGAGGGCAAGTTGAAGTGAGGGTTAGATATCAGGCAGTAAAGGGCGGTCTGAGGTGTGGTCATCATGCGGGAGTTATAGCGAAACGAATTGGACTTTGGTGCTATAAACGCTCTTCCCGAGAAATCATTTTCGGAATCCAAGGGGGAAAAAATCAACCCCAACACATCGATAATGATGATGGTGCCGCTCACGAATCACAATTATTGCCCTTTCACACGCAACACTAACGACGCCTGCGATCCAGCAAGACCTCCCTGGTTTCTTGAAACCGAAATCAGGCCAGAGGCAAGAAGCAGAGCAGCAGCAAGCGACAGCGGTGGCGAATCGAATGCCAGACGACAGGAGAAGAGGAAGGTAGGAGCAAACCAGCCAGGCCACATTGGGATTGTCGGCACGAAATCTGACGCGGTCGCACTTCGTAGATCATAAAAGTGTGGATGGCCTATGCCTAGCTTTCGGTTGTGATGCACACCGTAGTTGGACTCTGAAGGCATATATATACATATTTTGTCTCTGCTTTAGGTGACAAATTGTCATATGATGGTATAAGACGCTTTTGGCCATGATGCACGCATAGCTCAGTCCGGAGTCATCTATATGCTTTTGCCCACCTGTGCCCCCCGCATCGCCCAGCCTTATTTCATTTGGGACGTCCACACACCCATCAACCCTCCGCCTCGATACTCTCGTAGCTATTCGACTTATGCTTCGGCTGGAACTGGAAGTCCTTATGCGCCGGACCCAAGAACATCTCACTATAGCACCGTTAGCCTTGCGTCCTCATCCACTCAGTTCCCAAACACGGCGCCAGCATACCTGATCTTAATCCAATCCTTATAATTGTCGCTCGCCAGCAATGTCTCCAGGTCATCTCTACTCCTGTACGCCGGCGGCCTGTCCTGCAAGCTCGGCGGCAGATGCTCCAGGATGCCCACCGGCACGTAGCGATGCGCAAAGCTGAGCCACTCGAGCAAGAAGCGTCTGGTCTGGCCAACGCCGATCTCGTCCGAGCCCCACGCCTCGAGTCCGTACCTCGCGAACTTCTCGATGTAGGCGAGGCGCTCCGTGGACGACTTGTCGAGGTACTGTCCCGCCTGGATTTCCTCGAACAGCCAGGGCTTGATCAGGGCGCCGCGGGCAAGCATGACGGAGTCGACGCCGGCGTTCTGGATGTTATCGTAGTAGTCGACGTGAGAGTAGCAGTCGCCATTGCCGACGAAGTAGATCTTATCCCCATTAGCCTGATCCCTCGCGTCTGGCTCGTTGATCGTATCAGTCAGCGCATCCTTCTTCTCGTTGTACGCCTTGATCTGAGCGGCACATTCGGCGATATAGCTCCAATCCGCACTCTTGGTATACCTCTGCTGTCTACTGCGTCCATGGAGCGTGATTGCCGCGCATCCTGGAGGACCAAGACGGTCGCGGGACTCAAGGCCACCGAAGGCGAGGCGCTCGATAATTTTGGCGGCAGTAGGCTTGTTGTCGCGGGTCCCCATACGGATCTTGGCTGTAATTGGAATATCTAGAGAAACAGCGTTCATGCCACGGATGATTTTCTCAAGCTTCGAGGGCGCGTCGAGGAGAGCTGAGCCAGCGCCGGTTTGGTAAACGAGCTCAATAGGACAGCCGCAGTTGAGTTCGATGCTGCGGACATTTGGGACGAGAGTGGCGAGGGCCTCGGTTGCTTTCAGAGCCATCCATGGTTTACTAGAAGAGATCTGGATGCCGAATTTGAGATCTTTAGCGTTGTCGTAATTTTGGATGATTGATGTTGGGGTATAACGAGGAGGAGAAATTTCCGATTCATGAGCCTTCATCAGTGCCCATTCTCCCTTTCCGCCCTTGATGAGAGAATCGGACATGGCCATCTCGGAGTATGTGATCTGAGCGCCCAGTTCAACACAGAGGCGTCTAAATGGCAAATTGCCTTGCGTAGTCAATGGAGCCAAGACTGGAGTCTCCGGGCCATAGTAGAGTCGACGCTTTTCCGATGGGCGGAAAGGTGGCTCTACATACTCGGCACGATGATCCTCAATAATTTCGTCCTTCTTTTTGTGGAAAAACTTCTCTTGGATTTTGGAGTCCTTCTCGAGCCATGCACTATACGCGTCGGATTTCTCGGTCTTGAATCTTCTTCGTGCCAAATCAAGCTTGTCTGCCGTCGCAACGACATTGACCACTCCCGCTCTGTTCTCCTCATCGTCAAGCTCGGCGCCAGTTGCTCTCGCTGGGTCGATTGTGAGAACAAGCTCCTTTCTACCATCTTCCCTTGTGATCTCTTCCATATGGCTCGCGACGAAGCGGCATTTCCACCCAGCATAGCATCTTCCATTGACTTCCCATACAGGGCACTTTCCGCTGAAAGTTGTAAGATCTTCCCGCTTGCCCTCCTTCAGATATTTTCGCAGGTCGTGACCAAGATTGCATCTGTCGCCAAATCTGCATTCCTTTGGCGAGAATTCTCGAGAGTTGGCGATGCTGTTGCAGAGCTTGATGACATCAGTTGATGAGCCAAAGTTTCGTGATGTATTTTGGCCCTTCTCCTTCTTCTTCTTCTTCTTCCTGTCGCCATTATCGTTATTATCTCGATCATCCAGGACATGCTTCTTGTTTTCGGCTTCATCGTCTTGCGCATTTGGCTCTACTGGTGCCTCGATCCTACCAGGACCATGAATAAGATACCTAAGTTGTGTTAGCACTGCATTGACGATATATGGCGGCGTTGACTGCACTTACTCTGCCTTGATCATAGCTACGCCTCTCACTTTGTCTCGGGTGTCGACTTTACTAGCTATGATCGAAACCTCGCCATCAAGCTTTGGCCGCTTTGAAGAAGGCTCTGAGGAATTGGAGATTCCATTATGGGTACCGTCTACGCCATTGCTTGTCGCAGCCTCAACCACGGTCACAGCAGCGTCCACGGCTTCCAGAATGGATTGGACAGGCGCATCTCCCAATGCCGCATCCTCCAACGGCCTTTTTAACGACGCTGCAGACGCCAGGGGATTCACAGCATCGGCCATACTTCTGTATTGTGTTTGCAACAAGAAGAAGGGTTTTTAGAGCAGCGAGTGGAAGTGGACGTCAAAGGTTAAGGAAATGTGAAATATCACGCCTCCTCGATAATTTTGCGCCGATATGCTGTTATCTTAGCGTCTGGCCGGCAAGGCTGAACCCCATGGATGAGTCCCATCCCTTCATTCCCTAGGGTCTCGAGAACTCTTTAAATTCCATTCCTCGGCCCATTGAGTTCCGAGCGCTTCACGTTAAGCTGAAGACTGGTAAACAATATTTCTCTTTATAAGGTGTTTATATGAGTATATTTCTTTTGAGCAGCGCATATCTGACTTCTGTTATTGTTATATACCTAATATAACCCCGCGCTGCGTTTCATACTGAGCTGCAGGGGTACCCTAATCAATTCAACACGACCACTCGTATACCTACATACATCATCAGCCTCCTTTCTACGACAGCCTCTCCAGCAAACAGCCTGTCCAGCCGTTCCGCCTTTCCAACAAACGATGCGGATGCGAGGAGGATACTACAGGCAAAAGACTACGGGCCGAGCACACAATGGCTGATCAGCAGAAGTATCTGGAGAAGGCGCGATCGCCGAGCAAGACAAAGCTTGTACGCTCTCAAAAGATCATGCAGGTCTCCCCGACAGATACCCGACCTGAAGATATTCCAGAAGACTCAGAACCCAGTCAAAGCAGAGCCCCTACGCGCAGCCGTACGCCTGGCCATTCATCCAGCAAGAGCACCGACAAGCGGAAATCAAGCCTTACCAAGGACTCTCGTTCACGCTCACAGTCGCAATCGCAATCGCATTCTCGCCCCAAGTCTCCGGCAGCGACAAGTCCTGTGCCGAAGCTACCTACCCAGAACAACGAAAATGCTAGCGCTGTGAAGAGTGCGAATAAGCCAGACGGTCCTCCTCCAGCTTCAAATAGTCTATCAGCAGCCAAAGATGAGCGGCGGCCGCTCGCATTGCGATCAACTTCTGCGATAGCCGGCAAGCCCGTCAGCAACACTGCAACACCCGCGGCCACGCCAAAACCACCCCTCCACTCCAAGAAAATTGGCCAACACACGTACTTCCCTCCACTTCCAGATGCGAAATCAGCGCCCGATGTCTTGCCAGCTCCAGCATCTGGCATGTACTGGTCGCGAGCCCCCACGTCCGGCGCACCTCACACCGCCCTCCGCGCTCATACCACAACCGCAATCGGGTCAAATATCTACGTGTTTGGCGGCTGCGACTCCCTCTCTTGCTTCAACGAGCTCTATGTCTTCGATGCGGACGCCTTCTACTGGTCCAGTCCCTTCATCAGCGGCACGCTCCCTCTGCCGTTGCGAGCCATGACATGTACGGCAGTCGGCAAGAAACTCGTCGTCTTTGGCGGTGGCGATGGGCCAGCGTACTACAACGACGTCTATGTCCTCGATACCGTCAATTTCCGTTGGTCCAAACCTACGGTTAGTGGAACGCCACCCAGCAAACGAAGGGCACACACGGCGTGCCTGTACCGCAATGGTATCTATGTCTTCGGGGGCGGCGATGGCGTGAGAGCGTTGAACGATGTGTGGCGCCTCGACGTGGCAGATGTGAATAAGATGTCATGGAGACTGATCTCGGCGCCATCCAGCACATCGTCTTCGCCCACGACCGAGCGCAAAGACGGGAAAGAGATCAAATCACGGCCAGACCGGGACATCAAACCAAAAGCCAGAGGCTACCATACGGCAAACATGGTCGGCTCAAAGCTGATTATCTTCGGCGGCTCGGACGGCGGCGAATGCTTCCGCGACGTCTGGGTCTTCGACGTCGAGACGCTGATATGGAAGGCCGTGCACATCCCCGTCTCGTACCCGCGCCTCTCACACACGGCCACGATCGTAGGCTCGTACCTCTTCGTGATCGGCGGCCACGACGGCGTCGAATACAGCAACGAGGTGCTCCTGCTCAACCTCGTGAACATGCAGTGGGACAAGCGGAAGATCTACGGCCAAGCGCCCAGCGGGCGAGGCTACCACGGCACGGTGCTGCACGACAGTCGGCTCTTCGTGGTCGGAGGCTTCGATGGGATCACGGTCTTTGAGGAGGTGTTTATCCTGGAGCTCGCGGTGCATGCCTATTACTCGCAGATTTCACATTTCACCATCGAGGTCTAGATGGGGTATAGAGGGAAGGGCAGGGAACGCGCGGATCAAGCGGACTGGGCGGGCTTCTGTATGATTTACGATGGTCATATCGGGCTGAGCGATGGCGATGGCGATGGCGTTTTACGTGTAATGATAAACTAGAATTGAGAATACATGCATACATACATACATACACCACAAAGGGCCCAGTCGCTGATTCCAAGCAGGTCTAGAGAACGTGCTCATCTACCTGGGATCGAGGCTCCGGATCAACGTCATCCCCATCATCATCTCCATCCCCGTCTCCTCGCGACTCCGCCCCAAGTCCCCACGCACTCTTACCAGGACGCCTCCTCTTGCGCAGACTCGCCGCGACTGCATCTCTCAGCATCCGAAGCTCCCAGACTTCAACGAGCTCTGCTCTCGATTCCCGCGAGCGCAGTGCGTGGGCTGGCTCGCTCGCGACTCCATGCGTCGACGCGCGCACGCAGACGTGCTGCGATGCGATGCGTACAGTGAGTGAGTGCATGGTGCGTACACTGCCCAGGGAAGCCGTCGTCATTCATCCGTTCGTCATCGGATGGGTTTCTCTGCCGAGATATCTGGGATGCGCTTTCATGTATACCTACCTACCTACCTATCTAGACGGCAAGAACCATACGAACCCCTTCCCCCCGCCCCTCTCCCTCTCTCTCTCAGTCTCGGCCGGCACCCCCAGCCCCCGCCTCCCGCCCGCCACTCCCGCGTGGACAGGCACAGACAGCGAGCGCATCCTGGGCCTCCCGGCTTGGCGACCGGGTGGCAGGGCTTGGCCGCGAGGCGAGGCGAGGGAAGGCAAGGCAGGGCAGAAGATCGGTGATGTGTGCATGTATGTACGAATCGATCTCCACGGCACAGATGGATGGATGGATGGATGGGATGAAGGGCAGTTGTGGAGTGTTACAGTACAGTGCAGTACAGTACAGTGCTTATTAGGGGATCGAGGAAGGAGGGGGGAAGGGGAGATATCTGGATCAAGACGTACGCATATACCGTGCCGTTCGGTATAGCGGAAGGCCGGCCGGACCGGCCCGAATAGTCCGAGCATGCTGCTGGCTGGGTTCACGTGCTCTCCCTCTCTCTCCCTCTCCCCAAAATCCCAAATCCCGAGCATTCACCCGCCGCTTCCTATCCTATCCTGTCATGTGCCTAGCTACCTGCCCAGACAGGACGCGACCGACTCGGCACCTGATCTCGCGCGGAGGAAGAAGAGAGGGACGGACGCACTGGGTGGGGTTGCGTTGGTGTCGGTTGGTGTCTAGATCTCGGGCTTTGCTTGCATTTTCCATACAGCGGCCATGGCCCATGGGCTGATGAAAAGTGGGGCGGGCAGGGAAGACGGCGGGTTGGAGGGAGGTTGGAGCGGGCGAGGCCGTCGATGACGGGCCGACCGACGGTGAGGATTTCTTGGGTTTCTGATGTTGGAGGGAGGAGTTGGGGAGGAGAGGAGAGGAGGTATGCAATGCGAGCATGGGAGGGAACGCCTTTTAACTTTGTATAATAATGTTTTTGGAAAGTCTAGTGCTACAGTGGGATGCATATTTACAGTACCCAAAACCCCGCTCCCCCCCGTGACGCATATTTCCGTCTGTCTTTCCCTTACGCCTCTGTTGATGTGAAAAGTGTCTGAGCTATGCTATGCTGTGTGCGTGATGTGTATGGTGGTTGTGTGATGTCCGATGTGATGGAGAAATTAGTTCCCCTTGCTGGCATTCTTCTTGTCCTCCTTGCGGGCCTTGATCTTGCGCTCCTCGGCCTCAACCATATCTATCGCACGTCAGTACCGTCCCTGCAGATCGGGAAAATGGGGGGAGACGTACCCTTCCACAAGTCCTCTCCGGCATAAAGCTCGTGGTGGATCTTCTTCTCGATCAACTTCCTGTGCTCCGGATCCTCCGGATCGAGCACCATCACCGTCTCCCACCTGCCACGTCCCTTATTCGCATCGCCGACCTCGAACAGCGCCGTGACGCACAGCACGGCCAGGGTCAAGCCCTGCGCGTAGACTCTCGCCTGCACCAGCTTCTGGGCCTTCGAGAGATACGGGTTGTTGCGCACCATCTGCAGCGCGACGCCCATGCTCGCGATCCAGCTGACGCCGACGATCGGGTACCTGTTCTCGCGGCCCCAGGTCTTGAACTTCTCGAAGTTGCTGCCGGCCTCGCGCGCCTCCGCGATGTCGCGCGACGCGCGGTCCTCGTAGAGGTTGTGCGGCATGCGGTCGTGCTCGAAGCTGCGCGACGCGCGGTCCGCCATGACGATGGCGAAGAAGGTCGTCGAGGAGGAGACGAGGAAGGCCTTCATCGGCACGGTGAGGTTGCGGATGATCTCGTACCTGCGGTTGGCGATGCCCAGACTGGCGAGGCCGATGCCCAGGCCGACGGCGAGGCCCTTGAAGCCGCCTTTGAGGGCGGCCTGGTAATGGGCGTCCTCTTCCTCTTTTGTGAGGATCTTCATCGTGTGTTAATGGTTGTGCGGTGTGGAGAAGCTGGCTGATGCCTGCTGCTGTGTTCTTTGCGTCTGGGGAAAGAGCCCCGGAAGGTCCTGATTATGGCGGCGGTCAATTGATATATGTATACTCTATATGTACTCTATATGTATACTCGGCGGCTTGATGGCGGAGTTCTCATGCGTTCTGATGGAGATGCGTTTTGCTGGAGATGCTGGAGATGCACAATGGGATGGGAAAATTGTTGTTGATAAGACGTTGTAGGAGTCAGTGCGAGACACAACCCTTGCCTACTGAGGCGACGATGATGTAATGGCCAATGCTTTCGCGAGGGAGGGTTGTGGGGTTTCGTCAGTTTCGTCAGAAATGGACTGATACCTGCCACCCTGATGACACCATGGGTCCGAGCTTGCAAACCCCGAGGACGAGCATTTCCCGTATCGTTTATCCGTATGTATGTATCTGCAAATCTCGAAGGTTCTGGTACTAACTACAGTAACGTACGGCTAATCAGTGCTGATCAACTACTGCATGATTCTATTTGACATAAGCTTCATGGCTACGAACAGGCGGAATCGGAACATCTAACGCATCTCACGGCTATAAGGCTATGGTATTGCGCTCGTGCTGGTTCTCCAAGGAGTATATTACTCGGATTATACACAGTCATGGCACATACGTCGCGACTCGACTCTGCGAGTTCACCCGGTGGCCTGGTGATGAAGTCGGCGATGAAGTCGGCGATGAGGTCGGCGATGAGGTCGGGAACAGGCATGGGAATGGGATTGTCGCTTCCGGCCGGTTCTCTCTTCTCTTCCCCTTCCCCCAACATCCATACAACCTCTGGCCGTCCATCGACACCAAATACAAGGAATGAACGAAGGAAGAAAGGAAGGAAGGAAGGAAGGAAGGAAGAAAGAAAGAAAGAAAGGAAGATAGAAACAATGAGTGAGTAGATGGATGAAGCCAAGAACAGACGCTTGGGGTCTTGTATCTCTGTAGAGCTTCAGTCTTTGGTCTCCGCTCTCCGCTCTCCGCTCCTTACTCCTTGCTTTTTGATCTCCGCTCTCCGCTCTTGGCTCTTCGCTCTTCGACTGCTGCCAATACTAGACGGGTCGGTGAAGGCGGCACATTTGGTCTTGAGGCGACTAACCAGCGGCAGAAGACATCTTGCTCTCTGTCCTCGAAATAACAAGTGCCCATGGGGACCACGGGCCAGGAGGTAGAACAGTGGGTGTGAGGCTCTGCAACCGGGTCGTACTGGTACTGTACTGTACTGTACTGTACTGGTACTCTTGCCTGCATCCTGCGTCTGCTATACAACCCTTGGATAGCAAGAAGGCCATCTGCAGCATCTTGAGCATCTGCAGCATCTGCACCCATCTGCACCCATCTGGATGGAGGACGGGGAAAGGGGAAATGGGCAGGTCAGCTCTAGCTCTTCATGACGCGCCCCAGTCACTACCTGAAAATCCACCGCACGTGATGTCCACGGAACAGACAGGAATCGAAGATGACAAAGCGTTTGCGTTTGCGTTTGCGTTTGCGTTTGCAGTAGCTGCCTGGTACTAAGTAGTGCTAGGTAGTACTGTGTCGGTAACTCCCGTCCTCTAGAGAGCTTTGCGGAGGACGATCACGAGGAAGGACGAGGAGGACGAGGACAGGACCGGAGATAACATTTGAGGCTAGGGAGTCTTGCCAGGAGGCTAATTCTCTAGCGTCTTTAGCATCTTTAGTATCTTTAGCATCTTTAGTATCTTTAGCATCTTTAGCATCTCGACCATCTCTCTAGCAGCTCTGCCATCTCTCTCTAGCATCTCTAGCATCCTCGACACTTGCAAGTTATATGGACCCTGACTCGGGCCCTCCAAGCTTGACTGCTTGCATCTCTTCCTCATCACCACCCAACCCACATCACCGCTGACTTGCAGCTGATCCCTATTTGCGGGAGGTCATTGCAAGGTCATCGCAAGGCTATTCCACGCCATCAGCTACGGACTAGATGAAGTGCAAGGCTACTCGTGCATCATTCCCTCAACGAGACGTCCTGGTTTGGCGAAAGACAGTTGTCGGTAGGTTTTGTCGTATGACGGTGAAATGTGCTGGAAGGGCTGTTCTCTAGCTGGACGACTTGAGCGGCGATCTAGTTCTCATGAGGACATCACCGTTGCTGCGGCGCTTCTTCAACGCCCAAAGAAGGCAGATAGATGTGCTATTCGATGCCTTCATCAAGGACCTCCGAGCATATGTACGTTCTAGCTGCGAAGAAGGCAGGCCTCCCTGTCCTCGTCTCAGCTCATTACCAGAAGATAATGCCAGCTTCATCGGCGCACGTGAAAACTTACCATTCCTGGATCCCAGCTATGTTAGTTACCTTCTATATTACATTTCCTGGAGACGAGACATCTTAGAGAGGAGCATCTATGACTAGATCCGTCTGCTTTCCGCGCCTTGCTTGTATAGGTACCTACAAGCAAGCAAGCAAGCATGTGCTTGTATTAGGCAGACCGTCTTCTGGCCGTTCTTGTTGATCAGATAAACGACAGCAGCAAAGTGCCGTTGAACGGCATGTATTCGTCCACGACCAGCGTGGCCCTGCGCAACATTAGGAAGATGCCCGGAACATACCCCACACCATGCGCCTCATCATTGGCGGCTTCTGACTCGGCTCGTCCTCGACTCCTCTAATCCCGCTCAACCACGAGCCGTGTATCCAGAATTCACGTCGACGCCTCCCGTTGCGCTGCGTCTCATTCGCTGTGGCGGCTATAGCGAGCTCCGGTAAGAGAGACCGATCACCGGGTGCGTGGTAATAAGCGGATCGGGTGGAGGTCGCAATAATGCTTGACCGTTGAGGCCTATGCCGACCACGACTTGAATCGACCGATCATCGCCTTTCCGAAAGGTGTCGGAAAGGCCCTCGAATGGCGTCCATCCATCTCGGTCTAGGGATTCAGCTGTGCAGTCGTCATCACTGTGGCTGCGCGCCATCTCGCTGGCCACAACGTCGATCAGTCCATACTGTGTAGGTAGGTACTCGTGAAAAGGATGGACGCATCTGAAAGCAGCAGCAGCAGCACCCCTCGACTACTCTGGCACTATTTTACCTTCAAGTGTCAGACAGACGGTTGCCTCCACATCCCATAGCCAAGCTACGACCTCCTCCGTCCATATCCTCCTCATGGCACTTCCATAGGTAGGTATCTACCTGACATTCCGGGCTGTGAGGTGAGGCTGCTGGTCGTCGCCACACTACGGGTTTACGCAGTACATAGCAAGAATGGTGGCGGCGATGGCGATGGCGATGACGATCCAGGCCAACGTGCTAGGCTCTAGCATCCAGTCAGTTAGCCGTCTCGACACGACTAGCCACCGGGAGGAAGAGTCGAGGGACTGGGACTCGTGATGGACGATGGGCGAGGGATGATTCAGGTAAGGCACATAGGCAGGAGTGTCGGCAAGCTGCTTATTCGGTTGTTAGGGAGGGAGGGAGGGAGGGAGGGAGGGATTATGCTTTCAGAAAGCGCCGGCGCCCTCGGGGACGACGACGACGACGTTCACATGCGTTCTCGAGAGTTACGTAGGAGGCGTGATGGATCATGTCTGAATAGTAGGCGTTGGCGTAGTGGGCATCGGACATGACACTGGACACTGGACACTGGACAGATCGGTGGCAGAATATGACTCCAGGATGATGTATGTACATATGCATTGTATTCATGGCTTGTTGAGCCGTGTGTTGTGTGTTGTAGCGGTGGAGACGTCGACAGACACATGTGCATACTCCTGTGCTGTATAGTAGTGTATCTGCAGTAGTAGATGAAATGTCTAGCTACTCGGTGAGTAGTAGGGTCTACTCCCATAGGTCGGTCTACTGGCGTATAGAGACCTATAGAGTCTTATAGAGTCCTATAGAGCACCTCAGTCGAGTAATCGACACCCCATTGCCCCCTTTGCCCTGCCCAATTGCCCCCATTGCCCCCATTGCCCCCTTCCGCCGTCTCTCCTCTCCTCTCCTCTCCTCTCCTCTCCTCTCCTCTCCTTCCCCCCCCAAGACCGAGAACCAGTGCTATTTCGTAGCGCTACGACCGAAGAGCCTAAGGATAGGCTGGTCTAGGTATTCATGTCTTGTCGCTTACGGAAGCTGTCGAAGTTCGAACGTCGTCTTGGGACTGGTACAGGACACTACAGTACGGTACGGGCGTTTCATCCTATGGCTGTCGCAGACTCACGGCCTATCCATCCAGTATCCAATGCCCAAGCATGGGTACCTACTTACTAGTTCGTAGTTACTGACTGACTACTGTACCATTACATATAGTACATATACTACATATACTACATATACTAACTCATAGGTACCTAGGTAGGTATCCAGCTTACCCAGCCAGACTACCCGTAGCCTGCCAACAACCACTCAAAGTCCAGCGGGCCCCAACTTGTTTATTCCTAATTACATACATACTGCTACTACTACGACTACTACTCGAGGCACTTAGCTGTACTGTACTTTCGGGACTCCAGAAATTATACTGTCGTCCTCGAACTTCTCCTTCTCTTCCTCTACCTCCCCCTCTCCCTCTCGAATCCATCGGCGAGGAGCCTCGACTCTCAACCATCTCCTATCCTCAGAAGTCTTGATCTCCGCGCCTGACGATGACGACAACATCACCTATCGATATCGCCACACCTTCCCGGAACCCTTCCTCATCACCGTCCTCTCAAGGCACCAAGACCGCCATACGCTTCCAGGGCGGCGTCGACGACTCGAGAACGTCCGCAATCATGAGTGCAACGGCCTACGACCAGAATGGCGGGCGGAATCGCCAGGATTCGTTCGCATCGGCGAAACCCATATCCATGAACAACCCCAGGAACCTCGACCCGAGACCTCGACGAGAGAGTTTGGCGGGCAGCCTTGTGGGTGGCATGAGCTGGGGCGGTGTCTCCGTAGGCTCGTGGATTCGAGATGAGTGAGTCTGTCCCGCGGCCGCGAGACATGGTTTCAACGATCTTCGTCGCCAGGATCATGCATGTCTCACTCGCGATATCAGGCATGCGCCACGGCTCGGGTTGGTGCTGACATTCCACAGTATTATCATGACGGGCACTTCGCCATTCCCATACCAGTCGCCATCATATCATTCCTCCTCATACCTCCCCAAGTTAGAAGCGAATTTCATGCGCGACTTCTCCTGCTGTGGCCACACGCTTCCGACTCTGCACGATCTTCTCCAGCATTACGAGGAATGCCACGCTCAACAGACCCCGCAGTCGCTGCGGACGGCGACGCAGCAGCAACAAGCAAGAGACCAGCAGCAGCCAAATAACAAAGCAGCCATCGCCTCACAGGCCGCCACCTCGGTTCAACAGCAAGCACAGCAGCAGAGACAGCAGCAGCAGCAGCAGCATCAACAACTAAACCGACCGCAGAATGGCGGTTTCGGTACTAATAAGCCTACGGGCGGCATCTCATCACTTACAGGAGGAATACAGCAGATGCGTCAGCAGCAATCACAACCAGCCACGCCGACCCAGAAGACCGTCCAGCCTTCCATGGACGACATGGACGGTGTGAACGATATGGAGATGGACGACGCCATTGGCCCTATGGATTCTGTGGATACTCCGGCCGCGAACAATCAACGCCCCGTGCAACCGGCCCAGCAATCCATGTTTGGACAGCAACAGCGACAGAATAACCTGACCAATACAGCTGGGATTTTACATCAAGGTCTCCGCACCTCACAGCCAAGTACCCCCTCTGCCTCTGGATTTGGATTCCAAAACAATCCGACTGTGTCCTCAGTGAACACGCCAACCTTGAGTGCGCAGCCCCAGCAAAATAATGCCAGATTCTCTCCTGACAATTCCATCCCAGGTACCCCATCGGAAATGGACGAAGACTTCAGCACCATGAACATGGACATGAACAACCTCGGAAACATGAACATGAACAACATGAACAACATGAACTTCCCCTACGGCTTCGGAAACGATTTAGGACTGGACCTGTGCATCGACGAGCCGGCGAAGAGGCTATTTAGCCCGAACGGCGGTCTGGGAAACCAACGGGCCCTGCAGCAGCAATTTGCACAATTCGGACTCGGGAACGGCCAGTTTGGGAACAACGACGATCTCGTCCGGAGACTCCGTCAGCAGCAAATGATGCAGATGCAGGGCTACGGGGGCGCTTCAGCAGCGATGATGATGGCCGGAGAGGAGCACAAGCCTTTCCGCTGCCCCGTTATCGGGTGCGAGAAGGCGTATAAGAATCAAAATGGTCTCAAGTAAGTTTGGAGCAGTCAAGTTACGAGGTATCAGTGACTGACATGCTTCTAGGTATCACAAGACGCACGGTCATCAAACGCAGCAACTGCACGAGAATGGAGATGGGACGTTCTCCATTGTCAATCCTGAGACATCCACCCCATATCCTGGTACCCTCGGGATGGAGAAGGAGAAGCCATATAAATGTGACGTCTGCGGCAAGCGGTACAAGAACCTGAACGGCCTGAAATACGTAAGTATCACGAATCGCGACCATATCTCTTGTATTAACAGTCTGTAGCACAAACAGCATTCCCCGCCATGCAATCCCGAAATGAAGCTTAACGGCCACCTCCAAGCAGTCGGGCTAGGAGGTCTCGGCGTCAACGTTGCCGGACTCCCCGGCATCGGCGAGGAGGGCATGATGTGAAAGCCGCCGATCACACCACGCAAACGACTCGCTCCTAGCAACGTACACGACGTCGGACGTCGGCATCTCCCGCACGACTCGTCGATCGAAACTCCTCACTTTTTTCAAGGCGTCCCGGGTCTTTCCATGCATACAGATTCCCTTTCCCTTCGACCACCACCACCACCACCACCACACCATGCATTGCGCGGAGTTCTACGAGGAGAGACCACACGATACCCCCGGATAGCAAAGACGGCTCGAGAATGGCGATGCTTGGGCGGCAAGCAGGTAGAACGCGAACGGCCATTCGCGAGAGCAGGCCCCCGTTCCCCCTCTGCAGGGAGGGGGGCCGCATTAGCAGTTTTTTCCCCTCTAGATTTCTTGTTTTGTTTTGCCGGGGCTTTTTTGATAGATATATATATAAGGGCTCCTTCCGTGTAGGAAGGGTCATACCAAAAGTGCAGCGCTTGGGTTACGGGCAATTTTGTTTCTTTCGTTGGGGGGAGAGGGCGGCAGCAACAACGAATTCCTCGACGTCGGGCGTAATAGGACCTGTATTAGCAGGGTCTGGATGACAGTAATTCACCTCTTGTGTGTTAGTTTTCTGCTTTTTGTTTTTTTGTTTTCTGTTCTGTCTAGTTCGGGGTATTGTCTATAAGCATTGGGATGGATGGAGATTGTTCTTGGGATAGAGATTGTTCCTGGGATGGGATGGGATTGGTTTATTTTTATTTTTTTTATAGCGAGAAGAGCGGGAGCAGGGATGAGACGACTGGAGCGGAGTGGACTGGACTGGACTGGACTGGACTGTTTTTGGATTGCTGCAGCGGCTTGCCTGCTGGCTTGCGTGCTTGCGGATTGACAGCGCAGCGAGAGGAATGAAACAAGATAGTTTATTATGATTGAGAGAATGGAGAGAGATCTAGATCTAGACCACGCGAGAGAGAGATGTTGCGGTGTGCTTGCTGTCTGCAGACCTCCCCGTTTCCAGACTCGGCGAACCAATCCAATCCCATCCGCGCAGCCGGGAGAGAAGAGGAGATTCGACGACGGCCGGCCGGCCGGCTGGGCACCAGTGCATGCGTGCATGCAGACATGCAGACATGGTCTATTTAGCCTAGGGGCCTGGATGGAGGAGGCAGCGGAATTGGAGATGATGATGGATGTCGTCTAGGCAGCGAGGCAGCGAGGCAGCGAGGCAGCGAGGCAGCGAGGCAGCGAGGCAGCGAGG
>Ga0209512_1001723_pt1 | contig 25570 bp, 27 predicted proteins | sample frozenSSSSmetaG_FD_184142 | JGI IMG/M metagenome (GOLD analysis project Ga0209512, IMG submission 184142) | Glacier valley bacterial and archeal communities from Borup Fiord, Nunavut, Canada, to study Microbial Dark Matter (Phase II) -... | ecosystem: Environmental > Aquatic > Freshwater > Ice >...
GGTAGGGTCCGTGTCTCCCCCCCCAACAAATGACTCAACAACTCCCCCCCCGAGTTGTGCGGATCCGTGCTAACCGTGGTTTGACATTGCTCGAACTCACCATCGTTATCGCCGCACTCCTGGCCCTCGTCTCCATCCTGTTCATCGGCTCGCGCGCTTGGAAACGCGGCAGCGACCGCGCGGGCTGTGTGCTCACCCTCCGCAACGTCCAGGTCGCCACCCGTTCCTATCAGAACCTCTACGGCTACAACTACGGCGGCCGCCCCTACGCGGAAAACGGCACCCAAGACATCGCCACCCACCTTTTCAACAAGGGCTACATCGAGCAGAAACTCTACGACCAGGCGCACGGCATCGCCAAATGCCCCGCCGGCGGCACCTACGCCTGCCCCGTCCCGGACATCTTCCCCGCCAGCGGCCAGCTCTACATGGACTGCTCGCTCTCTGGCCCGGACGAGCACACCCCCACTTCCCACGCCGATTGGTGAAATTGACTGCTTGGCACACGCCCGATTCCGGGTGATGCATGGAGCGTCACAATGCACTACCGCGAGGCGATTGACTGGCTTTTTTCCACCCAGATGTTCGGGATCAAACTCGGACTGGACGGACCGCGCCACCTTCTCAAGGAATACCTCGCCTATCCGGCCCACGGCGTGAAGGTCATCCACGTCGCCGGGACTAACGGAAAAGGCAGCACCTGTGCGATGATCGACAGCATCGCCCGCGCCTGCGGCAAACGCTGCGGGCTTTTCACTTCGCCTCATCTCATCGACTACCGCGAGCGCGTCAAGGTCTCCGGCCGCGAGATCCCGGAAGACGCCTGCGCCGCCATGCTCACCGAGCTGCGGGAGATCTGTGAGAGCATGGAAACGCATCCCACGTTTTTTGAAATCACCGTCGTCCTCGCTATGCGCTGGTTCAGGAAATGCGAGTGCGAGGTCATCGTCCTGGAAACCGGCATGGGAGGAAAACTCGACGCCACCACCGCCGTTCCCGCCGATATCTGCGTCATCACCCCCATTGGCCTCGATCACATGCAGTGGCTCGGCGACACGCTGGAAAAAATCGCCATGGAAAAAGCCGGCATCTTCGTCACCGGCAAGCCCATCCTCTCCGCCCCACAGACACCCGGCGTCCGGTTCGTTCTCGAAAAGGAAGCCAACGAACTGCGTGCGCCCATCGAGTTCATTGAGGAGCCCCTGCTAGGCTATCCGATGGCCCTCGCCGGCGAGCACCAGAAATGGAACGCCGCCCTCGCCGTCTCCGCCTGCCACCGCGCCGGATTCCAGCTCAGCTCGGACAGCGTACGCTACGGCCTCACCGGCGTCGAGTGGCCCGGCCGCTTCGAGGTCATCCGCCCCGGCATCGTGCTGGACGGCGCGCACAATCCCCAATCCGCCGGAGTCCTCGCCGCCACCTGGCGCGAGTGCTATCCGGGGAAAAAAGCCGCGCTCGTTTTCAGCGCCGTCGGCGGCAAGGACATCCGCGGCATCCTCGCCGTCCTCGCCCCGCTCGCCTCGCAAATTTTCCTCTGCCCCGTCGATACGCCACGCGCCGTCCCCGCCGCTGAGCTCGCCACCCACCTGCCGGAAAACGCCCCGCCCCACGAAGTTTTTGACACCTTTGAAAAAGCCTTCGCCGCCGCCATTTCCCATCAGGATCCCGTGCTCGTCGCCGGTTCCCTCTTCCTCGTCGGCGAGGCGCGGGCGTTTCTCACCGACGGGGATTTCCAGTCCAGCAGCCAGTGACCGGCCGTTAGCGGCTCACCCAAGTAGCGGCGATCTCCGAATCGACCAAGCCCATCAGCAGCCAATGAGCTGGGCGGACGGATTCCGCCCCCCTTGAGTTTCCAATCCTTCAAAGTTCCCAATCTAATTTTATATCCCTTCTTTCTTGCGCGGCGCTTTTACGACTGATAGTGGATCGTGCGCAATGCGAGACGCTCTTCTATCTGCCAGCCTTGAACTCAGCCCGGCAGCTTCTGGAAACCGGCTTTCATCTCCTGGAAATCACGCCTGCTGCTCTGGAAATCCGCACACCCTGTCCGGAAATCCTCGCGCCATTTCTGGAAATCCCCACCCACGGCCCGGAAACCGCCGCTACCGCTCCGGAAATCCCCCCTCCAGCTCTGGAAACCCACCCGCGAGGTTTGGAAACCGCCCCGCAAGGTCTGGAAATCACTCCTCACGCTCTGGAAATCACTCCTCACGCTCTGGAAATCCACCCATCATTTCCCGCAAGCCTCTCGCCACCAACATCTTATCACTCTCAGAACCAAAAAAACAAACCGACCAACCCCATAAACCACCCCTGCCATGAACGATATCGTCACCAACCGCTTCCGCTCCGTCAAAGCCTGCATCGGCGTTGCCAATCTTCCTGAAAACAAGCCCGTTTGGGAAGGCAAGCCACCCCTCGGCTTCGGCGAGGACCTTGTGGAACTCACCACCGCCACCAGCACCGCCGACGAAGTGGCCGCCCGCGCCTCCTCCGCCGCCAAGGGCTACGCCGATGCCAAGGACGAGGCCGAGGACCAGCTCGAAGCCACCTGCTACAAGACCGCCCGCGCCCTCTCCAGCCACTTCAAAAAATCGCGCGATCTCACGCGCCTCGCCAAGGTCGATTTCAAGCTCGGCTACTACCAAAAACTCCGCGACCAGTTCCTCGTCACCGCCGCCACCGATCTCATCACCATCGGCACCACCGCCAAGGACGAGCCCGGAGCGGAAAAGCGCGGCCTCACCCCCGCCCTCATCGCCAGCCTCCAAACCGCGCTCGGTCAATTCTCCGGCATCGACTCCACCCCCCGCACCGGCATCGTCAACCGCTCCACCCTCCTCAAGGATTTCACCGCCAAAGTCGCCGCCCTGATGGAACAACTCGAGGATCTCGACGACCTCATCGTCCAATACGACGGCACCGAGGCCGGCCGCAACTTCATCGCCGCCTGGCACCAGGCCCGCCTCATCGTGGACTCCGGCCACGGCCCCGGTTCCGATGATGAAATCCCACCCGTCAATCCACCCACTCCCTGATCCCGCCTGAAAAAATCCCCTCCCGCGCCCGAACCCAGGCCGGGAGGCTTTTTCATTTAAAAGGCATCTTCTTTATCAGCTACCTCGCCTCATTTCCCTACTCCAGCTTTGGCTTCTTCCGGCTTCAGACCGTCAGCGGCTGCACCCGTGCGCGAATGCTGTCCGCCTTTTCCAGCTCCACGCGGCGGAGGTCATAGCGGCTTTGGAGGTTGATCCAGAATTGCGGCTCCATGCGGAAAAACAAGCCGAGGGCATAAGCCGTTTCGGCACTGATCGGGCGCTTGCCCTTGACGATCTCATTGATCGTCGAGCGGGGAATCCCGGTGCGCTTGGAGAGTTCGAGCTGGGAAAGCCCGAAGCCGTCGAGAAACTCCTGCTTGAGGACGTGCCCGGGCGTGGAGGCAAGAATGGCTTTTTGTTCGCGGTTCATGGGATGAGGTTAGTGATAATCGGTGATTTCAACCTGACGTGCGTTGCCCGCTTCCCAGCGGAAACAAACGCGCCATTGGGCGTTGATGCGGATGCTGTGCTGGCCGGCGCGGTTGCCTTTGAGGGCCTCCAGCCGGTTACTGGGAGGGATGCGGAGAGTGTCCAAGGAAGTGGCGGCATCAAGCAGATTGAGTTTGTCGATGGCTCGGGAAAGAAGGTCGGCTGGAAAACGAGTGCGCCGGCCATGCCAGAGTTTCTCGGTTTCCTTGTCGCCGAAGCTTTCAATCACGGGCTCAATACTCCCACGCAACGGGGAACACCGCAAGCGGAATTCTGAATTCCAGAACCACGCATCGCCGCCAACAGGGAGCTTTTCTCAAAACGGCACCTCGCCCGCCAGCTCCCTCGCTTCCTCCGCGATTCTCTCCGCCTCGGCCTTCAATCCAGCGATCTCCCGCTCCAGCTCCTCCCGCTGCGCGGAAACGATCAGAACTATCACCGCCTCATCCTCCTCCGCCGCCCGCAACACCTCGTAATCCGCGCTTGCCCGCACTTCGTCCAGCGTTTCGATCATCTCCAGAATCCTCGTCTGAAGGTGTTCGTAGAGCGACCGCAGTTCCATCAGCCCGCGCGAAACGTCGAGCGAAACGCTGGCCCAGCCTTGTTTCAGGATGAACGCCTGCGGGTCCTTGGCGATGAGTTCCAGCAGCTCGATGTCTCCCCGGTCGCGGGCGTCGTTGATCGCCTGAGTGAGGAGTTCATAGGTCTTGCGCTTCTCCGCATCCTGCTCGTGGAGATCCGGGTGAAACATCCGCGCCAGTTTCTTCCAAAGCTGTTTCAACCGTGCCGTCTCCTCCGCGTTGAGTTCCCGCTTCCCCTCCAGCGCGGATGCCGTGGAATCGTATTCACGATCCTTCTCGGCGTACGGACACCAGCCGACTGATGAAAATATCGCCCTAATTTGTTGAAATGCGAAACCCGCCCCTATTCAGTCGATCCTATTCAGAATTTTGTTGGAAACGAGCGGCGAAAATCGAATCCTTAGCGGCAGTTGAATTGAGCCATACAAGAATATGGCAATAGCATTCTTGGTTTTTCCTCCCGTTAATCAATCTTCCCTTTCACTAAAAAATCTTATCCGCATGATCCTCCATCACCAATTATGCCATCCCAAAAATGGACAACTCACTCCTTGGCTATCCGTCGATTGCGAAAGTCTAGCTCTTTTTCTTAACACTCCCCAAGGACAGCGCAACATACAAGAATCCATCACGCCGCTTGAAATAACTGCGGTCATTGAATCCCACTCGATTCAATGTGTTGGCAAATCCGCCCTCACATATGCGCAGGCTGAAGTCCCCGAGTGGCTACTCCTGAATTCAGAGGATAGTACCACCCCAGCCATAATGCACACTTCCGACCCCATTTTCATTTCTCTCGCCGATCCAACCAGCGCCGTCATTAAAGCTCCAGAATATTACCGCTCAGGCGTTGATCTCTCTGCCGAAGGCTGGGCCTACTGGTGGGAGGATGCCCAAAGGGCATTCGAAAAACTCACTGTGGAATCCGCCTCTGCTTTCGACATCTCCGTCCCCAAAGAAATTCAGAATCTGCTTTAAGACTGAGATTAGCGAAACGTAAAACACGTCTCAGTCGTTCTCATTCCAACGACTCCAATTGATTAATATTACAAATGGCCTCGAGCAGACATTACAGGGGAGAAGCTGCCGTGCATGCATTTGCATCCCGCCTACTGCTTCGAGGGCACAATCCTGGAAGACCTTTATTGATGAAGGGGCTGCTGACGATATTTATGTCTCGATAAGAGGCAGAAAATCACTCGTTAGAGTCCAGGTGAAGTCGCGAAAAATCGACTGGCACCCCAATAAAGCGATGTCAAGATCAACGACTATAGGTCTTCCCGACTCGATTATTGATGAGGAGTCGCCAGTCGATCTCGTTGTCGTCTGCCTCTGGGATGCTGAAAGATGGTATATCGGCCTTTTTGACGGCGGGGATATTCGACGATTACTTGCCGGAGGCATGGGATCATATGTTGCTAGAAGACTTCCACACAGCCCGGAACTTCACTTCAAGGTAATGATCGACATTCGATCTGACCGAAGGGTTACGTTTTCAGGAGGAGAAGTTACTAGAAATTTTGCTGAAGAAAATGGAAGATGGGATGATATTTTTCCGTCTCGCTTCGCGCAGGAAAATCAGCACAACGATTGAATGTATAGGGTCAGGTTTCGCAATTCAACATTCCCTGCATTTTCGCCCAAATTTCAATCCAATGGTCCGAGCAATTTTGCCCCGGCTGGGCGTGGAAGTTCGCCAGTGTCCGCGAGGTGGGATGCTTGTTCGTGGTGGGTGCGGACGCTTTCCTCGCCGAGCCATTGGTGACGGTCAGCGGTGTAGTCCCCTGTTCCCTCTTCGTATTTCTGAATGAACCGGGCGTAGTCCACGGGTCCAAGCTCGCGAATGAGGATGGCTTTGGCTTTCTGATTGAGTTCGGCGGTGAGTGTCATGGCAGGGAAACGATGTCGATGGGGATGCGATGCCGGAGAGCGCACATTCGCGGCGAGGTGGTTCTTGGTCGGAAGAGTTCACCGCTGAGGCGCAGAAGACGCGAAGGGATGCGGAGGCTGGAAACGAAATGAAACAACTGCGGTGGACTTGATTAAATTCACCACCGGTCTCTATTTTTCGTCGCCCGGGACTGGCGGAACATCCGGGACAGCGGCGAGGATGGTTCCGAGGTCAGAAGACGCGCCCCGCTTCGCACGCTGTTCGACGGTATCGCGCACCTGCCAGGCCGTTACTTGGGATGAAAGGGCGATGGAGATGATGGAGTCCACGGTGGTATTCTCGCGCTCGGCCACTTCAGCGGCTTGACGCATGAGATAGTCGGGAATGGTGGCATGGACGATCATGGCTTTTCGGTTTGAAGGATGTGGAGAAATTCCTTGGGCGAGATGATTTTCAGGGCCGGGAGGCGCTCGGCAGGGAAATGGCGTAGATGGTGGGTGACCATATATCCTGGCGGATCAGGCGCTGAAGTTTTTCATACCCTCGGCCATTTGCTCGGGGGTGGGGGTGTGAGTTTTTTGGGCGAGGGACCAGCGGTAGCCGAAGGGATCGGCGACCATGGCGGTGCGGTCGCCCCAGAATTGATCGGTGGGGAGATTGAGGGCGGTGGCTCCGCTTTCCACGGCGCGGGCGAAGGCGGCGTTGCAATCCGGCAGATAGATCATGAACCAGCCGCCTTTGGCGAACTCGGGGGCGAAGGAACCGAAGGCGGGGTATTCGTCGGAAATCATGAGTACGGAGTTTCCGATCTGGAACTCGGCGTGGGCGGTGCCGCCGGTTTTTTCGTGGGGCAGGCGGAAGTGTTCCACGGCTCCGAAGGCGGCGGCGTAGAATTTCAACGAGGCATCGGCGTTTTTCGCGGTGAGCGAGGGGGTGACGGAGTGATAACCGACCGGGATGTGTGGGAGATCTAACATTCGTGAAATTTAGCGTCCGGAGCGCGGGTGCCAAGCGGGGAATGGTGAAAATCGCGCCATTTACTCGAACAGGGCGAGGTAATCTGCGGTCACGTTAGGGGGGGCGACGTCCTGCCGCAAAGGAAGGCTCACCATGACGCATTACTGCATTTTGCGGAACCAGCCGCGGATGAAGCTGGTGAAAAGCACGGCGGACTCGATGACCTTTGATTTGGCGCCGACACCCGGCCTGGATGCCGCGAAGGACAAGCACATGCACGGTGCGACCTATACCTTCATCGACGCGAACCACTTCAAACTGGAAGGCGTGTCGTGGGAAAACGGGAAGAGCAGCCCCTGCGGCCCTCCGGTCATCTTCGCGCGCCAGTAAGAATCCGGGACGCGCGGAGCAATCATTTTACACGGGTGCGATGGGGAAAGGGTAGAGATCCACTATGTCACGCGATTACGTAATATCGCTGAGTCCGGAATTCTGGCAGGGTCTGACCGTCAGCAAGCAATTTGCTTTCCCCTCCACACACCCGCGGAGGGTTCTCCCCCAACAACATCCCCCCATGAAACTGAATCAATCAGGCACCCCGAGTGCTTCGGTCAAGGCTGATGCCGGCCGTCTCGCAGACTTCGTTCTGTTCACCCAGCGTGGCTGCATCCTGAACCTCTCGAAAGAGTTGAACCGAGGCAATCTGTCTTATCCCCAATTCTTCCTGCTGACCTATCTTTCCAGCGAGGAATATCTGACGATGACGGACATCGCGGGAAAAATGGGTCACTCGACCGCAGCAGCAACCGGCCTGGTGGATCGCATCGAGAAGTTGGGCTACGTGGAGCGCGTCCATGGTTCGGAAGACCGGCGGAAAATCATGGTGCGCATCACATCGAAGGGTGTGGAATTCGTGTCCCACATGCGGAAAGAAATCGCGACCGACCTCGCGGGCATCCTCTCCTCAATGGACGAGGAGGCGGCGGAAACCGTGGAACACACGAAACGCGCGATTTCTTCACGTCAGATCGCGTGATTCGGCGGCCTACGGCGGCGTCAACCGCAGCGCAAAACCCGGCTTCGCCACCGGCCTGCTGAGCACCGGATTTGGCGCGAGGCCTTCCGCCTTCGGACCCGAGTATGCGTTCGGGATGATGCTGGAAAAGCACCTCGACCAGCCGGTTCTGATCATCAAGACCGCTTGGGGCGGCAAGTCGCTCCATTACGATTTCCGCCCACCTTCCGCAGGACCCTATGAACCGACCGCGAACGAAAAAGAACAGGTGGAGAAGTGGAAGGCCAAAAAGGCGGCATGGGACAAATACATCGCCGGTGGAGGAACGCCCGCAGCGATGGCGCAGATACAAAATGACATCAAGGCCCTCGATGCCCAAAAGAAGAGCCAGCAGGATTCCATCACCAAACTGCCTAAGGACCAGCAAGCGGCGGAACAGGCGAAACTCGCGGCCCTGAATGCGACGGGCAAGGAACTCAGCCAAACGTTAGTCCCTCCTCCCGGCGACATTCCCACCCACGATCAGGCTGGCTTCTACTGGAATGAAATGATCGGTTTCATCCGCAAGGTCCTGGCCGACCCAAAGTCCTATCACCCGGACATCGGCAAAGTAAGGCAATTCGCGGGCACCAGTCCATTTTCACCAACTACCAGGAACACCACCATCGCACTCGTCCTCTGCTGTCTTGCCATGCCTCTGAGCAATGCCCGTGGCCAGTCAAGCTCCCGCATCCGGAACCACCCGCGATGGGCCTCATAAGCCTGTACCAAACAAGGCCGAGATTTTTGAGATCGAAGCTAACAAATCCGATGTCTATCCAGCTCCCCAGCCCTCCCGAGGCAAACCTTGGATCTGGTATGCTCCCACGATCAAAGGCGACGTCATCATTGTGAAGCATCAGGCTTACTTCGATGCCTTCATGAATGCGGGCGTTGCCATCGCAGGCTTCGACCTCGGAGAATTGGGAGGAGCACCTGCCAGCACCGCCAGATTCACGCTGTTTTACAATGCCATGGTCCAGCGCGGCTACTCGGCAGAACCAATCCTGCTAGGCCAGAGCCGTGGCGGCCTGATGACGCTTGCCTGGGCATTTCGCCATCCTGAAAAAGTGCGGGCATGGGCTGGCATCTACCTCGACTGCAACCTCACCAGCTGGCCCCTGAAATTTTCCAAAAAGGACACGCTCGACGACTTCGCTTTGACCGAGGAGGCGTTGCTCCTCACCGCTCTGCCGCTCACGACACCATCCACCCGACTCTCCGGTTAGTAATCCTGCCTCGGTGGCCCCCATGGTTGGCCGAAGCAGTTGAAGCCCACCTCACGGCCGATAGGCGTCTCGGTTGCGCAGCACGGACTGGAAGGCGGGCGGCGGGTTGCAGATGCGGTCCACGAGGTCGTCCCAAATTTCCCGGCCCTTGAGAATCTCCACCTCGATGCGGAGGAAATACACCGGCACGTCGATAGAAGCGGGATGCGGAAAACGCACCGCGTCCTTCTCGGTGGTGACGATGAGCTGCATGTCGCGTTCGACGCAGCGCTGCATGAATTTCTCCACTTCCCTGCGGGAAAACCGATAGTGATCTGAAAAGCGGCGGCGGATCTCGACGCGGGCGCCGAGTTTTTCCAAAGATCCTTCAAACGCCTCAGGCACGGCGATGGCGCTGATGGCCCCCACCCACTTGTCCTTGAGGTATTCCAGCGGCAGGCGTTCGCGGGTGAAGACGTTTTCGAGGAAAATCGGGCCGTGCCTGCACTCGATGATCTCCGCAGTTTTGTTATATTTCCGGATGCGGGCGATGAGCGCTTCGTTCGACGAGCCGTTGCATTTTGTGATGAGGATGTAGCTGGCGCGGCGGAGGTTTTTCGGCGGCTCGCGGAGGGTGCCGCGCGGGAGCAGGGCCTCGGTGCCGAAGGGCGCGCCGGAGTCGATGAGGATGACATCGATGGCGTGGGCGAGGTCGAGGTATTGCATGCCGTCGTCGAGCAGGAGCGTGTCGGCAGCGAGGTTGGCGATGGCGAAACGGCCGCTCTTCACGCGGTTCTTGTCCACCACGACGGCGACGCCATCGAGGTTCTTCGCGAGCATGAACGGTTCGTCGCCGGCGTATTTGGAATCTAGCAAAAGAGCGCTGCCGGTGGAGACGACTTTTGGCATTTTCTCGCCAGGAATGGGATCGCCCTTGGGGTTCTGCCACTTCTGCGGGCGGTCGAGCTTTTTGCTTTTGTAGCCGCGCGAAAGGATGGCAACGCTGCGGCCTCGGTCACGGAGCGAACGCGCGAGCAGCTCGACGACCGGCGTTTTCCCCGTGCCGCCGACAGTGATATTGCCGATGGCGACAACCGAAGTGCCCAAATGATGCTGGCGTTTCCAACCGCTGCGGTAGCGCCAGAGCCGGATTTGCACGATCCCCCGGAAAACCCCGGAAAGCGCCCGCATGAGGAACCGCATCATCGCCGCCCGGAAGCCCTTGGCGCGCCCGAAGATCACATCCGCTCCCCAGCGTTCGAGTTCTTCGATGAGTTCCTTCATGTTCGGCACTCACGATGCGCCGGGGCGACAGGACGGGGCAAGCGTCAAACCAATCAATCCCTCCGCCCACCCAACGCCATTGAGAGGAAATAGGCGAGCTGGGCGATCGAGCCGACGGCGGCGGCGACGTAGGTCATGGCGGCCCAGAAGAGGGCGTTTTTCGCCTTGTCGTGCTCCATCTGCGCGGCCACTCCGCTGCGTTCCAACCAGACCAATGCGCGGCGGCTGGCGTCGAACTCGACGGGCAGCGTGACGATTGAAAACAAAGTGGTCACCGCGAACAGGCCGACCCAGATCCAGAGCATGGTCAGGTTGTTCATGAAGCCGATACCCAAGAAACCAAGGATCATCACGTAGTTCAGCATCTTACTAGAGAATTGGACGGCGGGCACCATTTTCGAACGCATGGCCAGCCAGACGTAACCCTGCTGGTGCTGGACGGCGTGTCCGCATTCGTGGGCGGCCACGGCGGCGGCGGCGACCGAGTTCATGTGATAGACCGGTTCGCTTAGATTCACCGTTTTGCTGACAGGATCATAGTGGTCCGTCAGTTGTCCGGGCACGCTGATGACCTGCACGTCCTTGATGCCACTTTGGCGGAGCATCGACTCGGCCACCTGCGCTCCGGTCATCCGGATCGGGATCTGCGAGTATTCGGTGAAACGGCGCTTGAGCGTTCCGCTGATGATGAAGCTCACCAGCATCGAAACGCCGATGATGATCCAATAGTTCATGGAAATGCCGCCACTGCCTTGGGTGACGTATCCGAGTTGTGCGAGAAATTCGGGATTCATACGGTTAAAGTAGTTTTTAAACCAGTCGTCGCAAATCAAAAGGCGCTGGAAAATGGCGTGGATTTTCCAATTCCCAATGCCTTCAGAGCGACTTCACCCGCAGCGTGAAGGTCTGTGAATTACTCGTCCGCGGATCGGTGGCGGTGAGCGTGTGGGTGCCGGGCGTGAGGTGGATGACCGGCTCAGGCGTGCCTGGATCAATGCGCAGCGTGTCGGATTTCCAAAGTGCGGTGCCGGGGAGGTTGGTGACCGGGCGGAGCTTGTCGGAGCCGGACGGGATCTCGGGATCGAGGAGAAAAACCGCGTTGTCCGCCGGGCTGATGACACGCAGCGGTTCGATCACCGGCGGTGCGGGATTGAGCGCGAGATCGTTGCGCCGCAGGTTGTGGCGGCTGGCGAACCACCCGGCGTAGGCGGGTTCCAACAGAGCCTTGCCGGATGCATCGTAATCGGCGGCGACGGCGGCGGGCGGAACACGATCAGCCGGGACGATTTCGTGGCGCAGGCGGCTGTCTCCACTGTCGGCGGGGACGAGTTTGCCGTTCCTTTTGTCGATAGTGACATCCTCCAGTCCGTCCGGTCTGGGAAACCATGTCGGCTTGTTAGTTTGATGGAGCCGAAGCATGGCACGGTGGAAAACCGGACCGGCACCCGCGATTCCGGACAGGCCTTTCATCGGCTGCTGTTCGAAATTTCCCGCCCAGACGCCGACGGTGAATTCAGGGGTGAAGCCGATGCACCAGTTGTCGTGAAAATCCGACGAGGTGCCGGTTTTCACCGCGCAGGGGAATGGAAAATCGAGCGGGCCGCCGGGCTGGAACGACGGGGCGCGGGCGGATTGATCGGATAGAATGTCGGCGACGAGCCAGGCGCTGCGGGCGTCGAACATCGGACGCCCGACATCGGATTTTGCAGGGAAGAGAATGGGAGGGAAATAACGGCCTTGGCGGGCGAGGGTGGCGTAGGCATTGGTGAGTTCCAACAGATTGACCGGCGCGTTGCCGAGGGTGAGACCGAGCCCGTAGGTGGCGGGATCGTCGCCCAGGGTGGTGATGCCGAGATTTTTCAAAAGCTCATACAGTGGCTGCGGACCGCCGAGGGCGTTCAGTTCGCGGAGGGCCGGAACGTTGAGAGAGCAGGCGAGCGCGTCGCGCAGGGTGACCGGACCGCGGTAGGTGCGGTCGTAGTTTTCCGGCAGGTCGAGCCCCTGCGGCGTGCGGAAGGGCGTTGGGATATCGGCGAGAACGGAGCTGGGAACCCGGTGGTTCCGCTCCATCGCTAACAAATACATGAACGGCTTGAGCGTGGAACCCGGCGAACGCGGCAGCAGCGCGCCATTGAGCTGACCGCCGCGGTGGTCATTCCAATCGGCCGAGGAAACGAGCGCGAGAATTTCCCCGGTGGGATTGTGGATCACGACGACGGCGGCGTGACGGAGGTTGGCGCTGCGGAGTTTTTCCGTCTCCTCGCGGACGATGGCTTCGAGGTCACATTGTAGCGGGAGATCGAGCGTGGTGGTGATTTGCGAGCCGGGATTTGAAATTTGAGATTGATTCGCCAGCCACGGTGCCGGGCGGGACTCATGCAGCGGACGGAGCATAAGACTTTCTGATAGAGCGATGGAAATCCGGGATGGTGCGAAATTTCCGGCGGCAGACAGACGCTGGAGGACGATGGCGCGGCGGGCGGTCGCGCGGTCCGGATGGCGGAGCGGATTGAGGCGCGACGGAGCTTGCGGCAGTCCGGCGAGCAGCGCGCACTCGGCGAGCGAAAGATCGCCCATCGGTTTCTGGAAATAAAAGCGCGCCGCCTCCGCTGTGCCGGTGCGAAGGTTGCCGTAGTCGAGGCGGTTCAGATAGGCGGTCAGGATTTGTTTTTTCGACCACGTCATCTCCAGACGCCGGGCGGCGAGAGCCTCGCGGAGCTTCGTAAGTGGACTGCGCCGGGCGGGTGGCGAGGAGATTTTCACGAGCTGCTGGGTGATGGTGGATGCCCCCGAAACCACGCGCCGGTTCGCCAAAAAATCCCAACCGGCACGCAGCGTGGCGAGCAGATCGATCCCGCCGTGTTCATAAAAGCGCTTGTCCTCGGCGGCCAGCGTGCAGGCGACAAGTTCCTGCGGCACCTGATCCAGCGAAAACGGCCCCGCGCGCGACGCGTCCGGCAGCGCGAGGTGAAGGATCGGCGCGCCATGGCGGTCCAGAAATACCGGCGATGCCGCCTGCTTTTCAAAAAGCCCCGCCGGCAGTGGCACCGCGAACGGCAGCACGAACCACCCGAGCAGCGCCAGCGATACAGCGGCGAACGTGGTCCGGACAATCCGGGGGCACTTTTTAAAAATCCATTTCAAGCGCGGAACCATGCGGGATTTTCTGCGGAAATAAATGGAAAAATTCCGATTGGAAAGGCCGTCGGATTTCGCTCGTATTCGTGGCGTATGAAAAAACAACTGCTTCTACTGGGCTGCGCCATCGGCCTTACCCTGATCCCGGCAAAAGCCCAGGACGACAAGGACAAAACCCCGCTGGGCAAACAAATGGAATCCATGTCCGATGCCTACAAGGCGATGCGCAAGGAAACCGACGCCGTGAAGGGCGCAGCCCTCGCCCGCGACGCCCAACAGGCGGCTCTCAAGGCGGCACTGGAAATCCCCGCGATGGTCAAGGAAATGCCGGAAGGCCCCGACAAGGTGAAGGCCGCCGTTGAATACCGCAAGATGATGGGCAAGCTCTTCATCTCGCTTTGCGAAGTGGAGGAAGCCTTCAACAACGGGAAACTGGACGATGTCGCCAAGATCGTCACCAACCTCAAGGACATGAAAAAGCAAGGTCACGAGAAGTTCGTGAAGGAAGACGAACATTGATTTCCTGATTTTCTATCAAATCCCAACAGAAACGCCCGGACGCATGCACGTCCGGGCCTTTTTTGAAAACTTCAGATGTCGGAAAAACTCACTCGATGATCACCCGCGTGCCGACCTTCACCTTCGAGTAAATGATCGGGATGGTCGCGCTCGGCCCGCGGACGCAGGCGTGGGAGGCGGGGCGGCGTTTCACCGGACCGATGTGGTGGCCCACGCCGTCATTGGTGAGGCGCATCCAGTAACGCATCGCAGCGCCTTCGAAGCGGCCACCTTCCGGGACGGGATCGATGCCCAAGTCCGCGTTGCCGTTCACCACCTCGCCGGCGGCATCGAGCATCTTGCCGTATTTGTTGGATTTCTTGTCCACGACCTTTTCGAGGATGTAGAAGGTGCCGGTGGGCGTCGGACGATCCGGGATGCCCGAGCAGATCGGGTAGTCCAGCGCAATTTCCTCGCCGTTGTAGAGGAAAGCGCGCTGGAGTCCGAGGTTCACCTTGATCGAGGAGTTTTCCGGATGGGTGCGTGAGAGGAGTTCGTCGTTTTTCCAGACGTCGTAGGTTTTCGGATAGGTGGGCTCCGCCTTGAAGTGGTCGTAGGTTCCGGCCGGATAGGGATTCACGAACTTGCCGTCCTTGGTCGTGGCGGTGGTCGGCTTCTGGTTGGCGCAGCTCGCGAGCAAAAGCGCGACGGCAGCGGCAACAAACTGGGCGAGAATTCGGATCGGGATCATTGGCTGGATTCGTGGAACGCGGGGGACTTAGGCCAGTTCTGTAAAAATTGCAATGCCGATGAAATTTCCAGGATTCACGCGATCATGCGGGAGGCGAAACACGTTTCACCGTCGTTCCGTCCACCCAGTGGCTGCCGATCAACGTGGCGCGCGGGTGCTCCGGCACACCGCGCTCGTTGTGGTGGACCATGGAAACGAGGAGGTCCACGGCGGCCTCACCGACCAGATCGTTGCGCTGGTCCATGCCGGCCCAGGCACCGTGGTCGGCCCGCCATTCGTACTGGATCAGGCCGATGTCGTCCGGCACGCGCAACCCTAGATCCTGAATCCAACGCTTCACTTCATGGTAGAGTGTGAAAATCACGTCCGGTTTGTTTTCCTCCAGCCACTTTGAAAAAAGCGCCGGATCACTCCGCGCCGCCGCGACATCGTAAAACGGCTGTGTTCTTTGCTCCAGCGGCAGAAGACGGCTTTGCCCGGTGAGAAATCCTGCGGAAAAACGCCCCTCGATCAAATCATCGATCACGCCGTCGAGCACCAACGCGGGCCGCTTGTAGCCGAGCGCCACTGCTTTTTCAAAAGCCACCAATGCCAGCGTGTGCTGATCGCTGCAGGCGAACGAAAGCGCTGGTTCGCGCGTGCGCACGCCTGTGACGATGACCGGAAATTCATCCCAAAGTGGTGCGAGATGCGCAGGCAGGCGGTTCCTCTGCATCATTCCGACAATGACGATTCCACGGATGTTTCTCGCTCGGAAAATGGAAATCCAGCGAGCCACCGGCATGTTCGGCTCGTGCAGCCAGAACTCGTCGAGCTGGTAACCGAGTTGTTTCGCTCGGCTGCGACAGCCTTGGACGTAATACGGAATCGTCGGGTGTTTTGAAAACGCCTGGCGGTTTTCGTGGGCGTTGATCATCGCCAGGGTCGCTTGAAATCCGGGTGAGCGGCTTTTCCGCAACTCCGCCATCAGGTGCGCGACCGTCGGGTTCAGGCGATAGCCCAAATCCGCCGCCACCGCCTCGATGCGCAGCCGCGTTTCCTCGGAGATCCGGGGACTTCCGCGCAGGGCGAGACTCACCGTGTTTTTGGAAACTCCGGCAGCTTTCGCCACTTCTGCCATCGTTGGTTGCAACATCAGGCTTCTGTTAAAGGCGATGTGAAGACAATCGTCCAGCCGGAAAGATTACTGTCATACGATACGACTCTTTCCGCAGTGGCTGCAGATCGTCAGAAAGCAACCGTCATGCCATTCACCATCGGTTTAGATTACGGTACCAACTCCGCACGGGCTTTGGTGGTCGATTGCACAAACGGCCGGGAAATCGGCACCGCGGTCGTCGATTACCCGTCCGGCCATCAGGGAATTCTGCTCAATTCCTCCGACCACCACCTCGCGCGCCAGAATCCGGCCGACTACGTATTCGCTGTCGAAAAAGCCACGTTGCTTGCCCTTGCCGAGGCAAAGGCGACCGACCCGTCATTTTCCGCCGATCAAGTCGTTGGCATCGGCATGGACGGCACCGGATCGAGTCCCTTACCCGTTGATGCTCAAAACGTCCCGCTCGCCTCCGACTTGGCGTTTTCCGAAAATCTCAACGCTCATTGCTGGCTCTGGAAGGATCACACCAGCATCCCCGAAGCCGGCGAAATCACCCGCATCGCCGGTGAAATCCGCCCGCAATATCTTGCGAAAATTGGCGGCACTTATTCCTCCGAGTGGTTCTGGGCGAAAATCTGGCACTGCCTCAAGGTGGACACCGCCGTTTTCGACGCCGCTTATTCCTGGGTCGAGCTCGCCGATTTCATCCCCGCCGTGCTCGCCGGAGTTTCCGATCCTAAGGCCATCCGCCGAGGAGTTTGCATGGCCGGTCATAAAGCGCTCTACGCTCCCGACTGGGGCGGTCTCCCGGACAAGGAATTTCTCTCCGCGCTCGATCCGAAACTCGCCGCCCTCCGCGACCGCCTCTACGACGAAGCCTTCGACGCTTCCGCCATCGCCGGAAACCTCTGTGAAGAATGGGCGGAAAAACTCGGCCTGCCCACCGGCATCCCCATCGCCATCGGCGAAATGGACGTCCACTACGGAGCCATCGGTTGCGGCGTGGACGAAGGCACGCTCGTCAAAGTGATCGGCACCTCCACCTGCGATTGCGCGGTCGTTTCCGCCGAGAAAACCGTGGCCGATATTCCCGGCATCTGCGGCATCGTCAAAGGCGCGATCCTCCCCGGCTACTTCGGCATCGAGGCCGGCCAATCCGCCGTCGGTGATATTTTCAAATGGTTTGTCGAAGGCGTGTTAGGCGATGTTTCCCTCCACGGAAAACTCACCGACGACGCCGCGAAGCTGAAGCCCGGCCAGTCCGGCTTGTTAGCACTCGATTGGAACAACGGCAACCGCACCATCCTCGTCGACCAGAGCCTCACCGGACTGCTGCTCGGCCAGACGCTCTACACCACCCAGGCGGAAATCTATCGGGCGCTCATCGAGGCGACCGCCTTCGGAGCGCGCGCCATCGTGGACCGCATCAAGGAATACGGCGTGCCCGTCGAGCGCATCGTCTGCTCCGGCGGCATCGCCGAAAAAAACGCCTTGCTCATGCAGATCTACGCCGACGTCACCGGCTGCGAAATGCGCCTTTCCCGCTCGTCGCAATCCTGCGCGCTCGGCTCAGCCATCGGTGCCGCCGTCGTCGCCGGTGCCCATCCGGATTTCAAGACCGCCCAGGCAGCAATGACCGCGCTCAAGGAAATCACCTACAAGCCGATCCCGGAAAACCAAACGACCTATCAAAAACTCTATTCCCTCTACCGCGATCTTCACGACTCTTTCGGCGGCGTTTCCAACAACGTCAGCCTCGGCCATGTCATGAAAGACCTGCTCACGCTCAAAGCCCAACTATCCAACTAAATGTCCGACATCAATAAATTCGACCATCTCGAAATCTGGTTCGTCACCGGCTCCCAACACCTCTACGGACCGGAAGCCCTCAAAAAAGTCGACGAGCATGCGAAGGTCGTCGTCGAAGCGCTGAACGCCGCCGGCACACTGCCGCACAAGATCGTTTTCAAGCCCGTACTCAAGTCCGCCGGGGAAATCACGCAGTTCGCCATCGATGCGAACTCCGCGCCTAACTGCATCGGCATCATCGCCTGGATGCACACGTTTTCCCCCGCGAAGATGTGGATCGAAGGCCTGCAAATCCTCCGCAAGCCGCTCGCCGATCTGCATACGCAGTTCAACCGCGACATCCCGTGGGAGACGATCGACATGGATTTTATGAACCTGAACCAGACCGCTCACGGCGGTCGCGAGTTCGGTCACATCGGGGCGCGCCTGCGCCTGCCGCGCAAAGCGGTCGTCGGTCATTGGGAGGACAAGGAAGTCCACGAGCGCCTCGCCGCCTGGGCCCGCGCTGCCAGAGGCTGGTTTGCCTCGCGCACGCTCAAGCTTGCGAGAATCGGTGACAACATGCGCTACGTTTCTGTCACGGAAGGCGACAAAGTTTCCGCACAGATCCGTTTCGGTTGGGAAGTGAACACCTACGGCATCGGCGATCTCGTCGCGAAAATCAACGCCGCCACCGATGCGCAGGTCGATGCGCTTTGTGCCGTTTATGAAGAGAAATACCGCGTCGCTCCCAAGCTAAAAAAAGGTTCCGCCCGCCACCAGTCGTTGCGCGATTCCGCCGCGATTGAAATCGGCTTGCGCTCGCTGCTAGAGGAAGGCGGCTTCACTGCGTTCACCACCACTTTCGAAGATCTCCACGGCATGAAACAACTGCCCGGCCTCGCCGTGCAACGCCTGATGGAAGACGGTTATGGATTCGCGGGTGAAGGCGATTGGAAAACCGCCGCGCTCACCCGCATCATGAAAGTCATGGCCCACGGACTCGAAGGCGGCACCTCGTTCATGGAGGACTACACCTATCACCTCGATCCCGCCAACCCGCTCATCCTCGGCGCGCACATGTTGGAAATCTGCCCGTCCATCGCATCCGAAATTCCGAAAATTGAAATCCATCCGCTCGGCATCGGCGGCAAGGAGGATCCCTGCCGCATGGTCTTCGATTGTGTCGCTGGCAAAGCCGTCAACGGCTCCATCATCGATCTCGGCAGCCGCCATCGTTTCCTCGTCAACGAGGTCGAGTGCGTCGCCCCGCAGAACGAACTGCCGAATCTTCCGGTCGCCCGCGTCCTGTGGAAACCCCTACCCGATCTCAAGACCGCCACCGCAGCCTGGATCTACGCCGGTGGCGCGCACCACACGGTGCTTTCCTACGCCCTCACCAGCGAGCACCTCGAGGATTTCTCCGAGATCGCGAAAATCGAGCTCAGCGTGATCGACGAGGATACCCGCCTCCGCTCTTATAAGAACGAGCTCCGCCAGCAGGACCTCTATTTCCACCTCGCCCAAGGCATCCAAGGCTGAAGCCATGTCCTATCAATCCATCAGAGAAGAGTGCCTCGCGGCAAACCTCGCGCTGCCGAAGACCGGTCTCGTGGATCTCACCTTCGGAAATGTTTCCGTGGCCGATCCCGAGCGCCGCGTGTTCGCCATCAAGCCAAGCGGCGTGGACTACGACAAGCTGACCGCCGCCGACATGGTCATCCTCGATTTCGAGGGAAACATCATCGAGGGCAACCGCCGCCCGTCGTCCGACACGCCGACTCACCGCTGTTTGTTCCTGAACTTCCCCGGCATCCGCTCGGTGGTTCACACGCACTCGCGCAGCGCCGTCGCCTTCGCGCAGGCGGGCATGGATCTCCCCTCTCTCGGCACCACGCACTGCGACTATTTCCACGGCTCCGTCCCCGTCACCCGCACGATGACTCCCGAGGAAGTCAGTGGTGAATACGAATGGGAAACCGGCAAGGTCATCGTCGAGCGCTTCGCCGGCATCGATCCGCTGCACGTCCCCGCCGTCCTCGTCCGCAACCACGGACCGTTCGCATGGGGACCCAGCGCGGCGAAGGCGGTGGAAACCGCTTTGGCGCTGGAAATTGTTGCCGACATGGCTCTCAAAACCCTATCACTCAATCCGGCTGCGGCAGGTGCCCCGGCCCACCTGCTTGAAAAACACTTCTTCCGCAAACACGGACCTTCTGCATACTACGGCCAACCTTGAAACCCCAAACCTCACAAACCTAACATCATGAAACTGACCTCCCTCTTACGCGTCTCCGCGGCCGCCCTGCTCGCCATTTCCATCATGGGCTGCAAACCCGGATCATCCACCGCCGGTGGTAAAAAACTCAAGCTCGCGTTCGTCAGCAACAACGCCGCGACGTTCTGGACCATCGCCCGCTCCGGTTGCGAAGCCGCTGAAAAAGAACTCGGCAACGTGGAAGTCGATTTCCGCATTCCTTCTACCGGCGGCGCTGCGGAACAGCAGCAAATCCTCGACGACCTTCTCGCGAAAGGCGTGGACGGCATCGCCGTCAGCCCGATCGATCCTGCTAACCAAACCGCCTTCCTCAACAAAATCGCCGAGCAAACCCTGCTCATCTGCCACGACAGCGACGCCCCTGATAGCAAACGCGTCGCTTACATCGGCACCGACAATTTCGCAGCAGGCACCGAAGCCGGCAAGCTGATCAAGGAAGCCCTTCCTAACGGCGGCAAGATCATGGTCTTCGTCGGCGCGACCGATGCGGAAAATGCAAAGCAACGTTTCGGTGGCATCAAGAAGGAGCTCGAAGGTTCGAAAGTGGAAGTCATCGACGTCCGCACCGACGATACTGACACCGTCCGGGCGCAGAAAAACGCCGAGGACACCCTCGTGAAATATCCTGACATCGCCTGCCTCGTCGGCCTCTACAACTACAACGGCCCCGCCATCCTCAACGCCGTCCGCAGCGCTGGCAAACAAGGCAAGGTGAAGATCGTCTGCTTCGACGAAAACGACGAAACCCTTGAAGGCGTGGCTTCCGGCGACATCTTCGGCACCGTCGTCCAACAGCCCTTCGAGTTTGGCAAACAAGCGATCACCAAAATGGCCAGGCACCTCGCCGGTGACAAGGAAGCCCTCGCAGGCGGCAAGCAGATCGTTCCGACCCGCAGCCTGAAAAAAGCCGATATCGCCGGTTTCCAAGCCGACTTGAAGAAGATCCTCGGCAAGTAATCGATCACCACCTTTTCCAGCGCCATGAGCAAACCACCGCTTTTAGAAATGAGGGGAATCTGCAAACGATTTCCCGGTGTCGTGGCGTTGGACAAGGTCAGCCTATCCATCGGAGAAGGAGAAGTCCTCGCCCTCTGCGGCGAGAACGGCGCGGGCAAGTCCACGCTGATGAAGATCCTCGGCGGCGTCTATCAGCCGGAGGAGGGCGAGCTGCTGGTCAACGGCCAGCCGGTCACGATCAACAACGTGAACGACTCGATGAATCTCGGTATCGGGTTCATCCATCAGGAACTCAACATCCTCGAAAATCTCGATATCGCGGCGAACGTCTTTCTCGGCCGCGAGCCGCTGACCCCGCCGTTCAAGCTGATCAACCGCAAAAAGATCCATGCCGACACGCTGCCATTGCTGAAGCGCGTCGGACTGGACCTCCCCACCCACAAGCGCCTCGGCGAACTGCCCATCGCCCAACAGCAGATGGTGGAAATCGCCAAGGCGCTCTCGCTGAACGCGCGCATCCTGATCATGGATGAGCCGACGTCCAGCCTCACACTAACTGAAACAGACTGCCTGCTCGACCTCATTGCCGAGCTTCGCAAACAGGGAGTCAGCATCATCTACATCTCCCACCGCCTCGGCGAAGTGGACCGCTGCGCCGACCGCGTGGAAGTCCTGCGCGACGGCAGAAACGCCGGAGGCCTGACCCGCGCGGAGATCAGCCACGACAGCATCGTCAGCAAGATGGTCGGCCGCGAAATCAAGAGCACCTACACGCCATCCGGCGCGGTGGTGACGAAGGGTTTCCTCAAGGTCCGCAATGCGCGCTCCAGCAGATTTCCCAAACAACAGGTTTCCTTCGACGCCGCGCGCGGTGAGATCCTCGGCTTCGCCGGACTCGTCGGTGCCGGTCGTTCCGAAATCGTCAAAGCCATGTGCGGCCTCGATCCCGACGGCTGCGCGGAAGTCAGTCTCGGCAGCGAATCCCTGGTCATCCGCAAGGCGAGCGACGCGATCGGCCATGGCATTTTCCTCGTTCCGGAAAACCGCCGTGAGGAAGGACTCGTGGTCGCCATGTCAGTCCGGGAGAACACCACGCTGCCGTCTCTCAGCACTTACTCGACGTTAGGCCTGATTCAAAAAAGCCGCGAGACCAAGGAGGCGAACGCACAGATCGCTTCACTCAAGGTCAAAACCCCGCATGCGGAAACTCTTGTTAGAAACCTCAGCGGCGGCAACCAGCAGAAAGTCGTCATCGGCAAGTGGCTGGCGATGGGGCCGAAAGTCCTGATCATGGACGAACCCACCCGCGGCATCGACGTCGGGGCCAAGGCCGAGATTTACAAACTCATGCGAAATCTGGCAGCGGACGGAGCGGTGATCCTGATGATCAGCAGCGACATGGAGGAAGTCCTCCACGTCAGCGACCGCGTGGCGGTCATGCACGAAGGCCACATCACCGGAGTCCTCGACCGCGAGGACTGCAACGAGAAAAACGTGATGCAGCTCGCCGTCGGCCGCTCGCTACCGGTCAGCAAACCCGCCTTCGCCTCCTAACTTTTCAATCCGCTCATCCATGAAAAAAGAACTCGGGATCTTCTCCCTCCTTGTCGTCCTCTGTATCGTCACCGCGTCCATCAATCCGCGCTTCCTCTCGCAGACGAACCTGACGAACATGGCCAATCTGATCGGCCTTTTCGGAGTGTTCAGCATCGGACTCGGCCTGGTCATCATCACCGGCGGCATCGATCTTTCGGTCGGTTCAATGTTCGCGCTTTGCGGTATTCTGTTACCGATGGCGCTTACCAAGTGGAATCTACCATGGCCGGTCGCCGCCTTGCTGGTGATCGCTCTTCCGATGGCACTCGGCTGGGTTCACGGAGCCTTGATCACCCGGATGAAAATGCAGCCCTTCATCGTCACCCTTTGCGGCCTTATGATCTATCGGGGAGCTGCCCGTTTCATCGCGAACGACAGCACCCTCGGCTTCGGCGGTGGTGCCGGATTTGAAACGCTGCGCAGCATCGCCAGTGGCAAGCTGCTCGGACTGCCCATGCCATTCGTCATGCTGATCATCATCGGTCTCATTATGTGGGTTCTGCTGCACCGCTCCATTTATGGCCGCTATCTGCTGGCAGTGGGGCGCAATGAGGAAGCCGCGCGCTTTTCCGGCATCAACACGCGGATAGTGATCACCGGCAGCTACGTGATCGCCGGCCTGCTCACCGGAGTTTCCGGCATCATGCTCGCTTTCTATACCAACTCCGTTTCCCCATCGAACTATGGAAATTCCTACGAACTCTACGCGATCGCCGCCGCCGTGCTCGGTGGTTGCAGCCTTCGAGGCGGGGAGGGCTCCATCATCGGCATCATCATCGGCACCGCGCTTCTTCAGGTCCTGCAGAACCTCGTAAACCTGCTGGGCATCCCGAGTTCGCTGAACTTCGCCGTCATGGGCACCGTTGTTCTGCTGGGCGTCATGGCCGATCAGATGCTCCAACGCCGCGCCGCTTCGAAGCTGGTCGCGCGCTGAGAAGGGATATCATGCTTCGGTCAGCCGTTCGTTCAGCCTTGCCATCAGCTCCATGCGCTCGTGGAAAACGGCAAGGATCAGCGGGCAATTTCCAGCTCGTTCTTGGTGAAAGACGACATGCTTCTGACAGCGGGATACGCGCAAATCAGTCCTGTGTGCAAAAATTGCTTTTGTGCGAGCATCCCCTTTGCCAATCGCTTCAAAGTGCGCGTCAAAAAAGCCGACATAGCGGATCGCTTGGTCGGCACCCCATTTCTCAATCGTGTAGCGGATGATCCCGGCGATGTCGCCATCGGCCAGGTAGGAGAGTTCGAAATTTGGCATGGTTCAGGGCCGCTTCAACGTGTCCTGCAAAATGGCGCTTGCGGATGATCTCCCTTTCAAGGCACTTGTGTCGTGATGCGCGATTCGTTCATCGAGCAGCGCTTCCAATTCTGCCAAAGCGTCCTTCTGATCGTCGCCCCGAAGCTCGATTTTCCCTTCTAATAGGTATTCCTTGATCGTTTTGCCTTTCAAAGCTGCGATTGCTTTCAGCTTCCTATGCTCTTCCGGGGATACGTCGATTGAAATTCTGCTCACGGCTCAAAACTCTCTTGTTGGCCTTAGGATAATACACAAACCCACATTTGTGCAAACGGAATTCCTGACAGGAACCCGCAAAAAAGCCCCGGCTCGCGGGATGCGGGCCGGGGCTTGGTGATTGTTATCCTGTCAGGATCAAGCAGTGGCCGCGTCCTCGTCGTCTTCGAAGATTTCCTTCGGCGCGACGATCGGCTCCGGCTCCTCGACGGTGAATTCGAACTCCGCCTCGCGGTGGTGATAGAATCCGGTGCCGGCGGGGATCAGGTGACCCATGATGACGTTTTCCTTGAATCCGCTGAGATAGTCGACGCGTCCGAGGGTCGCGGCTTCGGTAAGAACACGGGTGGTGTCTTGGAAGGAAGCGGCGGAGATGAACGAATCGGTTTCCAGCGAGGCCTTGGTGATGCCTAGCAGGACAGGCTCGCCTTCGGCAGGCTTGCCACCGTTGGCGACGATCTCGGCGTTGATGCGCTTGAAGTTCGAGCGATCAACTTGGTCACCCCAGAGGTATTGGTCGGCATCGCCCGGGTCGGTGATCTTCACCTTGCGGAGCATCTGACGAACGATGACTTCGATGTGCTTGTCGTTGATTTCAACGCCTTGGACGCGGTAAACGGACTGGACCTCGTTGACCAAGTGCTCTTGCAGCTCCTGGGCTCCGCAAGCTTCGAGCAAATCTTCCGGCGACACGGGGCCTTCGGTGATTTGATCGCCGCGTTTGACGACGTCGCCCTCGGTGACGACCACGTGTTTGCCCATTGGGACAAGGTGGTCGACTTGCTCGCCGGTTTCAGCGTGGGTGACGATGACCTTCTTCTTACCGCGAACGTTGCCACCGAAGGAAACTGCTCCTTCAATCTTGGCGATGACGCAGGAATCCTTGGGCTTGCGGGCTTCGAAAAGCTCGGCCACCCGCGGAAGACCACCGGTGATGTCCTTGGTGCGGGCGACCTTGCGCGGAGTCTTGGCAATCTGCGTTCCGGCGGTGATGACTTGGCCTTCCTTGACGGAAAGGTGGGCACCGACGGGGATGGAGTAGCTCGCTTTGATCTCCTTGGTCTTTTCGTCGATGATGACAACCTGCGGGTGGAGGTCTTCCTTGTGCTCGGTGACGACCATGCCCTTTTTGCCGGTTTCCTTGTCCGTTTCGTTAGTCACGGTGATGCCGGAGATCATGTCGCGGAGTTCGACCTTACCGTTTTTCTCGGTGAGGATCGGCACGTTGTAAGGATCCCAAGTGACGACGGTGTCGCCCTTTTTGACGTCCTCGCCATCCTTCACGGAAATGACGGAACCGATGACGATGTTGTGGCTTTCAAGTTCGAGGCCTTCCTTGTCGCGAATGGAAATGGTGCTGTTCTTGTTGAGGACAACCCAGTGGCCATCGACATCTTGGACGGTCCGCATTTCCTTGTAAACGAGGCGACCGCTGTTCTTGGCCTTGATG
>Ga0209512_1001724_pt1 | contig 25560 bp, 12 predicted proteins | sample frozenSSSSmetaG_FD_184142 | JGI IMG/M metagenome (GOLD analysis project Ga0209512, IMG submission 184142) | Glacier valley bacterial and archeal communities from Borup Fiord, Nunavut, Canada, to study Microbial Dark Matter (Phase II) -... | ecosystem: Environmental > Aquatic > Freshwater > Ice >...
CAGCAGGCGTGGGAGGAACTCCTGTGTTGAGCCGCAGCATGTCGGCCACGGGGCCGGGTGGCGTGCCCGGCGCGGCGATCGGCGGCGCATACGTCACCAGCGGTAGCAGATCGGTGCGCGGCGCCGGCGGGATGGAGACGGCCCCGGCGGTCAGCGAGTTGAGCACGCGCGGCAGGGCGGGGTCGAGGAAGAACGACGCGAACTGACCGTCGTTCTTCGGCTGATCCATGCTGAAGCGATCCTTGAAGCCGACCCCGATGATCAGTTCGTTGATCAGCGGATTGCCGAGGCGCTGGATCTGACTGAAGACCCCCGAGCTCACGGCGGGCAGCGGGGCGCGGCGCAGGGTCGAGCGCGGACGCGACGTCGAGGCCCAGACGCCGATGGTCGCGGCGGTGGAAGTGGCGGCTTCGACGTTGCCGGTGCTGGTCAGCAGCGCGACCGGCAATTCGATCGCGATGGAATTCACGCCATAGCCCGAGACCGTGTCGCTCGCGATGTTCGTCAAACCCGCGTCCTGCGCCGGCGACAGCACCCCACCGTTGACGGCGCCACGAAGATTCAGCGTGTCGAACGCGGCGCCGAGGTCGATCCAGAACGGATCGTCGGTCGTGCCCGCGAACACCTTCACGTCGGCCATATTGGTGCTGTAGGTGCCCTGAGCGAACAACGCTTGGTAGTCCATCGTGCGCGGTCCGACGTTGGCCGGCACCGCGAAGAACGGTCCGCCGGAGGCGTTGAGGATCGGCGTCGACACGCCGTTCTTCACCAGCGTGAGCGTGTAGCTCTGGCGCTGCCCGAGGCCGGCGCTGCCCGGTCCGTCGAGGGCCGTGATCCTCGGCGGCAGGATCGGCGTGCCCGGCGGCACGGGCGCCGGCGAATTGGCCGGCGCGACGGTCCCGGCGCCGGCGCCGGCATAGACCGTGAACACGTTGGGAAGACGCTGCTCCGTCGTGAAGCGGACCTGCAGCACCACGTCCTCGGTCGCATCCTGGTTGTTGTCGATCTTGATCTCGTAGAGCAGGTCCGGATCGAACGGGAAATAGGTCGGTCCGTTGCCCGGCTCGAGGAACGGATCCACGCACATGATCAGCGTGACCTTCGGCGTCCCCGGGCCGCTACTGCGGAAGGCGTAGACATCGGTGATGTCGGCCTTCTGGTCGAGGGCGACGATGGGGGCTTCGCGGTGGCTCGACGCAAACGCCGGCACCGCCACGAACAACGCACTGGACGCCAGCACGAGCGTCGAAAGGAATCGCTGCATGACAAACCTCTATCGTTGGTGCGTTGCGCGAGAGATTCTGCTCAGGGCCACGCGGGGGACGGCGAACAGGGATCGACGAGGAACCGTCGGGACGCAGCTCGAGCGCGTCGGAGCGCTCGCTGCTCTTATTGTCGCTGCGATCTGCGCCGCGAGACCAGCAGGCCAAGCAATCCCGCCGACAGCAACAGCAGCGGCGCGGGTTCGGGCACGGCGCGGATACCGACGACGCTGAAGCGGTTGCTCGCCGAAGCTAGCGAACCGGTGCCTCTGCCGTCTGACCCGCTGTCGATGCCGATGTCGGTGACCACCGCAAGCGACCCGCTCAGGAATGCGGTCGTGTCGGGCGTGTCGTCGATGACCAGAAGGAGGCGTGCGTTGACGTCGCCCGTGCTACATCCGGCGACCCCGCTCGGGTCGAGAAAAGTGCCGCCCAGGCAGATGTTCTCGATGCCTGTCACCGCTGCGGACCCGACCGTCGCGGAACCGGTGAGGAAGAGCGACGCGCCGGTCACATTGGCGCCGACGGCCGTGACGCGATAGCTGATCAGGTCGTCGAAGTAGTGGCCTGCGCTCGCGGTCGTGGGCTGGAAGACGAAATCGAAGCCGATGACGGATGCGCCGGACACCGGCGCGACGTTGATGGCGGTGAACGGGGTGGAGGCGAAGGGGCGCGCCAGCAACGCGAAATCGGAAAAGCGGACGCTGCCGATCGTGCATCCACCCGAGCCTAACGCGAAATAACTGCCGAGATCCGACGCCAGGCAGGGTGCCGCGGTCGCAGCCGGACTCCACAGGAACGATTGCGCCGCCACGACCAGCATCAACAGAATCTTTTTCAAAGCGATCTCCAGGAACGGATTGGGGCGCGCCGAAATGACCGGCCCTCACCCTTCGCAATATCCGTACCAAATTCGCTTGTCTCTGATTCTTATGCGGATGTGTCAGCGACGCTCGAGAAAGGATTAACGATCTGTAAAGGAAATCGACGCGATCTTTCGCTCTCTTGGATTGAAAGACTGGATCGAATGAAAATGACGGGCCCTTGATACGCATGGGAATCGCTTTCGGTTTCGGCCTGGCCCGGCCGCAAACGGATCCTTCGACGCGGATGCGCCCGTCAGCGCATGCCGAACGACGCCTGCGCGAAGAGGTCCTTGTACTCGCGCGGCTGCGAGCGCCAGTACTGCTTCGGCGCATGGACCTGCGCACCGAGCTTCGCGGCCGCGTGCCACGGCCAGCGCGGGTCGTAGAGCATCGCGCGCGCCAGCGCGACGGCGTCGGCCTCGCCGTCGGCGACGATGGCTTCGGCCTGCTCGGGGTCCGTGATCAGACCGACCGCGATCGTCGGGATGCCGATCTCCGACTTGATGCGCTTCGCGAAAGGCACCTGATAACCGGGAACGAGCTTGATCGCCTGCTGCGGCGACACACCGCCGCTGGACACGTGGATCGCCGCGCAGCCGCGCGCCTCGAGCGCCTTCGCCAGCACCACCGACTGCTCGATGTTCCAGCCTCCTTCGACCCAGTCGCTCGCGGATAGGCGCACCCAGACCGGCTTGTCCGCCGGAAACGCCGCCCGCACGACGTCGAACACCTCGAGCACGAAGCGCATGCGGTTCTCGAGGCTGCCGCCGTACGCGTCGGTACGGAAGTTCGCCAGCGGCGAAAGGAACTCGTGCAGCAGGTAGCCGTGCGCCGCGTGCAGCTCGATGCCGTCGAAACCCAGCCGCGCGGCGCGGCGCGCCGTCGCCGCGAACTGGTCGCGCACGCGCTGCAGGCCCTCGTCGTCGAGCGCCATCGGCGCGTCCTCGCCGGCCGAGTGGGGCACCGCCGACGGCGCGACCGCGGTCCATGCGCCCACCTCGCCGGCCGGGATCTGCAGGCCGCCGTCCCAGGGCGCGTGGCTCGACGCCTTGCGGCCCGCGTGCGCGAGCTGGATCGCGACCTTGATTGGCGAGTTCGCGCGGATCGCCTTCATCACGTGCGCCAGCCCCGCCTCGTTCGCGTCCGAATACAGGCCGAGGTCGCCCGGAGTGATGCGGCCTTCGGGCGACACGGCGGTGGCCTCGACCACCAGCATCCCCGCGCCCGACAGCGCGAGGTGGCCGAGATGGATCAGGTGCCAGTCGCCCGCCGTGCCTTCCGTGGCGCAGTACTGGCACATCGGCGCGACGACGATGCGGTTGTCCAGATGCAGGTTGCCGATGGCTAGAGGTTCGAAAAGTCGACTCATGAGACTCGATGGTGACGGGGAGGAACCACCGATTCTAGGCGTCCGCCCGATCGATCCGGCAAGCGAAGCAGCCGCGCCGGGCATAGTGGGCGTGCAGGTACGCCACCTGGGGATCCGCGAAGAACCGCGCGATCAGCCCTTCGACCGCCCGGCCGTCGACGAGATCGGCGTCGACCATCAGGCCGTCGTCGCCGAACGCGCGCAGCGACAGCATGCGCGGACGCAGCACCTCGGGGACGACGCCGGTCGCGTCGAAGGTGCGCGTCGCGCCCTCGATGACGAACACCGCGTGGCTCGAGCGATAGGGTCCCTCGTCGGGCAAATGCGCGAAGTTGACGAGCAGCACCGACTCGCCGATCTCCGCCTCGCGCAGTTCGATGCGGTCGGGAAAGCCGGGCCTGGCGTCGGCGCGGTATCGCAAGACATGACGGGCGGCGAGCGCTTCGTCGGACAGGCCGTAGAGGGCCTCGAAGGGTCGTGCGGACAGACCGGTGACGCGGAACGTGGTCGTCGGGGTGGCCGGGGTGGTCATGGCGGGGCTCCTTGTTCGAGTCGTCAGATTAAGGATCCCGCGCGCGCGCCGCTGGCAGTTTTCGGACATCGAACACGCAAGTCCGGAATAGGCCTTTGTCCGCTGGCGCACAGACCCGCGCTGCGGGCACCATCGCGATGCCGTATAACTGTCCTCCCCCCCGGAAGACAGTTCGCGTCTTCCCGATGCAGTTCGCCGTTCCATCGCACGCCCCTTCGCGCGACGACGGTCCCACCGGCTGCCGATGATCCCGCTCTCCCGCGCGGCTGGACGCCTCCGTGCAAGCGCCTCGCCGTGGGCCGATCGCACGCCCGTGCGAGAGGAACTGTTCGGCATCGAACGCCTCGAGCAGCACGCGCGCAGCCTCGCCGAGGCGCAGGCGGTGAGCCGACGTCCGCCGCACGTGGCGTCGCTGCACGGGCGGCTCGACGACAACGCGGCCGTCCTGCTCGCCGCCTACCGGGCCAGCGCACTCGAACTCGAGAGCGGGCGCAGCGCGGTGCCGGCCGCCGAGTGGCTGCTGGACAACTACCACCTCGTGGAGGAGCAGGTCCGCGACGCGCGACTGCACTTGCCGGCCGGCTTCTACCGGCAGCTGCCGAAGCTCGCGGACGGTCCGTTCGCGGGCTATCCGCGGGTCTTCGGCATCGCCTGGGCGTTCGTCGCGCACACCGACAGTCACTTCGATCCCGAGGTGCTGCGTCGCTTCATCGCGGCGTACCAGACCGTCCAGCCCCTCACGATCGGCGAGCTGTGGGCCGTCGCGATCACGCTGCGCATCGTGCTCATCGAGAACCTGCGGCGGCTCGCCGAGCAGATCACGGTCGCGCGTGGCGAACGTCACGACGCCGAACAGCTGGCCGACCGGCTGCTCGTGGCGGGACACGCGAGCAGCGCGCTCGACGCCGACATCGCCGAGCGCTCCGCCGGCCACCTGTCGGAGATCTTCGCCGCGCAGCTCGCCAAGCGCCTGCGCAACGAGGACCCGGAGACCACGCCTGCCCTCGGCTGGCTCGCCGTGCGCCTGGCCGCGCAGGACGTGTCGGTCGACGAGGTGGTCCAGCACGCGCACCAGCGCCAGGTCGTCTCGAACGTCACGGTCCGCAACATCATCACCAGCATGCGGCTGATGTCGGACATCTCGTGGTCGGAGCTGTTCGAACGCGTCAGCCTGGTCGACGCCCGCCTGCGCGACGGCAGCGACTTCGCCGCGATGGACTTCCCGACGCGCAACGCCTACCGCGGCGCGATCGAGCAGCTGTCGCGCGGCTCGGCGCACAGCGAACTGGACATCGCGTCGCATGCGCTGCGCGCAGCGGCCGATGCGCGGGCGCGCGAGAGCGTGGAGATCGAAGGGCTGCGGGTCGGCGACCCCGGCTACCACCTGATCGGACCCGGACGTCCGTCGCTGGAACGCACGCTCGCGTTCCGCCAGCCGTTCCGCCTGCGCCTGAAGCGCTTCACGATGCGCCACGGCATGCGCGGCTACGTCGCGACCAACGTCGCGCTCACCGCCGGCATGCTCGCCGTCGCGGCGCGCCTGCTGGACGGGTCCGGCGTCGACGGCATCACGCTCGCGGCGCTCGCGCTGCTCGCCTTCCTGCCGTTCAGCGATGCGGCGACCGCGCTGGTCAATCGCGTGATGGCGATCTACATCGAGGCGTCGCCGCTGCCGGGGCTCGACCTTCTCGACGGCGTGCCGCCGCACCTGCGCACGCTGGTCGTGATCCCGACGCTGCTGGCGAGCTACGCCGAGACCTGCGAGCAGATCGAGCGCCTCGAGGTGCACTTCCTGTCCGGCGCGGAAGGCGACCTCTACTTCGCGCTGCTGACCGACTGGGCGGACGCGGACACCGCGCTGCTCGACGGCGACGAACAGGTCCTCGCCCTCGCGGCGGCCGAGATGGACCGCCTCAACCGACGACATCCCCCGGGCACCGCCGGCCCGCGCTTCATGCTGCTGCATCGCCGTCGCGTGTTCAGCGACAGCGAGCAGTGCTGGATGGGCTGGGAACGCAAGCGCGGCAAGCTGCAGGAGCTCAACCGCCTGCTGCGCGGTGCGAGCGACACGACCTTCATGGGCATCGGCAGCGAGGCGCTGCACGTGCCCGCCGACGTGCGCTTCGTCATCACGCTCGACGGCGACACGCGCCTGCCGCGCGACGCCGCGCTGCGGCTGATCGGCAAGATGGCCCATCCGGTCAACGCGCCGCGCTTCGACGTCGCCCGGCAGCGGATCGTCGACGGCTACGCGATCCTGCAGCCGCGCGTGACACCGTCGTTGCCGTTCGGCAGCGACGGCTCGTGGTACCAGCAGGTCTTCGCCGGCCCGTCGGGCATCGACCCCTACGCATCGGCCGCGTCCAACGTGTACCAGGACCTGCTCGGCGAAGGCTCGTTCACCGGCAAGGGCATCTACGACGTCGACGCGTTCGAGGCGTCGATGGCAGGACGGGTGCGCGACGACACGCTGCTCAGCCACGACCTCTTCGAAGGCATCTTCGCGCGCGCGGGCCTCGCGTCGGATATCGAGGTGATCGACGAGTTTCCGGCACGCTACGACGTCGACGCGAAGCGCCAGCACCGCTGGACCCGGGGCGACTGGCAGCTGCTGCCGTGGATCGCAGGTCACTTCACCGGCCCGCTGGCGATGACGGCCAACGGCCGCTGGAAGATGACGGACAACCTGCGGCGGTCGGCGATCGCACCGGCGACGTTCGCCGCGCTCGCGCTCTGCGCGTTCCTGCCGATGCACGCCGCGCTCGCGGCGGGCGCGATGCTCCTGGCCGCCCTGGCGCTGCCGATGTTCCTGCCACCGGTCTTCGCGCTGCTGTCGCGCCCCGAGCGCGTGTCGTTCCGCAACCACTTCGCGACCTCGGTCACCGACACGCACCTCGCGGGCCTGCAGTTCGTGCTGACCTTCGCGTTCCTCGCCGACCGCGCGTGGAACGCACTCGACGCGATCGTGCGCACGCTCGTGCGCGTGCTCGTCACGCGCCGCCACCTGCTCGAATGGACCACGGCCGCGCAGTCGGCGCGGGCGCCGCGGCTCGATGCCGTCGGCTTCTATCGCGCCATGCGCGGCGGGACCGCGCTGGTCGCGGTGCTGGCGCTCGCGGCGCCCTGGTTCGCGCCGAGCGCCTGGTCGCTGCTGCTGCCGTGCGTGCTGCTGTGGCTCGTCGCGCCGCTGATCGCGATGCGCATCAGCCGGCCGATGGACGTGGTCCGCGACAAGCTGCTGAATTCCGACGAGCAGCGGGACCTGCGCGTGATCGCGCGGCGCACCTGGCGCTACTTCGAGACCTTCGTGACGGCCGCGCATCACTGGCTGCCGCCCGACAACTTCCAGGAGGATCCGCGGCCGGTCGTCGCGGGTCGTACCTCGCCGACCAACGTCGGCCTCTACCTGCTGTCGGCCATCGCTGCGAGGGACTTCGGCTGGGCCGGGACGATCGCCACCGTCGAGCGCCTCGAGGCCACGCTCGCATCGATGCGCCGCCTGCCGAAGTTCAACGGGCACTTCTACAACTGGTACGCGACCGAGGACCTGCGCGCGCTGGACCCGCCGTACGTCTCGTCGGTCGACAGCGGCAACCTGGCCGGTCATCTCGTGGTGGTCGCCAACGCCTGCGACGCGTGGCGCCGGCAGCCGATCGCGGAGAACGGCCGCATCGGCATGCGCGACGGCCTGTCGCTGGTCGACGAGACGTTCGCGGCGCTCCCGCCGGCCACGGCGCGCGCGCTGCTCGCCGCGCTCGACGACCTGCGCCGCCTGCTCGACGGCACACCGACCTTCGAGACGATCGCGATGGCGGTCGAACGGCTCGTCACGACGTGCCGCCTCGTCGTACCGGGGGTGGACGACGACGCGATCGGCGAGCTGGTGCACTGGGCCGAAGCGATCCGCCGCGCCGCGCACGAGCACGCCCAGGACCGCGACCTCGCCGCCGCCGCGCTGGCGGCGTTCGACGATCGCCTGATCCGCGTCGCCCGCGAGGCGCGCGACATCGCGCTCGCGATGGACTTCGCGTTCCTGCTCGATACCGAGCGCGGGCTGCTGTCGATCGGCTACTCGCTGGCCGACAACCGGCTCGATCCGAGCTGCTACGACCTGCTCGCCTCCGAGGCGCGTCTGGCCAGCCTGTTCGCGATCGCCAAGGGCGACGTGGCGACGAAGCACTGGTTCATGCTCGGCCGCGCCGCGACGCCGGTCGGTCTGGGGTCGGCGCTCATCTCGTGGTCGGGCTCGATGTTCGAGTACCTGATGCCCTCGCTGGTGATGCGCGCGCCCTTCGGCAGCCTGCTCGAGCAGACCAACCGCCTGGTCGTCGAACGCCAGCGCGCCTACGGCGCGGCACTCGCCATCCCTTGGGGCGTCTCGGAGTCGGCCTACAACGCACGCGACATCGACTTCACGTACCAGTACTCGAACTTCGGCGTCCCCGGCCTGGGCCTCAAGCGCGGCCTCGCCGAGAACGTGGTCATCGCGCCCTACGCGACGGGCCTCGCGACGATGGTCGACGCGCGGGCCGCGCTGGCCAACTACGGGCGCCTCGCGACGATCGGCGGCCGGGGGCGCCACGGCTACTACGACGCGCTCGACTTCACGCGTTCGCGCGTGCCCGACGGCGAGACGGTCGCCGTCGTGCGCAACTACATGGCGCACCACCAAGGCATGACGATCGTCGCGATCGCGAACACGCTGCACGACGGACTGATGCGCACGCGCTTCCACAGCGAACCGATGATCGTCGCGAGCGAGCTGCTGCTGCAGGAACGCATGCCGCGCGACGTGGCGGAGCTCGACCCGCGCGTCGAGGAGATCAAGGCGTCCAGCAAGGCGCTCGCGTCGGAGGTCTCGAGCGCACGACGGGTGCGCTACTCGCCGCGCGACGCGCCGGTCACGCACCTGCTGTCGAACGGACGTTACGCCGTGATGCTGACGGCCGCGGGTTCGGGCTACAGCCGCTGGGGCGAGATCGCCGTGACGCGCTGGCGCGAGGACCCCACGCGCGATGCCGAAGGCTCGTTCGTGTTCCTGCGCGACGTGGACAGCGGCGAGGTGTGGTCGCCGGCCACGCAGCCGCTCGGCGTGCCACTCGACGACGCCGACGTGGTCTTCGCCGAGGAGCATGCGACCTGGTCGCGCCGCGACGGACGCCTGCGCACGACGATGGAGGTGATCGTGTCCGGCGAGGACGATGCGGAGGTGCGGCGCGTGTCGCTGGTCAACAGCGGGCGGCGCGCGCGGACGGTCGAGGTGACGTCGTACGCCGAACTGGTCCTGACGACGCCGGCGACCGACAACGCGCATCCGGCGTTCGCGAAGATGTTCGTGCAGACCTCGCACCTGCCCGCGTTCGATGCGCTGGTCGCGACGCGGCGGCCGCGCACGCCGTCGGAGCCGGGGATCTGGGCCGCGCACTTCGCGGTGGTCGAGGGCGACGCGGTCGCCCCGCTGCAGTACGAGACCGATCGCGCCCGCTTCCTCGGCCGCAGCCGTCACCCCGGCACCGCGCTCGCGATGCGCGACGGTCGCGCGCTGTCGAACACGGTCGGCACGGTGCTCGACCCGCTCTTCGCGCTGCGCTGCCGGGTCGAGGTGCCGCCGGGCAAGGTGGTGCGCGTCGCGTACTGGACCACGGTCGCCGCGAGCGAGGCGGCCCTGATGGACCTGATCGATCGCCATCACGACCGCAACGCGTTCGACCGCGCCAAGACCTTCGCCTGGACCCAGGCCCAGGTCGAACTGCGCCACCTCGGCATCAAGGCCGACGAGTCCGCCGACTTCCAGCGGCTCGCCGCGCCGATCCTCTACGCGAACGGTCGCTTCCGGCTGTCGTCGGACGCGCTGCTGCGCGGCCTGGGCCCGCAGTCCGGGCTGTGGTCGCACGCGATCTCCGGCGACCTGCCGATCGTCGTGCTGCGCATCGACGACATCGACGACCTCGCGCGCGTCCATCAGCTGCTGCGCGCCCACGAGTACTGGCGCGCGAAGCATCTGGCCGTGGACCTGGTGATCCTCAACGAACGCGCGTCGTCCTACGTGCAGGACCTGCAGATCGCGATCGAGACCGCACAGCGCAGCAGTCGCGCCCGGCCGGGCGAAGAGAAGCTCACGGCCGCCAACGCACGCGGCTCGGTCTACACGCTGCGCGCGGACCTGATGTCGACCGCGTCGCGCGACCTGCTGCTCGCGGTGGCGCGCGTGGTGCTGGTCGCGCGCCGCGGACCGTTGTCGCAGCAACTGCCGCCGCTGCTGACCCCGTCGTCGTGGTCGGTCGACCCGCGACCCGCGTCGCGCCTCGACGAAGCGGCGCCGTCCGCGTCGAAGCATGCCGCGGCGGCCGAGTCCGCCGCCGACCTCGAATTCTTCAACGGCATCGGCGGCTTCGGCGATGGCGGACGCGAATACGTGGTCGTCATGGACCACGTGCGCACGACCCCGGCGCCGTGGATCAACGTGATCGCGAACCCTGCGTTCGGCTTCCAGACGTCGGCCGAGGGCAGCGGCAGCACGTGGTCGCAGAACAGTCGCGACAACCAGCTCACGCCGTGGTCGAACGATCCGGTCAGCGACCCGGTCTCCGAGGCGTTCTACGTGCGCGACGACGCCAGCGGCGCGCTCTGGAGTCCGACCGCGCAACCGATCCGCGACGGCGGCGTCTACGTCGCGCGACACGGCCGCGGCTACAGCCGCTTCGAGCACCGGGCCCACGGCATCGCGCTCGACCTGCTGCAGTTCGTGCCGCTCGACGACCCGGTCAAGATCTCGCGCCTGACGATCCGCAACGAATCACCGCGCACGCGACGCCTGACGATCACCGCCTACGCGCAGTGGGTCCTCGGCACGTCGCGCAACGCGTCGGGCGCGGCGCTCACCACCGAGCGCGATCCCGCCAGCGGCGCACTGCTGGTCTCCAACCCGTGGGCGGTCGCGTTCGGCGGGCGTGTCGCGTTCGCGGACCTGCGCGGCGCGCAGTCGGCGTGGACCTGCGACCGCACCGAGTTCCTCGGGCGCTGCGGCCACCCTGCCGCGCCCGCGGCGCTGATCGAGGGCCGCCCGCTGTCCGGCGCGACCGGCGCCGGCTTCGATCCGTGCACGGTGCAGCAGACCACGATCGAGCTGCGTCCGCGCCAGAGCATCGAGATCGTGGCCTTCCTCGGCCAATGCGCGTCGGGCGCGGACGCGCGCGAACTGATCGAGCGCTATCGGACCGTCGACCTCGATGCCCGCTTCCTGGCGGTGAAGGACCACTGGGAGCGGCTGCTCGGGCAGGTGCAGGTCAGGACGCCCGATCGCGCGATGGACCTGATGCTCAACGGCTGGCTGCTGTACCAGACGCTGGCCTGCCGCATCTGGGCGCGGTCGGCGTTCTACCAGGCGAGCGGGGCCTACGGTTTTCGCGACCAGCTGCAGGACGGCATGGCGCTCACCTTCGCGATGCCGCAACAGACGCGAAGCCATCTGCTGCGCGCTGCCGGCCGGCAGTTCGCCGAGGGCGACGTCCAGCACTGGTGGCTGCCGCATTCGGGTCAGGGCGTTCGCACGCGCATCTCCGACGACCGCGTGTGGCTCGCCTATGCGACGGCGAGCTACATCGCCAGCACCGGCGACGCCGCGGTCCTCGACGAGCCGGTCCCGTGGCTCGAGGGCCAGGCCCTGGCCGACGGCGAGCACGACGCGTTCTTCCAGCCGACCGTGACGACATCGACCAGCACGCTGTTCGAGCACTGTGCGCGCGGCCTGGACCAATGCCTGACGCTGACCGGCGAGCACGGCCTGCCGCTGATCGGCACCGGCGACTGGAACGACGGCATGAACCGCGTCGGCGAGGACGGGCGCGGCGAGAGCGTATGGCTGGCGTGGCTGCTGATCCGCACCATCGCGCTGTTCGGCCCGCATGCGGCTTCCCGCGATACGCACCGGCTCGCGCGCTGGCGCGAACACGCGACCGCGGTGCACGACGCGATCGAGCGCGATGCCTGGGACGGCGACTGGTACCGCCGTGCGACCTTCGACGACGGGACCTGGCTCGGATCGAAGGACAGCGACGAATGCCGCATCGATTCGATCGCCCAGTCGTGGGCGGTGCTGTCGGGAGCCGCCGATCCCGCGCGGGCCGCGACCGCGATGGCGTCGGTCGATGCGCACCTCGTGCGTCGCGCCGACCGGCTCGCGCTGCTGTTCACGCCGCCGTTCGACCGCACGCCGCACGACCCCGGCTACATCAAGGGCTACCCGCCGGGGCTACGGGAGAACGGCGGCCAATACAGCCACGCGGCGATGTGGGCCGTGCTCGCGTTCGCGGAACTCGGCGCGACCGATCGCGCGGTCGACCTGTTCGCGCTGCTCAACCCGATCAACCACGCCCTCACGCGGGCGGCGAGCGACCGCTACAAGGTCGAGCCCTACGTCGTCGCGGCGGACGTCTATTCCGTGGGCCCGCACGCGGGACGCGGCGGCTGGACCTGGTACACCGGCTCGGCTGCGTGGATGTACCGGGCCGGCCTCGAAGGCATCCTCGGCATCCGGCGCGAGGGCGGGCACCTCGTGCTGCGGCCCCGCATCCCGTCGAGCTGGCCAGGCTTCGAGGCGACGGTCCGTCACGGGTCATCGGACTACACCATCGCCGTGCGCAGGGATGCGACGGTCGGAGGCGCGATGCGGGCGACCTGCGACGGACGGCCGCTCGCGCCCAGCGGCGACGGCTATAAGCTCCCGGTCGACGGGGAGCGGCACGCGGTGGTCGTGCTGCTCTAACCGAACTTCGGCATCGTGCTGCGGAAGCTGTCCAGGGTCTGGATCGCCGCCCACCACTCGGCGAAGCCCGGGACGTCGAAGAGCCGCCCGGCATCGGGCGTCAGCGAGACGTAGGTCGCGATCGGTGCGAGGTACAGGTCCGCGAGGCTGAGGTCGCCGGCGATGAACGGCGACGCCCCCTTCGTCTTCATCACGAAGTCGAGCACCTTGCGGCCGGTCTCGATACCGCTCGCGCGTTGCGCCTCGTTCCTGCCGCCGACGAAGTCGGGAAACAGGTGGAAGGCCGCCACGCCGCCGAGCAGCGCGCCGTAGCCGTACGAGTCGAGGATGCCGATCACCATGTCCATGCGCGCGCGGTCTTCGGGCGTCGACGGAATCAGCGACCGCCCGGGCAGCACGTCGTTCAGGAAGCGTGCGATCGCCGAGGTCTCGATCAGCCGCAGGTCGTCGTAGTCCACGACCGGGACCTTGCCGAACGGATGGCGCGCGAGATGCTCGGGCTGCTTCGGATCGCCGGCGAGCACGTTGAGCGGTACCTGCTCGAAGTCGGTGACGCCCTTCTCGGCGAGCAGCATCTTGATCGTGCGGACATAGGTGGAGCCGTCGAAGCCCCAGAGAACGATTTTCGACATGACGCGATCCTTGCAGGGAGATGGATGAGCTGACCGATGCGGGAATTTACACGCGTTCGATGACCAGGCGTGGTGTCGCTCACGCAGCGCACGCAGCGCACGCTTCGGCCGCAACAGCCGGGTCGCGCACGAACCGTCGCATCACGGAAGCGAAGACACTGAAACAATCTTGGCGTTGACGCGTTCAGGATACCCACGCCATATTCCACGCCAGTCCGATACCGCCGTCCAGGGAGCCATTCATGGCCTTACGAACTCACCGCGTCGTCCAGAGAGCGATCATCCCGAGGGTCGCCCACCTCGCCATCGCCACCTCGCTGGCCCTGCTGCTGGCCGCGTGCGGCGGCGGCGGCAGTTCCAGTGCCGACGCCAAGGAATCGCTGCAGAAGGTCGGCGGCGGGGGGACCACGCCTCCAAGCGGCCCGGTCAGTCCCGCCCTGCCCCTGCCGCAGACCATGACCGCGGCAGACGCGAACCGGCTGCTCGACCAGGCATCGTTCGGCCCGACCCCCACCGCCGTGACGGAGGTGCTCGATGCCGGCGCGGCCGCCTGGGTGGACGCGCAGCTCGCGACGGCGTCGACGGGCTATCCCGCGATCGCCTACATCAACTCGAACAGCGCGATCGGCTGCCCGACCGGTGCGGCGGCCACGTGCTTCCGTGACAACTACACGCCGTTCCCGCTGCAACTCGCGTTCTTCAAGAACGCGATGACCGGCGCCGATCAGTTGCGTCAGCGCGTCGCGTTCGCGTATTCGCAGATCTTCGTGATCTCCGGCATCGACATCAAGCCGACCTACGGGATGCGGGCCTATCAGCAGATGCTGCTGGACAACGCGTTCGTGAACTACCGGGTCCTGCTCGAACGCGTCACCCTGCACCCTGCGATGGGCGACTACCTCGACATGGTCAACAACGACAAGCCGAACCCGGCGCGCGGCATCGAGCCGAACGAGAACTACGCGCGTGAAGTGCTGCAACTGTTTTCCATCGGCCTCGACCGACTCGCCCCCGACGGCAGCATCGTGCGCGACAGCAACGGAGTGCCGGTGCCGAGCTACGACCAGGAGGTCGTCGAGGGCTTCGCGCATGCGCTGACCGGCTGGACCTATGCGCCGCTCGCCGGAGCCACGTCGCGGTGGGTCAATCCGATCAATTACCTCGGCGACATGGTGCCGTTCGACGCGCACCACGACACCGCGGCCAAGACGTTGCTCGGCGGCAGGGTGCTTCCCGCCGGCCAGACCACGGCGAAGGACCTGGCCGACTCGCTCGACACCATCCACAACCATCCGAACGTCGGACCCTTCATCGGTCGCCAGCTCATCCAGGCGCTCGTGACGAGCAATCCGACCCCCGCCTACGTCGCGCGCATCACCGCGGTCTTCAACGACAACGGCAGCGGGATCCGGGGCGACATGAAGGCGGTCGTGCGTGCCATCCTGCTCGATCCGGAGGCGCGCGGCGAAGGCAAGTCGGACGTCGCCTACGGCAAGCTGCGCGATCCGGCGGTCTTCACTGCCGGCGTCGCGCGGGCCTTCGGCGGCGCGTCGGACGGCGTGTACCTCAACGCGCAGTCGACGGCGATGGGCCAGCCGGTGTTCTCGCCACCGTCCGTGTTCAGCTTCTACCCGCCCGACTACGCGCTGCCCGGCTCCGCGACGCTGTTCGCCCCGCAGTTCGGCGTGCAGAACACCACCACGACGGTCGCGCGCCTGAACTATCTCTACGCGCTGCTCTACAGCGCGAACGGCATTGCGGCCGATGCCAGCGTTGCCGGCTCGACCGGCACGCGAGTCGACCTGAGCGGCTTCCAGCCCCTGTCGTCGACGCCGGCCGCTCTGGTCGACGCGTTCGACTCACGGATGAATCACGCATCGCTGTCCGTGAACGAGCGGTCCGCGATCGTCAACGCGGTCGCTGCGCTGCCAGCGGCCGACACACTCGGCCGCGCGCGCATGGCCGCCTACCTCGTCGCGGCATCGCCGCGCTATCAGATCAACCGCTGAGGCCTCACGTCATGAACGACCCCACGTTCCATCCCGGTCGCCGGAAGACGCTCGGCGCCCTGTCGGCACTCGGCTTTTCGTCGCTCGTGCCCCGACTGTCGATGAGCAGTGCGACCGCTGCCACCCCGGGGGAGTATCGCGCCCTCGTCTGTGTCTTCCTCTTCGGCGGCAACGACTCGAACAACATGATCGTGCCGATCACGACGGCGGGCTACAGCGCCTACGCCGCCGCACGAGGCGCCCAGGGGTCCGGCGGCGTGGCCCTGACCCAGGGCAGCCTGCTGCCACTGGTCGAGCGCAATGGCAGCGCTGCCTACGGCCTGCATGCGCAATTGTCCGGTCTGCAGGGCCTCTGGAACCAGGGCAAGCTGGCCACCCTCTTCAACGTCGGCACGCTGATCCGGCCCGGGGCGAACCGGACCAACTACCGCACCATCGGCGCCGCGCCGCCCAACCTGTTCTCGCACGAGGATCAGCAGCGCCAATTCCAGGGCATTCGCCTGAACAGCCTGACGGCCCCGTCCGGATGGGGTGGCCGCATCGCCGACCGATTGGGCCAGGTCGGCGGCACGACCCCGGTGGGTCTGTCGATCGCGGGCAACGCCCTGTTCCTGACCGGCGACAGCAGCCGATCCGTCGCCCTGCCCCCGACCGGCACGCTGGCGATCAGCGGGACGTCGACTTCGGCGGCGGATCAGGCACGCCTGACGGCGCTCCGCGCCCTGATGGCTGCGGGCGGCGACGCGGTGATGGTGTCGACACTCGGCGGCCTGCAGAACAGCACGCTCGGACTGACGCAAACCCTGAATCCGATCCTGTCCGGCGCATCCACTGCCGCGACCGCCTTCGGCAACCAGAACACCAGCATCGCCAACCAGCTGAAGCAGGTCGTCAAGCTGATCGAACATCGCGCGGAACTCGGCAACCCCACGCGACAGATCTTTTTCGTCTCGCAAGGCGGCTACGACACGCATAGCAACCAGATCGCGACGCAGGACAACCTCTTCAGCCAACTCTCGCCCGCCCTGACTTCGTTCTACAACGCGACCGTCGCGCTCGGCGTGCAGAACAACGTGACGAGCTTCACGCTGTCCGACTTCACCCGGACGCTCAAGCCGGCCAACGCCGGCTCGGACCATGCCTACGGCGGCCATCACCTGATCATCGGCGGGGCGGTCGACGGCCAGGCGACCTACGGCACCTTTCCCACCCTCGCGCTCGGCGGACCCGACGATGTCACCACCGAAGGCCGCTGGCTGCCGACCACGTCGGTCGACCAGTACGGCGCCACGCTCGCGAAGTGGATGGGCGTACAGCCCGCGGAACTCGCGACCATCTTCCCGAACCTCGCCAACTTCGCCACGCGCGACCTCGGCTTCCTCGCGGCCTGAGGTCGCGCTAAGGCGCCGCGCCGCGGTTCCAGATCGACGACCACGTGCGGTGGACCCACCCGGTCCGCTCGCACACCCAGGTGGCCGCACCCTGGTTCGATCCGTCGGCCGAATGGGTCCAGCACAGCTGCTGCTGCGCACCCTGGTGGAAGATCACCAGGCCGCCGACCAGCGCGAGCACGACGACCGCGGCCAGCACGGCCATCGTCGCGACGTGCAGCGCCCGGTTGCGTCCGCGCGTGAGGTCGCCGGTGATCAGCGTGAGGAGATGCACGCCGAAGGTCGAAGCCAGCGCCGTGATCGCCAGCGTGCGCATGTCCGCGCTGCCGAACAGGAACGCGAGCGCGACGAGCACGACCTCGAAGGCATAGAGCACCTTGATCCCGTGGGTCCACCAGCGCTGGTTGAGGGTCCCCGGCAACGACACCGCGACGATGCCCTGCAGCGCGAGGCCGAGGCGTGCGATCCAGCGCGACGGGATCTCGCCCGCGTTGTGCTGCTTGCTGATGGCCTGCAGCACGCGGCCGGTGATGGTCACCGCGCGCGCGGCGCTGCGCATCGTCATCTCGGGATCCGGCTGCGGATCGGTCTTGCGCGTGTTGCGCACGAACTCCATCAGCTTCGGCTCGCTCAGCAGCGACGCGAGCACAGTGCCCATGCTCGCCTGCGCCGCCGCATTGCCGGTCCACAGTTCCGCGAACAGCTTCTTCAACTGCTCGTCGGTCGTGCCGCTGCCCGGCGCCGCGTCGAGCGCACTGACGACCAGCGACGTGAGGTTGGCTTCGCCTTCGGGGACCAGCGCATCGCGCAGGATGCGCCGCTGCGCACGCTCGATCAGCTCCTTGCGCACGACGCGCGTGTCGTCGTCGGTCATCGGCAGCATCGCCTGGATCACGCGCTCGGCGCCGTCGAGTTGGCCCCACATGATGTCGTTCAGGCGCCAGCGCCGGTCGAGGAAGGCGCCGAAGTTGGCGAGCGCGGTGCCGGCGAGCTTCTTGCGCGTCCCCGCCGATTCGTCGATCAGGTTGGTCGCATCGACCGGGCTGATGCGCACCACCTCGACCGTCGACGGCTCGCCCGTCCCCGTGTCGTAGTAAAGCGGGAAGCTCATCTGGTCGTACGTGTCGAAGCGCAGGTAGTAGCGGCTCAGGTATTGCCGGATGAGAAGTCCGTCGTCCCCGTTGACCGTGGCCAGGCCCTGGGGATCGACCGCCGCGAGCCCGTCGGCCAGCGCGTCGCCGACGGAAATGACGACCTTGCGGGTTTCCTGTGGCGGATCGGCCGCGCGATCGGCGTTCACGCCAGGCGCGGGTTCCACCGTCTCCACCACCAGCGTGGGCGTCCCCAGCAGCTCCCAGGCCGCGTTCGACGCGGCCTCGAGGTCACGGCGGTCCGCGAGCAGCGCGCTGCCCGCGCCCTTGATGCGCATCGCGTCGATGCTGCCGAGCAGCCAGCGCTGGATCGGGGTCTCGGCGACCTGGTCGGCCGCATGGAAGATGGCCTGCGCGCGGAACACGACGCTCTCCTGCAGCGTGCGCGACGCCGAGGCCATGCGCGCCGCCTGCGGGTCGAGCACGATCGGCGTCGTGCCGGCCGCGGTCCCGGAGCGGATCTCGGCGCCGCCGGTCGCGGCGCGACCCAGGATGTCGAGCAGGATCGTCTCGAGGTCCTTGCGGATCGCATCGCCCTCGACCCCGGCCGGCGGCGACAGGTCGATGTCGCGCGCGGACCGCTGCATGCGCTCGCGGACCTCGAGCAAGCCCTTCTTGAGCACGCGCAGCACCCGCTCCCCGCCGAGCGCCCGTTCGCGCGTGAGCGACTGTCCGGGCTTCACGTACCACTCGGGTAGCGAATCGAGGATCTGGCGCTCCTCCTCCGAGAACTCGGGAGGCGCGCCGGCGCCGCTCGCCATGGAGGCCGGGCCCGCGGCGACCTTGTGGAAGAGCCGCGTCAGCTTGTCGATCCTGCGCAGCGTGAACGCGAGGCGACGCAGGCGGTAGTCGAGGTCGAACTGGTCGAGGAACGCGTTGATCGTCGGCTTGTCGTCGTGTCCCTCGTCGTGGAAATTGCGTTCCCGCCACACGCGCACCATCGCGCGGAGCGCGTACTGCTTGTCGGAGTCGCCGCCGATCTGCAACCCGTCGCACAGGCGATCGGCGATCGAATCGGTCAGCGCGTACACGCGCAAGCGCTGGTAGGGCAGGAACGCGGTGCCGTAGTAACGGACCATGTCGCTCAGCTTCAGCGACGACCAGTCGGGAACCGTCTGCTGGTCCTTGACCTGGATGAGGAACGGATCGAACAGCTTGACGCTCAGCTCGCCGAGGCGCACGACGCGTTCGATGCGTTCGATGCGACGGTTGCGCACGAGCACCGCCTGCAGGTCCTCGCGGATGGTCTCGTACTGCGGGATGCTGGTCAGTGCGGCCAACGAATTCTGCAGCGGGTCGGGCTTGTATGCGGGATCGGGTTCCATGCCCGGCGCATCGGGGTCGATGTGCTCCGGCGACGGCTCGACGTACAGCAGCTTGCGTTCCATCGGCACCGCGGCGAAGCGATGGGACAGCGTGTCGACGACGTACGAGAACGGCTTGTTGTCGAGATAGCCGCCGTCGCCGAACGCACGGCTGACGTGCCTGCCGGCATCGACCTCGGAGCGCGGCAGGTTGGGGAAGAACGCGTTCCAGCGCAGCACGCCCGGGTCGCTGCCCGCGACCTTCAGGCGCGTCAGCGTGTCGAGCGTCATCGGCTCGAACGCGAACGGGAACGACGACGTGCAGCGTGCGGCGAACGCGAGGAACGCGCGGTTCTCCACGGCGAAGTCGTTGTGCGAATCGGGCGTGATGCCGTTCGGATACGTGAAGTGATAGTTCTGCTTGAAGCGGCGCTCGTAGACCACCTTGTCGAACAGCCGCAGCGGCACCGGCGAGCCCTTGATGTCGGTGGTCGTGATGAACAGGTCGATCTCGTCGACCAGCGGCGACGTGCCGCTCACGCCAGGGTCGAAGCGCACCCCCTCCATCGGCGTCATCTTGCCGAGCGCGTAGTGCAGCTTGGCGTACATGCGGTCGCTGTTGAGCAGCGACGCCGGCTGCGCCTGCGCGACGATGCGCGGCTCGACGTCGAGGACCGACTTCTCGTCGTTGAGCAGCAGCGCGAAGTCGCCTTCGTTGATCCACAGGTCCTTGAGCGGTGCGAACTGTTCGCCGTTGGCCAGCGCCTTCGCGAGGAACAGGCCGTTGATGCCGCCGGCCGACGTGCCCGCCACCACGTCGACGGCGAAGCGGGTCTGCGTGTACCCGCCGGTCTCCACCCCCGCCCATACATCGTCGGGGTCGCCGTCGCCCGCGCGCGCCTGTGCCTGGCGGATCGCGTCGGCGTACTGCCGGCGCAGGTCGGCATTGCCCACCAGCCACGAGAGGCGGCGGTAGATGCCGCGCGTGAACGGTTCGCCCTGCGTGTCGATGAAGACGCCGTCGCGCGGCGTCGCGCAGGCCATCTCGAAGATCTCGTTGGTGACGCCGTTGATGTAGATCGCGAGCGACACGCCGCCATACATCACGACGCCGAAGCGGACCTCCGCGGTGTACTCACGCAGGTCGCCCGCCGACGCAGCCGCCGTCGCCGCGGTCCTGGTCACGGGGCCACTCGTTTCGTCGGACATGACACCTCCTCGGTGGGGGACGCGGTCCGACGAGGGACCCGCGGCCAAGGCGGATTCTGAAGGGACGGCCGCGCTTCGCCAAGGACATCGCACGCCGGTGTCGTCCGGGCCCTGAAGCGGTCGATGGTTGACGACGACATCGACCCGTCCCACACTGCGGCGCTTCCGGACCCTCCGCCGACCCGCGTCGCAGGCCCGGAGCGCCGAACGAGAAAGGTGTCGCGCAGGCCCGTCGCGGACCTGCTGGAACACCTGCCGCAGATCACCTGGGGAGAGTCGCATGTGGCTACGCGTCGTGGTGCCGATGGTCGCGGTCGTCGTGTCGGGCTGCGCCAACTACAGGGCCGTGTCGGAGTTCGGCGGCGAGACCACGACGATGACCACGGTCGTCAAGACCGAGTTCGACCAGGTCGAGACGCTGTGCGTGCGCCAGGCCGAACTCGCCATCGTCGTGAGCAACATCGCCAACGACGGGCCGATCGAGCAGTGCGCCCGGACCCGGCGCGCCCAGGGCCAGTTCGCGTCGCTGACCGTCGAGGTGCTCGACGACTACGCGCAGGCGCTGGTCGCGATCGCCGACAACCGGCCTTTCGATTTCTCGCCGGACCTGAAGGCGGTCGGCGGCAAGGCGCGCGCGCTGAAGGACGGCGCGGGCAACGCGCTCGTCAGCGGCAAGGAGGCGGACGCGCTGTCCAGCGTGGCCGCGGTGCTGGTCAATGCGCTGGCGTCGCAGAAGCGCGAGGAAGCGGTCAGGCAGCTCGTCGCCGCCACGCCCGACCTGACGATCATCGGGACGTCGCTGCGCGCCTACTTCGTGCAGCCGCCCGGCGCCCCGCCGAACGCCCCGAAGGCGCCGTACACCAACCTGGTCAGCGTGATCTCGAGTTCGGCGAGCTCGACGCAGCCGATCCTCGAGAGCACGCCGATGCGACGCGCGGAGCCGATCCGCACCGCCGAGCTGCTGCGTGAACTGCGTACGCGCCAGAAACTGCTCGCCCGGCGTGCGCCCGACGCGCCCGTGCCGGCCCAGGTGGTCGCCGCGATCGATGCGTGGCTGGCCGCGCTCGACAAGTTCTCGACCGATGCGATGAAGCCGGACTCGCGCGACCTGATCGAACGGATCAAGACGTTGCGCGCGACGACCAGGCTGGCGCGCGACGCGATCGCCGACAAGTAGTCAACCCCGGGAGCCGGCATGAGCACAACCGACACACTCGACGTCGCGACCGGCGGCGAGACCATCACCGGCGCGAGCCTGCAGGCCTCGATCGACCGCATGCTCGCGATGTCCAGCAGCCTCAATGCAGACATCGCGGCGGCGCCGGACTTCGAGAGCGTGCAGGCGATCGGTCGGGCGCAGGCCGACCTCAATGCCCAGGCGATGGAGATCGTCACCGCGCAGATCATGCTGATGGCGGGCGAGGCGAGGATCACGGCGGATCACGTCAACGCGGCGACCCAGGCGGCGCAGGACGCGATCGCGAAGATGGCCGACTGGCGCAAGAAGGTCGCGACGGTCGGCAAGCTGGTCGACTTCTTCGTCGCGGTCGGGACCGGCAACGGTGGCAAGATCGTCCAGGCCGCGATCGACCTGAAGAAGGCGTTCTAGCCGAGGAGTTTCGGCATGCGATCGAGATCGGCCAGGGCCCAGCCCTGCCGCACGATCGTCTTCATCTCGTCCTCGGTCGCACCCGAGCGATAGGTGGCCAGGCGGATCGCCTTGGCTTCGAGCTCGTCGCGATCGAGCGTGTTGCCGGGATCGCCCTTCGGCGTGTCGACACGCCCTTCGAGCCGACGACCGTCGGTGGTCGTGACCACCACCTTGCCGATCCAGCGCTGCGGGTACGCGGTATCGACCTCCGGGTCGAGCGCCATGCGTACCTTGTCGCGGAACGCCACGACGTTCGCCGCGCGGTAGTTCGCATCGAAGTCCGCGAGGCTCGCGCGATCGTATTCGGCGATCAGCCCGAGCACGGTGCCCATCGAGAACTTGGACTGGTGGACCGTCTGCGGATCGGTGACCGGACCGAGCACGTCGATCGCGCCCTGGTGCACGAGGGCCGTGACGCTCGCGACCTGGTCGGCCGCGACGCGGTCGCGGCGCAGCACGAGCTGCAGCGCGTCGGCCGCGGGATGGGTGTGACGACACGACGCATGGAACTTGAACGAGGTCTCGGCGAGCGTCCAGCGGACGCCGAGACCGTCGTCGAGCCGCGACGGATCCGCGTCCTGCGACATGCCGGCCGCGAGTCCCTGCGGGCCTTCGAGGATGCGACGCGCGCCGGTGAAGCCGTCCTTCGCGAGATAGGCCGCGGTGAGCCCTGCCGCCGCGGCGTGCGCGGTGTGCAGCTGCTTGGAGTCGGCCGCGTCGCGCAGGAACTCCCACAGGCCCGCCGACTGCGTGCCGGCCGAGCCGAAGGCGTCGAGCATCTGTTCGGGCGTGAGCTTCAGCAGCGAGCCCACGGCCGCCGCGGCGGCGAGCGTGCCGGCCGTGCCGGTGGTGTGGAAGATCCGGTAGTGCGAGCGCCCGAGGAATTCGCCGACGCGGATGCCGACCTCGTAGCCCGCGACCACCGCGGTCAGGTAGTCGCGCCCGCTCGCCCGAAGCGACTGGGCGACGGCCAGCGCCGGCGGGAAGACGACCGCCGCCGGATGGAACACCGAGCCGTTGTGCACGTCGTCCTGCTCGGCCACGTGCGCCGCGGCCGCGTTGATCATCGCCGCGATCAGCGGGCTGCTGCTGCGCCGGTCGATCAGGATCTCGGAGGGACCGGTCGCCGGGCCCATCGATTCGGCGAAGCGGGCCAGCGTCTCGACGGCGCGCGCCCCCTTGCCGGCCAGCGCCGAGCCGACCCAGTCGACGTGCAGGTCCTCCGCGCGTCGCACGACGGCGGCGGGAATGTCGGTGTAGCGCAGCGTGGCCGCGAAGGTGGCGAGCGCTTCGGTGGCACTGGTGGCCCGTTGCGGCGCGACGGAGGGATCGGACAGGCGGGCGGCTGAGGGCATGGGAGGGCTCCGAAAGAACGACGATGGTACGCGCGCGTCCCGCCACCGTGACGCGCGTCGGCATCCGGGCACCGGCCCGCGCCGCCCCTTGCTTTGTCGCGCGTGCTGCCACACGCTGGCGGACCGCCGCATCCCGGCGACTACCGCGACCCGCGAGGCGACCCGATGGCCCAGATCGATCACGTCTTCGTCCTGATGCTGGAGAACCGCTCGTTCGACCACTTCTTCGGCCTGAGCGGCCGGCCGGGCATTCCCCGGCCCACCGACCCGGGCTTCGGGCCCGGCGCGAAGGACCAGTCCGCGGCCGATCCGCCGCACGAGTTCCCCGACGTGCAGTCGCAGGTCATGGGCGGCACGATGGGCGGCTTTCCCGCCGCATCGAAGCTCGCGTTCACGCCCGACCAGATCCCGGTGATCACCGAACTGGCGAACCAGTTCCTGCTGTTCGACAACTGGTATTCGTCGCTACCGGGGCCGACCTGGCCGAACCGCTTCTTCGTGCACGCCGCATCGTCGGGCGGCCTCGCGGCCAGTCCGCGCGTGATCGACACCTTCACCGGCGTCACCCTTCCGGCGGCCGCCTTCCAATTCGAGAACGGCACGATCTACCAGCGCCTCACAGCCGCGGGAAAGAAGTGGCGGGTCTATCACGGCGACATCCATCCGCAGGTGATGGCACTCGACGGGATGGTCGCGAAGAGCTTCGACCGTCAGTTCTTCCGGCCGGTCTATCCGGACGCGACCAACCCCGCCGCCAGCGACTTCGCGACCGACGTGGCCGCTGCCGGCTACGACATCGACTACACGTTCATCGAGCCCAACTACGCGATCGAGATCGCCGCGCAGTTCGTGCACGGCGACTCGCAGCATCCGCGCGGCTTCGTCAGCGCCGGCGAGACCTTCATCCGCTTCGTCTACGACGCCGTGCGCAACTCGCCCGTGTGGGGCCGCAGCGCCCTGCTGGTCCTGTGGGACGAGCACGGCGGGTTCTACGACCATGCGTCGCCGCCCGTCGCGGTACCACCCGGCGACAAGCCGTTTAACGCGAAGCGGGCCGGCAGCGGCGCGCCGACCTTCGGCTTCGACGTGCTCGGCGTGCGCGTGCCGGCGCTGCTGGTGTCGCCGTGGGTGCCGAAGGGCGCGCTCGGCAGCCAGGTGTTCCCCGGCGCCCACTTCGATCACGCGTCGGTCGTGAGTTCCTTGCGCAAGCAGTTCGGCCTCGGCGGTCCGCTCACGCAACGCGACGCGTCGTCGCCCGACTGGCTCGGCGGCCTGCTCGCCACCGCGCGACCGTCGACCGATGCCGGACCGGCGAAGCTGGCGGCGCCCGCACCGGCGCTGGCCGGCCCGATGGAGGCCGGACTCGCGACCCGCAAGACAATCCCGACGAAGAAGGACGACGCCTTCATCGAGGGGATCGCGCTGATCTCGGTCGACCTCGACCGCTACGTGTCCGCGAAGGACCCGACGCGGGCACCGATCGCGCGGCCGCACGGCCGACCGGCCGCGAACGTCGGACTGGCCGCGCCCGCGGCCGAAGCGGGCATCGATTCCGAGGCCGAGCTGCTGGCCTACATCCGCCAGGTCGACGCGAAGGTCCGCGCGCACAAGAGCACGACGCCGTAGCCGACGAACCGTCCGGCCGCGTGCCGCTGGCGGCGCGAGCGGCACCTCGCAGGCCACACGCAGGTGGACGGCACGCTCGATCAGGCGTTCGGCTTCATGCCGGCCCCCAATGCGACCGGCGCGTCGCGCGGCGAGAGCCGGTCGTCGCTGGTGTGGAGGGTGATTCCGCGTGGCGCAGGGCGGAAGAGAATGGGAGTCGAACCCACCCGGGACCGCATGGCGGCCCCTGTCCGGATTTGAAGTCCGGCCGCCCCACCGGGGGCGTGTCTCTTCCAGTTGATTCGGACCTCAGTCGTCGAACAGGGTCGGCTGCATGACGCGGTGATCGTCGCCGACGCGGCGCGTGTAGCCGACGCGGTCGAAGAACTCGAGGATCTGGATCGCGACCTTGCGACCGACGCCGATTCTGTCACGAAAGGGTGCGGCCCTCGTGACGCCG
>Ga0209512_1001726_pt1 | contig 25518 bp, 29 predicted proteins | sample frozenSSSSmetaG_FD_184142 | JGI IMG/M metagenome (GOLD analysis project Ga0209512, IMG submission 184142) | Glacier valley bacterial and archeal communities from Borup Fiord, Nunavut, Canada, to study Microbial Dark Matter (Phase II) -... | ecosystem: Environmental > Aquatic > Freshwater > Ice >...
CCCGGGCGGGGCTGCAGGTCGAGGACTTCAGTGGCCACTCCCTGCGCGCCGGCTTCGTCACCTCTGCCGCTGAATAGTCCCGCAGGAATTCGGCGGACCCGGGGCTGCCGGTAAGGCGGCGTCCGGTGGCACGATGGTAGTGGTAGCGGGCGGTGCTCCCGTCCTTGAGCTTCTTCTTGACTGAGTTGATGCCCTTAAGGTTAGCCCTGACCACGGCTGTTGCTCCACATGTCGTATGCATTGGCTGAAGGGGCACCGGGGAGTGCACTGAGGCCGCTCGCCCGGTCGAGAGCCTGGTCAATTGCAGCTCGGTCCCAGCGACGGGTCCGACCATAGCCGGGCAAGGGGCCAGGAAGCGTCCCGGACGAAACGAGCGTTTCAAAGTGCCCCGGGCTCACGCCTACATAGCTCGCAGCCTCTTCCCGATTGAGGACCCGGCGTTCGCCGACTGGTAGTGCGTGGATCAGCAGAGCAATCATTGCAGTCTCCGGTTACGAAATCTGCTCGGGCTAGTGCCAGAGCCGGGGGCTTTCCAAGAGTTCCACTCCGCATCCACGGCGCATCTCCTTTAGAGCTGACCGGGTGGTGAGATAGCGACCGACCTTCTCGATCCGAAGGTTCCTCGCTTGGCCTCTACGATCAGAGACGCCGGCTTGATTGCCCCGCCGAACACCTTGCGGGATGCGTCGTCTATGCTAACGAAGAGAGAGCAGGGGTAGCTGTTGAGGAGAAGGAGTGGTGGATCCGCCGCGCAAGGCCGTGCCGAGCCGCTGCAGCTGCAAAGCCAGCCATTCCTCAGGGCCGGTCATCGCCGGCCTCCTCGTGCTCCTGGAGGGGCACCGGCGACGTGAAGAGCCGCCGCAGTGCCTGTGCTCGAGCAAGGGTCGGCACGGGGACGCCGTCCGGGCAGGCGACCCGAAGACAGTCGATCCAAAACACTTCACGCTCGTCAAGGAGAACGAGCCGGTGGGAAATCGCTGAAGAGCTCACTTTCCGAAGAACCCCCGAAGGATGGCGAGCGCACGCTTGGTAAGCGGCGGATCGGAGCGATCGGAGGCCAAACGGATGGCCTCAAGCCATTCGACCTCGTTGGCGGTCACCGGAGTGCCGAAAACCTTCACCAGCTCCTGTGCGGCGGTGCTGCCCAGCCACTGCTCGAGCGTGAGAAGCATCAGGTGCGCCGGATCGCACTCCAATGCCCTTGCCAGTGCAGATACGCGGTCAAGCGCTACCCGGTTACTCCCCTGCTTGAGCATCGTGATCATGTTCGCGTTGGGGTAGCCGGCCTGGGCGGCGATCTCGGCCTGAGTCTTCTTGGGCCTCAGCTCGAGGACGCGCTTGGAGAGAAAGGACGCAAGCTTGGTAGCGGCGAATGGTCGTGCGGCGTTCATTTGTGATCCTTATTAACAAACAAGCACTTAGTGTGCTGATGTTTGACTTATAGTGATCACGTGATCGGGGACGCGTAGATACAGTGGCAAGATAAGCGGGATCGTGCGACCCACGCTGGACTGTGAACCGCATCGGTGGAACTATGCATTTGCGCTGGTCTAATTTTAGGTATATGCTACGCATACTCCATAACGACGAACATCGAGGCCCTGCAGGCGCTCCGCTTCAGCTTCGATGTTGCTGCTAACGTCGGTAACCTGCCGCCGCAGACAGGCGTCTATCCTGACATGCTGGCGCCGATCATCCGAAACACGCCGGATGGGCTTCGCGAATTAGTCAAGGTTCGCTGCGGCATGCCGAGCTCGTCTCGCACGCTATATATCGCTGCGGAGAAGCGGGCCAAGAAGCTGATCGAGGGGCACGGACGCCAGATCAGTCCTGATGAATACGAGGAGATGGTCCGACTCGAGCCCGACCGTGGGACGCACAACGTCCGCAACACTGACAGCCCCATTGGACGTTGGCTGCGCCCGGAGTTTTGCTGCATCGTCCCCTTCACCAGTTTCGCCGAGTTCAGCAGCGCCACAGGTGCTGGTGGGAAGAAGCAGGGCAACACCTGGTTCGCCTACGACGCTGACCGGCCATTGGGCTGGTTCGCCGGGATCTACGCCCCGCAGTGGACCAGCGTGCGTAAGACGTCCGAGGGTCTGATCACGACCGACCTGTTCGCCTTCCTGACCACCGAGCCAAATGATGTGGTTGCAACTGCCAACCCAGACTCGATGCCGGTGATCCTGACTACGCCGGATGAAATCGAGACCTGGCTGACCGCTCCCTGGGAAGAGGCCCGAAAGCTTCAGCGCCCGTCGCCGGCCGGCACCCTCCGCATCGTATCTCTGGGCAACAAGGAAGACCCACCGCCGCCTGAACCACTGCCCACCGAGCCGTCCTTGTTCTAGCTTGGACCGGCTCGCGATGACTCTGCGTTCTTGCACGACGCCAACCGTGGACAGCGGAGCGCGGTAGGGCGCATTCCTGTCATTGGGCTTTAAATGCGCTGCATGTTCGCCTTTGATCTTACGGGCCTGGAAACCCACCAGCCCAAGAGCGGGAAGCCGATAAGCTCCAGCGCCAGCGAAGGCAGCACGTCGGGCGGCAGCGGACCGCCGAGGCGAATGAGACCGCCGACGAAGACCAGCGCCGTAATCGCCACCAGCACCGGCCGTAGCCGCTCAAACCAAATTGCGCCAGCTGCTAGTGTCAGCCCGATCGCCAACCAGATCCCGCCGATGAAGCGGATGTGGCTATCGCGGACCGCAAACATCGCCGGGTCTGTGACCGACAGGAATTCGGCCGCCCCGCCTTGCCAGCCCAGGGTGCGGATGCCCCCGAGGCCAACGTTGAGGCCGAGGAACACCACGGCGAGGCCGACCAGCACCAGCACGGTGCGCAGCAAATAGTTGGGGCGCATCATGCCACCGACTTGAAGTAGTTCGCGGCTTCGGCGAGGCCAGTCTCGAACGGCGTCACGTCGGACCAGAAGCGCTTCCTGAACTTGTTGGCCTTCACGACATAAGGCCGGTCGAACAGGAACTGCATCTCGACCCCCTCCTTCACAAAGGGAACTAAGGCGCCGATGATCGGCGTTAACCAGCGCGGCACGACGGTCAGTTGGAGCTTCACGCCGACCGCGTCGGCGGCAATCTGCAGGTGCTGGCGCAACGTCAGCGTCGGAGCACACGGCACGTGCCAGGCCTGGCCATAATCATCGTCGTCGGCATCGCGCAGGGTGATGACGGCCCGAGCATAGTCGGAAACATGGGCCACATCGTGCGGCAGGTCGGGGTTGCCGATCAACCCGGCGCGCTTGCCCTTGGCGAGCGGGATCAGCGAGGCGCTGCCGAGCACTGATTGCTCGACGCCCGGGCCATAGAAATCGGGCGAACGGACGGTCGCCACCTTCACCCGACCTTCGGCGTGGGCGGCCTGCCAAAGGCGAGTCACCTCGGCGCGGGCCTTCGGCTTCACGCCGTAGTCGACAGCGGGCAGGTCTTCGGTGATCGGACCCTTCGTCGGACCGTAGAGATAGAGGTTGTCGGCAAACACCAACCGGGCGCCGGCGGCCTCGCAGGCCTCGAGCAGGTTACGCATCGCCAGTGGCCAGCCCTTTTCCCACAGGGCGGCTTGGTAGGGCAGCCCGAGGGCACAGACCACCGAGGTCGCGCCGATCAACGCCAGCGTGATCGCCTCGTGCGCCATGATATCGGCCGAGAGGAAACGGGCGGCCTCAGGCAGATCGGCAGGCTTCTTTCGCTGGATCACCGTCACCGGGCGGTCGGCTGCGAGCAGTTGCCGGACGATCTCGCGGCCCAGTGCACCGTAGCCAACGACGTGGGTCATTTCGTTTGCGGTCATTTCAAAAATCCTCTGGTTCAGGCCGGCGCAGGGCGAGCACCATCGCTCGCGCCGCCGGCCGAGTTGAAGTCTTGAGTCAGATTGTAGGGAGAAGGGATTGCGGGCGTGAGTCTTCCGCCGGGTAGTCTGGTCAGGCGGCGTGCGCCACGACCCGGGCAGAGCGACGGTCACCGCGAAGGACCTGGACACCGACCAGCAGCGCCCACACGGCCCAGAGCGAGAAGGCGATAGCGACAACGGTGGCGGCGAGTTCCACGCCGGCCGGCTCAAGCAGGCCGAAGGCGACACCGGCAGCGATGGCGATACCCGATAGGCCGAGGATACGGTGATCCTTCAGCAGCAGCATTGAAACGGTCGCCGTCCACAGCGCGGTGAACAGGTAGCCGACATGCTCGCCGACGCCGACGCCGAGGAACTGGTTGGCGAAATCGAAGATGGCGGCATCCATCGCCTGCGACATCGCCGTGGCGTCCGGCGCTACATAATGTGCGGCGAGCGACGGCATCAGGATCACCCAGCGCAGCAGGCCCAGTGCCTGCACCAGCCCGGCAATAGCACCGAAGCCGATCGACAGGCTGGCGACCAGGCGGTCACGCTCGAACAGCAGCACGCCGGTGGAGATCGTCGCGGCCACCAGCGCCAGCGCCGAGCCGAACATTAGATACCAATAGACATGCAGATCGAGGCCGCCGGCGGCGAACTTCGCCAGCACTTCGCCGGCCGGGTGGCGGAGAATGTCGGGATAGCCAAAGCTCATCTGCAAGCCGGTGAAGCCGGCCATGAACACGGCGGGGGCGGCAACCAGCAGCGTGCCGGCGACAAGACGGGGAGAGGCGGTCATTTTTCAGTTTCCTTTGAGGTGTGGGGTGATGAGGCGCCGGAACATCCGGACACCCTGTTCCTTGTCGGCGGGCGAGAACTCGGCGCCACCGGTATCCTTGAAGACGAGCCAGAAATCGCCGACGAGCCACAGTAACTGAGCGAGGTCGTCGAGCGCCTCGTCGTCGCCGATGGGGTTCAGCACCCCGGTCGAGACGAAGAGTGAAATCAGGAACTTAGTGTTGCCAATGCCCTGCTCGCGGTTTGCCCGATAGGCCGCTGCGAGTTCGGGGTCGGCATTGAGCAGCATGGTCAGGTCGCGGAAGAAGAACCGGTAGCGCGCCTGGATCTCGAAATTGCCGGCCAGCATGCCCTCCATCATCGGAATGTTCGGCATGGTCGCCGGAGGCACGGCGTAGTTTGTCGCCCACTCGGCCTGAATGCGAGCAAACAGCGCCCGCACGATCTCGGCCTTGTTGCGATAGTGGTAGTAGAGGTTGCCTGGGCTCATCGAGAGCGCCTCGGCGATGTGGTTGGTGGTCACATTGTCGGTGCCACGCTCGTTGAAGAGGCTGAGCGCTGCGTCGAGAATGCGGTCTTTGGTGGTGGTCATTCGTGGGGAACTCACTAGAGCATTTACTCTACTGCGGATGATTAGAGCGAAAGCTCTAATGTGTCAAGGGCCCATCCTAGCGGCACGCGGATGCAACATCCGATCAGGCCGCTTGCTGACTCCTTGGGTATGCTGCTGAGTGGGCCCACCATAGATAGCGGCTTGTGTTCTTCTTTCGTTCTTGTTTGCTTAGCGGCTCGTTTCGAGAGTCCGCCATGCCATATGTCGAGTTGGTCGCTGCCAGCAATTTCACCTTCCTTGACGGAGCCTCGCATCCCGGCGAACTAGTGCTGCAGGCCGCCGCGATGGGCCTTGGCGGTATGGGCATTTGCGACCTCAACTCGTTTGCCGGCGTTGTCCGGGGGCACCTCGCTGCCCGCGAAGTATGGGCCGTCGACCCAAGTTTCCGCTACTTGGTCGGGGTGCGGCTCGCCTTCATGGACGACACGCCTGACATCGCCGCCTATCCGACCAACCGAGCCGCGTATGGTCGTCTCTGTCAGCTCCTGACCACCGGTAACCGTCGGGCTCCGAAGGGCGAATGTCACCTCCGGTTCAATGATCTGGAGGCATTCGCCGAAGGCCAGCTCTTCATCTTCATGGCGACGATGGGCAATGCGACCGACGAGGGGAAGCTCGCGCAGCTCGCGGCGATGGCACCGCAGCGCGTCTGGATCGCGGCGGCCTGCCAGTTCAAGGGGCAGGATCGCGCCAACCTGAACCGTGCCCAGCAGCTCGCAGACCGGCAAGGCGTGCCCATGCTGGCCACCAACGACGTCCTGTTCCACCACTACGACCGCAAAATCCTCCAGGACGTGCTCACCTGCATCCGGCTCCACAAGACCCTGGAGACCGCGGGACGTCGGCTGCAACAAAACGGCGAGCGCTACATTAAGACGGAAGCCGAGATGCGCCGGCTGTTTGCCGACCACCCTGACGCGTTGGCCGAGACCGAGCGGTTCGCCAACCTGATCCACTTCTCGCTGGACGAGCTGAAATACAACTATCCCGACGAGACGATCGGCAACGGCGAGACAGCGCAGCAGACGCTGGAGCGGCTGTCCTGGCAGGGCGCTGGCAGGCGATACCCCGACGGCGTGCCTGACCGGGTGCAGCAGGGCCTGCGACACGAACTCCAGCTCATCGAGCAGATGCGCTACGCCGCCTACTTCCTGACGGTCCACGACCTAGTGCGGTTCGCCCGCGAGGAGCGCGGGATCCTTTGCCAGGGCCGCGGCTCGGCCGCGAACTCGGTCGTCTGCTTCTGCCTCGGCGTCACCGAGGTAGATCCGATGCTGGTGGACCTGCTGTTCGAGCGCTTCGTCTCGACTGAACGGGACGAGCCGCCCGACATCGACGTCGACTTCGAGCACGAGCGCCGCGAGGAGGTAATGCAATACCTCTACGCCAAGTATGGCCGGCACCGCTGCGCCTTGACCGCCACCGTCACCACCTATCGGACCAAGGGCGCCATCCGCGAGGTGGCCAAGGTTTTTGGCCTGTCCTCGGACGTGATCGCCAGGCTCAACGACATGAACTGGGGCTGGAACGACACCGGTGTCACGCCCGAGCGCCTGCGGCAGAACGGCTTCGACCCGGACGACATCACGCTCATACAGGTGATGCAGGTCGTGTCGGTGCTGATGGGCTTCCCTCGGCACCTCGGCCAGCACGTCGGCGGCTTCGTCATCACCCGCGACAGGCTCGACACCATGGTGCCGATCATGAATGCCGCGATGGCTGACCGCACCACTATCGAGTGGGACAAGGACGACATCGACGCCCTTGGCATCCTCAAGGTCGATGTCCTCGCGCTGGGCATGCTCACCTGCATCCGCCGCGCCTTCGAGCTGATGCACACCCACTACGGCACCGACCTGACGCTGGCCACGGTGCCGTCCGAAGACCCGCGAACCTACGCCATGATCCAGCGCGCCGACACGATCGGGGTGTTCCAGATCGAGAGCCGGGCGCAGATGTCGATGCTGCCGCGGCTGAAGCCAGCGAAGTTCTACGACCTCATCATCGAGGTGGCCATTGTCCGTCCCGGTCCGATCCAGGGCGGCATGGTGCATCCCTACCTCAAGCGCCGGCTAGGGCTGGAGCCGGTGAGTTACCCGTCTCCCGAGCTGGAGGCGGTGCTGAAGAAGACCTACGGCGTCCCGCTATTCCAGGAACAGGCGATGAAGATCGCCATTGTGGGCGCCGGCTTCTCACCGGGCGCCGCTGACCAGCTCCGCCGCTCCATGGCGACGTTCAAGCGAACGGGCGGTGTCGGCAAGTTCAAGACCGACTTCATCGACGGCATGCTCAAGAACGGCTACCAGCGCGAGTTTGCCGAGGCCTGCTTCAAGCAGATCGAGGGGTTCGGCTCATACGGCTTCCCGGAAAGCCACGCGGCGAGCTTCGCGCTGCTGGTCTACGTCTCCTGCTGGTTGAAGTGTCACTACCCGGACGCCTTCGCCTGCGCGTTGCTCAACAGCCAGCCTATGGGCTTCTACGCCCCCAGCCAGATCGTCCGTGATGCCGAGGAGCATGGCGTCGAAGTCCGCAACGTGGACATCAACCGCTCCGATCTGGTGTCGGTGCTGGAGCCCGGCACTGCCGGCCACGACCGCATCTGGCGCCAGCATGCCGACATGCGTGGCGACATCAGGTCCACCAACGCGATCCGGCTGGGGCTCGGCTTCGTGCACGGGCTGAAGGACGACGAGGCCAACCTGATCGTCGCCCGGCGTGGCCGGGGCTATGACAGTGTCCGCGACCTGTCGTTGCGCACCGGCCTACCCCAGGCCACCCTAGAGAAGCTGGCCGACGCCGACGCCTTCAACTCGTTGGGAATGGATCGTCGCGTTGCCCGCTGGGCCGTCGGGGGACTGCGTGGCGGCGACGGCGCCGAGAACCTCCCCTTGTTCGTAGCCGCCGGCCGGCCCGACCAGCACCCCGAGATAGACTCCGACCTCCCGCCCATGCCGCCCGGCGAGCAGATCATCTATGACTACCGGACCCTGAGTCTGTCGTTGAAGGGGCATCCCCTCAGCTTCTTGCGGCAGACCCTCGCCGCAAAGCGGGTTGTCCTAGCCGACGCGCTGCGCGACATCCCTGCGGGCCGCGTCGTAACGGTCGCCGGTCTCGTCCTAGTGCGGCAGCGGCCTGGCACCGCCAGCGGCGTCATTTTCGCCAGCCTGGAAGACGAGACCGGGCTCGCAAACATCATCATCTGGCCCAAGGTGTTCGAGGCGAACCGCGCCGTGGTGCTCGGGTCACGCATGATGGCGGTCCGAGGTGAGGTGCAGAAAGAAGGCATTGTCGTCCATGTCATCGCCCGCCAGGTCTACGACATGACGCCTCTGTTGCTGGAGCTGTCGGACGGCGCCGACATCGGCGAGAGCATGATCGCCAACGCCGACGAGGGGAAGACTGGGCCACATGGCAGCGCCTGGGGCGGCGACAAGCACCACGACCTGGAAGCCGAACGGAAGCGCATACGAGACGCCTTGCCCTTCGGTCGCAACTTCCATTGAGGCGGCGTCATGGGCAACTTGGAGGTTCGCACGCTGCGACAATTTCTGGAAAGCGGCCAGGTCATCGACTGCGACTGCTTAAACTACTGGGCGTGCTCACACACCGGTCCGCTCAAGATCGAGCTGGCCATCCAGCGGCTCGGGTGGGACTTCGACTTCTACACCCGCCGGGCTGACCTGGCGGCGCACGTCTACTGTTCCGCTTGCGGCAGTTACCATCCGACTTTTCGGCTGGGCTGGAAGACGCCGCCAGCGACTTACACCGGAGCACATGGAGCCGGTGTCGTTACACGCAGCGTGCTCGCGCCACCGACCCCGATACCAAGTTGGTCCGAACCACTTGATTGGAAGGCGGGAGGGAGCCACGTTCGACGCTTCGGCCCGGGGCGGTAGCCCACCCCCGCGTCCACAGGACGTTCGTCTGCGGCACCTGAAGTTGGGCCAACTCACCGGATCATGGTTGTCGGGGTATATTTCTGATGGCAGCTGGTGCAATCCTCAGCTACCACCTGCCATGCGCTCGCAAATGCATCCTGACCAAGGGAAACCGCGGCTTCAGCCAGCTTCGCGTGTTCGACTGTGCGAGACGCAATAGCCCGGAAGTCGTCCAAGTTAGACCAGATGGACGGATCGGCTTTGGTCTCCCCGCCAGTTTCGCTGCCGACCGGGAAAAGTTCGACGAACGCGATCAGGTCAGCCTGTAGCTTTTGCATCGCGGTCGTTGCCTTTTCAGACAGGAACTTGCCGAGAATGACGTTATTGGCCGTCCGCTCCTGCTTGTGGGCGTCTCGCATTAGCGCCCGTCGATCCAGTATGGGATCCGCCCAAGCAATCGTAGTTATCCCTAGTGCGAGTGCGACCGCCAAGACAACAACTGACTTACCCTTCATCAAAGTCCTCCATTAAGCAACCTAGGCCGCGACTTTATCCGGCAAGAGGAAAGCGCCACTCGCTACAGGACAGAGCGCTTTCCGCGTGCTCGCTGCCGAACGAGTCGATCTCGAACCTGCTTTCAACAGGCAGGGTAGCATCGGCCCAAGCCTTGAGCGTGGCCCATGAGGCGACCGCGACCAGCCAGACTTCTGTCCACGGCGCGGTGGAGTTCACCCAATACAAGTCAGGATGGGAGCCTATCTCGACGGGATCGTCAGTGACGACGCACACGTCTTTAAATCCCAAGCCTTCCCACTCAAGGGGCTCACTCAGCTTCCAGCAAAATTCGTCATCCCACCCTGGACCAGTCCGATCGGTCAGCGCGCCTGACGCGACCAAATCGCTCAGGATCGGAGTCGGTGAAGGGTCGCTAAGGCACGACATCAGCACCTTGAGATCGACCAGTTCGACCTCAACCGCAGACGTCCCCGAGGCCAGGCAGGCTCCAAGAGTGCCGAGCCAGCCGGCAACTCCCTTCAATTCAACTTGGGGGAGAGCCTTGCAACCCTCCTCCTCCCGGCCGCGATCATCGAGTAGTATGGGTCTCGGGCCCTTGGCTCTTTCTCCACCAGGAGCCACCCACCACGGACGCACTCCGCCAATGCCGCCCTTAGGCGCTCATCCTCGTAATCGACAGCCGCTCTCACATCGGCAAGCGGGATGTGCTGATTGAGTCTAAGACGTTGTCGCGACACGTAAAGAAGAACAGCGACAGCGTCGGTGGATAGGTTGGTGCCCCTACGCATATCAACGCCCCTACATTGATCTCGTGGAAGTTAAATACCATTCGTGAACAAATTACTGAAGCGATTTTTGGGCCTACTCCCGTTGAGGGACGGGCAGCAATCCTGTCGGCCTGAAATCTTTGCCCCGATCCGCATTCAACCCTCGTCCACCGCCGGAAGGTGACAACTCGCACCCCGCAATGGCACGGATCACAATGGCGGATCGGGAAGCAGAAGAGCCAGCACCGGGGCGAGGTGCTGGCCCATAAAGAGGTCCTGGGGAGCACCTCACGAAGCGCGAGTGGCGCAAAAACGTTCGACCCGTTGATGCAAGCAGTTCACCTACGTTTCAGAAAGCTCCCCACACCTCTCATTAAGTGCGCCGCTCCTGCAGAGTGTTCGGCCTGACTTTCCAGCCTGTAGCCCGCACGACGCTGCCCGTCTTGTCGATGTAGAGGACGATGGTGTAGGCGGGAGAAAACACCCCTGAGTAGCGATTGAGAATGAAGCCCTCGTCTCCCTCTTGCAACCGAGCCGTCCCAGCAACCGGCACATGCAGTTTGCCGCAGAACTAGTGATCTCTGGTGGGCAATACGCCGGGGAGAACAATAAGGCGCGGTGTTCACTGCCCAAGGAGGCCGGATCCATACTTGCCCTTATGACTTCATCATTGTCTCAGGCACCAGCCGCGATGCTGAGCATGCTGCGCACCAGCGCAGGCTGGCCACGAACACCCACCTTGTCGAACACGCGCTGCAACTGGGTTCGGGCGGTCGATAGCCGCACGCCCTCCAACTTCGCGGCCTCCGGCAGCGTCAGGCCTTGGACGATGGCGGTCACCAGCCGGTGCTGCGAGGGCGAGAGGCCCAATGCACGCGATGCCATCTCCAGCCTGCCTCCCAGCAATTCACTATCGTCCGCGCTGACATACAGTCTTCCGCCGCGCCGCCCGGCCCACCAGACGCTCGCCGGCAGGTCGTTACCGGGGTCGTAGATGATTGGCACGCTGCGCCCCACCTCCATGATGCCCCAGTCCATGGCGGCCAGTTCCGACACCGCGCTGCGCAAGGCCTCGTCGGCACGCCTGTCGTTCAGCCGAAACCTACCGCCATCCACGCGTGCTCTGTCGTCATGGTCGAGCAGGGTCGCGGCAGGCGGGTTGGAATAGATCACCCGGCAATTCCGATCGATCTGCCATGTCGGCGCTTCGGTCTGTCCAAAATTGTCGTCGATCACGCAGAATGATGCGATCTTCCACGCGCCATCCACCTTTTCCAGAGTGCTCACCACGTGGCCGGTGCCCGGCCCTCGCCAGTGCGGCAAGTCACCGGTCGCGAAGGCGAGATCGAACGCTGCCCACGCCATAGTGTCCACTTGGCGAAGCACACGGTTTTCGAAGCGCGTTAGGTAGGCGATGTAGGGGCACACATCCGGATCGTTGCGGATATCTGACTTTTGCGCGCTTGCCAGCTGCTGCCAGCCCTGCCGCACCGTCACCCCGAAATTGCCGACCTTGGCCATCCAGCGGTCGTCCAGCGTGCCAAGATGACAATCGGCGAAACTGTCAAAATCGCGCATCCAATTGGCGATGTGGTTACGCTGGAGGACCTGCCAGACCGGTTCGCTTTCCGGAACGGGCTGGGCCTGCCGAGCGGTGACGCATACCGCATCCATCTTCTGACGAACCGGACGATTGTCAAACCATCGCTCGGGCGTTGGGTGTCCTCGTTGCTCGATCTCGATGCAGACCGCGCGCCAATCCTCGAAGCGACCGCTCATGGCCACCCACCAAGCCCGATGCAGCGCTGAGCGCTGCTGCTCCGCCAGAGTGTCCATGCCGATACATGCTCCACCGTTCACTACTCAGAATGGCAGTTCCTGGTCTTATCTACCAGCAATTGTCCTACGATCGACTGACAAGGGAGGAGGCAAGACGGCGCTACTGGCTGTGCGTCTCAACCAAGAGGAAATCGCCGTGATCCGCTCGTCACTCTTCACGATGTTTGTTGTCGCCCTAGCCGCCGGCAACCTGCCTGCCGCTGCTTATGACCCGGTCATCTCGATGCCAGGCGAACACAAGACTGTCACTCCCGCCGTGCAGACTATCGAGATTCTTACGAGCGCCGACAAGACTGACGGCGAGCTGGGGATCATCATCATTGGCGGGAAAGCCGGCGAAGGACCGGGCCCGGCCATCACCCATTCAAAGGAGAGCGAGAGCTGGTATGTGCTCGAGGGGTCCTACGAGTTCCACGTCGGGGACAAGACCTTTGAGGGAGGCCCTGGAACCTTTGTATCCGTCGATGCGGGCCAGCCCCACGGCTTCATCAACAAGACCGACGGCAGGTTACTCGTGATCTTCAGCCCTGGCGGCTACGAGCAGTTTTTTGCCGACTGGGATGAACAGAATTTGGAGCGCGGTCCTGCCTTGGGGGCCCTTGAAGGAACCTACGGCGTCACTCGGCCACCGCGTCAGTAGTGGTCCGAACTGGGGTCTCTGCATCCAACAATAGACCATCCCGGGGCGAACCCGGGATGGCGCAAAAGACGGCGCGATGCGGAAGAGCTAGCCGTCCACGAGCCGCCAGTGGGCTAGACCCCCCACACCCTCTTACTGTTTGTGGGGGGGTCCGCTCCTGAGGGTGTTGCCTTACGCTGACTGGGCCGCATGACAAGAGGTTTGACGTGGTGAGCACATGTGCCGATGGTTCAGCCTGGCGTTCGGCGAGTTGCTTGTGCTGGTGTTCGAAGAAGGCGAGCCACAGAGAAATTGCTCGGCTTTCTCCCACCGTCGAAGTGATATCGCAGGCAGCCGATTTGGAGTACCCTGTTGCAACGGAGGCGTGGAGCGCACTCGAAAGGAGCAACTATGTTCAGACGATTTTTTGCTGTCCTGGCATTTGTCCTTGGTCTTGGTCTTGGTTCTATAGCGAATGCAGCAATGGTTTGGGCCGACGTGAAAGCCGCCTGCGATGCTGCTGCAAACCTCTGCTATGACGTGTGTGCCCTGAGATTCACTAAAGACAACTTTAGTGGAAACCTGAGCTATGATTTGTGCATCGGCGGCTGTGCTGACAGCTGGTCTCAGTGCACCGGTTTCCCTCACCCGCAGGCAAGTGGGTCGTCGCCCGGCCAGACGAACATGCCAGACGAGGGCGTGTTTGACCCGGGCAGCAGCATTGACCGGAGTGATCTCTTCGGCATCAGCCTGGTGAACAGTGCCAAACTCGAAAGCGTCTGTAGCAAGGTTCCTAGTGCTCAGTTTGCCAGCAGCGAGCGCCTATACGGGTGCCTCAACAAAACATGTGCCGGACCTGGCAAGACATGTCGCATTGTGTGCACGGAGGGCAAGTGCTTCGGCGGCATGCCCAACAAACCTGCCAGTGGGCTTACCCTGATCGGCATCCTGCAGAACGGCGACAACGTCTATCGTGGCGGCTCGGCTGAAGAGCCTGCCAGAAGCGGAAGCGGCGCGGGAGGCGAGGAAGAGGGCGACGGGGAAGAGGACCCAGAATGCGGCATAGGGGGTTGCGGCACGATCTACTAAGCCGTGGAAGTACGCTTACCACTCCGGGCGATGGCCATCTGACCCCCGCCCCCGCACTACGGGCGTGGGGGCCGAGTGCCAAGTTTAGGGCTCATCACTTAGCTGCTCCAATTCATCGATCGTAACTCCGGCCCGCCGCATACCGCGCACCAACGCCAGCGCTTGGAGCCGCCGCTTGAGAGTCTCCCAGCGCCGTCTGCCCTCGATCACCCGTCGAGCGAAGTAGGCGAGTCCAGCCAGAACCCGCCCCGCGGCCGCTATCCACCAACTCTGCATCTTGCCCTCCGTGCATGTTGATGATCGTAGGACGCGGCTGAGCAGCGGGGATAAGTTCGATGGCAACAGCGGAGCAGCGGGCGGCAGCACAGGCGCTTACGGACATGCTAGCCGTCGCCAAGCTGTGGATGGCGGACTGATGTTTGAGATCGATCCGCGCGTTCATGCGGCCCTGCAGCCGTCAGGCTCTCGGCCCGCACGCGAAGGGAACGCAGGGATCGACGCCAATCGAAAAACGATAATGCGCCGGGCTCGGCGGCGTGACATCCTCTTGGCCCAACAGGCGAAGGTGTCGGGATGAATCGTGAGTAGTGGGTTGGCCGGGTTTGGCCCGGTTTTGTCGGCGCAGCAATCGTTCTGTTGCTGATCTGGAACGGCGTAACCGGCGGGCAGATCGCCGGCATGCTTGGCGCCGCACAGTCATCTCAGATCGAGCAGGCCGTATCTGCAGTTCAGCTCCAGCCGGGTCCCGCCGGTCCGAAAGGCGATGTCGGCCCAGCTGGTCCTACGGGGGATGCTGGCGCCATAGGCCCTGCTGGCCCGGTGGGCGAAGCAGGCCCGGTCGGCCCTGCAGGCAACAGCGGCCCGGTTGGGCCAGCTGGTCCTAAGGGCGACTCTGGTCCGCTTGGCCCGAAGGGAAATGTCGGGCCTACTGGACCCGCCGGTCCGAAAGGCGACACCGGCCCTATTGGCCCTAAGGGCGACGTGGGTCCCGTTGGACCGGCGGGTCCGAAGGGCGATCCGGGCGTCGCCGGGCCGAAGGGCGACACTGGGCCGGCCGGCCCCAAGGGAGATCTGGGTGCGGATGGCCCTCCTGGTCCGATGGGCGAAATCGTCCCTGCTATTTCCGATACCGCCCCAGCTCAGTAGTCACGACTCACTCCGGCGACTTAATCAACTGCACCTGCCTTGCTTTGGCCATTACCCATTCGACGTTAGTTGCCACCACGTTGGAATAGGCAGTGGCCTTGAGCCGGACGCTGTCTTGGGTCTCCCGATAGCTTTGCCATAGTAGCCACCCGGCCCCGGCACTGAAGAGCACGATGAGCAACGCCGTGACCGCACTGTGCACCGTTCGTCGTGGAACCTGGCGGGGCGCTGGCGGCTTGCCGGCGAGAACGTAGTTTACGTGCATCATGACGGGCCGGGGTCCCGCGTTCCCATCGATGGCGCGGGCTTGAAGAAATACCGCGCGCTCCAACTCTGCATCTTGTCGTCCATGAACGATGATGCATCGTCGGCGTGGGCACTAGGCGCGGGGATAAGTTCGATGGCACAGTGCGGACAAGCGCAGCACAGGCACTGACGGACAATCCCGGCTGTCGCCAAGCTCTGGATACCGGACATGTTAGCGATCGATCCCCACGTTCACCAGGCGCGGCAATCGTCAGCCGCATGTTCTCGCCGCGAGCGGCCTGAACGTTGCTCACTCGCGGGCGTCAGCCGGCGCAGAGCGGCTCGGCATAGCCGCCGTCGGCACGAGCACGCTAGGCGGCAACGCTCACCCTGTTCCTGCCCGATTCCTTGGCGGTATAGAGGGCCTGATCGGCCCTGTTTAGGGTTGAGGCTATGGAGCGGTCACTGGCCCTCACCGATGCCACGCCAATGCTGCTCGTAACACGGATCGTTCCCGAAGCGGTCTTGACCCTCAGATCTGCGACGTGCGAACGGACCCTCTCCGCCAGCAAAGTTGCCCCGGCCCGATCCGTCCCCACGAGCAAAGCAACAAACTCCTCCCCACCAATCCGCGCAAAGAGATCACTTTCCCTGAACACGCTTTTGCAGCGGGATGCAAACGTCTTGAGCACCGCGTCACCCGCAGCATGCCCAAAGCGGTCGTTGATGACTTTGAATCTGTCCAAATCTATCATTAGCAGCGACATCGCTCCGCCGAACCGACGCACACGCTCCAATTCGATCCTTGCATTGTCTTCAAAATACCGGCGGTTCGGGAGATCGGTCAGCGGATCAGTCGACGCCAGCTTCGCATACTTCAGCTCCAACAACTTGCGGTCCGTAATGTTCATATGGGAAACAACGGCACCAATTTTGCGAGCGAAACCCCCGCCGTTTCGAAGCGAGAGCGGCGTCACCCTCGCCAGAAACCAGCGCAGTTCTGACGGCGAGTGGCAGGGATACTCAAGTTGGAACAGACCCGCCCGACCATCTAGCACATCCTGCAAACCACGATTAAACTCGCCCGCCTCTTTAGACGCGGGTCCTGAAGAATGCCGACAGACGTCGAGGTAGTTAGTCCCTAGATAGGCGCTTTCGCCCGCTCCCGAATTGCCTGAGCTGAATTCCAGCCAGGCACGGTTCACGGCTATGATTTGCCCGGCCAAATCGACAACGCAGATGTTAGAGGTCAGCGCATCCATGACGGATACCGCCAAGTCTTCTTTGTTCAGCGCTTCCAAGTCGGCCGTCCCAAAGTGTTTTGCGATCTCGCGCAGCGCCCTACGCCTGATCGCTTACGGATAAGTTCAGCTCCATAGTCACCCGCGGGTATTAACGGCGGGTTTTGTAGCTACGTGCAAAACGGCATGGCCGGGTCAGTGCTGCACGGCCTTTCGCTTATGCGCGGCTACCCGACGCGAGTAGGCTGGGCGGGTCAACAGCTACTGGTCCGCGCGGAATTGTCGGCCGGCATATATGGCAAAGTCCGTTGGAGCGCGGCCAAGTAGCTGGCGCACTGTGTTCGTCGTTTCGGCCGCTCCTCCCAGCCTTTGCACCGTGTAGAGCGCCGCCATGACAAGGCACAGGCCCAGAGGCGTCCCCTGTTCGCGCCGTTCAAGGACAAAGCGAGGCAGGGATATGCGGCGATACCGGATGGGGCGCCTCATCGTTTCGGTCAAAATCGCCGCTATCTGGTTGAAATTTAGGGCCTCCGGGCCGGTCAGCGTGTAGCCCCTCTGCACATGGCCCGGCGTCAGCAAGCAGTGGCTCACGACTGCGCCGACATCGCCTACGTCGATGAAAGCAGATCGACCATTGCCTGCGGGGACCGCAATTTCGCCTTTTGCCACGATAGCAGATAGATGCTCCGTTTCCAGGTTCTGCATGAAATCGCTGGGTCGAACATGCGTCCAGTCAAAGCCCAGTTGGTCAATCAGCCGCTCCATGCCGTGATGGGGAAGCAGGGGATTTGTGTCGGCGCCCTTGACCGACAGAAAGACCAGCCTCCTGATCCCTAGACGCCGGGCAGCGGCTAGGAACGGGCGAACCTTGCTGCGCTCCGTTATCTGGGGCGGGCGCATCATGAAGATGGCTGCGACCCCATCGAGGGCAGCGCCGAATGTCGATGCATCGAGCAGATCGAGGCGAGTCCATCTCTCATCACCGCCCACTGGCGGCAACCGCGAATAGGTGGGACGGCACTCGGCCCGCCCCGCGAGCGCTCCTAGAACCTCTTGTCCGACTCGCCCCGTCGCACCGGTGACGAGGATCGGACCTGGGTTGTCAGGATGGGGAGGCATAGCCGACAGCTCAATTGGTAACGGAAGGCGATTGCGGTGTGTAGGTGCCTTTCGCGATGACGTCGATGCAGAACTGCGCGAGATTCGCGCCGTCCGGGTGCGCTCGAGGATGACTCCCCGACGTTGCGCACCTCGAGGAGACAGGTGGCCGCACCACGGTCCAGCGTGCCGCGCAGCATTCCAGCAGCCTCAACTCGGCCACCTTGGCGTCAAACGCGGATTTGCCGATCCGTCTTCACGAGCGATCCGAGCGACTTTTCCAGGGTTTGCTTCCGGTCGGTGACAACATTGAAACCGGCGCCGGAGCCTCCGAGGTCTTTTAGCATGACCTTCGCCCCCGATCTCCAGGCGCTCATTTTCGCCATGAAGAGCACCAACCTCTTGACCAAGACGCGGGTCAATATCTGGATCCGAGAGCTGGAGCGCATTAAGCAGACGCTCCCTGCTCCCAAGCCTCCAGTGCCCGAGAGTGCCAGTAGCCGCACCCGAAGGCGGATAGAGGGATGGCAGGACACCCACCCAAGCTTCGTTGAGCACCTGGACAAAGTCTCAACCGATGACATGATGGCCGCCTCCCGGCAGAGTGGTGCCCGTTGGCTGCAGACTGGTAGCGCGAGGAAAGAAAAGATGTAGTTCGGGCAGATAGCTGAAGTCGGCTAGCGGGTGAGCAGTTCGCTCAGGAGCGGATTTGGAAAGCGGCGAGCCACGGTGACCGCAACAAAGGTTTCGCTTATTCCCTCGAGACGAGCGGCCTCGACCAACATCCCCTGAGCCAGTTCGTCACGAACCACGATCGGCGGCAACACCGCCAGTCCTAGATCCTCCCGCGCCATCAGGCGTAGCATCGCCATGTCGTCGGCCTCTGCCGCGATCGTGGGCTCGACGCCTAGCCGGGATGCCAGTGCATCGAAGCCTGCTCGAAGCGCGGTATCGCGCGAAGGCAGCACCAATGGTTCCTCGGCCAACAGTGCCGTCAGTGAGCGTGTCCGGTCACTCAACCGCGCGGGCGTCCCTACGAGGCTGACCGGCTGCTCGTCGAGGCGATGCAGTAACCATTGGTTTGTCCCATCCCGCGTCGGCGAGAGGTTGGTCAGCACGACGTCGAGACTGGACTTCCCGCGGACAAGCCTCGTCGTGTCTCCCACCCAAACGGGTGGTATGGGCATCAAGGGAGTCAGGTCGCCTTCTGAGCTGCAGGCGGCGATCACCAGGATTACCGCCCAATCGGACGATGGCTGCGCGCTGGTGCAAACCGACATGCGAGCCAACCATAACCCGCGTCGGATGCTGATGATTGGCGCAGTTGCAAACCGACTCGCAGCGAGACTGGCGCGCCTTTGCCCGGCTTGCGGGGCTTTCGGTTGGGGACTTCTCGGTGTCGAGCAAGGATCGCCCTGCTCGAGTTGCGGCGATCCGACCGAACTTGTCATCCACGAACTGAATGGGTGCACAGCATGCCATGCTCAGGCGCGGGCGCCACGCGCCGATGGCTTGCTTGAGGCTGCCCCAGCCTACTGTCAGCACTGCAATCCGTAACGCGCGGAGTAGCGCAATGCGGCACATGCCCAGACCGGTCGGTCATGGTCTTCGGCTAGCTTCCGAGAACCATCGACCGGTGCATGGCCATTGCTGCCATCACCCCATCCGCGCATGCGAAGGTGATGCTGTGCATTGATCGCGTGATGTCGCCAGCGGCAAAAACGCCGTCAACTGTCGTCATTTTCATGTCGTTGGCGGTGACGATCTGCCCCAGGGAACCGTCCTGGATGTCGCAACCGATTTGCTCGGCGAGAATGCTGTTGAGACGATAGCGAGGGCTGACGAACAGCGCATCCAGCAATCGAGAGCGACCATCAATAAATCGGACCGATGAGAGCCCATCACGCTCACCCAACAGCCCCGCCACCGGATCCGGTTCGATCTCGATGTTGCGGTGCGTCAATTGATCGAGGCTACGCCCATCCAGCTCCGCACCGTTCAGAAGAAAGGTTGTGGGTCCCCAGTCGGACAAAAGCAGCGCCTGGTGCAATGATGCCGACGAGACGTTCATCACCCCGAGGCGCGGACCGCTGACTTCGTATCCATGGCAATACGGGCAGTGGAGCACGGATTTTCCCCAACGCTCTGGAAGGCCTGGAACGCTTGGCAGGACGTCGGAGATTCCAAACGCCAGCAGCAGTCGCTCGCCCTCCACTGTCGAGCCACCCGAAAGTGCGACCCGACCCGCACCGCCTTCCATAACGGCACCGACGGCGGCCTCGTTGATAAATTGAACCGTGGGATACGCTGAGATCTGCTCTCGCATCGTGGCGAGCAGTGCTCTTGGATTGCTTCCGTCCTGAGCAAATAAGCCATGAGACGCATCGGCGAAGTGGTTGCGCGGTCGCGACGTGTCCAGAACGCAGACCGATCGGTGTGCCCGGCCGAGGTAAAGAGCGGCAGCCAAACCGGCAAAGCTTCCGCCAACGATGACGACGTCGTATTGCATCAAGAGTCTGCTGCTGAGGTTGCGCGAGTGCATCGTGTGGTCAGCGCACAGCCACTGGTATGAGGTGGGGCGGCTCATCCTTCGAGGTCCTGGTCCGCAACCTGGCTGTAGTCTCCCACTGCCTGTTCCCCACAGTTAGGACCACACTGCCGCGCTTGCGGCCGGTGTCCACATAGGCGTGGGCCTGCGCTGCTTCCTCCAGCGGGTAGACGCGATCGACCACCGGCTTCACTTCGCCGGTCGAGGCCAGCCTGGCGATGTATCGAAGATCCTCGGGCCTCGCCGGCACATAACCAGCAATGACCGTTTTTCCGCTCGCCTTCGATGGCTTGCCGATGCCCAGCGTTTGCGCGAACGACCCCTGGATGGCGACGAGCCGACCGCCGGGCCTCAGCGACTTGTCACAGCGGTCGAACGACACGGTCCCGGTGGTGTCGATGATGATATCCCAGTTGTTTCCGGTCGTCGCGAAGTCGGTCTTGGTGTAGTCGATGACCCGATGCGCGCCGAGAGCCGCAACGAGTTCCAGGTTCGACGTGCTTGTGACACCCGTGACCTCAGCACCGAAGTGCCGTGCGATCTGCACTGCGGCCGTGCCAACGGCACCAGAGGCGCCAACAACGAGAACACTGTCACCGGCCTTGATCCCCGCCTTGTCGCGCAGGAACGGCAGAGCGGTCATAGCGCCGAACGAGAGGGAAGCAGCCTCTTCGAACGACAGGTTCCCCGGCTTCAGAGCAATCGTGCCATCTTCTGGCATCGTCCGGTATTCAGCATGGCTCCCGTAGGCAACACCTGTAAAGGCTATAACCTCGTCGCCTGGGTTGAAGTTTATGACGTCGGCGCCGACCGCCTCGACGATCCCGGCCAGCTCCGTCCCGAGGATCGGCTGGCGCGGCCCGGTGAGGCCGAAGACCAGGCGGCCAATCAGTCCAAAGCCTGCAGGCATGTTGAGACTTCGCGCCCGGTAGTCACCGGTCGTAACGGTGGTCGCGAGAATGCGGATCAGCACTTCGCTCGGTTTGGGGGTGGGCTTGTCGACTTCGCTGAGCGTGACGACTTCGGGTCCACCATACTGGCGGTAGGTCATGGCTTTCATGCCAAGTCTCCTCGATGCAAGACCACCGGTTCACGGGGTTCCTGCGGTTGGTTCGGGTTGGGTTCGTGAGAGAACGGCGGGCTATTGGTCGGCGCGGACTTTCGCGACCACGTCGTCAATGGCGTCGAGAACGATGCTCGGTTGTTCGAGCTGCACGGCATGGCCGCTGTGCTCCGCAACGACGAGGCTGCCCTGCGTGCTGAGCGCAGCCATCTCCTTCTGTGCCGTCGACCAGTTCGGGATTCCGGCCATGCTTGACACCGCCGCAATCACCACGAGGGGCATCGAGCCCAGGGTGGAGTTGGCGAGTGCCGCATCGGCGGCGGCTCGCGCCAGTCCCTCCTTGGTGGTCTCATCGATGGCCGTGGTCTGTGTCTGCAGAAGCACCATTTGTGCGGCGATGGCCGGCGGAATCAGTGGCTTACCAGCAAGGCTGGCGCCGAACGCTCGCGCCACACCCAAGCGACGCGCCAACGAATAGAGGGTGCCCTGCAGGCCTAGCGCCACACCGAACGCATCGGCTTCGGCCTTCGGGGTCAAGGTGTCGACCAGCTCGCTACGGGCATCGACGAGAACCATGCCCGCCACCTCATCGGGATGGGCGGCAGCAAACATCCGGACGTTCTTGCCGGCCAACGAATGACCGACGAGGACGAAGGGTCCAAAAACGCCGGCATTTGCCAGAAGCGTATGCAGTTCTTCGGCTATGTGCGCGGGCGTTCGCGGCAGTGGGCTAGCGTCGCTCCAGCCCATCCCAGCTCGATCATAGGTGCAAACACGCGTTGTGCCCGCAACGTCCGGCTGCACCAGGGTCCAGTCGAGCGAGGACCCGCCGAGGCCCGCGTCCATGACCACGGTCGGTGATCCTTCGCCGCGACAGTCGATGTGCATACGATAGCCACCGACGTCGACAAGGCGCCCGGCGGGCGGATAGGTCGAAACGTCACTCGAACCTGCGATCGCTTCGTAAGTCGCGCCTATTGCCCCCACCACAGCGATCAACGCAACGGTGCCACCGGCAGCGCCGATCAGCGTGCGCAGAACGCGCGGCCGCTTTGCGCTCGAGGCCGGCTTGGCCGCCTTGCCGGTGGCAGGCACCACTGCCTGGAACAGTCTGTCTTCCGTGGTCGCGTTCATTTTCGGATCCCTCTCCAATCGATGGCGGACGAATAAGCGACTTCGCGACGCTGGGATTGAACGCAGGGGCTACTGTGGAACCTCAGCCGGCCTAAAGCTTGGAAGCCGAGGTCCCGATCAGGAAATCGGCCTCAGGCGATTGGACGAAGAGGCGTTGAACTTCCCGCACCTTGCTCATGGGCATGGTGATGATGGTGTTGTCACGGGCGATGAGCAGGTAGGCGGAGGTCACCCTGACGACGCTGCCGCGCACCACACCTCGGTCTGTCTCGATCTCGGAGATCGGTCGTCCGGTGGCGGAGGCGGCAATACTGTCAGACATACCGAGCACCGTCGGGATGTAGATCAGCGAGAATATGAGCCAGGCCATCGGCAGGTGACGGGATTTCAGCAGCATGTTGGCGCCGGCGGCGACCACCCCAAGCATCAGATAGCCGCAGGCCATATGCCCGAACGTCCATTGCAGCGGCCCGCTGAAGAATGTGCCAAAGCCAAGGCCCGCCAGCACAAAGACCGGAATGCCGGCGGCAATCGCGATGAGCTTGCGCTTTGGCGCTGACCGGATGAGACGGCCCATCAGCATCGCTATCCATGCTGCCGCGGCCATCGGGACGGCGGCAACTCCCGCTCCGACGAGCAGGTCCTGGACCGTCAACAGCGAGATCAGGCTCCACTCTATGGGGGCGAAGAAGCCGAGGTTGTAGAGTGTCGCGCCGACCACCGCGGCGGCGCTGAGGCCCGTCGCGATCTCGGTGATCGAGCGGCGCTCCAGCGCCAGATGCTCTTTCAGCATCGTCCGGTCGATCATGGCTGCTGGCCACCATCGGTGCCGGTCTCGCTCAGTGTCCGGAGGAAGGCCTCGAGGGCCGCGAGTTCCGTTTCGCTCATTGCCAACGGCTTGAGTTCACTGTGACCGCCGGGTGCGGCCGGAGCCGCATTGTAATGGCGGACCACATCGGCGAGGGTCGCGATCTGGCCGGCATGCATGTAAGGGGGGCGCTCGGCCACACCGCGGAGCGAAGGTGGCTTGTAGGCCCGCAGCAGGTCCTCTCCTTCACGGTCCATGTAGCGCAGCTCGGCGCAATCGGCCGGCCCGGCATCGCTATAGGCGCCTAGGCAGTTGAACGGATCGGCGAGAACCTGGCCGGTCGCAATGATGCGTCCCTGGTCCTCCGGCAGTCCGGCCGCCGCAGGGACACCAGTGTTGTGGAAGTGCTGGTCGGTGAACAACGGGCCGTTGTGGCACTTGGTGCAGTCGCACTTGCCGACAAACAGGCGAAGTCCTTCGACTTCCACAGGGGTGAGAAGGCCGGACGTGTCGCGGCCAGCCACGAGCGCGTCGGCATAAGCATCGAACCGCGTGGGGCGCGGCTCGACCGTTCGCTCGAACGCCGCGATGGCCTTTCCGATATTGGCGAAGACGCGGTTCACATCTTCGCGCTGCTGTTCGGTGAGCGACGCCCACGCCGCCTTGGCGGCGTCCGTGCCGAGCGGCGTTGCGTGCTCCGGCAACGCCGTCACTTCGGGCATCTGACCGAACACCGCCTCGTAGTCAGCGGCATAGTTCACGGCGACAAGTCGCGCGATCTGCGTGCGATCCGCGCCGTGCTCGACCAGACTCTCGAGCGGCCCCAGGGCCTGCGCCCACTGACTGTCCCGCCGTCCGTCCCAGAACAGCCATGGGCTGTAGGCAGTGCCGGCGATCGGCATGGTCCGTCGGTTGGTCTGCCCCATGCCGGTGGCCAGCGGCGTCCCGTCCTGGAACTGCCGATCCGGCACGTGACAGGACGCGCAGGCGACCTTGCCGTTGCCGCTGAGCCGCGTATCAAAGAACAGCGCCCGTCCCAGTGTGGCGGCCGTCGGATCATCGCCGACGGCGTTTGATGGATCGGGCGGCAGCTGCGGCAACGTCGACAGCGACAGCGAGGCGATCAGCTTGGTCTCGGCCGGGCTCCACTCGGGCTTTCCAAGGTGGAACCAGGACCAACCCGCCACGACAGTAGCAAGCACACCGGCGGCGACGAGCAGGGGGAAGCGCATGATCAAGCTCACAGGGTGAGGTTGAAGGTGGCACTGTCGGTGCCGGCGGCGGCCGCGACATTGAGCGTGATCGTCCACCAGCCGGGCATGTTGAACTTCATACCCTCGACCCTGTAGCGCCCGCCACCAAGCTCTTCGGTGACCTGCGGCTTGGTCGGCAGGCCGTGGCCGTGCTGTGGCATGCCGCCGTCGATCGAGAGGTCGGCGTGCTCGAGCGGCTTTCCGTCAGCGGTAGTGACCGCGACGGTCCATGACTGGATGGTCCCCACCGGAATGGGAGAGACCCCGGGCTCCAGCGTTCCGACGTAGAGCCCGTGCTCGGTCGCGCGGGTCAGCGACAGATCAAGGTCGGCGGGCGGGGGTTGCATCATTGCGGCGATGCCGATTCCACCAACCCCGATCAGGGCGACGGGCAGCAACCAGAGCAGGCGGAGCGGTAACTTGGACTTGGGCATGACAGCCTCCTTCGTGAACGATGAAGGTGCAATAGACAGTCGGAGAGCGCCGCGATTGAACGTAGGGGCTAGTCGGGATTTGTCAGGCGATCTGGCGTCGCTCTAGTTCCTCGACCCGCGCAGTTGAGGGCGCGAGGCCGAACATGCGACGGCAGGTGCGGGTCAGATGTGCGGAGTCGGCGAAGTTGGCGGCGTGCGCTGCGTCGGTCCAAGAGCCACCCGAAAAACCGATCGACAGTGCTCGATTCAGCCGCTCCCACAGCACGAACGCCCTTAGGGATACACCGGTCTCGGCGACAAACAGGTGCCGGAACCGTCCGGGCGAAAGGCCGGCGCGGCGCGCCAGTGCAGAGAGGACGATCGGCTCGTCGATGCGCTCCCGGATCTCGGCGATGGCCTGGATGATCCGGTGATCAACCGAAGCTGGACGCAGGGAGACACCCCCCGCCGCGGCAATCGTTCGCTGAGCAAGGTCGCGCAGTTCATCGTCATCGGCCCCGCCAAAATAGGCTGCGGCGATCGGCGCGGCGAGTGGCGCTACATAGGACGCGTCCAGCATGTTGATCCCGGGGTGGGTGC
>Ga0209512_1001727_pt1 | contig 25514 bp, 22 predicted proteins | sample frozenSSSSmetaG_FD_184142 | JGI IMG/M metagenome (GOLD analysis project Ga0209512, IMG submission 184142) | Glacier valley bacterial and archeal communities from Borup Fiord, Nunavut, Canada, to study Microbial Dark Matter (Phase II) -... | ecosystem: Environmental > Aquatic > Freshwater > Ice >...
GTATTGCCAGCGACGCCAGGCGGCGCGGCAAAGTTATTCACAACCGTCGGCGACTGAGGGCCGCCAGAGGCCCTCTTGCCCGCCGGTCGTTGAATAACTTTGGAAACGGTAACAGCTACCGCTTTCGACGGGCTAGGTGGCGATCGCGTGGCTGGAAATCCTCGGAAGCGGGAGCCAGTGATTCTTCGCCAGCCGGTCAGCTCAAGCGTGCCACGAGACGCTCGAAAGCGGTGGCTCCGATGCAGGCTTGCGCCGTGCATCTGCGCGACCGCACTCCAAATAGGCTCCGTCTCATTTGACGGCCGGATCTCCCATCGCGCCCCAACTTGCCCACGCAGCGACCTTGACCTCTCTCCCGCCCTCGCCTTGTTTCTCGCCCCCTATGAGCAGCGAGCAGCGCAAAGCCTTTCCATTCTCTGAGTTTGAACCCAAGTGGCAGGACGTGTGGGAGGCTAAGAAGGCCTTCCGCACTCCGAACCCCGGTGATGCCGACTTCGATGCCTCGAAGCCGAAGTACTTCGTGCTCGATATGTTCCCCTATCCCAGCGGCGCAGGCCTGCACGTCGGGCATCCGGAAGGCTACACCGCCACGGACATCATCGGACGCTTCAAGAAGATGTCCGGCTTCAACGTGCTGCACCCCATGGGCTGGGATGCCTTCGGCCTGCCGGCCGAGCAGTACGCCATCAAGACCGGCCAGCATCCGCGTGCGACGACGGAGAAGAACATCGAAGGCTTTCGCGGCCAGCTCAAGCGCCTCGGCTTCGCCTACGACTGGGATCGTGAAGTGAACACCACCGACCCCGGCTACTTCAAATGGACGCAGTGGATCTTCCTGAAGCTGTACAACTCCTACGTGAATGAGTCCGGCAAGGCACGTCCCATCGCCGAACTCGAAGGGAAGGGGCTGAGCCGCGAAGAGATCGACTCACGCCGCCTCGCCTACGTCTCCTCCGCGCCGGTGAACTGGTGCCCGGAACTCGGCACCGTGCTGGCCAATGAAGAAGTCGTGGACGGCAAAAGCGAAGTCGGCGGATTCCCCGTGGAGCGCCGCCCCATGCGCCAGTGGATGCTGCGCATCACCGCTTATGCCCAGCGTCTGATCGATGAACTCGACGGCCTCGACTGGCCGGAGAGCATCAAGCTGCATCAGCGCAACTGGATAGGTCGCAGTGAAGGCGCCGAAGTGAAATTCAAAGTGGCCGGAAGCGAAGAGACGATCACCGTTTTCACCACACGCCCTGACACGCTGTTTGGAGCGACGTACATGGTGCTCGCGCCTGAGCACCGTCTGGTCGATGTTCTCGTCAGCGAGGAGCAGATCACCGCCGTCGAAGAGTATCGTGAGAAAGCCGGTCGCAAGAGCGACATGGAGCGCACTGAACTGGCCAAGGAAAAGTCTGGCGTCTTCACCGGCGCGTACGCGATCAATCCCGTCAATAATGAGCAGATCCCCATCTGGATCGCCGACTACGTTCTCATGGGCTACGGCACCGGCGCCATCATGGCTGTGCCTGCGCATGATGCGCGTGACTTTGAGTTCGCGCAGATGTTTGAACTGCCGGTCAAGCAGGTGGTGCAGCCTCCCGAAGGCAAGGACTGGCAGGGTTACACCGACCACGGCATCGCCGTGAACTCCGGCTTCCTTGACGGCCTCTCCACCCCTGAGGCCAAGCACAAAATCGCCGCCTGGCTCGAAGAAAAAGGCCTCGGCAAAGGCACCGTTAATTTCAAGCTGCGCGACTGGCTCTTCAGCCGTCAGCGTTACTGGGGCGAGCCCTTCCCAATCGTGTGGGAAGACGGCAATCACCGCAGCATTCCTGAAAGCGAACTGCCACTGCAACCACCGACGCTGGAAGACTTCAAGCCCACCGGCACGCCCGAGCCTCCTCTTTCCAAAGCCACCGACTGGGTGCGCTACTCCGCCACGGCCACGCGTGAGCTCAACACCATGCCGCAGTGGGCGGGCTCCTGCTGGTATTACCTGCGCTATTGCGATGCGCAGAACAGCGAGCGCTTTGTCGGCGAAGCGGCTGAGAAGTACTGGATGGGCGGTGGCAAACCCGGCGGCGTGGATCTCTACGTCGGCGGCACCGAACACGCTGTGCTGCACCTGCTGTATGCGCGTTTCTGGCACAAGGTGCTGTTTGATCTTGGCTACGTCAGCACGCCGGAGCCGTTCCAGCGTCTGGTGAACCAGGGCCTCATCCTCGGCGAAGACGGGCAGAAGATGTCGAAGTCACGCGGCAATGTGGTGAACCCCGATGACGTCGTGAAAGAGTACGGCGCGGATTCGCTGCGCCTGTATGAGATGTTCATGGGCCCGCTGGAGCAGGTGAAGCCCTGGAGCATGAAGGGTGTGGAAGGCGTTTACCGCTTCCTCGCCCGCGTGTGGCGTCTCGTCATGGAAGTCAGTGAAGAAGGGGTATGGAGCGTGTCTCCCGCACTGCAGGACGTGCCTGCCAACAAGCAGGTCACCAAAGCCCTGCACGAGACCATCAAGAAATGCGGTGAAGACATTGAGAAGCTCAGCTTCAACACCGCCATCAGCCAGATGATGATCTGCACCAAGACCTTCACGGCCGAAGAAGTGATGCCCGCCTCTGCTGTCGTCACCTTCCTCAAGGTGCTCAGCCCCTTTGCGCCACACATCGCGGATGATCTGAACGCACGCATCGCCAGCAAATTCCCGGCCTTGGCTGTGCAGGGTCTGCTCAGCGACGCCACTTGGCCGAAGTACGATCCCGCCGCCCTCATCGAGGATGAGGTGGAGATCGTCTTCCAGGTCAATGGCAAGCTGCGCGACAAAGCCCGTCTGCCCATTCAGGCCACCAAGGAGGAGATCGAAAAGGTCGCCCTCGCCAGCGCCCGCGTGCAGGAGTTCATGGAAGGCAAGACGCCGAAGAAGATCATCGTCGTCCCCGGCAAGCTGGTGAACATCGTGGTGTGAGCCACGCTGTTTAGCGGCAGCTAGGCCTGGCTACTTCTTCAGCTTCGGCTCGCCGACGCCCAGCGCCTTGAGCTCTGTGCGTACGGCGTCCAAATCCTCAGGCGAGACGAAAAACATGGCGTAACCACCATTTTCACGAACGATGAAAGCTGGCTGGCGGCCCAGTTTGATTTCAGTGTTGAGCTGGGTCTCCATCTCCTTTTCGTCAATGAACGCCCGCCAGGAGTACTGGCCCTTGAACTTCAACTTGCTGGAATGGATGGTGCGCCATTGGTTCTGGGCGCTGTCATACTCGAAGTAAACCAGCTGCTGGCCCTTCTTCCACATCTCCTCGTTATAAGCCACGGCGGCCTGACCTGACATCCATTTGGAAAAGAGCTTCTCGCGCTCCTTGCCTTTCGAAGACTCGACTTTGGACGGATAGGACACCCTCAATTCGTCTTTGGCCTGTGCCGGGCTCAAAACGACCAAAGCGAGAGACAAGGCAAAGCAGACAGAGTGTGCAGTCATTTTCATGGTTTCAAGTATGAGAGACATTCAGTCCAGCGCGATCATTTCTTCAGCCTCGGTTCACCAATGCCCAGTTCCTTGAGCTCCTTGCGCACGTTTTCGAGGTCTGCGGGAGAGACGAATAGCATGGTGTAGCCGCCACTGTTGTTGCGCGCAATGAAGGCGGGCTGGAGGCCGCCCTTGATCTCGTTGTTGAGTTTTTCCTCCATGGCCTGCTCGGTGGTCATGTACCAGCGGGAGTACGGGCCGGTGAGCTTCAGCTTGTTCACAAAAATGGCGCGGGCTTGGGAGCCGCTGTATTCAAAGAAGATGATCTGCTCCCCCTTGCCCCGCTTTTCTTCCACCTGAATGCGCAGGGCATCGTAGGGCATCCATGGGGTGAAAAGCTTCTCGCGCTCTTTGCCCTTCGATGACTCGACTTTGGATGGGTAGGACATGCGCACCGTTTCGTCTTTGGCCTGTGCTGGCATCAAGGCGGCAAGAACGAGAGAAAAAACAATCCAAGCTAAGTGTGTAGTCGTTTTCATGAGATTAACGTCATAGGTTAAAATGCTGAGGTCTGTCAAGCAACATGCGTACACCTTTTTCTAGGCGCATTGTCACACCTCACTGCTCCCCAAGCCGCCAGCTTATGGAGGCATGCGGAAAAGTTCGGCAAAACCTTCATCGTCATGCTGGGCGGGATGGGAAGATCGTGGTTCGAGCCTGAGCCCATTGCAAAGGATGAGGTGAGCCGACGAGCCTGGTCTTGGTGCAGCGAATGAACTCCACTTCTTATGCGTCAATAATGCCCACACAAAGAGCACCTACCTTAAAAGTTAAGATTCGTGGTAAAAAATATGAGCCTTTGCCGCCGAGTGCTGTCTTACTCAGAGTGAATGAACTGCCTGCACTTTTCCCATGTAACCGCATCTGGCACAAAGACATCTTTACAGGTTAACCCATTGGTCGTGAGTTGCTTGCACTTATTCCTGTTCTAGGTTTGTGATTGGAAGTGCAGGGCAGGCGGATTTCGAATCTGGCCAAAATAAAATAAATCAATCCCCACGCAAATAAAGCTCGTTCCTCAGGCAACTATAATTACCATAAAGTGTCACTATTGCCCCCTCTTTCATGTTGATAGCCATTCTACATTACTCAAAACCACCCGTCATTGGTGGCGTGGAACGTGTCATCGGCGAGCAGGCAGCCGCGCTGCGACTGATGGGACATGAGGTTGAAATCCTCACCCGTGAGGAATGGCACATGGCTCCTTGGGACGCTGTCATCGTTCACAACGTCTTCACAATGCCCTTCGATCTCGCGTGGACGAAGAAGCTCATCGCACTCACACGCTCCCGCCCCGACATCCGTTGGATCAACTGGGTCCATGACGTGCGCTGGTGGGATCAGGTGCCGGAGGCCGTGCATGTGGCGGTTTCCGAGTTCCGACGGCAGGACTACGCGCAAGTGACGCAGGAGCCGATCCACGTCATTCCCAATGGCTGCGACTCAGCCGCCGTTCTGGGACTCACCGAGCGTGTGCGTGACCTGAAACTCGAGCACGAAGGCCTCGTGCTGCTGCAGCCAACGCGCTTCGTGAGGCGGAAGAACATCGAGCTCGGCCTGCGTTTGCTCGCGGAACTGCCCGAGGCCTTGTACCTCGTCACGGCAGCCCCTGACCCGCATCAGTCGGATGGAGCGAAGTACTTCCGTGAATTGAAGCAGCTGGCCAAAGAACTCGGCGTGACCAAACGCGTGCGCTTTCTCGGTGAAAAAATGGCTTTGACTGACAACGACGTGCGCAGTCTCTACCATATGGCGGATCTGTTGTTTTTGCCCAGCACGCAGGAAGGCTACGGCCTGCCGCTGATCGAAGGCGCTCTGCACGGTGTGCCGGTGTACTGCTCCTGCATTCCGGCGCATCGGGAGGTGGCGGTGGGAGCCACTTTTTTCAAGCTCACAGCCTCCCCCATGGCTCTCGCGCGCAAGATTAAAAAAGACACCGCCGTCCAGACGCGGCAATCGCAGCGGCAGATGATGGCGCGACTCTCTTGGTCACGAATTGTACAGGAGATGCTAGAGCCGTTGCTTTCTGGTCGAAAGGCTCCATGAGTGCCTTTGATGAGTCAATATTCCCACAAAGCCGAGATCGAAGCCGTGCTGGCTGCAAGACATCAAAATGTGTTCTCCTTCCTCGGGGCGCATGAAGCCGGGGCAGGGAAGCAGGTGGTGCGCACCGTGCAGCCCTACGCCAAGGAAGTGGCGGTCATTGTGGGCAATGAACGCGTGGTGGCTGAGAAGCTGCACAAGGACGGTTACTTTGAAGCCGTCACGCCCCAAGGACTCTACGAGCTCGAAGTGACCCCGTTTGAAGGTGAGGCCACCCGTCTCAGCGATCCCTACTCCTTTGGCCTGCAGCTCGGAGACCAGGACATGTACTTTTTCCGCGAAGGCACTCATCAGCGCCTGTGGGAAGTGCTGGGCGCACGGCTGAAGACGGTGCATGGCATCGCCGGTTGCCAGTTTGCCGTCTGGGCACCGAATGCCCAGCGCGTCTCCGTGGTGGGAGACTGGAACCGCTGGGATGGCCGCATGAACGTGATGCGCAACCGCATCGAAGCCGGCATCTGGGAGATCTTCATCCCCGGCATCACCGAGCTGACGCATTACAAGTTTGAGGTGGTGGATGCTCACGGCCACATGTGCCTGAAGAGCGACCCCTACGCCGTCTTCGCCCAGCATGGCACGCTGACCTCCAGCCTCGTCTTCAACATGGACCGCTACAGCTGGTCTGACAATGAGTGGATGCAGAAGCGGGCCAAGTGCGATCTCTACCACGCCCCCATGAGCGCCTACGAGGTCCACCTCGGTTCCTGGAAGCGCAAAGAAAGCGAGGGCAACCGCTGGCTGTCCTACAAGGAGCTCGCGGACGATCTCATCCCCTACGTCAAAAATCTCGGCTTCACGCACATCGAGATCATGGGCATCGCCGAGCATCCCTTTGACGGCTCCTGGGGCTACCAGGTCACCGGTTACTTCGCACCGACCAGCCGCTTTGGAAACCCGGACGAGTTTCGCGAATTCATCGACCGCTGCCATCAGGCCGGCATCGGCGTCATCCTCGACTGGGTGCCCGGACACTTCCCAAAAGACTCCCACGGCCTCGCCAAATTCGACGGCACCGCGTTGTATGAACATGCGGACCCACGCCTCGGCGAGCATCAGGACTGGGGCACCCTCATCTTCAATTACGGCCGCCATGAGGTGAAGAACTTCCTCATCTCCAACGCCCTCTACTGGCTGGAGCAGTTCCATATCGACGGCTTGCGCGTAGATGCCGTGGCATCAATGCTCTACCTCGACTATTCACGCAATGCAGGTGAGTGGATTCCGAACCACCTCGGCGGCCGCGAGAACCTGGAGGCCATCGCCTTCATGCGCGAGCTGAACTCCGTTTGTTACGCCAAGCACCCCGGCGCCACCATCATCGCCGAAGAAAGCACCGCATGGCCCGGCGTCTCCAAGCCCGTCAGCACCGGCGGTCTCGGCTTCGGCTTCAAATGGAACATGGGCTGGATGAACGACAGCCTGCACTACATGGCGGAGGACCCCGTGCACCGGAAGTACCACCACGGCGAGGCCACCTTCGCCATGATCTACGCCTTTGATGAAAACTTCATCCTCGTGCTCAGCCACGATGAAGTCGTCCACGGCAAAGGCTCCCTCATCAACAAGATGCCCGGCGACCGCTGGCAGAAGTTCGCCAACCTCCGCATGTTCCTCTCCTGGATGTGGATGCACCCCGGCAAAAAGCTCCTCTTCATGGGCTGCGAATTCGGACAGTTGAATGAGTGGCGGCATGACAGCAGCCTCGACTGGCATCTCTTCCTTGGTGAAGAGCACAGCGGCCTGCAAAAGCTCGTCAAAGACCTCAACCACCTCTACACCAGCCGCCCCGCACTTTACGCCAAGGACCACGAGTCCGGCGGCTTCCACTGGCTGGACGCCAACGATGCCGACAACAGCATCTTCGCCTTCACACGCTCCTCGAACGATGGCGACAAAGTGAGCGTGCTCGTCAATGCCACCCCCGTGACCCGCAAGGGCTACCGCGTCGGCGTCGCCGAAGCTGGCAGCTACCGCGAACTCCTCAACAGCGACGCCCCGAACTACGCCGGCTCCGGCGTTAGCGCCGGTGCAGGTTTCCAGGCCCAGCCGACTCCTTGGCAGGGCCAGCCTTGGAGCATCGTCGTTGATCTCCCGCCCCTCGCTACGCTGGTGCTAGGCAGGTGAGCGGAATAGTCCCCGCTTTATCCCGCATTTAAGACTTGCCTGTCTTTGCGGGACGACGCTAAGATTAAGGCTAACACCCCTTAATCAAGGTTTCATGAGCCACGCATTGACACCCTTTTCACTCCTGCGGAATCAGCCCCGCAAGGTTCTGCGCCTGCTCGGTGCTTGGGCGCTGCTGCTCATCGGTTCCGTGTCCTTCGGCCACGCCCAATCATCCACGACGGATACGACAGATACCACGAACAGTGGCGCAAGCGCGACTAACCAGATCAACACCAGCGGTGCCACGGTCGTGGTCAATAATTCGAGTCTGACTCTTTCTGGAACCACCACCTACAACGGCACCACCTCACTGAGTGGCGGCACGCTGACGCTGTCGAATGCGGGTTCAGACGTGGGCACGACCGCGACGACAACGCTCGTTAATGGGACGAGCAATACGTTGGTGTTCACTGATCCTCTCACCATTGGCGGTACGCTGACCGAATCCAATACGACCACCAGAACTGGATTGGTCCTTACGGGGACGAGCGGCACACTGTGGGTGACTGATCCGCTCACTCTGAACACCGCTAACAATCTCTCCACGGGTCTCACATTATCCTCCGGTTCTTCGATCGGTAACGGCGGCTGGATCGATTCCGGCAGCTTGTTCGATTTCGGCAGCTTGTTCGATTCGATCTCCTTTAGCTCCGCGATCTCTTCGGGCTCCGTGATCACCGTTGTTGGCGGGTCCGCCACCACGCTGGTTGCGAGAACCAGCGGCAGCACGCTTTCGCTCGGTTCCACCGGGGTGATCAACTCGGGCACGTCGCTTTTGAGCAATGCAAACGGGGGCACTATAACGCTCGATGTCAGCGGCACGAACACGGCTGCCAGCATGGTCAACTCCTTGGGAACTCTCCCCACCTCCGGCACGCTCGTCCTGAGCAGTGGTGGAAGTTTAAACCTCACGGGCATGAGTGCCTCCGGCCTGACAGTGGTGGGCAGCACCAATGTGATCGGCGGTACGACGCTCGGCAGCACTGGGCTCACCCTGACCAGCACGGGTACCACGCAGGCCACGGGGTCCGTCAACGTGAGCACGCTTGGCAGTGTGCCAGTCGGCAACACGCCCACCAGCGTGAGCTTTGCCGCCCCCGCAGTGGCGCTGCTCGGCGTTGGCAATGTGGGCGCTCAGGGCATTTCGGAACGTGGCGTCATCTACTCCCTGACCTCGGCCAATGGTTCGCCCACGCTGGGTGGGAGCGGCGTCGTCAAGGTCGTTCATACCGGCAATCCGACTGCCAACGGCAGCTTCAGCCTGACAGCCGCCGGACTCGCGGCCAACACGTCTTACACCTATCGCGTCTATGCCACGGACAGCACCGGTGTCACCACCCTTTCGACGCCAGCCACCTTCAAAACGCCCACCGTGTTGCAAAACTGGCGGCAGACCTTCTTCGGCACAGTCCAGGGCGCTGATCATGCCGCTGATAACGCCGACCCCGATGGCGATGGCGTGCCGAACCTGCTCGAGTTCGCGACCGGGAAGAATCCCACCAGTTCTCAAAAAGCTGCGAGCGCCGTCCCCAGTTTCAGCAACGGCAATCTGGAGTACCGTTACTCCCGCAGTCTGGACGCCCTGAACTCAGGGACCACCTTCATTGTTGAATGGAATGACACGCTGAACCCCAACCTGTGGAGCAGCAATGGTGTGAGCGAAGTTGTCCTCTCTGACGACGGCCTTCTGCAGCAGGTGAAAGCCTCGGTTCCAGCCGGCGGCAATGGCAAGCGCTTCATGCGTCTCAAAGTACTGCCCCCACCCGCCCCCGCGCAATAACGCTGCGGTCAGGCGTGCAAGAGTCGGGAAAGAGGTGCCTCGAAAACGGATTTCAAAAGGTCAGCACCTGTCGATGCTCGACGACGCTCGTACGACCAAACTCCCTGCATGCAAGTCGATGGAGGCGACAGCCGCCGCTTCGCACGTCTGAAAGTGAAGGCCCAACCTTAGGAGCATTCTTGCATCTCTTCCTCAATAGCCCGCAACACTGCAACTCCCGCCAGCGTACATGTGGTCCCATGAAATTGCTTACCCTCGCTTCCTCACTTCTTCTCGCCGTTGCTCTCAGCGCGGCTGACGCTCCCAAGTCTGTTTACGATGTGCCGCTGAAAGACATCGACGGCAAAGACACCTCCTTGAAGGCCTATCAGGGCAAGGTGCTGCTGATCGTGAACGTCGCCTCGAAGTGCGGCAAGACACCGCAATACGCCCAGCTTGAGCAGCTCAATCAGGCGTTCAAGAAAGACGGCCTGGCCGTGCTCGGCTTTCCCTGCAATGACTTCGGTGGCCAGGAGCCCGGCACCAATGCAGAGATCAAGGAGTTCTGCTCTCTGAAGTACAAGGTGACCTTCCCGATGTTCGACAAGTTGGCCGTGAAAGGCCCCAACAAGAGCGAACTCTACCAGGTGCTGAGCGGACCTACCTCCCCCTTCCCTGGCGATGTGAAGTGGAACTTCGGCAAGTTCCTCGTCGGCAAGGACGGCAAGATCCTGAAGCGCTTCGAGCCCGGCGACAAACCCGATGCTCCGGAAGTGGTGGCCGCGATCAAAGAAGCCCTCGCAGCGAAGTAAGGAAGAAACTACTCACTAGTTCTATTTATCCAAGCGGCGATGACTCACTGAGTTGTCGCCGCTTTTTTTGTAGCTCCATTATCCCAATCCCAATAGATACAGGCATATGCAGGGCCAAGACCTGTGCGCTGGGAGCGGGGCTTTTGGAAAGGGGGCATGCGATGAGGCAGCAGTCCACGATGGGACGAAATCTTCCAGGGACGCGCACAGCGCATCCCTACCATCCAGAGGAGTGCGTGCCACAGGGCCGGTAGGGAACCGCTGTGCGGGTCCGAAGCTTCGGGTCTGTGGCGATGCGTGCGCACAAAAAGGTACGCCGTCCTTGGAATGTGGAAAGGCAGGGGGCGAGCTAGTTTGAAAGCCGCGCTCCCAAAACCAGCCTCTACGCCGAAGTCGTCTGCGCTTTGACCGGCGGCAGAGCCGGAGCGTTGCCACTTCCAGCAGGCGCAGGATTGCCCGGTGCATTCATGCCCGGACGGGGATGGATCTCGATGCGGACGCCGCCGTTTGCGCCATCCATCATGCGCAGTTTGTCGCGAAACTCCTGCGGCACGGCCTCGCGTTCTTGGTCGTTGTTGATCGGCCAGCTCTGTTCCTGACCGTTTTTCGGACGGGCAATGAAGGTCTTTTTGCCGTCTTCGTTCTTGAGGGTGTACTCGCCGGTATCGTCACGCCGCGTCACGTTGGCCGCCGATTGGGACTGAGAGAAATGGAAGCGCTGCAGGTCGGTGCCGGGTGGAATGGAGAGGCCGGTTTGTGGCTGATGGCCCCTAGTGCGTCCGCCGCCTTCAGGCTGCTGGCCATGGCCGGGTAGATTTAACATCGGTGCCTGAGGTATGGGGCCCTTGCTGCCGCCTTTCGACCACTGCTCAACGCGCTCCTGATATTCGCGCAGTTCCTGCTGAAGATGGCGAAGGCGTTCGAACTGCTCATGCAGTGCATTGTTCTGATTCTGGAAGCCGTGCTCACGCTGTTCGCCTCCGCGGAACATCTCGCCAGTAAATCCGTCGTGATGCTGACGGTGCTCTTTGGCCGCGACCAGATGCTCTCCCAGCGTGACTGACACCTGGGTTTCCTTGCCACCGGTGATGACCTTGAGCTGCACCACATCGCCCTTCTTTTTTGCCCGTACCAGCGCCATGAACTGCTCCATGTTCACGAGCTGCTGATCCTCAAACTTCACCAGCACATCGTACACTTTCAATCCGGCGGTCTTGGCGGGAGAGTCGGGCAGCACTTGATCGACCAGCAGGCCAAAGCCTTCCGGCAGGGAAAACTGCGCCCGCAACTCCGCCGGCACCTCACGAGTGAGCACACCGATGTAGGCCACAGGCTTCTGCTCCGGCTGAGGCTGGGCATTGCCACGCGAATGGTGATGGCCGGATGGAGCGTTCGGTTTTTGACCTTCAGTTTTCACCCCACCGTTGGCACCAGCACCTTCAGCAGGGGCTGTTTTAGGAGCTTCCGTTTTAGGTTCCACCTGCTGGGCACACAGCGGTGCAGCGCCGAGACAGGCGATGAGGAATGTGTGAGGCAGTTTCATGGTTGGAAAGGGTGGAGCAGAGGCTGGTTGGAGCCTCTCTTATCTGTAGGAAACGGGCTGCAGGAGCTGCTGCCGGCTGGAGATGTCCACCGTCATCTGCGAGCTGTAGCGGGGATCTACCCATGTTCCGAGCTCGCGGGACACGACGAGAGCGAGCTTGTCATCATTGAGGCTGCGGCCACGGTGGAGGCTGTTTCCATGCTCGTCATCCCATTCACGAATGGTGGCGGGCGCAGTGGCCAGAGCGGCTGCACCACCTTCGCCTTGCTGCGTTGGCAGGTAGCTCATCACGGCAAAGGCCGCGGCGGCACCCATCGCGGCCCAGCCTGCAGACATGAGCCAGCGCGGCTGCTGCCGGGGTTTCGGGCGGCTGGTGCTGAGCCAGCTCATGTCCAGTTTCAGTTCATCATCCACCCGCTGCACCAGGGCAGGGGAGGCTGCTGCTGGCGCGAGACCGCGCAGCAGGTTTTCGAGTTCTTGTTCGTTGATTTCGTTGTTCATGACATGGCCTCCGTGGTGGGTGAAAAGGGTAGAATGTTGATGGCGGGAGAGGGGGATTCACCGAGAAGATCGGCGCGCAGGTGCCCGAGCTTCTTGTGCAGCGCCTGCAGCGCGTAGCGGTAACGACCGGCGATGGTGTTGATCGAGCTGCCGGTCATGGCGGCGATTTCATTGAAGGTGAGGTCGCCCCAGAGCTTCAACGTGATGACTTCGCGCTGATCTTCGGGCAGGGTCTGCAGCGCCTTGTCGACGATGGCGGCGGTCTCTTTCTGTTCGGGCTTGGGATCAAAGGCGGGCGCGTTTTCCCCTGCTACAGCGATCTCGGACTTCGCCTCCCGGTTCACCCGGCGGTGGTCGGAGCGGCGCTGGTCCAGAGCAATGGTGCGGACGGCGGCGTAGAGCAGGGGGATGTGGCTGGAGTCCCCCTCGGGAAAGCGGCGCCACCAGCGTACAAAGGCCTGCTGGACGACGTCTTCGGCATCGGCTTTGGAGTCGACCAGTTGACGCGCATAGAGCACCAGCTGCGGAGCTAGGTGATCAAACGTGCTTTTCCAGTCAAAGGCGGCTTCCATGCGGGCAAGGTATATCCGACTACCCTAACGCCACAAGGCCCGGCTTTTGTATAGCCTTGCTGAAAAATCAAGCCTTGGCCTCATCAGGCCCGGGCGGGCTCTTGCCCCAGATCAGTCCGTAGCCGATGAAAAGGCCACCGACGATGAACATGAAGGTGGAGTAAAACTGCCCCTTCGTCAGGCCCAGAATCATCTCAGAGCCGCTGTCCGGTTGCCGCAGATACTCCATCGCGATGCGGGCAATGGCATAGAGGATGAAGAACAAACCGGCGATGATGCCCTGGCGCAGCCGTCGGAAGCGCAGGCGTATGAAGATCAGGATGGCGCTGAGCAGCAGGCCCTCGCAGAAAGCCTCATAAAGCTGGGAGGGGTGGCGCGGGTGCAGGATCTGCTCCAGCTCGGCAAGGCCGCCGCGACGCTGCTCAAAGTAAGCGATGATGTCCTGGCTGTGGTGCAGGCCGTTCACATAAATCTCGTGCATCAGGGCCGGATCACCCCCTTGTTTTGCGAAGTCCTCATGCAGCAGCTCCGTCGGAAACTTCACCGCCCACGGCACCGTGGTCACGTGGCCAAAGAGCTCGCCATTGATGAAGTTCGCGATGCGCCCCAGGAAGATGCCCAGCGGCGCACCGCACACAATGGAGTCGCCGATGCCTGCCCAGGAGATTTTGTGCTTCCACGCATACCAGCCGCAGAACAGCGTCGTTCCTGCGATGCCGCCGTGGGCGGCCATGCCCCCTTGGTTCATCAGGAAGAAGGTCCACGGCGCATGGATGAACTCGTCAAAATTGTACAGCAGCATGTAGCCAAGCCGCCCTCCCAGCACGAGGCCGAACAGGGACACCATGGTGATGAAGTCCGCCACCGCTTCCGGCTTGATCTCCGACAGCCCCCGCTTTGCCAGAAAGAACATCACCCGGTAGGTGAGGTAGAACCCCAGCACATACGCGAGGCCATACCAATGAACGGCGATCTTGTCCGTGAACTTGATCACAAACGGGCTGAGGTCGTGCAGGTAGTAAGCGAAAATCATGGGGCACAAGGCATGGACGGGAGCGGCGTCCGCACAAGGAACAAAATTCAGCAGGCAGTCCGCTGGGCTGGCTGTGCTGACGCTGGTTGATTAAGTCGGCTTAACTATTTAGTATGGTTAAATAGTTAAGCCTGAGTGGGCTGACCACCTTTTACACGCGCCAATCCTAGTGCAGGAAGTGGCGCACGCCGGTGAAGCACATGGCCATTTTGTGCTCATCTGCAGCCGCAATGACCTCGGCATCCTTCACGGAGCCGCCGGGTTGGATGGCGGCTGTGGCTCCGGCTTCGGCGGCGGCGATCAGGCCGTCCGGGAAGGGGAACATGGCGTCTGAGGCGACGATGCAGCCCTTGAGGGAAAGTCCGGCTTCCTTGGCCTTCCAGATCGCGATGCGGCAGGAGTCCACGCGGCTCATCTGACCGGCGCCGATGGCCAGCGTGCGGTCGCTGGTGGCGAAGACGATGGCGTTGGACTTCACGTGCTTCACCACGCGCCAGCCGAAGCGCATGGCTTCGAGCTCGTCGCGGGTTGGCGGGCGGATGGTCTTGACCTTGGATTCCAGATCGTCCAGGCCCAGGGCGCGGGAGTCGCTGTCCATGACCATCACGCCGCCAGGGGCGGAGCGGATGGTTGGTTCGGTAAGGGCTTCGGCCACGCCGGGCAGCATCTGGATCAGGCGCAGGTTCTTTTTCTTCTGCAGCAGCGCGCGTGCGTCCGCATCGAAATCCGGGGCGATGATCACATCGGTAAAAATCTCCGAGATGATGCGGGCCAGGCCCAGCGTCATGCTGCGGTTCACCACGATGACGCCGCCAAACGGAGCCTGCTTGTCCGTTTCAAACGCCTTCTGCCAGGCCTCGCGCAGATCTTCATCCGCACAGCCCACGCCGCAGGGATTGGTGTGCTTGAGGATGGCCACGGTGGGGCGGCGGAATTCCAGGGCGATCTCGGCCGCAGCGTGGATGTCCAGCACGTTGGTGTAGCTGAGGTCCTTGCCGTGCAGCTTCACGAAGTAGTCGCCGAAGTTACCGTAAAGGGAGGTTTTCTGGTGCGGGTTGTCGCCGTAGCGCAGCTCTGCGTACAGAGGCAGGCTGAGGTTGAAGGTCTTCTGAGTGGTCTGCTCCTTGTTCAGGTAGGCGGCGATGGCGGTGTCGTAGGCGCCGGTGCGCTGAAACACCTTGCAGGCCAGGCGCTCGCGGGTGCCGAGAGTGGTGTCTCCAGCGTGCTCCTTCATCTCTTCCAGCACGACGCTGTAATCGGCGGGATCGGTGATCACGGTCACCCAGCGGTGATTCTTCGCCGCGCTGCGCAGCATGGACGGGCCGCCGATGTCGATGTTCTCGATGGCTTCTTCCAGCGTCACGTCCTTCTTGGCGATGGTCTGCTCAAAGGGGTAGAGATTCACCACCACGAGGTCGATGCACGGAATGTCGTGCTTCTGGGCGTTCTTCTTGTCCTCCTCGTTGTCACGGCGCTGCAGCAGGCCGCCGTGGACCTTCGGGTGCAGCGTCTTCACGCGACCGTCAAACATCTCCGGAAAGCCGGTGTGGTCGGACACATCCGTGACCGTCAGGCCGCCTTCCTTGAGGTGCTTGGACGTGCCCCCGGTGGAAAGCAGCTCCACCCCGAGCGCCGCCAAACCTTTGGCGAATTCGAGGAGGCCGGATTTATCAGAAACAGAAAGCAGGGCGCGGGCGATGGGCATGTGTGTCTTGGGAGGAAGTTCGGGGGCGCGGAGTAAAGGGAGAATTATGGGGGTGCCAAGCGCATTTCACGAGCCAATTTTTTGCCCGGGTTAAAGAGGTTTTCGATTCAACCCTGCGAAACTTGGAGGTATGAGCTTTGCACCGCAGAGTTGGAAACGCCGCAGAGTTATTCAGAAGCAAATCTCTGCGGCGTTCCAGTCTCTGCGGTGTAAAAATCCGTCATTTATTAGGCTCCCTCAAGGCCCCGTCTTCGGCACAAACGGCGGGTAAAACTTCCGCGCTCCAAACTCCACGTAGCGGTTCTCGCCGCTCTTCAAATAGACGGGCAGGGGACCCTTCTCCCCAGCACCCTCCGGCTGGTAAATGAAGTGCCGCCCCGTTGCATCCAGCCCCTGTTTCATCATCGTCCCATCATCCAGTTCCACCGCCTCCTCCACACGGCGAAACAGCCCCTCATCCTGCCCGGCAAAGCGCAGGTTGGGCTCATAGCGATCGTCCTTGCCCAGCGTCGTGTAGTACTTCGCATCACCCAGCGCCGTCGGGTACTCCGTCCACTCATACTCCGCCGGGCGCACGTGAATGCGCCACGAAAGAATCACCAGCGACGTGAGCAACACCGCCCAGCCCAGCAGCAGCCGGCCGGGTGTGTCGCGGATTTCGTTGGCGGCCATGGGGCAGGGGCCATGAAAGGGGACCCGCACCCGCAAGGCAAGGGGGATTTCGATTGTCAGAACAGTGCCCAGGAGGATAGGCCTCCGGCCTGTCTGCCGGATCGAGGCGTCCCGCCTTCGTCTGGAACTGCGACGCAAGGCCCGCATCACACGAATCGGAGAAGTCACAGAATTGAAAGGGGGTAAACCTTGAGTCAGCAGCCCCCGCTGGGACGAAGGATTCTAGGGACGCGCACAGCGCATCCCTACCACCCAGAGCAGCGCGTGCCCCAGCGCTGGTAGGGAACCGCTGTGCGGGTCCGTGATTTCGGGTCTGTGACGTCGCAGGCACCCAAAAAGGTCCGCCGTCCATGTCGTTCTCGAAAAACGGAAACGCATCGCCCAGGACCTCATTAAGAAATGGGCCTCCTTTGGAAGATTTGTGCGGCACGGCAGAACAAATCAAGGTTGTCATCCCCCGGCACTTCGGCTTCGATGCAGCCCCTATGAGCAAAAAATGGCGCATCGCCGGCATCAATTTCGATCACTTCCACATGGGCGACCTGCTGCGCCAGACCTCCGAGCACCCGCACGCCGAGATCGTGGGCATTTGCGATGAGCAGCCCGCACGCCTCGTGGACGCCCAGCGGAATTTCAGCCTCACCGATGCCCAGGTCTTCACCGACTACCGCGCCTGCATGGAGCAGACGAAGCCCGACATCGTCATCCTCTGTCCCGCCGCTTCGAATCACGGCGACTGGGTTTCCAAGATCGCCCCATTTGGCACCCACATCATCATGGAGAAACCCTTCGCCGGATCGCTGGCCGAGGCCGATGCCATGATCGCCGCCATGCAGCCCCACGGCAAGCTCCTCACCGTCAACTGGCCCCTCGTCTGGGATGCCGGCCAGCAGACCGCCCACCGCCTCATCCAGGAAGGCCTCATCGGCGAAGTCCGCGAATTCCACCACCACGGCGGCAATCGCGGCCCGCTTTACCACGGCGCCGACAAGATCGAAAAAGAACCCAGCGCCGCCGAAAAAGCCGCCAGCTGGTTTTACAGCAAGGCGCAGGGCGGGGGCTCCTTGCTCGACTACATGGGCTACGGCACCACCCTCGGCACCTGGCACCTCGGCGGCCGGGCCCCGCTGGAAGTCACCGGCGTCTGGGACGAACCCGCCGGGCTGGAGGTGGACGAGCACGCCGTCGCCATCATCCGCTACAGCTTCGGCCTCAGCAAAAGCGAAACCCGCTGGGGCACCTTCACCGATCCCTGGACCCACCAGCCCCAGCCCAAGTGCGGTTTCGTCCTCAAAGGCACCGACGGCACCATTTCGTGCTACGACTACGAACCCACCGTCCGCGTCCAAACCCGCGCCCGCCCGGAAGGCTACGAGATCCCGGTCGATCCCGTCCTCGCCCCGAACCGCAATCCCGTCGAGCACGTCATCCACCACCTCGAAACCGGCGCGCCCCTCATCGGCCCGCTCCGCCTCGACATCTCCCGCATCGGCCAGCAGATCGTCGACACCGCCTTCCAGAGCGCCCAGGAGAAACGCACGCTGAAGCTGGTGGGGTAGGCTGCGTTGCGAACCGAAAGGAACTGAAACAGCCCTTCACAGGGTTGCCAAAACCTTCCATATTAACTACCAACAATCAGTGTAATGTAAAGTAGGAATATGTAAAATTTCGTTGCATTCAATAGATACTAGTCAACCTTCACAAATCTAAATTTCTTCATCGGCGTTTAGATAACCAAATTTATTTTGGTAGCCGTGCCACTCCGCTAGGTGGCACGGCTTTTTTATTTGACCTGAGTACTTCTGCACTCGTAGGGTGGCTGCGTTCCTAGCGGGGCAATCGGTCTAGCGGCCGGTTTTAACGAACATCACCAGCCGATGAAAACACCACCCTTATATGGGCCTCCATATCTACGTCCTTTTTGCATTGCCACTCCGGCCTCTGCTCAAATGGAACTTTTTACAGCTTCCCCGGCTGGGGGTAACGGCAATGCAGAAAGCAGCGGCAAGTCAAATAGCGGCGCTTCTCTGAGTAAGTCCGGAGGGGTCGGGACTCTGTTAGCTGACAGAATCATTCCGGCCCCTCGCACCCATCGCGGAAAAACTCTTCCGAACGAATTTAACGGGTCCTTTAAAAAGTATCGTGGTGTCATTTCAGGCCACATCACATCAGACTGTGACACTGAATCGCTCGCTCTCCGGAAACATTGGCGGCGTAACTCTCAAATGAAGGGGTGCGCGTGATCGTCTCAAATCCACATTTTCATTGGCTGCAAGGTCTTGACTCATTTGATGAGCAAGCGGCGGTTGATAAGGCCACGCGACTCTATGAGGCGTGGGCTAACAAATCTCGGCAAGATAGTCCTAAGCTGACGCTCAAGCGTCTCCCGTGGCCTGTAGCCGAAGCAGGAGGGGTAAGCCCTTGCTCCCCTGCTCTTTCTTTGGGCAAACCAAACGTAGCCGCGGTGACTCCACGCGATTGCGATTCTATCGGAGTCACAACCATAAACTGAACCACACATGTTCTTTAAAGCATCAATTGAATCAGTCCGGCATGAACCGGCTAACACAGGCAAAAACGGCACGGTCTATCCTGCTTCCATCTCCATTCTGGTCACTGACAAAACCCGTGGGCCTCGGCTTCAGGGCACTGCCATGATCAAAGTCACTCCTGAACAGTTGGCGGCAATCGTCGCAGACTGCAAGAAAGCGACAAAGGGAGAAGATTTGCAGGACCAACCGGCCACAATCACAGTTGAACGCCTTCGGGAGTTCTCTGGTATGCCTTTCGTGATTGGTCAAATCATGTATGGGCACGAGCACTACAACGCGCTTCGTGCTGCCTAAACGGATCGAGAAACGCACCGTAATGAATGGGATTGAATACAACGCGAGGCTTGAGGAGTGGCAATTCTTTGTCACCCTCACCTTTAGCAATCCCATACCATCAGAAGCTGTAAGGCTAAAGATGCTCTTCGCGTGGTTGCGTGCCCTAGCTGAGTCTGCGAAGGTGGAAAAAGGGGGCCAGTCTCAACGGCTCGCCCCCGTCCACTTTTCGCGGCTCCTTTGGGTGGCACGTAGCGAGCTAGGAGAGGGAACCGGGCGCGTGCATTTTCATCTGCTCCTTAGTGGTCTAGATATTAAACGGGTCAACCGCACAGAATGCTTCTGGCAACAGGATGCATGGGAAAAGCTTGGCGGTGGTATTGCTCGGATTAGAACGTATTCTGCCGTCCTCGATGGGGTCGGATATGTGCTCAAGGGCTTGAGCGAAGCGTCAAAAGCAGGCGCGAACGATTACGAGCTTTCCAAGTTCGTCGATCAATCTGGAACCCTCCTGATTACCTCACATAGCGCTCTTGGAAAATGGGGCGCTGCTGTCCGTAGGGGTATGGGCTGTCGAGCACACGGAATCGCGAAATCTCGCACGTGTGACACTACCGCAAGGCGTGGCAGTAGCCGCGAGCTATCAAAGCTTACTACTTCGTTTGGAACATCAAAGGCGCTCCAGCGTCCTGCATGGATGAGGGCTGACAAGTCTTCTCCTTATGTTCTCAGCAAGAGTAATAAGCTTTAGTAGCAGCCTTTAACGGTTCCTCTTAGGGCACTGGCGAGCGAGCGAAGCGAGCCGCCAGTGTCCTAAGAGGTGCTTGAAGGTCACACTATGTCTGGATTCCTAAATTTTCTCTTTCCTGTCTCACCCTGCAGGGAACTCCGCATCAAGGGTCGTTCAGTAACCAAACACACACCGCAATATGAAGAAAATCGTCTACATCCTCCCTCTGCTCGCCATCTCCGCAGGTTCCGCCATGGCCGCAGGTCCTCTCGATGACGCTGCAACCACTCTGACGGGCTTCGGGACGCCTGTCACTGCGGCCCTTACGGCTGCTGCGGGCCTGCTGGCGCTCTTCGTCGCCTACAAGTTCCTCCGCAAAATCTTCGGCGCGTAATTCACCGGGGAAGAAGGGGGAGTCAGTTAACCTGGCTCCCCTTTTTTTATATCCACATGATTACACACTGCCAAATAAACGACTCTTCAACCGTCACGGTCAACGGCCCCTCAGGGGCTGCAACCATTACCGGTCCTCTTGAATTTGACTGTCACTCTGTAACCATTGGCGGCACAACCTTCACGGGAGGCGTCTTGGTATCCTCCGGCGCTGCTTTTCAGTTACTCGAATTCACGCCTAGAATGATGGATTTACATGACCCCCTTTTAGCATTCGCCTTCTTGCTCGGCCTCATTTGCGCAAGGTTCAGAATATGAAAAACCTTTGCTTCATTTTCTTCTGTCTCATCGCTCCGTCTGCTTACTCTGCAACGTTTCGAGCTGACCAGACCGCACTTGTCGCTCCTAAAGATACCGGCTTAGCTGGTTGGTCGTGGAAATGCTTTATTTTCAATTCCTCTGACGTAAAAATTGCTGATACGAGCGCAAATAATCCAGCGGGAACAAGCGCAAATACTTGGGATCTTAATGGCGTTTTCTACAGCACAACGATGTCCCAAGATTTCTATGTGGCATGGGGTGCTGCCTATGGCGGGCTTTACTCAACCGGCTCCCATAACGGGCATGCTGACTGGCAACCTATGGGATGGATTTCTGCGTATGAGGTTGGCGGGAATGAGCCTCAATTTTCAGGCACTGGCCCCTATATCGGCGGGCAACCTTCAAACCCTGACGGCACTCCCGCAAATCCAACCACTAACCAGCCTGAGGTTCGTTCCTACAAGGCATCTATCACTGTAAGCTGTCCCGTTGGCGCTCTTCAGGTCAAGCTCTTCCGCATCGTGGGTATTGAGGATTCTGAACCACATGCCAAGATGTATGATCAAGTGGTAGAAGTCGCTGCGGGCGCTTCTCGGACCATCACCGTTACACATACTGCTCCCTTCTCTTTGAACGCTGTGGAGGTTCTCGAAAATCTCGCTCAGGACCCTGAGCTTTCCCCCGGCTCCCCTGACGACCTTGACAAGCGTTATAGGCCTATTGGGCCTCTTGCTACGGCTAACTCTACGCCTCAAGCTGCGGCCCCTTTGACCCCCGGCACTCCTGAGGTTAACAATCAAAAGACGGCGCAAGCTGCGAGTGATTCACAAGCGGCGGCTGCACACAATACAATGTCAACCGCGACAACCGGCGCGAGTTCAAAAGACATATCTGATTTAGACAAGAATCTAACGGAAGAAATGAAGCGCGGCACGAATCAGACTAAAACATCTGGTGACGCTATTAAAAATGCCATTGAAGATACAAATTCAATTCTCAAGGACATAAAAGAGGGCGGGGCTGGCGATTCAACGGGCGGTGACCCCATTACGGTTGCTACTGCTGACTCGCTCAACTTCGTTGCTTCGATACCTGGGAGGGCAACCACAATGGGGGCAGCTCTTAGCGGTCTGGTTTCCTCTCTTGGCCTTGGAACATCAGTAGGCACGGGCACCCTTGCATACTCCTTCGATTTCCCCATGATCGGTGCGCAGTATGTAAACCTTGAAATGTTTTCGGATTTGATCGCCTCCGTTCGTGAGTTCCTGCGCTGGGCTTTGACGATAATGTTCGTCTGGCAGTCCTTTTCCATCCTGAAAGAATCTTTCTCCAAGTAGTCAACTACTCGAAAATATGCTTACTCTAATTTACATGATGGGCGGCCTTAAAGCCATGGTTGCCAAGATTTGGACGGCAGTGTCCAAACTCTTTCCATGGCTCGCCCCTTTCGCTGGGCTGCTCTCTCTCTATGCGGTCTATAGTTCAAACTACGACGCAGTGGTTGCCTATCTCAACGGCCTGTCAGTCTATCTGGCTGGCAACCCCACATCAGGATTCTTGGCGCTCGCGAATCGGTTTTTCCCCATCTCTGAGGCGCTGACTATGGTTCTCGCACTCTTCACCTTTCGAAAACTCGCTTTCGTTGCTCGCTTCGTGCGTGCCATGATGCCATTCTAACCCCTATGGGCCTAGACATCATTGTAGGCACTATGGGCGGCGGCAAGTCTATCTATGCTGTCGAGCGGGCAATAGAGTGCTGGAAGGCGGGCGGCTGGGTTCACAGTAACCTCCCCTTTATTGATGAGGAATTAGAGCGGGAAGGCTGGGCAGACCATCACGTCAAGCTTCCCAAAAACACTGAACTCTGGGCCAGAAAGGAAAAACAAGAGGATGGTTCCGAAAAGCTCGTTTCTGAGATTATTGTAGGCGGTGAAGAAGGCGCCGAAAATCTCGTTATAATTGACGAAGCTGCTTTGCAATTCCACGCGTATGATCAGGTTGAAAACAGGCGTAAAAATCGCGCCCTTTTTGAGTTCGTGGTCATGTCTCGCCAGATTGGTATTGACATCTATTTTATTTCTCAGTCTGCAACGAATATAGACGCATCCATTCGCAAGGTTGCGCAGTCTATTATCAAGTGTGTCAACGTTCGTAATATACCTGGGGTGGGTCCTATCATTGCGCCCTTCGTCGGTAACTTTCGCAGGTTGTGGCTATCACCAGACAAGGGGGCTGTCCTCTCTGCTTCCTTCGCTCGGTTTCGTCCTGACGCTGCACGCATTTATAAGACGCATGGCGAGGGTGATAAGATCGGCATCAAGCGGGACGCATCCAGAAAGGTCCAGCGTGCTCGCCTGAGTCCTGTTGTGTGGCTGTTTATGTTTCTAATCCTTGGCCTCTTCGGGACGGCTGTTTATATGGTCTACCGCACTCCAGCCGCTTTAAAGGGCACTGCTGCTCATTTCGAGGCTAAAGCAAAAGAGGATTCCACGGCTTCCCCTTCTGGCTCCCCTTCTGCTCCTCCGCGTCCTGTCGCTCCTTTCATCGTGGCTCGTCGTGAAGTTCCTTTGACTTACTATGACAACCTCGGGCGCGTTTTCTCTTTCAATCCTAAGCGTGGTCAACGGATTATAGATTCCGCTAACGAAACACCTACCGGCGTTGTCCTACTCTTTCGCGGCTCAGTCGTCGCAACCCTTGAAAATCAGACACAATAAAAATGGATGTTACAGCACACATTATCACGCAAATCATCTCGGCCTTCTTCTTTGCTTGGCTGCTCGGGCATGTTCTTATACTTGTGCGGCGCATTTTCAGCGGCGGCGGCTTTGGTCCCGAATGAGATAGAAATAACTGCAAAATCACAACCGGTTCACTCCGTCTGCCCCATCTACGCGGAAGTTTTCGGGCGCACTCTCATTGTCTCGCCTCAGGCTCAGGGCAGAGAAATCCACCTCGGCCCCTTGTCTGCGAGTCCCGCAGAAATGAAATTAATCTTGCCTGCTTTGCTTTCTGCTGCTGGCTACTCCATCAGGCCGGTTGGTGACTCTTTGGACCTGCTGGAAGATAGCGGCCCCTTGCTCTCGCTTGGGCAAGAAATCGTTTCGGAGCGCATCACACTGCGCTTTGCTTCCGCTGCTGACTTGGTCACTAGTTTTCCGGCTCTCTTCGCTGCCTCGGCTTCTCCCGTTGTGCCTACTGCTGCGCCTGTAGTTCCCTCAATAAATGCGTTCCCTTCTCAGGGTGCTGGCGTAATCCAGCAAGCTCCTCCTCAGCAATCAAACTTCGTCAATCGTGCTGCTCCTTCTGTTTTTGCTGCTCCTGACAACTCCCTGCATTTCACCGGGTCGCGTGCTCAGCTTGTTGTCGCTAAGGCCTTCGTTTCCACAATGGATTCCCCCGCCCGTCTCGTTTCTATTCGTGCCGTGATTGGCCACGTTCAGCTAGGCGGCACCTACTCAACCGGCCTTGATTTCCTTAGCCTTCTAGACGATACCAGCGCGGGCAACAATGGCTCTCGCTCTCTTCTCGTTCCTGTCAAATCTAAGGCTGCTTCCCTGAGTCTCTACGGTCAACTCGGGTCACTCTCGCGCTACATAAGGCTTGTAGATGAGGATTCAGAATTTCGCACTGACTCAAGGCCTTCTCTCTTTGTCCGTTCTGGGGCTACTGCTGAGATTTCAAGCGGTGCCCGGGTTGCTTATCCTAATAGCGTTTTGACAACCTCAAATTCTCAGGCGTCAACGTCTGCAACCGTCGCCTATCAGGATGTTGTAATGAGGCTTACAATCGAAGCGCTGGTTAATTCTCAGGATCAAATCACGCTCAAGATTAAGCAGACAAATGACACGATTACCGGCTCTGCTACCATCTCCGGAAATCAGGTGCCAAATATTGGAAGTCAGTCCCTAACTACTGAGGTCCTTCTAGATAGCGGCTCAACCGTTGCGCTGGGCGGCATCGTCTCCAGTTCCAACCAGCGAAAAGAGCGCGGGGTGTCTCGGCTTCGCAAGGTGCCATTTATCGGGCGCTTTTTCGAGGTCCGTAATCGCGATACATCACAAGAGGAATTGATTATCCTTATCGAAGCTACCATTAAATGACATTCGGCCTTCTTAGCATGAGCCATTGATCAGCCTTTGCCCTCGCTCCTGTGTCGCCTATGAGTCCACACAGAGAGCGGAGCGAACGGGGAATTTTGTGTATGAAAAAGGCCGGCAGGTTGTGCCGGCCTTTTGCTACCTTCGTCCTCCTAGGTGAGGCTAGACGCTGCGGCTTTCCCCTGCTCTGTCAGTCTATAGCATGTGCTCTCGAAGTCCTCGCCATCCCATAGACTTTCCAGATAGTTGAACGTGTCCACAAGCTGGTTAAACGCCTCAGTAATGGAGCATGTCCACGTCCCCATTGTGTGGGCGCAGTCGTCTGGTGTAATAGGTGCATTGGCTCCCATGAAGGTCTTTAGTATTCTTTGGTGTGTCGGGTTCATGCTTGTCTATGGCTGATTGTGGTATGTTCTACGTGGAACTATTTGTAACTAGCTTACTGACTGGCCTGCGGTGCAACCGTGGGCAGGTGCCCCCGGCACCCTTCATAATGACCTGGGCGGAGCATTAGGGAGCCAAGTCAAGGGGGGTCCCCTGCAGGCGTCTTTTCCGGGCGGGGGGGATCTACAGGAGGCCGGAAAAGCCGGTAGGAGCCTGTAGGGTCCCTTTACTTGGTGACCGATTGCGACAGTCGAGCGTCCTGAGGTGCGCTAAAATCCTGGACCAGGGAATAAGGGACAAGCACCATGAAGACAGTAAAGCGACAACGTTATAGCAATGATTTCAAAGACCGTGCCCTGACACTGGTAGGTCTTGGCAGGCCGGTGC
>Ga0209512_1001731_pt1 | contig 25498 bp, 19 predicted proteins | sample frozenSSSSmetaG_FD_184142 | JGI IMG/M metagenome (GOLD analysis project Ga0209512, IMG submission 184142) | Glacier valley bacterial and archeal communities from Borup Fiord, Nunavut, Canada, to study Microbial Dark Matter (Phase II) -... | ecosystem: Environmental > Aquatic > Freshwater > Ice >...
GATGATGATGATGACGATGATGATGACCGCGGAGATAAGAAACATTACAAAAAACACAAGTCGAATAGAAATAATGGTCACTATGAGTATAGTCAACGCTATTCTGAAAGACCTAATCATTATCAAAAATGTTATTCTAACCATCCTAAATATGGAAGGGTTTACCAAAGGTTTGATCATACCCCTTACGTTTTCAGACATTCACATGGTAACTACTATTATTCAGACAATCAATTTTATACTTATCGCGACGGAATAGGTTATTGTGCCACTGAACCTCCCCGCCAGGTATATTTCAGAGATTTACCCTTTAATTGTAGCAGAGAGAATGTAAATGGCCAGGTATTTTTCAGAAATGGAGATTTATATTTCAGCCATTCACCCAGAGGATATGAAATTGTTCCTGCTCCCATCCATGTTAATTTCTCTATCGGGTTTTAATATGAAAATCAATCAATTGGGAATTAAATAAAGTTGAGGCCGTCTCCTGCAATAGGAAGATGGCCTTTAATTTTTTGTACTTTTAATTTGCGAAATTGTGTTTAAAAGATTAGATTACATTTCACGCCATACCCATTTATGCTGGGTCTTTATGTATTGATTCGATAAAATTTAAAGCTTTGACTATTACACCTGAAGAATATACGAAGGCAAACATCATTTACTAAATCAAATGATTGATTTAGTAAATGATGAAACACCAGAAAATGATCCTTTAATGGTTGATTTTTTGAAGATCTCATAAGTAATTGATATCTATGAAAGAGACCATTATACAATTGATTATACTGTTAACGTACCTTCGGACTAAAAGTAAATTAAGAAAATATTTTCATAAAACAGGTTATAATCATCGGCAACGGAATTACCATTCCATTATTTTTGCCATTTTGCCATTTCGCTAATTGAGGGAATTGGCGAAATGGCGAAACAGCGGAATGGCGAAACAGCGAAATGAAGGTTGGGTACTTATATGCAAGCGATTTCATCAATGCCAATAGGATGTTTCTGGAAAAAGCTACCGGACACTCTCTTCTGGCTTTTCTCATTTTCCTCACCTCACTTACTACACTTACTACACTTACTACACTTACTACAGTACTATTTCATTTTTTCCATTTTCTCATTTCCTTTCACTCTTCTCACTGCCACTGCCCAAAATAACAATGGCACAACAAGAGGATGTGAAAATGTGAAAAAATGAAATAGTACTGTAGTAAGTGTAGTAAACTTGAAACTAAAAAAGGTGAAACTAAGAAATTCCTAAAAAGCCAACAACACAGTATAATATTGATACTAGCATTGGATAACTAGCTTTATATGAATGGGTTCCTTATATCGAAAGTGCGTTGTTAAAGGTGATTAATCCGATGCAATAAAAAATGATCAGCCAGTACAATGGCAGCCATTGATTCCACAATTGGAACTGCCCTTGGCAAAACACACGGATCGTGACGTCCCTGGGGATTTATGACCACTTCATTTTCAGCACGATCTACTGTATTCTGTTCCTTTAGTAAAGTTGCAATGGGCTTAAATGCAACATTAAAGTAGATATCCTCGCCATTGGAAATACCCCCTTGTACACCTCCTGAATGGTTGGTTTTGGTCCGCACACCAGTTTCTGTTTTAATAAAAACATCGTTGTGCTCAGAGCCTGACAAACGGGTGCCGCCAAAGCCTGAACCATATTCAAAACCTTTTACCGCATTGATACCCAGCATGGCAAAACCTAAATCAGCATGTAATTTATTGAAAACAGGCTCACCCCATCCGGCTGGAACTCCTTTCACTACCCCTGTTACTACACCGCCAACAGTGTCATGGTCTCTGCCGGCTTCCTCAATTCGGGCAATCATTCGTTTGGCAGTTTCTGCATCCGGACAACGCACAATATTGGTTTCTGTTTGGCTTAAATCAAGTTCGGTGTACGATTTGCCGACTTCAATATCTCCAACTCGCGAAACATAAGCCTGGATTGAAATACCTTCACTTTTAAGTAGTAATTTAGCAACTGCACCTGCCACTACGCGTGCAATGGTTTCGCGTGCCGATGACCGGCCCCCGCCACGATGATCGCGGGTTCCATATTTCTGTATATAGGTGTAATCTGCATGTGAAGGCCTGAAAACATCTTTCAGGTCGTTGTAATCTGCTGAGTGTTGATCTTTATTCCGTACAATAAAACCAATAGGAGTACCCTGTGTTTTACCTTCAAAAATCCCTGATAAAAACTCTACCTGATCGCTTTCATCACGTTGAGTGGTAATTTTTGATTGTCCGGGTTTGCGGCGATCCAGTTCGTTCTGGATAAAATCCAGGTCTATTTCAAGGCCGGCAGGGCAACCGTCAATAACTCCGCCAATAGCCCTTCCATGCGACTCGCCAAAGGAAGTTAACCTGAATATTTGTCCAAAACTGTTCATGAGACTAGCTTAAAGTTGCAAGTTCAAAGTTGCAAGTTCAAAGTTACAAGTTCAAAGTTCAAAGTTTCAAGTTGCATCCAGATCGGCACGCAACTTGAAACTTTGAACTTTGAAACTTTGAACTTTGATTAACCAAGAAATGCTGTTCCAAAATACGAGATTCTGAAACAACATTTTAATAAATTATATCATGGTATGATTAACAGCCGCAACCGCAACCGCCTTTGCCTTCGGTGCTGCAACTGCCATCTGCACATACTTCGTCACCGCAACCACCACTTCCACAACCTTCGCCACTTGAACAACCTTCGCCGCTTCCACAGCCACAACCACCACCACCTAAAGTAGCAGCAATTTCTTCATCGGTTGCTTCTCTTACTTCCAGAATTTGTCCTTTAAAGAATAAATTCTCTCCTGCCAATGGGTGATTAAAGTCCATTTTTACGATATCATCACTGATGTCCATGACCAACCCATTTAAGCGTTGTCCGCTGGTACTCATCATTGGAACTGAATTCCCTATTGAAACGACTTCAGTATCAAATTCACCGTCAATGATGAAAAGATGTTTTGGAAGGTCAACAATGGCATTTTCTTCCAACTCTCCGTAAGCATCAACATCCATCAAGCTAATTTCGAATGGGTTACCTGCTTCAAAATTCTCGAGTAATGATTCAAATTTAGGCAGCATTAAGCCTGCACCAAAGACAAAACTCAATGGTTTATCGCTGGTTGCCTTCTCAATTAAATCACCCTCCACATCATCGTAATGAAGATCGTATGTAAGTGAAACCATTTTGTTTTTACCTATTTTCATAGCTATCTATTTTATTTTTAAAATTTATTAATAGTACAAAGAAATAAAATTCAGCGGTAATATAAAATGGTTCGCCCTATTCATTTCTATTTGTTAAAGATAACATTAAAAACAAGCTTTGGTTTATCAATGATCCTTAATAGTGGAAAGTAGGGGCCGATTGTACTATTTCTTTACCATTTTGATAGTGAAACGATTGATTCCTTCCATCACTTTCATGAAATAAACGCCTGATTTTAAATTATCTAACCCATTAATCACTTGGTTATTAACTACATTTTTGTATTCTCCAACTGTTCTGCCTGTTATATCAGTAATGGTAACTCGTGCAGTAGCCTTTAATCCTGAAATCGCAATTCGGTCGGTGAATGGATTTGGATAAGCCATAGCCTGCACCTGCTGAATGTTGGGCGATGAAGTCAAATCCTGATAGTTCAAGTTGTCTATACAGAAATACCCCGGAGTGTTCATTCCCCAAATGCTGTTATCCGTCGACCTCAGGGAAAACTCAAGTTTCGAAATGAGACCCAGAGATTCCAGATTGACCCATTCCCACGTATTTAGAATGTAATCGTCTATACTATTGCTACTTCTAAAATCGGCCAGATAGGATTCAACTTTGCCGGTCGATTGTTTATCTGCATTAAATCCTTCAATGGTCAAAATCAACCAATCTTCATCATTTCCACTTTCTCCTCCAAACTTTTTAGAAAAATCATCACCATTTTTCATCGACCAATAGGCATACGTTGAATTGGTAACATATAAGCCTCTGACGGTGTTTGTTGTTTTAAAATCTGCCACTGCCGCCGATAGAGATGGGTAGCCAACAGCATAGTTTGAACTTCCCTGATTTCCATGGCCTGTGATGGCACTGTACTGGTTTATAAAACCTTCAGTTGTTGCATCCGACATATTTGAGTAGGCGAAACCACTCCAGCTTTCATAACCTTGACTATTACTATACGAATTATAGAAGGTTACTCCACCGCTCGTGAAACTTCCAGACCCATCAGAGCCATTCCAGAACTTTTCCGGAGCAAGTGTTAACTGGTCGAAACTGGCAACAGACTGTGCTGTTGCATTAAATACTAAAACAATGGCAATTATTGCCAGGTAGATGTGTTTCATTGTGTAATAATTTTGAGTGTTTATCAAAATAATTACAATACGCAAAACTGCTGAAATAACCCTGTGAATATTCGTTTTGGTTACTCCAAGCTTTTTCTCCCGAAAGCTTTGAATATTGTAGTCCGCATTGGCAGGTCTTCTGGCTTACTCATTTCTTTTGCGGCCTTCCCATCCGAACAATCGGTCAGTGGCATGAATTGCAAAAAAAAAACATTTTGAGCTTACAGCTGCGGGTACAGCTCCGGAATTTAACCGGATTCCCTCTTGATACTTTTTTAAAGTATCACCAATTCGATGACAAAGATAAGACAAAATTGAATTAGGCTATCGATACGTGGAATAAAATTTTCTTCTGTAATATGTCTAGTAATTAAACAGGATGGAAAATGCTATAGTTCTTAAACCAATAAATGGAAACGAAAAGAAAGAATTAAAGAGTGCAGATCAAGTCTATAGGACTTAAATAGCAGCGTCTTGCAAAGTTTACCAGAACCTTGATTGGCGCGTTCATTAGGAGTGGAACTATTTATAATATCCATAATGCAGTGATGACAGTAAATATATGTCTATAATGGAGGTGTTAAATTTGCCAATATATTTACTTTATATTTAAATGTTTACAAAACCTATTATTAATAGAGAGAGGCTCACTGATCTACGAACTGAACCCCGAAAGTGTCCAATGTTTTGATAAATAACTCATTTTACGCAAGAACACTAAGAAAAAGGGGAACACTGATGACACTGATCTAACTCACTTTAATTTACAAAACAGAGAGCCGTGGAGTTTTGAAAGTATAGAATTTCTGAACAAAATAGCTGTAAATTACCACGATAAGTGTAGTGATGATTTTTGACAACGTGGGCCATAAACCTCCATACTCGACCAGCAGCTTAATGAAAAAATAGTTCAGACAAATGGATCCTGAAACTGATAAAAGGTACCGCATGAGTTGTGTGCCCCCACTAATTTCAGAATCCGTGAATGTAATATATTTAGCAAGCAGAAAGCCTGTGAAAAAGGTAATGGGAAACACAATTAAAAAAGCCCCAATGTGCGGACTGATAGAAACGACATGCAGATCAATGACTTGCTTATCGAGAATAAAATTGTAGCAAATAAAGTACAACGAAATGTCGAGCAATGTATTAAAGCCTCCTGTTGAAGCATACCTAAATGTTTCTATTGGAACCAGTTTCTCAAAGGGTGCATAAAAAAAATCAATTGTCCGGATGATTAAGCCTCTTATCTTCTCTGCCACATTCGCCATTGATTCAGATGTTTTTTGTGGTAAAATTTATATTCATATCTGGTAATGAATACTTGGTAAAAAAGTCAGCAATGTATCACCGCGAAGGCCTAATCTGAGGGTTTCCAGCGGAATAATCTCGTTGGTGGCAATGTTGCCCAGGTTAACATTGGGCCCCAGTAGCTTGATAAACCAAACTTGTTGATTCTTTAATGGCGCTTCCCAAAGAATTGTATTGGGGTCAAGGGCTTTTTTGATGTCCAGTACCAACTCAAAATTGGCAGATCCATCATCATTGTAAATCCCCATGTTGCCACTTTCGCGGGCCTCAGCAATTACTTTCCATGCCCCGGCTGCCAGTTCAGCCTTCATATATGAAATCCACTGGTCGTTAGAAATCTCTTTCCCCTTTAATTTTGTGCCCACTTCTGATAAAACGGTGTAATTTTTGCCCAAAGTAGTGATATACTTACATTTAAGGGTATGGTTCAGTTCCATCACTCCATCCGATACTTCAAGCATTTCCATTTCATACTCATCCAGAAACCGCCGGTAATCATCTATCATGTTGCGAACTGCAAATGCTTCAAAGAGAGTACCTCCAAAATAGGGTTTCAGTCCTGCGGATTTGTAAAGCCTGATTTTATCAAGCAACCGGTTGGTAATAAGAGAGGTTCCAAATCCAAGCTTTATAAGGTCGCAATAGGGAGCAGATATATCGCATAAATCCTCTGCTTCGCGTAAACTTAAGCCTTTGTCCATAACCATAGTTAATCCGCTTTCACGAGGCTGTGCCGGACGATCAGGCATGTGGGGCAATCGAAAATTCATTGTTTAAAGGTTCGTTGATTGATATTGTGAAATTAGTTTTTTTATTGATTCAATTTTTACGGCTTCAGGATAAAACTCGAAAAGTTCACTGCTTTTGCTGTAATCAATTTTTAATGCCCTTTCAAAATGGCAGGCTGCTTCCAGTTCTTCATTTTTATCAAGCAAATAAGCGGTCAGCCGATAATCAAGGTAAGCATTCGATTTGTTGATTTTGTTGGCTGCTTTCAGTATCTTGATCGCTTTATCGGTATCCTCCATATCGTAATACATTTCCGAATAGGAGAGCCAGTTTTCAATGTTATCGGGTTCCAATGCAGTGGCCTTTTTGAAAGATTTCACCGCTTCTTTTATCTCGTCTAATTCAGCATGAACCTTCGCATTCATCGACCAAAAGTCTGCATTGTCACTTTCAAGGGTAAGTGCTCTTTTGAAGAAAGTCTGTGCTTCGGGAAGTTTCCCTTCCGACCACATAATTAATCCCGAACCATACCAGGCACTTGAATTGTTGTCGTTCAGACGGATGGCCTCTTTGTAATTGACCAGCGCATCGCTGTACCGGTCTGAATTAAGGTAACATTCTGCCAGGTAGCAAAAGGCATCATCATTTTCTTTGTCAAGCAAAATGTATTCCTGATAGCAGGCAATGGCCTCGTCAAATTGGTTATTGTTGGCTAAAGCATTGGCCTTGTTGAAATGAGAGTGTAAAAAATCCTCGTTCAGAGCAAGCGCGTAGTCATAAGCTTCAATGGCCTTGTCGAATTGGCCTAACCTGTTGAAGGTTATTCCGATATTATACCACACCGAATGGTTGAATGGATCGATATCCAGGTATTTGTTGTATAATTCTATGCTCTTTTCAAATTGTGAATCCCGGTCGTAGTAATATCCAAGTTCGTAGAGCACAATTTCATTTTCAGGGTTGTCCTCAAAAGCCTTCTCCAGATATTCAATAGCAAGCATTGTTTCACCTGCCTGCCCGAATGAAATGCCAATGTTATAAAGGGTTTCATCAAGTTCGTCGATGGGCATTTCCAAGGCATGTTCGAAGGCATCAATGGCTTCCTTTACCTTGCCAAGTAAATTAAAGGCAGCGCCTTTGGTGAGGTAAAGATCGGGGTTGTTAGTTTCAATTCTCTCGATAAAACTCAGTAAATCAAGACATTCTTCCAACTTTTCCTGGTGCATAAGCACCTGGGCATGGCGGATCTGAATAGAGATGGCATCGGGATGTAACTTAAGCCCACACACCACCGCTTTATTGGCAAGTGAAATTTGCCCATCGTCCAGAAAATAATCAATAATTCCCTCAATTTCAAATACATCAAAGTATTTGGAGGTATTATCGCTCTCCATTTCATTGAAACGTGCTATCGCCTCCTGAAAATCGTCTTCTTCAAAATCGTTGGCGTCCTCGTTCATATACTCTCAATATAAGTTTGCAAATTTAAGAATACTTTTCGATTTGACTCATTTTGATTGATGCTCTTTTCTTAACAAATCGGTAACTGTTTTTACCGGATTGAATGTCTCCACCGGAACTTCTACAAAAAGCGTGTTCCAATCCGACATCGCACCGTTCCATAATCCAGGCAATTCCTGGGCTTTTAGTATTTTACCATCTTTCGATTTTAGTGAAATAAACCCGGTTTGCGGATCACTAAAATCCAGAAGATTATATTTTTTACCCCTGTAATCTTTCACCGCGCAAACCAGGTCAACAGGGTTAAAATGGGTAGCATGGTGTGCTATTGCTGCCTGTTGGGGGTCGTTAAAATTAACTTGTGAGCTTTCTACAATTTGAAGTGAAACGGACCCATCCTTATTTTGTGCAAAAAATGGCCCTCCTCCGGGTTCTCCCTGATTTTTTACCATTCCGCAAATCCTCAATGGACGATTGAATTTTTGGCACAAGTACTGGTACAACTCTTCCTTTTCGTTGTAATATTGTTCGTGAGGAGGTATAATATTCAGTACGTTTTCAAGAAAGTTGGCTGCCTCGGCATAAAAACCACTTTCTAAATCACTGTAATGATGCTCATTCAGTGTTTTTTGATACATGAAAATTTCTTCCTGTAGATTCAGCAATACCCCTGCCAGGGCTTTTTTATAAGCGATCGTGGGCTTTTTTAGCTGATCAGGAACCACATTGTCTATATTCTTTATAAAAATAACGTCCGCCTCCAAATCATTCAGGTTTTCAAGGAGGGCCCCATGGCCGGCGGGCCTGAAAAGTAAACTGCCATTGTTGTTTCTGAAGGGCTCATTTTCAGCAGTAACGGCAATGGTATCGGTGGAAGGTCTCTGCTGCGAAAAACTGATCTGGTATTTAACACCAAACAATTGTTCGTAATTGGGTAAAATATCAGCAACATGTTTCTCGAAAGCTATTTGATGTTCAGGCGATACGGTAAAATGAATCTTAACGACCGATGCACTGTTTTTTGAATAGGAGGCGCCTTCTACAAAATGTTCTTCCAACGGCGTACGGTACACTCGCGGGTAGGTATGAAACTTTAACAATCCCTTGGGCAGGTTGCCATAGTTAAGCCCCCTTTCAAGAAGGTTCCATTCCAGCAGCTTTTGCAGGGAAACTTCTTTGATGGCAATGCCTTCTTTTTCAGCCAGTTGTTTCAGATCTTCATAAAAAGCAAACTGATCAAGTTGATCCAGAAACAGAGCTACTTCTTTATCCTTGATGACTTCTGAACGTTCTTTTCCATTTTGTAAATCTTCAAGGGCCGAAAATAACGATTTGAACATTCGGCTTGCAGCACCCGAGGCTGGTACAAATTTCAACAGTTCGATTCCCCCGGCAACCTTTTTTTCAAAAACAGCAACGTATTTTTCTATTTCAGCCTCCGATAATTGTATCAGCCCGTGGTACGGACTGGCTGCCTCGGTTAACTGAAGGAAAGGAAATCCGGATTTAAAATTCCCGATTTGTTGCTCCACTGAGTCAATTTGGCTTCCCCTTAAAATCACCTGGTTGATATCTTCCGGTTTAAACATAGCTGCGTGTTTAGTTAGTATAAATTTAAAGAATTCAAATGAAAAATAAACACTTTTGCACAGGTATTAACAAAAAAGTTTTAAACTAGTTTTAAACACTTTTTAAGTTGATGTATATTTTTAAGTAATTGATTAACAATTAATCATGAATGTCTGAATATAAATGGCATTTTGATTCAAACAATTGTTTCATTTTTCTAAAAAAGTTAAGTTAAATTTTGTATCTTTTGGGTGCTGAAAATCTTCCTGCGGATGATAAAAAATGAATTTCGCTGACACCTAAAATGAAGTACTTTTGTAGGTGAATTTTAAAGTAAAAAAATGGGGCGTTATTTGTGGCAGGGCGATAAACGGTACAATGATTTTTCAGGATATTTCAGAAGAAAGTTTGATGGGCGGGTGCAAAAAATTTCGGTCGATGCCGGATTTACCTGCCCCAACCGTGATGGCTCCAAAGGAATGGGTGGATGTACCTACTGTAACAACCAAACCTTTAGCCCGGCCTATTGCAACCTGAAAAAAAGTGTGACCGCTCAGCTAACTGAAGGGATTGAATTCTTTGCCCGAAAATACACTTCGATAAAGTACCTGGCTTATTTTCAGGCTTATAGCAATACGTATGCCCCCTTCAAGAACCTGAAAATATTGTATGATGAAGCGCTTGGTCACCCGCTGGTAATTGGTTTGGTGATTGCAACGAGGCCTGATTGCCTGACTTGTGAAATTCTGGACACTCTTCAATTATTGGCTCAGAAGTATTACATCATGGTTGAATTTGGAGTTGAATCGCATATAAATCAAAGCCTTGAGCGAATTAACCGTGGCCATACTTTCCAGGAATCAATCATGGCCCTACAGGAAACGCATCGCCGTAAAATTCATAATTGTGCTCATCTGATCCTGGGTCTGCCTAGAGAAACGGAGGCCGACTGGCTTGACCAGGCCCGGGCAATTTCCAAGCTACCGGTTGAAAACCTAAAACTGCACCAGCTTCAAATTCATAAGGACACGCGCATGTACAAGGAGTATATTCAAAATCCCGAGCAGTTCCCCATATTTACTTTAGAAGCTTATTTAGAACTGGTGGTTCAATATCTTGAATTGCTGAATCCTGAAATAGTAGTTGAACGCTTTATCAGCGAAGCCCCTGACGAGCTGTTGGTGGCACCGCGTTGGGGCCTTAAGAACTTTGAATTTACTGCCAAACTTGAAAAGTTACTTGAAAAAAAAGATACCTGGCAGGGACGGCTTTTCCAGAAATAATTTTTATTACTTCAAAAAATCATACTTACAGGTCAAGGCATTCTAATCGTTGACACCGTTTGTGATAGCCAACCCGTAGTATTTTCTAACTTGCTTCTGTATTATTCCTGTAACATAGCTGTAATACAACTGTAATGATGGTTATAGTTGTATTACATGTATGTTACAGAAACATTACAGAAGCAGTTTAGAGAACCCAGGGAGAAGGTAATTAGGCCAGGTAAAAGTCTTTTGAAAAGGAGCAGATTTTATACACAGAAAGAGTGTTATCTTAAAGTAATCGCCTTAAATTGAGCATTTGAAAAATAATCCTTATATTTAATATCTATAAAAATGAGAACTATGAATACTCAAATAACAATTGATTTTCCTTTAGATATTTTGCTTCCACTGAACAAGAATGAAAATGAGTTGAGGCAGGATATTAAATTTGCTCTAGCGATTCGATTATATCGGCTTCAAAAATTAACAATAGGGAAGGCTTCTCAAATTGCAGGATTATCGCAATTAGACTTTGAGACAATGCTATCTGAGAATGAAGTTCCTATTTCAAATTTGACCATAGAGGATGTAATGAATGATGGGCAAAAGTTAAAATAGAATGAAAAATTGACTTGTAATCGCTGATTCAGAGCCTATTTTCTCACTTGCCCTGATTGATAGACTTGATTTATTAAACTCTTTGTTTGATGCTATAAAGATTCCTCAGGCGGTTTGGGATAAAATCTCAAGTCATGACTCAAAACCATTTCATCATAGGATTTGTCATTATTTCAAAGATAAAGTAGAACAGATTAATGGGTTCAATGATTTGACTTTTGAAATGGATTATGGAGAATCGCAATCAGTGATACTGTATAATGAGTTACAGGCTGATTTTTTGTTGATTGATGATAAAAAAGCAAGAAGTTTAGCTGAAAACTTGGGAATTAATTGCATCGGAACGATTGGCTTACTTTCCATCTCTAAAGATAAGTGATTGATAGATAGCTTGAGGCCAATATTTTATGAACTTATAAGAAACAAACGATAGTATGCAATTGATTTGTTGAATGCTGTTTTGACTCAAAAAGAAAAAAGTAAAATATGCTACAAGCCATAATTAAGTAAATTGAATAAATTTGCATCCTAAAATTACAATTCATTGTTATTCGTGATCAACGTAAAATGAAACACGGAACCTTTGCCTTCTTCGCTTTCAATCCAAATGTTACCACCATGTTTTTCAATAAATTCTTTGCATAGAAGTAAACCAAGTCCTGAACTAGGTTCACCTTCCGTGCCTGGCCTGTTGGTTTTAATATCGAGCCGGAATAAATTTTCAACCATAGCCAGGCTCATGCCAATGCCATTGTCCTGAATAGATATTTCAACATTTTCAATAGCATCTACTTTAGCCGAAAGGCTCACTTTACCACCTTTAGCTGTAAATTTAACAGCATTTGAAACCAGGTTCCGGATGACGGTTTGAAGCATGTCCGTATCTGCAAATACTACTAAATCAGCAGGTATATCAGTAGTAATTTCAATTCCCTTGCTTTTTGCAGATTCCTGAATTGTATCGATGCTTTCATTAATTAACAAACTCAATTGAACGGCTACCTTTTTAAATGGGATGGTCCCTTTTTGTATTTGCGACCATTGCAGCAGATTTTCTAACAAACGGTAAAGATTGGTAGCCGATTTGCTCATGTTCGTTGCAATTTCCTGAACCTCAGCCATCGTCAGGCTCGGCAAATCTTCAGCCATAATTTTTGTAAGGCTCATGAAGCTGCCCAGAGGGTTACGCAGGTCATGGGCAATGATGGAAAAGAATTTATCTTTTTCAGCATTTGAATTTGAAAGTTCTTGGTTGTGTTTGTTAATTTCCTCTTCGGCACGCCTGGCTACAGTAATGTCACGGAAGGACCAAACACGCCCGATTGGTGAATTTGGCAAGATAAGAGGTGTTGAATATATTTCTAAAGTACGGCCATCTTTGAATTGAAGATGATCCAAATCTACATCAGTCGAATTGCGAAGTTTCTGCACTTTGGAAAAAAGCTGATCTGGATCAGTCAATTGTTCAAGAGCAAAGCTTAATAAAGCATGATAATCTCCTGCATCAATTAAGGCTTTTGGCATTTGCCAAAATTTAGCAAAGCGCTTATTTGTTTTGATCACCTTATCATTGCCATCAATTGCCAAAATACCATCGGCAGTAGATTGAAGGATTACTTTCAATTTAATTTCACTTTCACGAAGGCCTTCTTCGGCTTGCCTGCGCCTGGTTATATTGCGGCCAACGCCTAAAAGGCCCACGAGATTTCCTTTTTCATCTTTTAAAGGAAGTTTTGAAGTAAGCAACCATACTTTTTGGCCACTTTTATCAATTACGAATTCTTCCCTGTTAATTACTGGCTGTCCTGTTTGCAACACCACTTGGTCATCGGCAAAGAACCCTTCGGCAAGTTCTTTTGGATATAGGTCGAAGTCTGATTTGCCTAAAATTTCAGCAAAAGTCGTTACTCTCAAATATTTTAATTCGGTAAGGTTGGCCAGGGTCTTTTGACCTGCCAAGTCCTTGCAATAAATTGAATCGGGAATATTATCAATGACTGTTCGTAACAATAACCGTTCATTTCGTAAATCTTCCTCTACCTGTTTGCGATCAATGGCAATAGCTATTTGGCTTCCAACAGATTCTAAAAACTGAACATCGCGTTCAGAATAAATATTCGCCTTCTCATAGTGTTGAAGGGCTAAAACGCCTATTGTTCTGGCGGGTGTCAGTAATGGTACACCAATCCATGAGGGTGCAGGCGAGCCAAATAACTCCACTTCGTTTTCTGCTTTAAGCTGCTGGAATATCTTAGTCGACATAAGCAACGGAAGGCCCGAACGGAATACATATTGAGTGACACTTTTTTGCCTTGATACAGGGTTAGGTGTTGAATCGAATTTATCTACAAAATAGGGATAACTAAAAATTTCGGTATTTTGATCATAAAGACAAACATAAATATTTTCTACATAAAGCACTTTCCCCAGTGATTGATGAATCAATTTAAGCAATTCATTCATATTATCTGTCGTTGTAATGCCTTGTGTAATCTCATAGATCACATGGTGTTCGAGTTCCAACTTCTTCTGTTCTGTAATATCCCGTATGATGCAATGCGTTTGCTTAAATTTACCATTCGAATCATAATTAATCCTGCCTTCGAAAGCAATAAATAGCTGATGGCCATTTTTATGGGCCATCTCAAATTCATGATGAGTTTTTCCCTGCTCTTTGAAAATAAGGAACCGTTTGCGGAAGTCTTCCTGAGAGGAGGGGGAAAGAAAGTCGCCAAACCATTTCCCAATTACTTCCTCACGGGCATAGCCCAGTGTATCTAACCATAGTTGATTTACTTCAATAAAATTGCCATCACAGTCAAGTGACTGGTATCCAAGCGGCGCCTTTTTAAACAGTGATTGGAACCGCTCCTCACTTGCCTTTAGCAATTGAATGGTTTTCTTTTGTTCCGCTAATTGCACTTTTAATTGCAAATTGTTGAAAGCTTTTTCTGAAAGGTTGTTGGCAAATTCAAACAGCAGATTCGATACTTTCTTAAATTGATCAACCGACATCACCGGAACTTCTTTATATGCTTCTATAAATGCTTCACCATTTGCCCCAATTTCATGGGCCTGGTAGTTCATTTGATGTTCATCGAGTTCGCCATTTCTCACCTGGCCAATTAACCAGTTGGCAATATGCTTACCGTCAACTGTTATGCCCGAACCTGCGTCCCATAATCCTCCACTATGGCATAATTGTATAACTGGCCCCTCAGGATTATGGCGGCCAATTTCCTGATCTGATTTATAACAGTTTGAGCACCCTTTATCTGTTCCACGAATAATGTCATTACAAAAACGCGTAAATTTGCTGGGCCTGGTAATTGGGGTGCCATCAGGCATAGTAATAATGGAGGCTACACCATTTGTATCAGCAAACAGGTCCTGCAATCGTTGAATTTCTTCTAAATTAAAGAGGTCGCTAAACTGATTGTTGCTTCCAAAAGAAGTTAATGGATTATTTAGGTCTACTTTAATGTCCATAATTGTAATTCTTCTTTGTAAAAATATTTTATTCCTAAGCCTATTTCGAAAGGCCTTTTTCTGCCTTCATGTCTTTACGGACAAAATTATACTAAAAATATAAAACAGATATTCAGGGTTTTATCTTATTTAATATTTAACGGGCCTGTTGGTATTTTTAATTTTATTTGTCTTTCAAAGCCCACTCATAATTAAAATAGCATATAGATATTTTAAATGCATTTATCGTCTTGTAAATATATAATTATTCTAACCAAATATGATCAACTTGCATTTTAATTATTGAAGTATTTATTTTAATCATGATTTAATTTCAATGCCCATAGAGTCAATGACTCTGAATAGTACAAAAAACTGAATGTGAGTTGATCAGTTAGATTTTCAATTCAATTAAAAACATATAGTAGGCTTAATTTCAATTTGAAATTAACCTTGGGTGGATTAAAAAAAAGAAAAATAAACACGTCAGATGAGTATTCATGCTCCCATTTTTGAAATTACTAAATGACTCAAAAAAACATTCATAGCAGGCTATCCAGACGAAAAACTATTAGCAAATCTAATGATAAAATCAACTATCTGTACTGTAAACTGTCCATCAATATCAAAATAAAAACATAGGGACTAACTGTTTTTGTCAAAATAGTGGTAATATTACATGAAGATACAAAATAAATATGGATCAAAAAGCAACCCGTACAACCTGTAAAAAATGAACTTATTGACCTACCAAAAAGAATATCTATTTCGTTAAATGTTGGTGATCAGTATCTTCTGAAATTACAGAAAGTACTCATCCTTCTTGAAATGAAAGATAAATGGTTTATCTTTTACGAGAATGACTGGTTGTATTTCCATCGCTTTTGGACAGGTCGCGGGGTTTTCAAAGCCCAATTGATAAAAAGACCGGATGATTACTCAATGGATGAGTTTTGGGCTGAGCGCAACTATGAAAAATATGAAAACTCGGATGATGACCAAGATCGGGAAACATTTTGTTTCCTTATCGCCAATGAATTATTAAAAATAGATGTGAAGGAAATGGATTCCAACAACAATAACATCAAATCGGAAACCGATGTGATGAAAGGATGGAGCAATGTCCGTTCTACGTTATTTTATCCTCCAAGCGATGATGAAATACAAGCTAGAATTAACTTTACATTGCGCATCAAATCTGTTTTATTTGGCCTTGCCGTTGGTGATGCACTTGGCGTTCCGGCAGAGTTTATAAGCAGGGATTATTTTCATGAAAATCCCGTTACAGATATGATAGGATATGGCACACACGCTTTGCCGGCAGGCACTTTCTCTGACGATAGTTCACTTAGCTTTTGCCTGGCAGAAGCATTGACTCAGGAATTTGACTTAAATCGGATCGCGCAAAATTTCGTAAAATGGAGAACTGAGAATTATTGGACAGCAAGAGGAACATTATTTGATATTGGCAATGCCACGCGACTTGCAATCGACCGGCTTGTAAATAAAGCACAACCTGAATTGGCTGGAGGAACTGAAAATAATTCCAATGGGAACGGATCTCTTATGCGGATTTTGCCCTTGCTCTTTCATCTGGTTGACAAAAACCGGGATGTAAGATTTGAATTGACCAAGCAAGTATCATCCATAACCCACCGTCACATTCGCTCGGTCATTGCCTGTCATTATTATCTTGAATTCGCCATTCAAATAATGAGTGGATCAGATAAGTTTGAAATTTATAAAAATCTGCAAAAGGAGATTTCGGAAGATATAATCAATTATACCGACAAGCAATCAGAAATTGTACATTTTGATCGTCTACTAAATGAAAATATTTACGAATTGGCAGAAGAAAAAATAAAAAGCAGTGGCTATGTGATTCATACTCTTGAAGCAAGTATCTGGTGCTTGATGACATCAGATAACTACAAAGATGCAGTTTTAAAAGCAGTAAACTTAGGGGACGATACCGACACTACAGCGGCTGTTACCGGTGGGCTAGCCGGACTTTTATATGGCTTGGACGAAATACCCCCACACTGGATTGAACAATTGGCAAGAAGATCGGATATTGACGAATTAGCAGAACGAATGGCAGGAAATTATTGGATTTATTAACGTTCTCTATCAACGCTTTTTTTATATTTATTTTTTATAATGAAGAATTTGCAAAGCCAAACCCGCAGATATTATTTATGAAAAACACTTTTTATTATGATGCTTAGTAATTTTGATTCAAGCACTTATACTCATCCTTATTTCTCTTACCTCCATAGATATGAGCAATTCCTATTCAATTTCAGGAATCATCATTTTACTCTTATTACCTATCCTATTGAAATTTGTAGAATCTGAAAGTAAGCGTGGAGTAATCCGTAACAAATCATATAATAAGTAGATAATATGAAGATAAAAAGAACGTATAAAGTAGATTAATAATATTCATACTTATAATCTACTAATTGATTACTATATATTTACTGATTATCCCATTACTCCTCGATGACACATGTCTTAATCCAATCATTTGGATCGATGGAAGGTAACCAATCTTGAAGTTATTTATTTTGCTGTGCAGTTTGACTGCCAAATACTCTTTTCAGAATGTTGGTTACCCGTGCACTGGCATTGTTCCTGATGTCTTTCTCACGATCTTCTATTTTCAGAAATAAGCCGTTTAAAGCCTGTTGTAAAATGTAGTCCTCGAGTTTAACATCTACCTTTTTAAACCCTGCAATAAGCCCCACTGATGAACCTGCCATTTTGTTCCAATTACTGGTCAATGCGTTCCATGACTGTTGGGTTGAAATTCCGGCAACCAGGTTTTTGTTCAATGACTCGCGTATTTTAGGTCGGTATAACTCACCAAGTTGTTGAAATGTTTTTTGTTTGAAATAGCTGGTAGCGGCATTGTCAGGGCCACGTAGAATTTGGATGCCATCAGCAAAAGTCATTTCACGAACGCTGTTCACAAAAATAGGTTTGGCTCCTTTGGCAGCATCTTCAGCAGCCCGGTTGATCCGTACTATCACATCATCAACCAGTTTAGTCCCTCCTGGAAGCTTTGAAATGTTGTCCATAATCGTTTTTGCTTCCGGTGGGAGCAATATTTTAACTGCCTGATCTTTCAGGTACCCATCAACAGCCGATAATCGTTTCACGGAACTGTCGGCTCCCACTATAAGAGCTTCTTTCAATCCATTTATAATTTCAGCATTCGATAGCGGTAAATTCTGTGTACCTGCTGATTGTGCTATTTTGTTTAGTTCAGCACACGAAGTCAGGATGCACACTAAGAGGATAAGGGCAATGGCTTTTATCTTTTGCATGGGTAGAATTTTTGGGTATTAAAGGGTTAAACAGTTGAATGGCTAAATTGTTGAACATTTGAATGGTTAACGCGTTAATCTTTAATCTTCAATCTTCAATCTTTAATCTTTTAAATATGTAATATAATTATTAGTATTTACTGGCTGGCCTGATACTTTCTTTTTTGGCTGATCCAAAAAGTCCGTCTAGCAGGTCTCGCCGATTTAAACGGGTCAGTTCGCTTTTTATTTCCTGATGGTATTCACGTTGATACCAGAAAAAGTATTTGCGCTGTGCCAGTTTTTCTTTCTGCGTTTTGGCTGTAAATACTTTCTGCATGGTGTAAGGGTGATAACCTGTATAGTAAATCACGGTAGCCAAAGTCATGGGGGTAGGCGTGAAATCCTGAATCTGCTCCAATTTAAAGTCCAGGCTTTTAGTTTCGACAGCCAGATTGGCCATGTCCACATTCTCGCAACCGGGGTGGCTCGAAATGAAGTAAGGGATGAGTTGCTGATTGAGGCCTTCTTCTTTGTTGATTTCCTGAAATACCTTGTTCAGTTTGTGAAATAATTTAAATGAAGGCTTGCGCATTAAATCCAATACCTGGTCAGAAGTATGTTCTGGAGCCACTTTTAGCCTTCCTGAGACGTGGTGCTTAATCACTTCACGCAAATATTCCATGTTGTTTTTATTCACCTTGGGATCATTGGTTTCCTTCAGGATCATGTCGTAGCGTATGCCGCTTCCTATAAAAGCTTTTTTCACATCTGGATGCTCACGGACTTTTTTATACAAATCCAACATCGGCTTATGGTCAATGTTCAGGTTTTTACACACATCAGGAAAAACACACGAGGGGCGTTTGCATTTATTGCAAATTTCCTGGTGAATGCCTTTCATCTTATACATGTTGGCTGAAGGGCCCCCTAAATCGGAGATATAACCTTTAAAATCAGGCATCAATACCAGCTTGTCAACTTCTTTTAGAATAGATTCTTCTGACCGGCTGGCAATGAATTTTCCCTGGTGGGCCGAGATGGTACAAAATGTACAGCCGCCAAAGCATCCCCGATGGATGTTCACCGAATGACGAATCATATTGTAAGCCGGAATTTCAGCCTTGTCTTTATAACGGGGGTGGGGCAGACGGGTGAACGGCAAATCATAGAAACGGTCGATCTCCTTTTCTTCCAGCGGAGGCCATGGCGGGTTGATAATTACCTGCTGATTTCCAATGCCCTGGGTGATGACATTCCCTTCCACTTTATTCGATTCCTCTTCAATGTGCATAAAGTTCTTGGCATACTTCTTCTTGTCTTCGAGGCATTCTTCGTAGGAATATAAATCTATGCTGCTCCAATTTTTATTGCTGACATAGTTTTCTTCTTTTGAAACTAAAAAGGCAGTCTGAGGAATATTGGTCAGATTTTTAGGGTCAACACCTTTCTGAATGAGACGGGTATATTCGAGAATTGATTTTTCACCCATTCCATAAAAAAGCATGTCGGCTCTGGAATCCACTAAAATGGAAGGTTTCAGCCTGTCGCTCCAGTAATCATAATGGGTAACCCGCCGCAGTGAGGCTTCAATTCCTCCTATCACAAGCGGAACATCTGGAAACAAATCTTTCAGTATATTACAGTATACAGTTGTGGCATAGTCCGGACGCTGGCCCGATTTACCACCAGGGGTATAGGCATCGTTCGAACGCTTCCGTTTATTGGCAGTGTAGTGATTCACCATCGAATCCATATTGCCGGCCGTAACAGCGAAATACAAGTTAGGCTTGCCCAGTTTCTTGAAATCGCGCAAATCATCCTGCCAGTTGGGTTGTGGTACAATGGCCACTTTCAAGCCCTCAGCTTCCAATATCCGACCTATAACAGCCGCTCCAAAGGATGGATGATCAACATAAGCATCACCAGTAAAAAAAATGATATCCGGATTATCCCAACCGCGCGCTTCAACCTCTTTTTTAGTGGTAGGCAACCATTTGTTAATATCGTACTTTTGATATAGTAAATTCAATTTTATAAATTTAAATGCGAAATAAGCTATTTCTTTTACAATTGACTTAATAAAATGTTCAATTCTCTAAATTCTTTTTGAAACGGATACAAATACTTTCTTCATGATGGCCAAATATATTTACTGCCAATTACATTTAACGTTTTACGATGAACGCACTTTATTTGTTTCAAATTAATGCAATAGTATGATATTATTGTGAACTTGAATTAGTTTACTCATCTTACGCAAGGGACAAGTAGACCCCGAGTACTCAGGACGGGAAAATGGGGTCTCAATTCGTGTTAAAAGTGAAGCCTTTAATTAGAAATCCTATTTCACTTTCGAACAACAATATATGAAATGAATTTTAAATGGTGGGTCAACAATAATATACAAAGAATTATAACTTGCATTTGCTACTATATAAAATTCAATTATTGATGGAAAAGCACAAGTCAAAACCATTGTTTCGTTCGAATTAATGTGCTTTGATACAAAATATCGTTTTAATAAATGTATCTTCGCACATAAATACGTTTGAATAAATGTAATTGATACCAATCTGTTATGAGAAGAACTTCAATGCAAGTGCTGATAGCCTGGAAAAATAAGCAGCAGAGAAAGCCTCTGATTATTCGTGGGGCTCGTCAGGTAGGCAAAACATGGTTGATGAAAGAATTCGGTAAAAATGAATATGCTCAAACTGCCTACATAAATTTCGAAAGTTCAAAGCTGCTCAAAGCCTGGTTTGTTGATAATTTCGATATTCAACGAATCATCACAGCCGTGCAAATTGAAACAGGTGTTCAGATTAATGCAGAAAATACGCTGATCATTTTTGATGAAATACAGGAAGCTGAGGGTGCCGTTACCTCCCTGAAATATTTCTGCGAGAATGCTCCACAATACCACGTTATAGCAGCCGGTTCTTTGCTCGGGGTGGCCCTTCAAAAGCACACTTCATTCCCCGTGGGAAAGGTTGAGTTTTTGGATCTCCATCCAATTAATTTCACGGAATTTCTGATGGCCCTGGAACAACAATCTTTGCTTGATCTTTTAAAAAGCCAAGATTGGCTACTTATTAAAAGTTTTAAAGATAAATACATTCAGTTGTTGCGGCAATACTATTACATTGGTGGCATGCCCGAAGCCGTACTTTCATTCAAGACGTATAACGATTTTAAAGAGGTTCGTGTAATTCAGAAAAGAATCTTGTCAGCTTATGAGCAGGATTTCTCGAAACATGCTCCCATAAAAATCATTCCGCGAATCAGGATGCTGTGGAACTCTATTCCGGCACAGTTGGCAAAGGAGAATAAGAAGTTCATGTATGGTGCTATTAAGCTGGGTTCAAGAGCCAAAGACTATGAATTGGCAATGTCGTGGTTGATCGATTGCGGATTGGTTCATAAAGTTTGCAGAGCGTCAAAGCCGGGTATTCCTTTGAAAGCGTATGAGGATGTTGCGGCTTTCAAATTATTTATTGTTGATATAGGTTTAATGGGGGCCATGGGCGATATCGATGTTAGGACTTTGATCCAAGGAAATGTGATATTTGAAGAATTCAAAGGTGCCTTAACCGAACAGTATGTATTACAGCAATTATTCACAATGCCTGATCTCGCGATCTACTATTGGTCTGCTGAAAGGTCAACGGCTGAAGTTGATTTTTTGATACAATACGCCGGTGAGGTGATTCCAATTGAAGTTAAAGCGGAAGAGAATTTGAAAGCCAAAAGCCTGAAAACATTTTGCCAAAAATATTCTCCAAAAACAGCTGTCAGAACCTCTATGTCGGATTTTAGAAAACAAGATTGGTTAATAAATCTACCTCTATATGCCATTAGTGAATTGGTTGAATTAGGTTAATCCCGAGGTTAATCCAGAGAGGATGGAATAAATTCCATCCCTACAATATGCTTCGAGCCTATGGCTCTTGATGATATATGATTGCATCTTTTGTGGATGGAATGAATTGCATCCCTATCAAAAACTGGATATCTGCAATTATAATTTTATTGACTATGTTGCTCATATTCTATGTAAAGTGTATAAAGATAAAATCTGATTTATATGAAAAAACAGAATTGCCAAAAATAAATACAATGTCGATTGATTTAATGTATATTTGTAATTGTATTTTTAAGTGTGAGTCCACTCCGAAAGGTCGATTTTATTTTGAAGAGTTTAAAGTTGATCCCGAGGACTCGGGATCAACTTTAAACTCTTATATAAAATTAGACTTTTCGGAGTAGACTCAGGTGTAAGATTTAAAAAAGCGCACTCCCTTATTTAATTAACCCTTTTAAGAGTTTAACTATGTTGGCAAATGAAACCAAGCAAGAATATTCATGGTTTAGAAGAATTTCAAAACAGTTTATTTCAGACAAAGACTTTGATAAACTGGAGAAAACATCGGTCAAACTCATTTTCAAAAAGGGAGAAACCGTATTAAAGCAAGGCGGAACGCCTACCCATCTTGTCTATCTGGAAAAAGGAATTGTAAAATTCAATTATGAAAACGAATCAGGAAAAAACCTGATTCTTACCATTGTTTCAGCCCCTAAGATCCTGGGAGGGGCCAATTTATTTTACAAGGATAACAATCTTTTTTCACTGATCGCTGTGGAGGATTGTGAGGTAATTATGATTGACGCCAAAGTGACACAGGATGTGCTGATGGACAATTCGAAATTTGCCATGATGATGTTTCAGGTGGCCTCTGAAATGTTTAAAAAATCGGTTATGAATTTTATTAGCCTGGCCCATAAGCAGAAAGAAGGGCGTATTGCTGACATTGTATTGTACCTGGCGGCTGAGGTTTACCACAACACCACTTTTGTGCTTTCCCTTACACGAAAAGAAATTGCTGAATTTGCAGGTTGCTCCACCGAAAATGTAATCATGACATTGTCGAAATGGCAGAATGAAAAGATTGTTACCTTGGATGGGAAAACCATTGAAATAAAAGAAATAGATAAATTGAAGTATATCAGCAAAATAGGATAGCGATGTTAACACAAAAGACAAGGTATTCGATGCTTGCGATGGTACGGCTGGCAAAAGAATTTGGCAAAGGGACATTGATGATCAACGAAATAGCTGAGAGTGAAAAAATTCCCAAGCGCTTTTTGGAATCCATCCTTTTGGAACTTAAAAAAAGCGGATATCTGGGCAGCCGGTTAGGAAAAAATGGTGGCTATTTCCTGATGAAAAATCCAAAGCATATCAATCTGCTTGAAATCGTCCGCCTTTTTGAAGGAAGTATTGCACTACTGCCATGCACTTCCGAAAAATACTATGAAGCCTGCATACACTGCAAAGACGAAGAGAATTGCGCTATCCGTGGAACATTCAAGGACATCAGGGATTATACATTCAATAAACTGGCAGCCACTTCGCTAGAAAGTTTAGTAACTGAATAACTCACCTTACGCAAGAACACAGATTTTTGAGAAAAAAAGAAAAAGGAACACAAACCTGACTGATGTTACCCTTTTTTCTTCTGATAAATTAATGTTCCTTTTATTTAGTGTGTGTCAAAGAAATCAGTTTAATCAGGTTCAATACGTGGTTTAAACAATTTCAATTATGAGCCTACTCCGAAAGGTCTATTTTACTTTAAACTCTTACATAAAATTAGACTTTTCGGAGTGGACTCAATTATCAATCATTACAAACATATCAAAATAAATCCTTAATTTTGACATCAATCAGGAAGATTCTATGTTTTTCCCAATTTAATTAATCAGGATAAAATTTTAATTAATATCAAATATTATGAAATGTAACCAACTTTTTAACCTTGGAATCTTGGCAGTTTTAACCCTGACATTCATTGGTTGTAAAGATAAAGAACCGGTTGTCAAAGAATTTGAACTACCTTCACGGGTGATCAATAAAATAGAGATTGACAACAATGGTGTAAAATGGATTGCAACTGAAAAAGGGATTGTAAGTTATGATGGAAATCTATGGACTACCTATACAGGCAATGAGGTACTGAATAATACAGCCATTGATGATCTCGCTTTTAGCAATGCCTCGGGTAAAAATGAAATGTGGCTGGGTTCAAAGTTGGGAGCTACTTCATTCGACTACATCGCCAGTAAAATTGGCTCTCTGACAAGTTACAATGTTCAGCTAGGCGGAATTCTCGCTGATAATGTCAGCGCTATTGATATTGACCAACACAATGTCAAGTATATTGGAACCACTAAAGGTTTATCCATTTTGAAGGGAACCAAATGGACCTCGTTTATGGGTCGTAGAAATGAAGAAATTCTATCCCGCTATAAAATTACGGCTATTGCATCCACTACCAATGAATGGGTGTATGCTTCCACGGAGGGTGGCGGGGTTGCCAGGTTTAAATATACGGCAGATGCAGTTTCAGGAGAAACTACCTTAACTACGCCCTATGCAAGTGGCCTGAAATCGGATACTGTTTACACAGTTATTGTAGTAAATGGCGACCATCAATGGTATGGCACCAAGAGAGGAGCTTCACTTCACACCAGCGAATTCACAAAAACTTTTGAGGATTGGGTATACTATTCCAGGGAAGATGGCCTTGTTTGCGATACCGTATATGCCATTGGGAAAGATATAACCGAGAATATATGGTTTGGAACCCACAAGGGAGTCAGCAAGTTTAATGGTACTACATGGGAGAATTTCACTACCAAAAATGGCCTGATCGCCGATAAAATCAATACCATTGCTATTGATTTGGATGGTTCGGTATGGTTTGGAACTGATAACGGAATCTCACACTATAAGAATAATCAGTGGTTTAACTTTTAACCCTTTGGGCTTCTGATACTTTAATATAAATTAACTTTAGAGCATCGGAGTTGACATCTGTAATCTATATTTTCCCTCACCTTACACGTGAACACTAAAAAAAAGAAACACTGATTTTAATTCTAAAAAAAAATAAATCACTTAAGTTATGAGTCTACTCCGAAAAGCCTATTTTACTTTGAAAAGTTTAAAGTTCATCCTGAGTCCTCGGGATCAATTTTAAACTTGTACATAAAATTAGAGTTTTCGGAGTAGGCTCAATATTGTTTCCTATAATAAATACGATCCCCAATACTCAGCGATTTTTGAGCCACTATTTATTTTAGTTCTACATTTCAAAGCTCAATTTGCATTTTTATCGTGTGCCATTATTTCCACAGGTGATGGCTGCCCTTCATTATTTTTCCTTGCCTGAATTTACATTGCAAAGTCATTTCTTTTACGCATTATAAATGTGACTGCAATTTCTCTGTGTTTATTTTGTTAAGTCCATATCACCAAATTACCTCACTACTTAAAGGTTTGTTTTATAGCCTATTGTGTATATTTTATTGATGGTTAGAATCTTCTTT
>Ga0209512_1001733_pt1 | contig 25482 bp, 21 predicted proteins | sample frozenSSSSmetaG_FD_184142 | JGI IMG/M metagenome (GOLD analysis project Ga0209512, IMG submission 184142) | Glacier valley bacterial and archeal communities from Borup Fiord, Nunavut, Canada, to study Microbial Dark Matter (Phase II) -... | ecosystem: Environmental > Aquatic > Freshwater > Ice >...
GTTCCTGTGGTTCCGACCGACTAAAGTGTCGTCCGATGCGCTCCGCCATCCTGTTAAATTTCTCTCGCCAACTGCTGATGAGGTCGTCTTCCGTCTCTGTGTCCATGCCCACCCTTTCTTATCATTTCAAAGGGTAGCGCCTTTATTGCTAAGGGTCGCTGTAGTACTATAATCCGTATATAATTGCACGCTAGCATCGGCATTTTCACAAAGGATCATTTGAATGATGACAGATACTCAGCCTACGCTTGTTATCGGCCACCGTAACCCCGACACGGACGCGATCGCGGCGGCGCTTGGCTACGCCTTTGTGCTCGATACCATTGGCCCCGATCATTATGTGGCGGGGCGCGCTGTCGGTGAGATTAATGCGCAGGCAGCTTTTGTGCTGGCACGCTTTGGCCTCAGTGCGCCCGATCTGGTGACGGATGTTGAGCCGCATCTTGGCGATCTGGCCGAACGGCTTGAAACGGTCACGCAAGATCAGCCGTTGAGTGCCGCCGCTTTGCTGATGGGCAAGCCGTCATATAGTTATGTGCCGGTAGTTGATGCACAGGGCAAAGCGCTTGGAATGCTGTCGCCAGCGGATTTATTCGGCGTAATAGCGGATGGTCTCACGTCAGATACAAGCGGCGCTAACGTGTTGGCTCAGGCTATGTCGCAAAAATTGGCGCAACCTGTCGAGACGGCGCTCAGCGGCGACCCGCTCATGTTCAGCGCCGATCAAAGCGTCCACGACGTGATCAATCAGGTCTTGCGCGCCGATCAAGTTGAGTTCCTGATAGTCGATAGTGAAGGGCGCTATGTTGGCGTGTGCCGCAAATGGGCACTGCTGACGCCGCCGCGCCGCCGTGTAGTATTGGTCGATCACAACGAACCCGCGCAAGCCGTCTCCGGGCTGGAAAATGCCGAGCTGGTGGAAGTGCTGGATCATCATCGGCTAGGGAATCTGCCAACCACGCTGCCAATGCGCTTTCTGGCTGATCCGGTGGGCAGCACATCTACGCTGGTCACTGAACGTGCGCTTGAGGCGGGTGTGACGCTGCCCGCGCCGATTGCAGGCGTATTGTTGGGCGGTATCATGTCCGATACGCTCGTGTTTCGCTCACCGACCACCACCCCACGCGATCAAAAGGCGGCGCGTACTTTGGCGGTCTTAGCCGGATTAGCGCCCGCCGATCAGCCGGAAAAGATCGAGAGCGCTATTCAGGAGTTCGGGCAAGCGGTACTCGCGGCGGGCGCTGGATTAGGGGCGCGCACGGCTCACGAACTGGTGCGTACCGATCTGAAAGCCTACGAAGCGAATGGCAACACGGCGCAGATTTCACAGGTGGAAGTCGCTAATTTCGATGAATTGCCCGCGCGTCTGGCTGATCTGCAAATGGCGCTGAATCATCTGTGCGCCGATGAAAAACTTGCGCTGGCACTGTTCACCGTGACCGATGTAGTACGCGGCGACAGTCGGATCATTGCCAGCGGCCAACCTCGGATCATCGCGGCACTGCCTTTCAAAACGTTGCAAGATGGCACATTGGATGCGCCAGGGGTTGTTTCACGCAAAAAGCAACTGTTACCACCTGTCCTTGAGGCGTTGGCACAAGGCTAAACGATGCACAAGCATTCCGCTGACAAATTTGTTTTGGGCGCGCTGTTCTTGTGTGCGTTGGCGCTGTTGATCGGTGTGCCGACGCGCACGACAGCGCAGCAAATTGCGACGCCGACGCCCACCCCCGTATCACCCACGCCACCCGCTACCCAACAAATCAACAGTCCGTGCGGAGTCGTTGACGCGATCGACTACCCGATTGACGGGATCAGCCTGGAACATGACGATTTCGGGCTGTATCGCGCGTCGTTCGGCGGTCGGCACACCGGCATCGATATGGCCTTCGACCGTTACGGCGATCCAGTCCATGCGGCGGCGCGCGGACGGGTCACTTATGCCGATCCAAAAGGTTGGGACACCGAAAAAGGCGTCGTGATCATCGAGCACTTTTTCCCGGATAACACGATCTTCTATTCACTGTACGGCCATATGGAGCAAATCAACGGTCATGCCTTCCCCAAGGTGGGCGCGTGTGTCGCGTTGGGCGATGTGATCGGTGCGGTCGGCCACCCATCACGCGGAGCACCCCACCTGCATTACGAGATTCGGCGGATGGACGGTACGGGCGGTGGCCCCGGCTACTATTCGCTTGACCCGCTGGACGGCGGTTGGTTACACCCGATCGACTTTACCGAACGGTGGCAGCTTGCGCTCAAACCAATGTTCCGTGCCATGCTCGCAGCCAACAACGGCCCGATCGTGCCGCCCGTGTTCGAGTCGGATGGAAATATATTGTTCGCGGAAGATAATCATCTGGAGCGGCGCTCACCCGCTGGCGATACCTTGCTGCATCTGGACATCGCCAACCTGACGGGTATTATGCCGCTGGCGGATGGGCGCATCCTGGCGCGTACCGCTGACGATCAAATTACCGTCATTGCCGGTGATCGCTTCAGTGCGTCGTGGAAAGCCGATCGCGCGTTAGCTTCACCACCCTTGCGCATTGGCGCTGCAATCGCCTTTCTGAGTGCCGATCAGCGCGTCGTGTCGTATACGCCGGATGGTGCGCTGGTCTGGCAAACCGATCGATTGGGCGATCATCTGGAAAATTATGCGGTAAGCGGTGAGCAACTGGCGCTCAGCATGGGCGATAGCGGCGGCTTCCGACTGTTGATCGTGGATGCCAGCGGAAAGATCGTGTATCAGGGCAGCTCCCCTGCGCCGATCATTCTGGCGGCTGCGCCCGATGGCTTTTACGTTATGACCGCGACTCAGATCGGCCACCTCGATCACGCGCTGATCTGGCACCCGATGCTGGACGTTGGGCAAAGCATCGGGCGCAATGCACAGCTTGCCGTCGATCTGCAAGGTGGCGTGGTGCTCTACCCCGGCCATGGACGGCAGCTTTTTGCGTTCAGTGCGCAGGGCATTTTGCGCTGGCAAGCCGCGCTCGTCGCCACTCCTTTGCAAGCGCCTTTACTGGCGATCGGAGCGGGTTGTCTGGTGTACGCGCTGACAGGCGATGGCGCGTTGTTGGCGTACCGTGCCTCGGATGGGCAACTGCGCGGCCTCACCTCACTTTATGCGGGTGGCGTTCATGGGCACGCGGCGGCGCGTTGGCTGCGCGTGCTGCCCGGCGGTCAAGTGCAATTCTCGGCAGGCTATATGTCGATCGCTACCATTGACGGCCCCACGTTAGCCGGAATCAACGGCTGCGGTTAACTTTTCAAATGCGGATAGCGCGCGATCGCATGATTCAAAATGTTATTGATCAATTCGTTATAGGACCAACCCGCCGCCGCTGCCGATTTCATCATCACATAATCAGGCGCGATCCCCGGCTCCAGATTAACTTCCAGCACGTACACAGTACCCGCCGTGTCCATCCGCAAATCGACGCGCGCCCAATCGCGGCAGCCGATCGCCTGATAGGCTGCGATCGCGATTTGCTCAATGTGTGCGGCAACCTCAGCGGATATATCGGCAGGCGCTAGCGATCGGCTCTCCATCGCCACGAACGGCACCTCCTGGCCGACAACGCGCTTAAAATCCTCAAAAGTGGGCACATCGGGTTCATCCAGCCGAATGGATTTTGTGCCGAAAAACAACAGTTCAGCGACAGGCAGCGCGCGTGGCGGATCGTTGCCAAGCACGGATACGGTGAACTCACGGCCATCAATGTACGTTTCGACTAATACCGCACCCTGATATTGCTCAGGGTACAGCGTCGGATAATCGGCAAGCAAGCCCGCTACCCGATCGCGCAAAGCAGCTTCATCATTCACTATCGAGTCATAGCTCAACCCTAAGCTGCCACCTTCTGACGGCAGCTTGACGATCAGCGGAAAATGCAGCTCTGGCTTGAGTGGATCAGCAGCGTTTCGCATGAGTTGAAAAGGCGCGGTCGGCACGCCATACGCACTCAGGATCATTTTGGTGGGCGGCTTGTGGTGGCAGATTGCTTCAGCGAACACGCCCGCGCCGGTGTGCGGAATGCGCAGATAGTCCAGCATAGCGGGTACGTGCGCCTGCCGTGTTTCGCCATATACGCCCGTCGCAATGTTGAATACAATATCGAACTGCGACTCGACTAAACGCGCCGGAAGCTGCCGATCGGCGTTGAGTCCGGTGACCGTATGGCCGCCCGCCTCAAGTGCTGCCGTGATCGCCTGAATGGTATCGACCGAATCGCAATCGCTGAGCGTCATAGCGGGCCGTTCGCGCAGCAGATCATCGGTCGCGATGTTATAAATAAAGCCAACGTGCATAATAACGTTTCTTTCACGGGTTGTGTCACGGATTATGACAACTGCTGAAAAGCTGAAAAGTGGAAAGCTGATCGTACCATGCCGCTTGTCGGAAAAAAAGTGCTGCTGCGCGCGCTTGAACAGCGCGATCTTGATCCACTATGGGAAGCGTACAAAGATTTCGATCTGGAATTGACCACCAGCGGCGACTCTCCGCCCGTTTCGGATCGGCAGGTACACGCCTTCTGGAGCAAGCGAATCGATGATCCCGCGCCGGAAATGCGCTACTTTGTGATTGAGCCACTGCCCGATCAGCCGTTTGCCGGACAATTCGCGGGCATGTGCAATCTGTACGATGTGGACATGCGCAACCGTCACGCTGAACTCGCGATCTGGTTGGCGGCACGTGATATACGCGGGCTAGGCTTCGGCACGGATGCGATCCGCGCACTGCTGCCCTATGCTTTTGAGGTGGTGCGCTTGGATAAAGTGCATCTGGGCGTCTATGATTTCAACGAAGGTGGCGTCCGATCCTATGAGCGCGTGGGCTTTCGCTACGAAGGGCGTTTGCGCCAGCAAATTTATTATGAGGGTCGCTATTGGGATGAATGGCCGATGCGTATTTTGCGATCGGAATGGGACGCGATCCGTCAAGCGCCTATGGATGGTTTGCGCCCTTTTCACCCGGACGATCAAACGGCGGCTGTTGATCTGCTACAACAAATATATGCAATCCAAACCAATGCAGCGGCGCGTACCATTTTACGCAAGTGGTGGCGGCAAATCGATCGCGATGTGTTCAGTTATCAGGTCAACGGCGCGTTGGTCGGACTGATCACGCTGTCAAACTACGATCCAACGACTGAATCAAATGACGAATCTGCGCGCCGTGTGCTCGATCAAGCCGTGGCCGATACACAGCGCGAGTCGCTTCGTCAGGCAATCCAAGCGGCGGGTTTTGCGCCGATGTAATGATGGTGTGAGTCACCTTGTCTATCTTATTCGGCAGAGCTTGCTGAACTATCGGCAGAGCTTGCTGAACTATCTAAGGAATTGACCTATGCAAACATCAGAGACGCGGCGCATCCCCATTTTGTGGGGTGCACTGATCGGCTTGCTGGCAACCGTGCCACTGGCCGCCATTTTTTATGCAGCAAAACAAATAATATACACGCCAGAACCAGCGGTCGATTTTTTCGATCGGCTGTCACGCATTTTGCCCGGCGGCCTGATCACTTTCGGCATCGATTCGATGGTCGCGATTTTTTCAAAGCTGCCCAATGTGCCGACTGATGTGGCCTCTAAAGCCGCTGAACGCTCGCTCGGCATCGGCTTGTTTTTGTTTGGCGGACTAGTGTTCGGCGCGTTGATCGCGTTCATCCTTAGCCGCACCCGCAGGTCAATTGCCGCCGCGTATGTTGGTGCGGGCGTGGCGCTCATCCCGCTGCTGTTGACGCTCATCGTGGAAAATTTCAATAGTGGCAATGCGAATGGCGCATTGGTCGCTGGTTCGTGGTTATTGTTAGCCTATGGGGTGTGGGGCACGATTGTTGGCTCAACATTGGAACGCTTCGCCGCACCTGCTAACGCCTCAAGTGTGACAGCAAGTGCGCCCGTGGCTGTTAGCGGGGTGTCCGGCGTACCCGTGCCCGTTATCGCGAGTCGGACAGCAGTTGCATCTCCGGCGCGCCGCAATTTCCTGATCCAGTTCGGCGGTTCGGCGGCAGTGCTGACGCTCCTTTCATGGGGCGCTGGACGTTTGCTCGGCCAGAGCAATACGCCGCCCGGCCAACCCGTCGCGAATTTGCCGACGGCTACGCCTATGCCACCCGGTCAGGCGGGCGGTTTCGTGGCAGCGCCAGGGACTCGTTTGGAAGTCACCCCGAATAATCAGTTTTACCGCGTGGATATCAACACTGATCCGCCGCGCATCGATCCGCAAACGTACAAGCTGACGGTTGGCGGGTTGGTAGATAAGCCGCTGACGTTCAGCTACGATGAACTGCGCAAGCTGCCTGCCGCTGAGCAGGATGCAACGCTCGAATGTATCTCCAACCCGGTCGGCGGCGGTCTGATCAGCTCGACGCATTGGACGGGCGTAAAGTTAGCCGATGTGCTCAAAAGTGCGGGCGTACAGTCCGGCGTGACCGAAATTCGCTTTCTGAGCGCCGATGGCTACAACGAATCGATCCCATTAGCGTCCGCGATGGACGAACGCACGCTGTTGGCCTATGCGACGAATGGTGAGGCACTCGCGCCGGAGCATGGCTATCCACTGCGCCTGTACACGCCTGATCGCTATGGCATGAAAAACCCGAAGTGGATCACCAGCATTGAAGCGATCAACAGCGAAGAAGTCGGCTACTGGCGGGCGCGTGGTTGGGATCGCGATGCGTTCGTGAAGTCCACTTCGGTGATCGATACGATCGACGTGAACGACGCCAAAGACGGTATTGTACCCGTCGGCGGCATTGCCTTTGCGGGCGCGCGGCAAATTTCCAAAGTTGAAGTCTCGGTGGATAGTGGCGACTGGCAAGCCGTTCAGTTGAAAGACCCCATTTCGCCGCTGACGTGGCGCTTCTGGCGATTCGATTGGAAAGCGCCAAAAGGTTTTCACACGCTGGTAGTACGTACCACGGATGGCAAGGGCGCGCCGCAAATTCAGGAAGAAGCGCCGCTGCATCCAACTGGCGCGTCGGGCTACGTGTCGAAAACCGTCACGATCATGTAAAGTAGGCGAGCACAACCTACACAGCACATTGGAAGCCAGCTTTTGATACCGAATCCTGATCCCACAATGCCGATCGCCCTTGCGCTGGATGTCGGCTCGTCGTCGGTGCGCGTGACTGCCTACGGTGCCGACGGCCACGCACAGCTTGCCATTGGCGCGTATCGACACTATGCCGCTGCCACTACTGCCGACGGTGGCGCTGAATTCGACGCGCCACAGCTGCTCACGCACATCCTGGAATGTATGGATGAAGCCGTACAACGCGCTGGCAGCACACCGATCGCGGCAATCGGGGTGGATACGTTCGCCACCAATTTGATCGGCCTTGACAGCAGCGGTCAGCCGATCACGCCGGTGTACATGTGGAATGATTCGCGCAGTCGCCATTATGTCGCGCCTTTCGCGGCGAACCTGACAGCGCATCATTACGATCGCACGGGTACGCCGCCCCATGTCAGTTATTGGCCGCCGCGTTTCGTGTGGCTGGCGCACGAACAGCCGGACGTGTTTCGGCACGCTGCGCGTTGGCTATCGATCGGGGAATGGCTGACGTTGAAGCTGTTTGGCGTGGCGCAGGTGAGCACCTCGTTAGCGGCCTGGACGGGGATGATCGATCGGCGTTCAGGCGATTGGGCTGCTGATCTGTTGGATGCAAGCGGTGTGCGTCGTGAGCAATTGTCAGTTGTCAGCGATCAACCGTTCGGCGCGCTGACCGCCGAATTTGCGGCACGTTGGCCGTCCTTGCAAACGACACGCTGGCTGCCCCCGATCGCTGATGGTTACGCGGCAAATGTTGGCTGTGGCGCGATCAATCCGCAGCGAGCGGCGTTGACGATGGGTACCAGCGGCGCTTTGCGCGTACTGGTCAGCGGCAACCCTGAGCATCTACCAGAGGGGTTGTTTTGTTATAAGGTCAACGCCCACGAATCGCTCTTAGGCGGCGCTTTGAGCAATGCTGGCAACGTGTTCGGTTGGCTCAAAGAGACACTGACGATCGTGCATGATCCGTTCGATACGCTGGCCGAGCCGGACGGTCACGGCCTGACAGTGCTCCCATTTTGGGCGGGCGAACGCAGCCCCGGTTGGCATGACAACGCGCAAGCCGCCATTTTGGGCATGACGCTGCATACCACCCCGGACGACATCGCGCGGGCGTCGCTTGAAGCGGTCGTTTATCAGCTCGCGGCGATCGATGAAACGCTGTCGGGGATGTTCGATAAGCCGCCTGCCTTATTCGCGGCGGGGGGCGTATTAGCCGGATCGCCAGCGTGGGCGCAGGTGGTGGCCGATGTGTTAGGCCGGGACGTGACGCTATGTGCCGATCCACAAGCCAGCGCGCGTGGCAGCGCATTATTGGCGCTGGCGTCGGTGAGTCAGGTGGCGGGTCAGGCGCTCGAAACGGTGATCGAGCCGATCGCGCAGAATGTGTATCACGCCCGACCTGCTTTCACCGAACGCTATGCGGCGGCTCGCAAGCGTCAGGGGCGCGCTTACGATCTGCTGATCAAGGCGTAAGTTATCTGTACTGACCGAAACCGTGCCAAGCAAGCACTGTCTTGTTATTAGCGAGCGAGCAATTTTTTTGATGACTGCCCAACAAATGAATGTCTGCAACAAGCGCAGTTGGGCTAAGCGTCCAAGAGTTTCCTGATCTATTTCCACTAGAAAAGAATTGCATAGATTGATAGGTTATTATCAACGTGCCTCCTACAGAGACCATAGAGCAAGGGCTTCCTAAATGTTGTATGACGTCACCAACAAGCAGCTTGTAGTCTCCCCCACCAGTAATTACTCCACCGGCTACTCCATTTACACCCGGCAATAGCAGAAATGCTGTCTTGTATTTTTCTGACCAATAATGATTAGGATTTGACTCTATCGCTTCTAATGGGCTACTTGTCCATGTTTTACGTGCTTCATCTAATGATGTTTCGTCAAAGGCAACTCCCCAATAACAAGATGTTTCGCCACATGTCTCTAAACCTGGAACAAGCTCTGTGTCATTGTGTGGTATCATGCGCCGAATTGCAATAATGCCGCCGCACATAAGCGTCATTATTGTTATAGCAGCCAAAATGAGTACAATAAGACGCTTCATAAAGTTGATTTACACCCTATCCTTCAGTCAATTATTGTCTCAAATCGAATACTTAGCAACGGATCGCCTCTACCCTTCTCTACATTGTTTGTGCCTGCGAAAGTTTTGTGGTAAGGTTGCCACCATACGCACGCGAAATCTTCGTCCCTTAGATTAAGTCATTGGCATGGGCACAAATACAACGCTGGACGCCACTCTATTAGTTGTCAACCGCGAGCCACAGACGATTGCGAAGGCGTTATTTGACACCCATCAATTCCGTGTGGAGACGCTGCATGGCACCGATACCCTGCTGGATCGCGTCCATACCTTGCACCCGGATATTGTGCTGCTCGGCTTCACGCCGCCCGGTCTTGATAGTTTGACTGTCTGCCGCCAGTTGAAAATGGATACGGCCAATTTCCTGCCGATCATCATGACGGGCATCGGTAACGGTCAGGACGCGACCGCCAGTCTGGATGCCGGAGCGGATGCGCTCCTGTTAGAGCCAACGCAGCCCGGCGAAATTGTGGCGCGCGTGCAATTGATGCTGCGCTTCAAACGCCAATATGACGACTTACTGCTGGAAAATCGGGAGCTTGCGGAACGCATGGTGGTCAAAAATCGGGAGCTTGCCGACGCGATGCACGAGCTTCAGCAGACGCGCGAAATGACCGATAACATCGTGCATAACCTGGCGCATGAACTGCGCACGCCGCTTTTGCAGGTTAAGAGCGCCGTGGCAATGTTACGATCGGATGGTCGCGACGGCGGCCTGGAGTTTTCTGAAAACTTGTTGGGTCACGCCTATGCTGCCACCACCCGCTTGGAAGATGTGGTCAACAACCTCAATCAATTGGTGTCCGCTATTCAACCGCAAAAGCGGCAAGCCATGCGGGTTCAGGACTCTATTCAGTCCGCACTGCGCCAATTAGGGCGCAAATGGTCATCCAGCAATGACGTAGGGCGGATTATCTTGCATCTGGACGCCGTGCCACCCGTGATCGGCAGTCGCAGTGCCGTTGCACAGGTGGTTCAGCAGTTGCTGGATAACGCGCTCAAGTTCAGCCCCCAAGGTGGCCCGGTCGAGATTTACGCGCATCGCGAAGAAGCGCAAGTGTTCATCGCCATTCGCGATCATGGGATCGGCATTGAGCCGGAGCACATGAGCAGCATCTTCAAAGCGTTTTATCAGGTCGATAGCTCAACGACGCGCCCCTTCGGTGGGGCGGGCATTGGTCTGACAATCGTGAAAATGCTGTTGGATGGGATGGATGCTCAGCTTGAAGTGAAGAGCAAGCCCGGCATCGGAAGCATTTTTACGTTCATGCTTCCGGTAGCGACGCTGCCCGCCGAATAGCCCCGCTTAACAGTCCGCCACAGTAGATTGCAGGATACGGTAAGACGGCGGACGTAGCAGGCCACGTCCCTACAGCGCGCCGGATTGCCTGTAGGGACAACGGCCTGCCGTGTCCGCAACCCTCGAAATTCAGTGCAGCGGACTACTAATAACATCTTCAGGATGCGGGCGCAAATTCGGCTTTATCGTAGGTAGTGCAAAAGGTGGCATAGTCCGCTTTGACTTGCTCACTGTAACGGTGCGCATAATCAAGCAATGGCTGCTGCCAGGTTGTATCACTGCCAAACGCGATCAACTCGTCCGCAATCGCTGAGCCTTGCCGCCCGATGCTGCGCAGTTGATCCCAGGCAACGATCTCACCCAATGTGCCGATCAACTTTTCAATGCGCCCAAACTTCCCATTCCATTGATCGAGCGCCACCCGATCCTCGATTGGTTGATACTCGCGCAGAATATACGCGCGCTGTGCATCGGGTACGGCGCTCAACAAAGCCGGTGATGTGCCCTGTAAGCGCTGCTGAGAGGCCACCACGCGTGCTGCATCGTTTTCCCATTTGGGCTGTTTGATAGTCAGGTACGGACTCAGTGACGAGGGCGGTTCCTCTTTGAGGGTCACCAGAAAGTTCGTATTCGGTGAGCCATCGCCTTGTACCAACAGTAAGAAGTTTTGCAAGCCGAGGCTGCCCGTGCCTGCCACATGATGCGCCACATCGATCACGCTCAGAAAGTCCGGGTCGCTTTGCGTTTTGCGCCACGTTTCGATTAACGCCATGACCATATCACGGTCGTCACGCGAAACGGCCAGCGTATGAACGCCATCAATGCAGAGGCGGCGCTGGCGGCCATGCTTTTCGGTATGTTGATCCAGAAATGCTTTGCGGCTGCGCGCTTTCAGACTGTTCAGCAAATCACCGATCAAGCCGTTGGCGGTGGCCCGTTCGACCATGCGCGCGTGTCCAGTGGCGATCGTTTGTGCATATTTATCGACAAATAGCTGACACAACAATTCCGCCTGCTCATCGTCCACGCCGAGCGCATCCTTGCCAACCAGAATGCTGGTGAGCATTCGCGCCAAATCCCAGGTACACGGCGCCAGCGCGGACTCATCGAAATCGTTGATGTCGAAATAAACGAGCCGGTTATCGCCTTTATAGCTGCCAAAGTTCTCCAGATGCAAATCGCCGGACAACCAGGCCAGCGGCGTTTCGTTCAGTTCGGATTTGGCAGGCCAATCCTGGTAAAATAAGTGGCAGGTACCGCGATAAAACGAGAACACATCGGCGCGCATCAGTTTATATTTGCGCTGCACTAATTCGGGATCGCGATTTTTATTGAACGTTTGAATGCGTTTGACGAGACTTTTCATAACTTCTCCGAACATTAACCGAATTTAACAAGTGCTTAATCTTATCATAATGATTGATGCGAGAAAAGGCTTGAGTTTGGACTCGATCACTTTACGGACAGGTCGTAACGGATGATGTTGCAATTGATCGATCGCCAACTTATCGAAGTGCCTACCCCGCAAATCGCGCCGCGTACTGTGCTGATCCGTGTGAGCCATGCGCTGCTATGGCATTCACCGACCCGCGACTCGGCAGCTCGCCGTTTGTGGCGACGCTACCCGAATGCGGCGCGCAAGTGGCTGAACTATGCACGTTATGAAGGGCTTGCGTCGACTTACCACAAAACGCGGGCGCGGCTGGATACGCTGCACGCGAATGACGTGGGCGGCCTGAGCAGCGTTACCGGAACCATCACGGCGATCGGCGCGGGTGTGACGAACTTCGCAGTAGGCGATCGGGTGGCGGGTTATGGCTTTGCACGTCCTGCTTATGCGGACTGGCTGCTGCTGCCCGCCGATTGGTGCTGTGCTGTGCCGAACGCGCTGTTGGATCATCCATTACGAGTCGCGGCATTGCTACCCGGTTTATTCGCGCTGACGGATGATGCTAACGCGAACAATCATTTGGCGGAACGCTTCGCGCGCGTCCTGGCCGGATCACTGCAACCCGCGCTGCCCGATCCTGATCAGCAGGTGCTCAGCCTGTACAGCGACTTTCCGGTGTTCGTGCCAGATTGGGCGCAGCCGGAGCGTTATTTCGATCTGACAGCGCGCGGCACATTCGATTCAGCACTGCGCGCCATTCCACAGCTTACGAACTTACGCGCCGGGCAGAAGATCAGTACGCGTCTGGCGTTTCTGATCAGCGATCCGGTGAAAGTGTATAGTATCCCCAAACCACAAATCAAGCGCGCCGCACAAGCTGATCAGCTAACTGATCGTTATGGCGTGAGCGTGATTGGTGCAGGTGATTATGTGCGCTCGATAGTGCTTCCAGCGTTGACTACAGGCTCAAGTGCCCGAAGCATCGAAAAGCGCGGCATCGCTGATCTCAATCCAGCGGCAGCGGCGATGGCGGTGACGCGTTTTGGCTTTGCGTTCGCAAGTACTGACACCGATGCGTTGTTCGATGATCCGGGGACGCAGGGTCTTTTCATCGCCAGTTATCACGACACACACGCGCCTTTTGCGATCCGCGCACTCGAAAAAGGGATCGCCGTCTTTGTCGAAAAGCCGCCTGTCACATCGTGGGATCAGCTGCGAGCGCTGCTGGATACCTATGAAAGACAGCCCGGATTCCTGGCGGTGGGCTACAATCGGCGCTTTGCACCCGCGCTCTTACGGTTACGGCGCTTGCTGAGCACTGATCAGGGACCCTTAACTATCGTGTGCATGGTGCAAGGTCACGCGCTGCCGCCAACGCATTGGTATCACGGCGTGCGGCAAGGCTCACAGATTGCCGGAAACATTTGCCATTGGATTGATCTCTGCGTATGGCTGACACGTCCGGCGCTGCCCGTACACGTTGTCAGCACGCGCCCACTGCTGACACGCGATTCCGCACAGAACACCAGCAACGTTTCTATCACGCTGACCTTTGCGGATGGATCGCTGGCAACGATCGTTTTTACCGATCGCGGCGATCGCTTGCGCGGCGTTCAGGAATTGATTGAGGTGCGGCGGGGTGGCTTATCGGTATCGATCGGCGGCGGGCTGGATTCACTGCGCGCGGTTCGTGATGGGCGCGTGATCGATCGGTGGCAAGGGGGGCGGGATAAAGGTCATACTGCCGAACTGAAAACGGTACAGCGTGCCATGCTTGATAAAATGCCAGCGCCAATCCCTTTCAGTGAGACAGCACTCAGTAGTGTATTGATGTTGTGTGCAATTGACTCATTATCGACAGGTCAGGCAGTAACGCCGGATGCTGAATGGTTAGCACGTTGTATCGCTCTACACTAGCGGATTGCTCGGCGCGTAGTGTTCCACCAAATCTAACAATTCATCAAGATTGAACGGTTTTGGCAAAAAGCCATTAACGCCCAAACTTTCAGCGGATTGCGTGGCTTCACGGCCAGCGGTCAGGACGACGATCGGGGCATGAGCACTGGCGATTTGTTTATACTTTTGGATGAAGGTTGCCCCATCCATCCTTGGCATTCGCATATCCAGCAAAATAAGCGTCGGCTGCCTTTCAGTCGCTAATCGCAATGCGGCGTTTCCGTCTTCAGCAGTCGCCACTTCATAGCCTTCTTCTTGCAAGGCCATTGTGATGAAGTCACGAATCGCCATATCATCATCTACTACCAGAATCAAGCGCTTAGTCACTACACAACCTCAATCCGACAAAATACATCATGCTGAGCAATAAACGTGCCGCTCTTTCTACTCAATAACTAGGCGCATGATCGTCATTCAGCGCAGGCTCTGCGGGTCGAGCGCATCACGCAGCCCGTCACCCAAAAATGATACCGACAACACGATCCCCGTCAGTGTCAGGCTTGGGAAAAATACTTGCGTCCAATTCGTCTGCAAAAAGGGCGTGGCCTGCGTGATCATGATTCCCAAGCTTGGATCAGGCGGCTGGATGCCCAAACCTAGCAAACTCAACACGGCTTCATTGATCACCACGTTGGCAACATCGAGCGTGCTGCTGACGACGATCAGGCCCGCCAGACTCGGCAGAATGTGCGAGATCAGAATGCGTCCGCTGCCTGCGCCAAGTGAACGCGCTGCCAACACAAAATCACGCTCGCGCAAAGCCAATGTTTGGCCGCGAACATAGCGCGCCATCAGCGGCCAACTGACCAGACTCAGCGCGCCCGTGACCAGCAATAAGCGCCCGATACCGCCGAATTGATCCTCAGCCGCACGCCCGAATACGGCTGATACCAAAATCGCCAGCAGCAGCCCCGGAAAAGCAAACAGCATATCAGCTAGCCGCGAGATGATGAAGTCCAGCGCACCACCGAAATAGCCTGCGATCAAACCGAGCGTGGCGCCCAACCCGATATTGATCACTTCTACGAAAACGGCTACCAGCAGCGAAACGCGTAATCCCCCCATCAGGCGCGCCAGCGTATCGCGTCCATCGCTATCCGTGCCGAGCACATGCAGCGCCGATGGAAACGTGTTCAGCGCATAATCCGAGCTGATGTCAGTGGCGCTTTGACCATATACAAGCGGCCCAAAAATTGCCACGGCGATCAAGCTGATCAGCAAAATTCCACTGAGGAGCGCTAATCGATTCGCAGCTAAGCGCGCCCAAAAATCACGCCAGAAGCCGCGCGCGTCTGCTGTTACGGAGAGCGGAGAAAGTGATGCGGTGGCGTGGCGGGTTGATCGCGCGGTCATTCGTTATGTGCATCCAACCGCACGCGCGGGTCAGCCACGGTGTAGGCAATGTCCGTCAAAAAGTTCATGGCGACCACGGCCACGGCTAAAATAACCGTCGTCCCTTGTACCACCGGATAATCACGCTGACCGATCGCTTGCACCGCCAGATAGCCGATCCCCGGCACCGCGAATAAGTTTTCGACCACGAACGCGCCCGTCACCAGAAACGCGACGGATGGCCCGATCACGGTCAGCAGCGGTAGCAGCGCATTCCGAAAGGCGTGCCCCAGATATACGCCGCGCGCGCGTAAGCCTTTGCTGAACGCGACTCGAATGTAATCCTGTCGCAGCACTTCCAGCATCGAAAAGCGAGTGAGCCGCGCAATATAGCCGATACTCGCCGCCGCCAGAATGAGTACGGGCAAAATCCAATGGCGCGGCGTACCCCAACCCGCCACAGGCAGCGACGGGCCGCCATGATTATGCGAGAAATCGTTCACAGCCCACGCGATCGGGATCAGCACGAAACTCGGAATTGAATACAGCGCCAACATCACGCCCATGACGCCCCAATCGAGTATCGAATTCTGGCGCAGTGCCGCCATGATGCCCACCGGAATCCCGATCAGCACGCTGACCAACAGCGCCGCCAAGCCTAAGCCGAACGAGATCGGCACCCCGCTTGCCATGATATCCGCCACGGCGCGCCCTTGATAACGAAACGAGTAGCCGAGGTTGCCATGCAGCAGGTTATCGATATAGCTGACGTACTGCTGCGTCCACGGCAAATCCAGCCCGTATAGGTGGCGCAGGCGATTGTACAGCGCGTCATCCTGACGGTTGCCGAGCAGCACGCGGATCGGGTCACCTGGCGCTAAATGACCGATGATGAAGGTAATGAAGGTGATGCTGAATAAGACGAACAACAGGCCAATAAGCCGTCGCGCTAAAAATCTGAGCATAGTCTATCTAGCATAGTCTCTCGATGAATGAATCAGCTTATTATGCAATGATCAGCCGCAAGAACATAAACAATGCCAAACCCCAAATAAAAAGCCTGATGGGTGAACATCAGGCAGTTAAAGTTTGACGGTGATTATTCAATTACCAGATGCGATGTTGCGATCAGCCGGGCAAAATTTCGTCGTAGCCTTCGCTGAGTGCTTTCAGTGCAACGGCAGGTTCGGTCGCCAGCCAGTCCAGCGTCAGGAACGCGGCGACGGGTTGCAACTTGTAATCGGTTGCCAGTGACGCCGGCGTGTAACCTTCATAGGTTGGGTTGGATGGGATAATGCCGTGCTGCCACCAATCGATGAATGCGGCTTGAATATTCGGCTGCATCGCCAGCAAGTCTTGCACCATGCCGTGTGCATCCGCCGGATCGTGCCCCAGGCTTTTAGTTAAGAGGTCGGTCAGACCTGCTTCGCTGAAATCAGGCATGAATTAGACTCCGACCGAGGCGCCCAGCGCCTTTTTGACAACTTCTTCGGCAAAGGCGCGCGCATCGACTTCGACCGGCTGATTATAGTACGCCTTGAAACCATGAATGGCAGGCGTCTTATAGTTGGCGAAGTTGTTACGCCATGTTTCAACTTTGGCGCGCACATCGGCGGGCACCTTGTCTGCATTGGTAACGGCGTGCCACTGATAACCGTGGCGGCTTTCGTGCGCAATGATGTTCAGCGCGCGGTTTGGGTTGGCGTCCTTGAGCACGATCTCATTCAGCACGATCGAGCGGGTAGCCGCGTTGAAGTAGCCGCCGTAGTTGGCGGGCAACTGCTGCGCGCGTACCGAATAGGGGCGGAAACCGTACTGTTCAGCAATATGGTTATGCGTCTTGACCAGCCATTCGGCGCGCTCCTTCAGATCGAGCTTTTCCCATTCGCCGGGCTGCAATTCGCGCATATCGCGGATAGCGCGTGCGGAGTTATCGGCGCCTTCCGCATCATTGCTGATCGCGAACGCTTCGGGTGCGGCGTCATACAGCACGTCGCGGATTTGAAAGGCGGCTTCGCGTGGATCGTCACTCTCACGCGGTCGTAAATTTTGTGCAATTTCCAAATGATCGTACATAGTCCACCAATTCCTTTAGAGTGCTTTTGATTTTAGCACAGATTCGATGCGGCATTTATGAGAAGCGCGTAACGGTTTTTGCCGATCGTGCGCTCATACACGATTTGACAGATCACTACGATGCAGCGGGATTTAAGTTGCACACCCTGCCGCGCTGCTTTTCGACAGCCCGCCGATCACGCTTTATACTTTGCTGCACGACCCATTGAGCGAAAGTCAGCAGCCCGTAATGTCGTTCCTTGTAATTATTGTCTTTCTATCGTTGGTCTTGATCGTCACTAACCGTGCGCAAGGGACGCTCACTCTGCGTCCGGCAGTATATGTATTATTCACCCTGATCAATGTTGGGTTGGTGCTGCTGTTCGGGGTGGCGCCGACAATCGAAGTGGGTACGCCACACTCGACATTGACGGCGGCCAATGCACAAGTCGGACTAGTCGGATCGGTACTGTTCGCGATTGCGGCAACGCTGCTGCTGTTTCAACCTGTGCGCCGCCGTTTAGTCGTATTCTTTCCGCGCCAAAGTGATGGCGGTTTCGATCCGACTTCCATTGCGCACATGGCGGCGCTGATCTTTTGCGTGTATCTGCTGGCGAATACGGTGCTCACCTATTTGCTGGCGGGCGGCTTGGCCGGACTTGCGCAGGATTACACGGAAACGACGACCGTTCAACTGCTGGAGCAGCTCGCGCTGTTCGTGTTGATCGCGGCGTTCGGTGCCGGGTTGGGGACGCGCCGAACGCTCGCGAATGTAGCCGAACGCTTAGGTTTGCGCTGGCCGACACTTGAAGAAATGGCGCTCGGCGTGTTCATGGGCGGCCTCTTAATTGGCTTTGCGTTCGGCGTTGGGGTGCTCTGGCAGGTATTGACGCCCAAGGATGTGTTCGACCAACAAACACAAGTCAGCCAGGCGATCGGCGGCAGCGTGAACACGATCACGTTTGCGCTGTTTGTGGCCGCCTGTGCCGCGATTGGTGAAGAGATCGCGTTTCGCGGCGCGTTACAGCCGATCTTCGGGTTGTGGCCGACTGCCATTATTTTCGCGCTGAGCCACATTCAATACACGCTGACGCCCGCCACCCTATTGATCGTTGGTGTTGCGATCGGGCTAGGTTGGCTGCGACGGCGCTATAATACCACTACATCGCTGATCGCTCATTTCAGCTACGATTTTGTGTTATTGGCATTGTCTATCTATGGGCGTTATCTTTTCGACGTAGTGAACACGTCAAAATAAGTTATTGAGCAAGTTATTGATGAACGAATCTTCTGATGTGCGCGACCGTCTCAATCGATTAAACGCCTTGCGATCCGCCGGACGTGCCACGTCCGCCTACCCGTCGTCGCCCACGCGCGGAATGCCCGCTAATATGCCGCCTGCCCTGCCCGCGCTGATGGGCAGTCCACAGCCGATCGATGCGCTGTTCGCGGGCGATACGCGTCACAATGCGCTCGGCAGCAGCTACATGATCCCGACGCGGCACACGCCCGATCACGTTCACGGATCGCGTCCGCTGTCGGCATGGCTCGCGCAGGATTTAGCAGGAGCAGCCGCGTTCAGCCGCGATCCACGCTTGCTGCGGCTTGATCCGCGTCGCTGTGCGTTTCTGGATACCGAAACCACCGGACTTAGCGCCGGGGCGGGTACGCTCGTTTTTTTGATCGGGATCGGCGTGTTTACCGATCAGGGCTTTGAGGTGCGCCAGTTCTTTTTGCGTGATCCCGCTGAAGAACCGGCCATGCTGCACGCGATCCAGACGCTTTTGCAGGATTATGACGCGCTGGTGACGTTCAACGGGCGTTCGTTCGATGTGCCGCTGCTCACTTCACGCTATACGCTCAACCGCCAACGCACGCGGCTTGATTCGCTGGCAAATCTGGACTTGCTGCATCCGGCGCGGCGCTTGTGGAAACGGCGGCTTGAATCATGCCGATTGAGCGCACTTGAGACGGCCATTTTGCAGGTACGGCGCACCAACGACGATGTGCCGGGGATGTTGATCCCACAGTTATATCACGATTACTTGCGCACTGGCGATGCCCGTTATATGCAGCGCGTGATCTATCACAACCTGATCGATGTGCTGTCGATGGTCACGTTGGCCGCGCACTTATGCGAGACGTTCGCACAGCCGTCCGCGTCGGATTTGCCATGCGACGATCTGATCAGTCTTGCGCGTTGGTACGATGGACTCGGCAAAAGCGAGCAAGCCGAAGTCACGTATGCCGCCGCATTATCTGCTGCACGGCATGGGCGCGATAAAGCGACGATTCTGGAGTGTTTGGCGGCCTTGCTCAAACGCCAGGAACGTTGGCATGATGCGGCGGCGTGCTGGCAAACGCTCACCGAACTGCTGCCCACCTCCACCGATCCGCGCATCGAACTGGCAAAATATCACGAGTGGCACAACCGCGATTTTGAGCAAGCGCGCGCCTGGACGCATGACGCGATCCGGGTGGCGAATACGAACGTGGTGGCCTATCAGCGTGAAGCGCTGCTCGCTGATTTGCAGCATCGTTTAGCGCGTCTCGATCACAAGTGATGTTTGGCAGCGGCGCAATATCCAGCGTGAAACCAGCGGGTTTGATCGTACCCGATGTGACCTTGTGCAAAACGATCCCATTGGCGCACATCAGCGAGTGCGCGATCGCTGGCCTATATGCCGATGGGCGGATCGCCGTCGAGGAATTTTACGACGATTGGTTAGCGCGTTCGCTGTTCAGCGCGGACGGTACGCTGCTCATGTTCAGCGATGAAGGCGCTCATGAAAATGACAGCGCGCCCGACTTTGATCTTTCGCCGTTTCCTGCCGGACTCAACCCGCCACCGCCGATCGGACGGGCAAGCGTGCTCAGTTACGAGATCGGGCGTTGGCGCGGCTTGCGCGATGATGAACGGATCGCGGAAGTGCTGCAACCGCTCTCAGTGGCCGAAAAAATGGCGCTGTCACCCTACAAAATCCCCGGCGTGATCATGGGCACTGCCGAAAGTTATGTATTAGCCGAAGCGGTGATCCGCCCTGATTTGTCGTTGGTATGCCGCCGTTTGCGGATCGCCTATGCGCTTGCGACGCCTGCCTACGATGCCAGCGGCGCACCCTATGACTATGATACGTTTGTGCTGCATCTCGCGCAATGGTTCGACCCGGCGACCGACTCAGCTGCTAATTGTGCGCCGCTCGATCAACCGCGCCCGAACGTTGGAGCGTGCCCGATGGATGCCATGTATGACGGATCGCGGTTGTACGTTGTTAATGGCGGCGATGCAGAACGACTCAGCGCTTTGCATCTTTACGAGGTTGTTGGGTGAGTCGGGTTCGCCGTTCGCGCTGCGGAGTCGCGTTATTGGTAGCACTGATGTTGACGGCCTGTACGGTTCAGCTTGCCGCGCCGCTGCCAACGTTCGTGCCGACGCCCATTTTATTGCGGATGCACACCTCCGCGCCCACGCCCACCCCGTACCCGACGGTTACGCCCGAAGCCAGCGATACCCCCCTGCCAACCATAACGCCCTATCCGACAACGACTCCGGTTGGTTTGCCGTTGTGGTTAGCGCCGGATGTGCCGACCGAATTCGAGTCAACTTTTGGCGCGTTAGTCAGCTCCGGCCAGTTCACCTGGGGTAATGAAGCCGCCGCTTACGTCAAAGTGGAAACGGCAAATGCCAGCACACCCGCCGATCAAATCATTGCGTCATGGACGTATGCACCCGTGGTCGCTTTTCCGACCCTTGCGGACGATATTTCAATGGCCGCTATTCGCGCCTATTGGGCGGGTAATCTGGCCGCGCTTAGTGCAATCAGCGACGTATCCGGCGGTCCCACGCCTGCTACTCCCGCACAAGCCGCGCCGCTTACGTTCGTCGTATCGCAGTTGGTGCTGGCGTGGCTGACGCATTGGCTCGGCGCGCCCGCCGCAAACGTCCCGATGCAGGTAGTGCCGCCCGACGGGGTCGCGGCGACACTATGGAAAATGCGTCCGGCGGCATGGTCGATCGTGCCGTTTCAGCAGTTGGACACATCCGAAAAGGTGCTGACCGTAGACAGCGCGAACGTGTTATCACCCCAACTGGACAGCCACTATCCATTAGTGCAAGCGTTAGCGCTGGATGGTCAGCGGCGCGATCTGGCGGCGCTTGGACTTAAAAAGCTCGGTACGCTGCCCACGACTAATCGCGACGTGTCGAAGCTGACAGTGCTCGTCATGACCGGCACGACGGCTTTAACGCGCGCCACTGCCTATCAGATGGAACAAACTGGAATCACGCTGCCCGCCCGTGACATTTTGCCGTTTTTGGCAGACGCGAATATTGTGCATACCAGCAATGAAGTTGCCTTCGCGACCGATTGCCCGTACCCTAATCCGAGCTTTGATGTGACCGGGCTTACCTTTTGCGCGAGTGACAAATATATCGATCTGCTGACAGCGATTCACTTAAGGGTAGTCGAGCTAACGGGTAATCATGTCAACGATTGGGGCACAGCGGCCTTATCGCACACGCTTGATGTGTACGACGCCAACGCGATGCTGACTTTTGGCGGTGGTCGTGACGCCGAACATGCCCGACAAGCTGCGCTAGTAGTCGATCACGGCAACACGATCGCGTTCATCGGCTGCAACCCGGTGGGGCCGCCGGGCGCGTGGGCAACCGATACGATGCCGGGTGCGGCTAAATGCGACGACGATTATCTATCAAAAGAGATTCCGCGCCTCAAAAAGATCGCCAACGTGGTGATCATGACCCTTCAATATCAGGAATATTACGAGTATGACACGCCGCAGGAGCAGGTCGATTTCTTCCGCAAGTACGCAGACATGGGCGCTGATGTGGTGTTCGGCAGCCAGGCGCATCAGCCGCAAGGGTTCGCGTTCGTGAATGGCACGTTCATCCATTATGGGACGGGCAACCTATTCTTTGATCAGATGGACAACATCGCTACCCGCCAGATGTTCGCGGATAAGCTGATCCTGTACAATGGACGGCACATCAGCACCACGCTCTTTACCGGAATCAGCGAAGATTATTCACGTCCGCGCCCGATGACTACCGATGAACGGAGCGCATTTCTGGCAACGATCTTTGGGGTGAGCGGTTGGAATAGTGCCGCCACGCCCGCGCCGTAATGCCTACTCGAATTGAAGTAGCAATTAATGAACATGTCGCTCTACAGGAACAAATAACATAGACACAGGACACAAAATCGTTTTTGACGCAGACGGCTTTCGAGTCGTTTTTGATAATTTGACAACTCGTTCGGAACAAGATTGGAATTATTGCTACGCGCACCTAGCGTTGTATACAGCTTTGCGACCTGACTCCCTTTTAGTTGAAGCAAATAAAGTATTCATTACCACCAATGAATTTGTCGCTATGGCAAAATATCTAAAAGATCATCTGGCGCAGCTATCCATTGATGATAATTTTGAGTCCCCAGTATTTATGCCATTTGAATGCGGCTTTCAACTACAGGCTTTCAACGGCAGCATTGAGGATGGTGAAGGTGCGTTTAGCGTTCAATTTTTACTCAATATAGGCAAGGATCCAATAAATCGGACAGATATTTATGTTGGCGCCTGGGCAAATATGAACATCAAAAATGCCCAGGTGTTCATACAGAGTGTCGAGGAGTTACTTTCTGGTTTGTGACATGAAGCGTGTTTCAATCCTTATTCATCTCAAGCTGCATCACCAGCGGATTTTTCGTCTTATCATCGAAGGTCAGCGCGTCCGTACTGAGCGGCAAATAGCCCGCTGCCCGAACGATTACGCTGTACGTGTTGCCGCGTGGCAGCAAGCGCGTTAATTGGAACTGCCCTTGTGAATCGGTAAGCGCCATTTGATCGATGTCAGCCATTTGTCCCGTGAAGTCTTTAGTCGAAATATTTTGCTTGAGGACGATCAACGCCGCGCCAACGATCGGTTGTTTAGTTTCAGCGTCGATCACTTTGCCTTGCACTTGCACGCCTGATACCTGAGCAAAAATGTTGACGGGTAGCTGCCCTAAGCCGACTTTGGCGGTCGCTTTGCCCATCGATACGCCGCCTACTAGCAATTCCACCGAATACGAACCGTCGGGCAGGTGGTTTTGTCCGTTGATTTGCAGCATCGCCGTTTTGCCGCTGAGCGCCCCTTGCCACGGCTGCGTCTCCTCGAACAGCGGGTTGCCGTCTACCGCCCAACGCCATGTCCAAGGCGTGCCCGGCGCGATATTCGCCCAATCGAAGGTTGCGAACAGGCGCGGGATCGTGTTGGCGAAGGTGAGTCCCGCGCCCGTGATTTTGGCATCTGCGCCGCTGCCTGTTACATCGGAGGCGAAAGTCAGTCCATTAAATAAGGACAGCTTGCTATTTGCGTAATCGCCTGCCATGACAAAATCCGAGGTGGCCGCCAGTTGATCGCCCAAATAAAGCTCAACCCGATAACGCCCCGGCTGCAATGGATTTCCGGGCGGTGAGGCGGCGCTGATCTGCTGTTTACCGTTGGCGGCACTCTTCCAATTGGCTTTAGTCGGTGACGTGATTTGCACATCCTGATAGTACCACGCCTGCTGCCAGGGCGTATTCGGCGGCACGTTGTTGTACACAAATTCGGCATTGATCTGATCGCTGGCAGGCAGCACATTCCCGGTGATGATCAGCGGCGGCAGTTCGCCTTTAACGCTGATCTGCACAGTTCTATCCGTGACGCCGAATAATATATCGGAAAAAGAGGGCGCTGTGCTGGCCGCGCCGCCGATCGTGATCTGCTTGCTGGCTGCGCGCACACCTTCGATCAACAGCGTGAACAGATAGACGCCGTTCGGCCAGACCTGCTCATGCCCGCCGATGTACCACATGCCCTGTACGCCGCCGTTCCAGGTGCTCGGCGCAAGGCTGAACGTCGCGTTAGGCACCCCGTCGATTGTTGCGCGCAGTTCGTAAATCAGGCCGTCGTGCATATTTCGATAGTCGAAAAACAGGTACAGCGATTTGGTACCGCCGGGCGTGGTCGTGATCACGCTGGTAGGCATTCCGGCGGCGTTGATCCCTGGCGCGAAAAATAAGCGCGTGAAGGTTGCGCCATTGGCTGAGGCGTTCGCTGTACTTGTGGCTGCCGCGCCGCTGCTATCGTTATTGATCGTAATGCGGAGCTGCGCCGCGCGTACCAACCCACGCGCCAACCGTGAGGGACGCAGCGCGTTGATAAAACCGCCTGTCGGTACGCAGCTATCGTTGCTATCGACGCGCCCGTCGCCGTTGGTATCCTGGATCAAGCGGCACGCCTCAGTTGCGCCCGGTGACGCCTCGATCGTTGGCACGCCGATCAACTGTCCGGCAGTATTGTAAGCCGCGCCGCCGCTCATACCACCGCTGATCGTCGCATTGGTCTTGATCCATGCACGGCTGCCTACCCGCGCTTCATCCGTGAAGTTGCTGATCACGCCACGTCGCACACTGGCTGCGCTGTTCGTGGTCGTGCTGGCAGCTTGTTTATCATCGCTGGACGGGTAGCCCACCACTTCGATCGTATCGTCCAGATGCAGCGCTTCGGAGTCGCCTAACGATACGTAGGGCAGCGATAACGTCGATCGATCGATGGCGCGACCGTCCAATGTGCGCGTGATTTGCAAGACCGCCAAATCCCACCCGATATTGACTTCGTTCAGTTCCGCATAATAAGTGGCAACAGGCGGTTGGCCGGGAATTCCGGTCAGGCTGATGGCGATCGCATCGGCTTTACAGTGCGGGGTGCTTTGCGCTAGATGGGCATTGGTCAGGATCAAGCCGTCCGCGCTGATCAGCGTACCCGATCCCACGCACGAAATGACGGGATCACCGTTCGGGCTGTGAACAACTTGCGTGATCAATACGGTGGCGCGCAAAGCGTTCGTTTCATCGAAAGTTGCCGCGCCACCGGTTTGGGCGTAGGCAGGATGTGCCAGCGAAAGCGCGATCAAACTGCTGATCAGCAGACAAGTTATGCGAGAAGTGAAAAAGCGTTTTGTTACCATACGTTGACTCTTGTTATTTTCGATTAGCCCTTGCCGATCGCATCAGCATACACCTTGAGCATCGCGTTTGTTTGGGCGGTCAGCGTGAAGTGATCTTCAAGCCGTTGGCGGCCAGCATTGCCCATTTGCGCACATAATGCCGGATCGCGCAGCAAGCGGATCAAGCGCTCGGCAAAAACGGCGGTATCGAACGGATTGACAATATAGCCCGTTTCGCCGTCGCTCACCATTTCCGGCGAACCCCCGTAACAGGTCGCAATGAGCGGCTTATGCGCG
>Ga0209512_1001734_pt1 | contig 25467 bp, 23 predicted proteins | sample frozenSSSSmetaG_FD_184142 | JGI IMG/M metagenome (GOLD analysis project Ga0209512, IMG submission 184142) | Glacier valley bacterial and archeal communities from Borup Fiord, Nunavut, Canada, to study Microbial Dark Matter (Phase II) -... | ecosystem: Environmental > Aquatic > Freshwater > Ice >...
TACAGCCTCTGCAAATAGATTCGCGGATGACCAATCAGGCAAAACGCCACAGTCAGGATATGGCTAGTGGTATGTTGCCTTTTGGGCATGATGGGTTTCATGAGCGTGTGAAGGCAATAGCTATTCCTTATAGTGGTGCAGCGGAAAATGTAGCTTTTAATCAAGGTTACAGCGATCCGGCAACTCAAGCGGTTCAAGGCTGGCTCAAAAGCCCTGGACATTTGACGAATATTAAGGGTAATTACAACCTCACAGGGATTGGTGTTGCTACCAATAGCAAAGGGGAAATTTACTTCACACAGGTTTTTTTGAAGAGTCGCTAGTTTTATTTCGCGGTTTTTAGCTGCTAATGTAGTGTCTTGGACACTACATTCATTTTTTATTGCTTCATGGAATTGCCAGATTTTCAGATTTGCGATCGCGACTTGACTGATGTAGTTTTATCCCAGTACATCCAAGCTGAAGCGATTGCTGTTGATACCGAAACAATGGGTCTGCTGCCACACCGCGATCGCTTATGTCTGGTGCAGTTATGCAATGCTGAAGGTAAAGTGACGGTAATTCGGATTGCTAAAGATCAAACTGAAGCGCCGAAGTTACAGATTTTGATGGAAGCATCACAAATTGTCAAGATTTTTCACTTTGCGCGGTTCGACTTGGCTACTCTGCGCTTCCATCTCGGCATTGAGGTGGAGCCGGTATTTTGCACTAAGATTGCCAGCAAGTTAGCTCGGACTTATACTAATCGCCACGGGCTGAAGGAAGTGGTGCAAGAGTTGTCAAAAGTGGAATTAGATAAAAGTTCTCAAAGTTCTGATTGGGGTAACGCCGCTAATTTATCGGCAAATCAACTCAATTATGCTGCTAATGATGTTCGCTATCTCATCGATGTCCGCGCTAAATTGATCGCTATGTTAGAGCGGGAAGAACGCTGGGAAGTAGCTCAAAAATGTTTTAAGTGTTTACCGACTATGGTCTTGTTAGATTTATTACAATTTAAAGATATATTCGAGCACTCTTAAGCAATGTTAGGAGTTATGAGTTGTACTTTTGAACTCTTAACTCCTGGTTTCTAGTTTAAGATTGATGACTCAACAGGGAAATCAACAGCTTTCCAAGCGGCGACGCCTCCTCTGAGTTCAGATACATTGTAATACCCAGCTGTTCGCAGAGTATTTGCAGCAACGGCAGTTTCTTCGTCAGTATCGCCATAAATATAAATGTCGCGGGTAACTTCCAAAGTCGCTGAAGCCCTTGCGAGTAAATCAGACATGGGAAAGGACATTGCGCCCAGAATATGGTTCTGGTTGAACTCAGCGCGATCGCGTACATCCACAATTGTCAATGCTGGCTCACCCCAGTCCAGACGCGCTTTTAAGTCGTATACCAGCGATCGCGCTTTTAACGGCGGTGGGGTAGGAAAAAAGTCAAGAAATTTATTCATGAGGAGGTGCAGTCTATCACATTATGTTCACATTACTAGCAATTTAACAATTTTTTTCCCATAAAGCAAAGTTTTGTATAAATTTGTTGACTTTTAAAAACCTATGATTAAGGAGCAAGCTCAGAAAGTTTGCCCCTTACTACCTGTTAGTTGTGCTAGAAATCTTTGCAGAAATTATACGTCTTTTTGCTGAGTTTCGAGATGGTTAGCAATCCGTGAGACTACATTGTAGTCATCTGCGCCAGCAGGGGTCATTGATTCAACAACACCTTCAGTTGGACCACCGATAGCTTTCCAGGCTTCAAACCCACCTTTTAATTCGGATACATGAACAAAACCGGATGTCCGCAGTATTTGCGCTGCTTCAGCGGTTTTTGCGTCAGAATCTCCGTGAATGTAAATATCCCGTTGTTTATTAAGGGATGCTTGTGCTCTTTCTTGTAGTTGCTCTAAAGGCATGGGCATAGAACCCATGATATGACCATTATTATAGGTTGAGCGATCGCGGACATCCAGAATTGTAAAGGCTGGTTCGCCCCACTCTAAACGAGCTTTCAGGACATGAACATCAGCAGTTGGTTCGATATGTGGCTGTGAAGGAATAATGTTGTCGAGTAGTTTATTATCCATGAGTACGCTCACTGCTTGTTTAGCTATAAATGTACCAAAGCATACAGAGCAAATTGCTCTTTCTTTAGGATGAAGACAGCAAATATCTATCTTTATGATTATGCGACTCACATACACAAATACCCCTTAAGTTCAAGTTACACTCATCAAACTTAAGATAGGCTGCATTTTTTTGGCAAAATCAAACTCAGCAGCAAAACAAGATTTAGCATTTTGGCTATAGGTGTCGTAATCACCCAAGATTTTAGCGATTGCTAATTTGATTTCTTCAGGATCTGCCGGATTTTCAATCGCAATGCCAATTTTATACTTATTAATCAGTTGAGCTAAAGATGGTAAATTGTTTACTAAAACTGGCTTCCCATATTTAAGATACTGTGATAATTTACCAGATGCCATTGAGATTTGAGTAAAATTATTACCCAAATCAGCATAGAAAGCTAATCCAATAGTTGCCGATCTGTAAATTCGATCTATCTGATCATAAGGTAATGGGTCTAAGGAAAGAAATAAGTTTTTCGGATTAATCTTAAGTAGCGCTTCTGTGTAACGATTTCCGGTAGTTTTTTGACGTTCATGGAAAATCAACGCTGAACCATTATCAATCGAGTTGAAGGCAAATGCTAAATCTTTAGAATATACAGCATCGCCAATCATTCCTGCTTGGATGACAATACAGGGAAACTGTTCTGGACTCAATTTAAATTTATCGCGAAAGAAATCATCACTTACTGTCGATTCATCAAAACCTAAAGGAGAGTTAGGTAAGTAGAAACATTGCGGATGTTGATAATTATAATATTGACAAAATGTTTTAAATCTATCCTCATCTTGGATAATTAAACCGGCTGATTTACGATATGCTATTTTCACCCAATCAGCAATTACTCTCGAAATGCCTTTAAATTTCTGCGGATCGTGCAATTCTAAAGATAGAAATAAAAACTTTTCCCGAAATATGTAAAAATTGATTAAGGCTGCGATCGCTCCATAAATATCTACGCCAACATTAATTTTTTGTTGCGAACTTGGCTGAAAATGTTTGGCTTTGTAGACAAAGTATTGTAATACATATAACCCTAACTCTAACAAAGGAACTAAATCTTTAAATCCTTTTTTAATCAATAAATCAAATAGTCTAGTACCTTTAGTAAAATAAATAGTTTCAACTCCTACACCTAATTCCCCAGCTTCAGCATATTGATTTTTGCTTCCATAAATACTCACTCTGGCGCTTTGCTGACTTAATACTTTTGCCAAATTGATAATTGTCGGCGCAATCCCGACATAACCTTCATAAAAAAATATCGAGCATTTCTTATCTAACATTTGACACTCCAATTTTATTAATATTTAACTCATATTCTCTAAACCTCTCTCCAAACCTCTCTCCTACAAGGAGAGAGGCTTTAATTCCCCCCCTTCCCTACTAGGGAAGGGGGTAGGGGGGTTAGATCTGGTTAAATTAAAGTCACAACAAAGTAAACACCCCAAGTATCAAATCCAGCGGCTTTATCCGTCATCCACTCACCAAACTTTAGCACCTCAAATCCATTTTGTTCAGCCAAAGCATCAATCTCCGGCTTAAACAAATATCGCATTGTGTGAGTTTCCTCAACTTCCTCAATCTTACCTTCACTATCTTTTATAAATACATGGTAATTGACATCTACCAAATTATCATTAGGATACATCACCGGCTCAGCGATACGAGTTACAGAGATGCTTTCATCTGACAACCGCTTCACTCGCACAGCTGGCGGATCGCTGAGAACCGTAGGACCATACCAACAATCAAAAACAAATACTCCTCCAGGTTGAAGATGAGCTTTCGCCGTTCTAAACGCCGCCTGTAAATCTTCATTAGTGACTTGATAGCTGATCACATGAAATAATGACAGGACTGCATCAAACTTTTCTTCAACGCGAACAGTCCGCACATCTCCCTCTTTAAATTTAAGTTCTATCTCTGGTGGTAAATTGCGCGATCGCTCTTCGGCGAGTTCCAACATCTCAGCGCTCAAATCCACACCACAAACTTTGTATCCTGACTTAGCTAGGAGTGAAGCGTGGATTCCTGTACCGCAGCCTAACTCTAAAATCGACTGTGTACCAGGTGCATGGAGTTGCAACAATTGTTCAATAAACTTAGTTTCGCCAATGTAATCTTTATCGCGGTAAAGCAGATCGTAGTAACGAGCATAATTAGAAAATTGCATATTCACTCCTATTCACTATTTTTGTAGTTTGATGGGTGGAAATTTGTAATCCCAATAGTCGGCTTTCAAAATCCAATCTAAAAGTTCGGGATTTTGCCGGATTGTTTGTTGATGAAATTCGTAGCCGTCTTTAAAAGCTTGATTTAACAATCTTTTTAAAACATGCTCTTGAGCTAATTTATCTGAAGAAGAAAATCCTTGTTTAATTTTCCACAACTGTTCTTGAATTTGCACTTTCGTCTGATTGACGCTTTCACGCCAACTTAGTTTCTTAATCCCTCCACTCTTTCTAATTTGATGGTAGGAATCGCAAACACCTTGATAATAAAATCGTTTAGCGAAATATTCATAAGTCATGCGCGAAGGAGAAACTTGATGAAAAACAGTAGCTTTAGGCTGGTAGATAGCCTTGTAATTTAACTGCTTAGCTTTGCGAGTTAAACCTGTTTCTCCATCACCTTGAAAATGTTGCAGATGTTGCGGAAGACAATCTGGATGAAACCCACCTAAATCAAATAAGGCTTGTTTACGGATGGAAAAATTTAAACCCCACACATAGTTAGCATCGATTTCTCGGACTTCATCGCCAAAGTCTAATAAGCTTAAATACTCACAGGTGCGTCCGTAAGGATGTGTCCGCCAGAACCAATTTAACCATGCGGGTGGTTCAGCCTCATACTTCGGGAGATTCCGACCTCCTACAAGTTGAACATCAAGATCGACAAAAGAGTCTGCGATCGCTTGCAACCAATTTACATCCGCATCAATATCATCGTCAATAAAAGCGAAAATATCGCCTTTTGCTGCTAATGCACCACGATGTCGCCCAGATAATAATCCAGGCGCACCTTCGTAGATATAACGAATTTGATGTGATGGATACTCAGTGATAAACTTCTCTGTGACAGCTTTAGTAGCGTCAGTAGAGCCATTATCAACAACAATCACTTCAAATTGTTCTCCAGATATTTGAGCAACAAGCGACTTCAACGCCACACTCAGAGTTGAAGCACGATTTAGGGTGGGGATAATAACTGAAATCATTAGTATTTCAGCACTTCTTTGACTACCTGGGCGACTTGTTCGATTTGACCGTCAGTTAAAGCCATTCCACTAGGAATGTAGAAACCTCGACGGGCGATGCGTTCCGCAACTGGATGAGATTCGTTTTCCAAAAATCCCATTTTGTGCAATACAGGTTGTTCGTGCATAGACCAGAAAAATGGTCTTGTGCCAATTTTGGACTCAGCTAACCGCTTCATCGCCTCTTTCGCATCAAAGGGAACTTCGTCTTCCAAAACTATCCCATACACCCAATAAATATTTTCGGCATAATGAGTGGAAGCAACTGGTAATTGCAAGCCAGGAACATCCGCGAGTAATTCTGTGTACCGCCGACCCATGTGTCGTTTGCGAGTAACAAACTCATCTAAACGTTCGAGTTGCGCCACACCAATCGCAGCTTGGAGGTTACTCATGCGGAGATTCCAACCAATTTCTTCATGAATGAAGCGCTGGTGTGGTTGAAAGCAGAGATTTCGCAAAGAACGACAACGTTCAGCTAAATTGTCATCATCCGTAACAATCATCCCACCTTCACCTGTAGTGATGTGCTTATTCGGGTAAAAGCTAAATGTACTAATGTCACCAAAACTACCACACGGTAAACCCCGATAGGTTTGTCCATGCATTTCCGCCGCATCTTCAATTACTCGCAAATTATACTGTTTTGCCAGCAACAAAATTGGAGCCATATCCACAGGTAAACCATAAATATGGACTACCATAATTGCCTTAGTATGATGCGTAATTTTTGCTTCTATACTGGCAATATCCATATTCCAAGTTTGCGAATCGCAATCCACAACCACAGGTTTAGCACCAGCACGGACAATAGCAGCGGCACAAGAAATGATCGTGAAAGTTGGTAAAATCACCTCATCCCCAGGTCCAATTCCCAAGGCGACGACGGCTGCATCTAAAGCAGCGGAACCGTTGCAAACCGCAATACCATGTTTGCGACCCACACGCGCCGCAATTTCTTGTTCAAACCTGGTTACAAATGGCCCTTCAGAAGAAATCCAGCCTTCATCAATACACTGATTGAGATATTGCCGTTCTTTACCGTCTAATAAAGGCTGATTAACTGGAATTGGTTCACTCATTTTTACCTTTTAATTAATCTTTACAAATACCTGTGAATCGAGTCTTGTCAAGTTCGCCAACATAAGGACCTTGCTTGACTTCAATCATTTCTACTTCTTCGATGACTTCAAAGCCATGACCGCCAGCAACTAACAAAATTACATCCCCAGCCGAGATAATTCGACTTTCTAAATATTGTTGCTGTTCAGTATAGAAGTCGGCGCGGAGTTTACCTTTTTTAATCATCAGCACTTCTTGAGTGAAAAATACCTCCCGAGAAACTGGATTGTGAACATGAGGTTCAATGATCTTTCCTGTAGAATGCTTCATGTAAGCTAACTGTTGAGAAAGATCTCCTGGCGTAAAAAAATGAATTCCTGGTCTGTCGAAGTTAGCCGAGATAATTATCGCCAGCAGGCAATTGTTATCTGTAATATATTGTACTTCTGGAATCGGTTCATCAGACTGAGGCAGCTTGATAGTTTCTGTGGCTTGATTAGTCATAATTTAAAGTGTGAGAAATTTATTCAGTACAATCACCGAAATAAACCTCTAACTATTAGGTTGGTGTGTTTGCAATAATTCATTATAATCTGCAAATCTTTTTTGACAATGATATTTTTTTTTGACTTATAAACGTCCTATCATCTGTTATTAATTACTCCGTAATACTGATATAGCGAGAGTCGTATTTTAAGTATAGTGCTTATGTGATTTTACGAGTAATGTAAGATCGTTATCGATGATTGATGGCTCCGCGATTAAGTAGTTGCCCGGTAGTGTTCCCGTATTCAGCTTAAAATCGGATGAGAGGTTGCCAATTCAGTTTAAAATAGACTTTATGGCAACAGCAATTCAACCTTTACCATCAGAAGTAGTGCATCTGATTGCAGCGGGAGAAGTCATAGACTCTTTAGCTGCTGTCGTGCGGGAATTAGTCGAAAACTCTCTGGATGCAGGTGCAACAAGGATTGTAGTTTCTCTCTGGCCCGAACTCTGGCGAGTCCGTGTATCAGACAATGGCTGCGGTATGAATCCCGTTGACTTGCAGCAAGCCGCCGCTGCCCACACTACTAGTAAAATCCGCAATTGTGAAGATTTATGGAAGATTACAAGTTTAGGGTTTCGCGGTGAAGCTTTACATAGTTTAACAACTTTGGCAGAGTTGGAAATTTTAAGCCGCACAACCACGGCAGGAGGCTGGCGCGTAGTTTATGATTGTGGCGGGAAAGCTGTAGCCGCAGAAACAGCCGCGTTAGCACCTGGTACAGTTGTCACGGTCTCTAATTTATTTGCTAACTGGTCAGAACGCCGTCAAGGATTACCCTCTGTGAAAGGGCAAATGAAAGCGGTGCAAGAGACAATTCAGCAAATCGCCTTGTGTCATCCTCACGTCACCTGGCAAGTTTGGCAAAACGATCGCCAATGGTTTGCCATTAGTCCATCTGTAACTACGCAACAATTACTACCACAATTTCTCCGCCAAGTCCGCGCCAATGACTTACAACAACTCCAACTAGAACTCCCTACCCATTCCGGACTTTCCCTCGTCCTGGGATTACCTGACCGCTGTCACCGCCATCGTCCTGATTGGGTGCGGGTGGCGGTAAATGGCAGAATGGTGAAATCGCCCGAACTTGAGCAAACAATTTTGGCAGCATTTGCTAGAACATTACCACGCGATCGCTACCCAGTTTGTTTTCTTCACCTAGCAGTTCCGCCCGACCAAATCAACTGGAACCGTCATCCCGCCAAAGCCGAAATTTATCTCCACTCCATGAGTTCTTGGCAAGAACAGATATCCAGTGCAATCAACCAAGCCCTACACTTAAATACAGAACATCTTCCCGAAGCAGTTCACAATTCACGCATCGGCAAATTATTCAAAGTCGCCGAAGACAAAGCCCCTTACTCCCTCAACCGTTCCGTTCCCCTTAATCCCCCCACTTCCCTCCACTTCCTGAAAGCGATCGCGCAAGTGCAAAATACTTACATTGTGGCGGAACATCCGGGCGGAATTTGGTTAGTAGAACAGCACATTGCTCATGAACGAGTTTTATATGAGCAATTGAGTGATGCTTGGCAACTTATCACAACCGAAAACCCAATCCTTCTGCCGCAATTATCCGCCGAGCAAGTACTACAATTACAACGCATCGGCTTAGATATCGAACTATTTGGTGAACAAGTGTGGGTAGTCCGCACCATTCCCGCCATGCTACAACACCGGGAAGATTGCAAAGAAGCATTATTAGAACTTAGCTTGGGTGGCGACATGGAAACGGCTCAAGTTGCTGTCGCTTGTCGTAGCGCCATCCGTAATGGTAAACCTCTAACATTAGAAGAGATGCAAACCCTACTCGACCAATGGCAAAGAACTCGCCATCCTCGCACCTGTCCTCACGGACGCCCTATATATTTACCTTTGGAAGAGTCAGATTTAGCTCGTTTCTTCCGGCGTCAATGGGTAATTGGCAAAAGTCATGGAATTTGACGATTGAAGGACAGCCACCGATTTTGCCCTTGAAAAGTAGCTGTAGTTGAGGTTTTTGTTATGGGAGTTTCGATTCAGAGTCTCTTTGAGACGCATCTAACGGTCAGAAATTTAGCAACCTCGGCTTTATCATCGGCAGCAAGCATGGCATAAAATGCCATTTTATGCCATGCTCAGGTAAAAGAGTCTGAGATACTTATGAAAAGTATTAATATTTCCCTACCAGATGGGATGCGTGCTTACGTAGAGGAACAGGTTACAGATGGTGGTTATAGCACCATTAGCGAGTATTTCCGTGAGTTGGTGCGTCTTGACCAAAAGCGTAAAGCTAAAGAACATTTAGAGACTTTATTGCTATACGGGTTAAACTCTGGAAGTGCAACACCATTAACTGAGCAAGATTGGGATGATATTCGTCAAGCAGTACGGGCAAAAGTTCAAGAGCAGAAAGGTTTAAACGAAAATGGGTAATGTGGATAAACATCCTCAGGTTATCCGTGACTTAATTGACTTGGCGACTTATATCGCTTTTGATAATATGGATGTTTCGGATAAGTTTTTGGCTTTCACAAATCAAAACTAGACTTAAGAAATTTAAATTTGAATAAAACAAGATATTCGTAAATATCCGAGCGTATTACAATGACGATTACATGTGGTGTCGGAGAACACTAATGATTAGTCGCGAACAACTAAAACTCGAAATCGACTCAGTTGATGATACTCATATTGAAGTATTACATCGCATTATTCTGGCACTAAAGACCCCAACTTTAACTCCGAGCAGCCCAACCAGAAAGAGTGAAATTAACCCGCTCAAAGGCAGTATCCTGTTTGAAGATGACATCATTTCACCAATTGATGCCACTTGGGATGCCGAACAATGATTATTCTTGATACTCATACCTGGCTGTGGTGGACAAACGAATCGACAAACCTGTCCTCCAAAGCCGATGAAGCCATTCAACAAACTGATCTAATCGGTATACCAGCGATCGCTTGTTGGGAAGTCGCTATGCTAGTAGCTAAATCGAGAATCGGATTGTCAATGGATGTTGAAATCTGGCTCGATTTAGCTCTCCACCATCATTAGTGAAAAAATACCATATTTTTAAAAGCTTGATACTTTCACAGGCGGGTTATTTTGTCCACCAGGGATTGTCGATCGCATGATTACCGCTTCATAATTAATCACACCTTTTTTCTCACTCTTGATACAGCGAGCGGCTTCACGGGATAAATCCAAACTTCTAGGAGGAATGTAAGGACCGCGATCGTTAACGCGCACAATCACTGCATCGCCACTTTGTAAGTTCGTCACCTGAAGGTAAGTATGAAAAGGCAAGGAAGGATGGGCGGCGGTCAGTTCATTTTGGTCAAAAGTCTCACCTGTTGCAGTTGGGCGACCTTGGAAATAAGGACCGTACCAAGAAGCTAGACCAGAAATTTTCCCAGTTGTTGGTGCTAGAGCATACATTTGTAACTGTGCTTCCACTAGCTTGAGTGCCGGTGCTCCTAAAGCTTGGCGGAGATTATTCATCCAATCAATCGCCAACAAATGACGGCTACGCTCAGCTTGAGAAGATTCAGCTTCAATGTTAAATAGCAGACGATTTCCTAGCATCGCCACTGGTGTTTTCTCTATTAAAGCTGGATGTAAATCTGCTGCATTTAAGTGCGGAATTTTCAACAGTTCGCTCAAATGCTGTTGTAGCGTCTTGGCTTGGAGTTTGTCAGGTAAAGTAGCAATTAGTCGCTTGTTGACCCAAACTTCAAATTGATCTTGAGCGCGGTGAACTACGACTACAGGTAGTGAATAGCCATTTTGTGTTCCACTGTTATTCCAAGAAAAGCCGAATAAATTCGTGATTGAGCGTAAAATTCTGTTCGGCAAAAAATCTTGGTTAGCTGTGGTTTCAATTGCTACCCCAGTTGGCAAGATGCTGGCTAAATTGGTCGCAACTGGCGGCGATGTGGCGGCAAGAGTCGCAGAACACAGTAAATTTTGATGATTGTCTAAAGCCTTCACAGGTGGAAGCGTAGGCTTGACTGCTGTTGAATGCTGTCCATGATTTAGCCAATCCCAATTGATAAATGTTGCCATGACAGGATTTGTGACGTCTTCGCGATGCGGCAGAGCTAAAAAGGAATAATGTTTATTAACCAGTTTGCCTACATTAACTGAAACTCCTGTGGAAAAAAGCTTTGATGCCATATTAGGCGGCACGCTTTGAGCAGAGGACAAAATACAGTTAATCCAAGATGTAACCCAAACAAGTCCAAAAAACAACATGGGCAGGTAATATAAGAGTGTTTGCACCACTTGCAGTGGAATGATTCGGCGAATAAACAGATAATTTATCAACCGAAATAAAGTGTACGACATCGCCTTGGAGCCAATATCTACTGTTGCGTAGAAGCTTGCTCTCAGGCGATCCCAATCAGCAATCGATCATATCGTGTTGCTCGGTAATAAGCAAATAAAAATATTTTCCAGTTGTGATGAACCCGAGATATATTATATTTTTATAATGCGTGTAACTTAAATCACTGAAGGGCTTTTGAGCCGCTCAGCCAAAACTTAAAATTGCAAAAACAATTGTTAAGAAACCATGAAAAATCTCATTTTTTACATCGTGGATGTATTCGCTGAAAAAAAATATACCGGCAATCAATTGGCAGTATTTACTGACGCCGCCGAACTCTCAACTCAGGAAATGCAGTGTCTGGCTAAAGAAATCAATTATTCCGAGACCACATTTGTGAGATCTGATGGCAGTAGCGGAAGTTATGATGTGCGAATATTTACTCCCAATCAAGAACTGCCTTTTGCCGGACATCCCACCTTGGGAACTGCCTACATACTCGGACAGGAAGTGATCAAACAACCACTGACAGAAATAATTTTGAATCTTCGAGTAGGAGAAATACCTGTCACCCTGAATTACGAAAATGATGCCGTCGAATGGTTGTGGATGAAACAGTTACCACCTGTGTTCACGTCTACATTTGCTACAGAGGCACTGGAAAATGTACTAGGATTAGAACCAGAAGAAATTGATACCCGGTTTCCGATTCAATCAGTGTCAACTGGTACTCCGTTCATTATTGTCCCATTAAAAACTCATAGTGCTCTGAAGCGAAGCAAGGTAAATAAAGATGCGTACTACGAATTAATTGCGACTACGAGTGCCAAATCGATTTTGATCTTTTGCCCAGAGACCTATCATAAAGAAAATGATTTGAGCGTGCGCGTTTTTGCTCTTTGCGCTGGCATACCTGAAGATCCGGCAACTGGCAGTGCTAACGGGTGTTTGGCAGGATATCTCGTTGAATATGCGTATTTTGGTCAAGACGCAATTTCGCTACGTGTTGAACAGGGATATGAAATTGGTAGACCATCTTTGCTATTATTGCAAGCCCAAAGAAAAAATGCCGAAATCGAGGTGCTGGTGGGGGGGAAGGTGATTTTAGTTGCTAAAGGCGAGTTTGTCACTCATTAAAGATATTTCTGCTAAATGTAACGGATTGCAACGTATAATAAAAGCGGCAAGACGCTGAAAAAATAAATCTTTGAAAGAGCAGTAAGTTAAATGCGAGTAGCGATCGCGGGAGCGGGTCTAGCAGGACTATCCTGTGCTAAATATCTCACCGATGCCGGTCACACACCGATTGTCCTGGAAAGCCGGGACGTCCTAGGTGGCAAAGTGGCAGCATGGAAAGACAAAGATGGTGACTGGTACGAAACTGGGTTGCACATATTTTTTGGGGCTTATCCCAATATGTTGCAGCTATTTAAAGAACTAGGTATTGAAGATCGATTGCAGTGGAAAGAACACACAATGATCTTCAATCAACCTAACGCCCCTGGCACATACAGTCGCTTTGACTTTCCAGATTTGCCTGCGCCGGTCAATGGCATGGTGGCAATTCTGCGAAACAACGACATGCTCACATGGCCAGAAAAGATTAAATTTGGGCTAGGGTTGCTTCCAGCAATGGTTCTGGGGCAGAAATATGTTGAGGAAATGGATCAATACTCCTGGAGTGAGTGGTTGCGAAAGCAAAACATTCCCGAACGAGTAAACGAAGAAGTTTTTCTTGCCATGTCCAAGTCGCTGAACTTCATTGGTCCTGATGAAATTTCGGCAACGATTCTTTTAACAGCCCTCAATCGCTTTCTGCAAGAAAAAAGCGGCTCGAAGATGGCTTTCCTCGATGGTGCGCCGACCGAGCGATTATGCCAGCCAATGGTAGATCATATTACTAAGGATGGTGGCGAAGTCCGGTTGAATGCGCCACTTAAAGAAATTGTCACCAATAGCGATGGCACAGTTAAGGAATACCGTCTCGGTGGCGGTGAAGCTTTTACGGCTGATTTGTATGTCTCTGCCATGCCAGTCGATCCGCTAAAACTAATTTTGCCTCAAAGATGGCAGGAATTAGAGTTCTTCCAAAAGCTAGACGGCTTGGAAGGCGTGCCAGTAATCAATGTACATCTCTGGTTTGACCGCAAACTTACAGATATTGACCACTTGCTATTTTCGCGATCGCCCCTACTCAGTGTTTATGCTGATATGAGCAATACTTGTCGTGAATACGCCAACTCTGAACGCTCAATGTTGGAACTAGTTTTAGCACCAGCCAAAGACTGGATTGGCAGATCCGATGCGGATATTGTCGCCGCCACCATCGCCGAACTCCAAAAGTTGTTTCCCCAACACTTTGGCAGTGAAGACGAAGCTAAATTACTGAAATATCATGTAGTGAAGACGCCACGCTCAGTATATAAAGCTACTCCTGGACGCCAACAATACCGTCCCTCTCAAATAACTCCCATCAGTAACTTTTATCTCACAGGGGACTACACAATGCAACGTTACCTTGCGAGTATGGAAGGTGCCGTACTTTCTGGTAAGCTGACAGCGCAAGCTATCGCCGAAGCTTATCCAGAAGTAAATTCGTATAAACAGCCAAAACCAACCTTCCAGCCTGCAACGAATGCTGCAACTGCCTAAATCAAAACCGTGCATGAGAAAGCTGGCCTCTGTAGATGACGCATATCAACTTTGTCGCCAATTTACGGCAAAGTATGCTAAGACGTTTTACCTGGCGACTCTATTGATGAGCAAGGCAAAGCGTCCAGCCATTTGGGCAATTTATGCTTGGTGTCGTCGAACAGATGAACTAGTAGATGGTCCGGCTGCTGCAATTACCACGCCGGAAACCCTAGACCTATGGGAGCAGCAGTTAGAATCTATCTTTGCTAACTCCCCAGCAGATGATTTTGATGTCGCTTTGGTGGACACCCTCCAACGCTTTCCGATGGATATTCAGCCGTTCCGGGATATGATTTCCGGTCAGCGGATGGATTTATACCGAAGTCGATACGAAACTTTTGAAGAGTTAAAACTCTATTGTTACCGCGTTGCTGGTACTGTCGGCTTAATGTCAACAGCAGTGATGGGAGTAGCTTCCCCTGACACCGCTCCTTGGAACCATCACCAGCATAATCCAGCGGAAGAAGCGATCGCCCTCGGAATCGCTAGTCAACTCACCAATATTTTGCGTGATGTTGGTGAAGATTCACGAAGAGGCAGAGTTTATCTTCCCTTAGAAGATTTGGCGCGATTTAACTACACCGAGCAAGATTTATTTCTCGGGGTTGTTGATGACCGCTGGCGTGCTCTCATGCGGTTCCAGATTCAACGCACGCGCGAGTTTTATGACCAAGCCGAACGTGGCATCTCTCGCCTCTCCCCTGATGCCCGCTGGCCAGTCTGGGCGGCTTTGATGCATTACAGTCGGATTTTGGCGGTAATTGAGCGCAATGATTATGACGTGTTCTCTCAGCGAGCCTATGTCACAAGTGGGAAAAAATTGCTGACTTTACCTGTGGCTTGGCTGCGATCGCAAGTGCTTTAAGTTAGTTGTCATCAGTCAATTGTTAAAAAAATCGGACTTTTGACTTATGACTCTTGACTTATCCATTTGCTTTCTGCTACATTTGGGCTTGCTTCAGTATTCTGGAGAGGTGGCTGAGTGGTCGAAAGCGGCAGATTGCTAATCTGTTGTACGGATCGTAAGGCCGTACCGAGGGTTCGAATCCCTCCCTCTCCATTTTCAAATGATGGCACTTCATGGAGGTAAGTTGAAAAACTCGCCTCCATTTGCTTTGATCGCTACTCTGTAAAGCTTGACAACCAAGTTAGAATAATTTGGTTTTCCAGTTCCCAATCTTTATAAAGTAGCTTAATCAACTTTATGACAAAAATTTCTACAGCATTAGCCCTAAGTTTAGTCACTTTAGGAGCCGGTTTTATAGCAGCCTGTGGTCAAAGCACGACACCTGGCTCAACTTCCAACGCAGGTGGTGCAAAAACTTTAAAAATTGGCTCTTTATTACCCTCAACCGGAGATTTGGCTTCCATCGGTCAAAATATGGTGAGTGCCGTACCTTTACTCGTAGATACAGTAAACTCCTGCGGTGGAGTCAATGGCGCACCTGTTACCCTCGTTTCCGTCGATGACCAAACCGATGCCAAAGCCGGGGCTGCGGGGATGACCAAACTCGCTACAGTCGATCAAGTTGGTGGTGTAGTTGGTTCCTTTGCCAGCAGCGTCTCGACAGCCGCTGTCTCAGTTGCCGTCCCCAATAAAGTGATGTTAATTTCTCCTGGTAGCACCAGCCCAAAATTCACCGAACAAGCAGCCAACGGCGAATTTAAAGGCTTTTGGGCGCGGACAGCACCCCCCGATACTTACCAAGCCCTAGCATTAGCCCAACTAGCAAAACAAAAAGGTTATAAGCGCGTTTCCACAGTTGTGATCAACAACGATTATGGTCGTGGTTTTGAAAAAGTATTTATCGAAGCTTTTGAGAAATTAGGCGGAACTGTAATTAACAAAGCTAACCCCACCCGCTACGACCCCAAAGCCACCACATTCGACACTGAAGCCGCCGCCGCTTTTGCTGGTAAACCAGATGCAGTTGTCGCCATCCTTTACGTAGAGACAGGTAGCTTATTATTACAATCCGCCTACAAGCAAGGTCTGACCAAAGGAGTGCAGATCATGCTGACAGACGGGATGAAATCAGATAAATTAGCCGAAGCAGTCGGCAAATCCACCGATGGCAAATATATTATGGCAGGAGCGATTGGGACTATCCCCGGCTCTAACGGTAAATCACTCGCCGCTTTTAGTAAAATTTGGGAAGCTAAAAAAGGCACCCCCGCACCAGAATATGCACCCCATGCTTGGGACGCCGCCGCATTACTAGTCCTAGCCGCCCAAGCCGCCAAGGATAACACAGGTGTTGGTATCTCTAGTAAAATTCGCGAAGTCGCCAACGGACCTGGAACAGAAGTTACAGACGTTTGCGAGGGTTTGAAGTTACTCAAAGAAGGCAAACCGATTAACTACCAAGGCGCTAGCGGTAACGTCGATATCGATAAAAACGGCGATGTGATCGGCGTTTACGATGTCTGGCAAGTGGAAGACAACGGCAAACTTAAAACCATTGACAAAGTCAGCCCCAAGTAGGAGGGGGAAAGGGGGAGAGTGGGGGAGTAGTAGTAGTAAAAAAATTAGAGGAAAAAGGAAACTATTGAATTTTCTTCCCCTATTCCCCTACTCCCCCTCTCCCCCACTCTCTTTCCTAAAATCCGTTGAAATTGTAACCTACGCCGATTAGTAAACCCACATCTGTTTTGTTGAAGAATGCGGCATTCACACCGGCTGTAGCCGTGAATTGGCGGTTAATCGGAACATCGACCCCAGCGGAGATCAGCAAGGCGACATCCGAATTATCTCCGGTTTTGAGCGCTGCACCGCCACCAACATAAGGAGCGATCGCGAGTGGTTCAGAAAACGCATCTGTCGGCTTTAAAGATAAATCGTAGGTGACAGGGAGAAGAATCGTGGTGTTATCTCCGAGCATTACTGATGGTCTGGCTGAGAAGGTTCTGGTTATACCAATTTTACTAATAATGGCAAAACTTCCGTCGCCGAGAGCAGAAGTACCGCCACTAAGACCAAGGTTCCCAGCAATACCAACATAACTGGAACCACCGCGAGTCCGTTGACCTAAATCAACATCAGCTTGCGCTACTCGGTGAGATTTCACAGTTTCCGGAAACTGTGACACTGTTTGTGATGCTGTCGTGTTAGTAACTGGTGTAACTAAAGAACTTGCATTTTTATCAGTCGCGGTAAGATTCACCAAATTCTCTGGTGTCTTAGCGACCGTTGTTGCGGGAATTACTGAATTCTCTGGTGTCTTGGCGACAGTTGTTGCGGGAATTGTTATATTCTCTGGTGTCTTGGCGACAGTTGTTGCGGGAATTACTGAATTTTCTGGTGTCTTGGTGACAGTTGTTGGTGTCTGACTGACACTGTCGATTCTTCCTTGACGTAACTTTTGTATCAAAGAATTAGATTCTGGAGTGCTGTCTGTTGAGACTTTTGTTTGAGCACTAGCTGAGGTGCTGCTACCCAAAGCGATCGCTCCCCAAACCAACAATAACGATGTTAAACTCAAACACCGAGAAATACCTTGACTACGAAAAAATAAATTCATTTTTAGACTCCTCACACTTCACAGATTGCTTTCCCGAAGAACTTATTACCCGGTTTTCCGGCAAGTATTCGGAATATCTCAGTTTTACACCAAAAAATCAAATCTTACATCATCTAACAGGCAGATACTGAGTTTAAGAGGGTAAAGAACCCAAACTCGTGACTGCTTTAGCAACAAGTTGCGAGACAAAAGGGATGATGGTGCGATTCTGACTATGTTCTTTTCCCTCCGTAAATACTACTAGTAAGTAAGGGTAACAATTAGGTAACTCAATATATGCCGCATCATGCCGTACCCGACTTGTCCAACCTGCCTTTGACCAAATCTCCACAGATGGTGACAAATTATGACCTAAAAAACCTGTAATCTGATTTTCTTCTGCCTCAGTGGATAAATCTTCGCTCTTGAGGCTGCGTTTGAGTACCGCCATCATCGCTTGCGATCGCGCCGAAGAAACTGCCACACCACCCACAATGCTATGCAGCAATTGCGCCGTGGCATTAGTTGTCAGCATATTCCGATTATCCATCAACTCACCGACAAAAGCCCTTTCCCGCCCATAAGGACCATCCCCCCAGGTTTTTTGACAGACATTAATCGCCTGCATCTCGTCCCATCCCAAAGACTGGAAATAACGGTTGACAATCTGGCGCTGGGACTTCCAAGTTTCAAATGGTCCTGGTGGCAATTCTGGTCCACTGGTAGTGCCGGTCAAAACATCAACTACCAAGCTAGTAGCATCATTGCTAGAATCAACAATCATATCCCGGATAGCTCTAGACAATTCCGCACTCGGCTGAATCATGCCTTTTTCCAGCCATTCGTAGACCGCTACCAGGTAAAACAGTTTCACCACACTAGCCGGATAAATCCGCTCCCCACCACGATAGCTGAAACCCCGGACAGGATGATGCCAAAATTCTTGTGTACTTAAAGCACCACCAGTATTTACTAGAACCGGCGGATCGTAGACAATCCAAGTCAGAGCAATTTGGTCACTGTTTAAAGCTGGGAATTCTGACCAAGTTGTCTGTAAGATGCTTAAGCCCAGTTGTTCGAGTTGTTCGTCTTTTCTGAAGAAAGTCATCATCACCTATCAATCTTGAACGATGTCATCTAAAATCCAAAATCTCAAATCGATTGAGTATCAATGTCAAGCTAACCTGAATTTATATGATTCTCCTAAATGTAGCGAGTTGGCAACTCAAGCTGCAGTCGGACGACATTTACGCGTCATCTCAATTCCTGATAATACAGATGCAGTAGCCGTAGAGGTATGTTTATGTGAAGATGAGTATCCTGGCTGGTTATCTGTCGCCGACGTAGATGTATTACAGCCAGCATCCGCCATTTATCAAGCAAATTCCGTTTCCGCACCTACAATCCAAAGCCGATTACCAGAAATCATCGCCTTTACCCAACACGCGATGCAACAGCCCAATTTTTACCTCTGGGGAGGAACTACCGCCCCAAATTACGATTGTTCCGGCTTAATGCAAGCAGCATTTGCTTCTGTTGGGGTTTGGCTACCTCGGGACGCCTATCAGCAAGAAGGATTTACTCAGTCGATACCAATTCTAGAGGCACAACCTGGTGATCTTGTGTTTTTCGGTACTCCCCAAAAAGCTACTCATGTGGGACTCTATCTGGTAGATGGTTGTTATATTCACAGTTCAGGTAAAGATAAAGGTCGCAACGGGATTGGTATTGACCAACTGACGGAACAAGGATCAGCAGTTAGTCGGTCATATTACCAACAGTTGCGGGGCGCTGGCAGAGTTATCAAAAGTTACGAACCGCAAAGACTCGCAAGGACACAGGAATGACCAGGAGTGGGTTGATTGTTAAAGGTATGGCAGGGCAGAATGGGACGATGGCGGCGATTGTCCCTGATGTTTCTGTGGTGGTTCCAGTGCATGATGAAGTGGAAAGCTTGCCACATTTAATTGAGGCGATCGCAACTACTTTCACTACCACATCGTTAAGTTACGAAATTATTTGTGTCGATGATGGTTCTCAAGATGGTTCAGCCGATTATCTCAAAGCAGCGGCGCAGAGTCGTAACGACTTAAAGGCGGTGATTCTGCGACGTAATTACGGGCAAACTGCGGCAATGGCTGCAGGTTTTAATCATGCCCAAGGTAAAGCGATTGTTACACTAGATGGCGATTTGCAAAATGACCCAGCGGATATTCCCATGTTGCTGGCGAAGTTGGATGAAGGTTATGACCTAGTGACTGGTTGGCGACAAAATCGTCAAGATAAAGCCTTGTCGCGATTATTACCTTCTAAAATTGCCAACTGGTTAATTGCCCGGATTACCGGGGTAAAAGTTCATGATTACGGCTGTTCCCTCAAAGCCTATCGGTCAGAATTAGTTGCCGATATGAACCTTTATGGCGAATTACACCGCTTTTTACCAGTTTTAGCTTATATCGAAGGTGCGAGAATTACCGAAGTCCCAGTACGTCACCACGCCCGCCGTTTTGGTCGCAGTAAGTATGGAATCTGGCGAACATTCCGGGTGTTAATGGATTTACTGACGCTGCAGTTCATGAAGCGCTTCCTCACCCGTCCCATGCACGTTTTTGGCCTGCTGGGTTTGATTTCAATGACAATTGGCACCATAATTGGGCTTTATTTAACTTTCTTAAAAATCGGTTTTGGTGCGACCATCGGCAACCGTCCGTTGCTTGTTTTAGCGGTTTTACTGCTTATGGCTGGTGTACAATTGTTTTGCTTCGGTTTATTAGCCGAGTTATTAATGAGAACTTACCACGAATCACAAGGACGCCCCATCTATCGAGTGCGAGAGGTTATCGGTAGAAATGGCAAATCAATTAACAATGGCAATGAATAACTATTGACTGTCACCTTCAAAGTTATTTGTGATGACACTTGATTACGACGCCACCTGCTGGTTTTATTGACCGCAGGTTTATTATTTGGGGCACTTTAACTAACGTGCGAATCTCGCTCCTAAAATATTTTTCCACAGATTCGCCATTAATTCTCGTGGCACAAACCGAGGGAAATTAGCTAGTAATTGATTCGTCACCATACCAGGGACAATAGTAGACTGATTCTTCTCCAAAGCTTGCAGCGCTTCGCGCACCACTACCTCGGTCGATGTAAAGTTTGCCGCAGCGATATTCTTTAACAGAGGGGGAAACTCAGCTTCGGGAAAAAAGTTTGTATCTGTTGGTCCAGGACATACAGTTAGGACACGGACGCCATAGCTTTGATTCTCCGCCCACAGTGCCTCGCTAAAACTGAGAATAAACGCTTTAGTGGCAGCATAAACGCCAAAATAAGGCATTGTTTGAAACGCCGCCACCGAAGACATATTAATAATGCCCCCAGTCCGACGCAGCCGCATCTGAGGCAAAAATTGATACGTCAGCTCCACTAATGCTAAAATATTCAACTGAATCATCTTCACCTGATCCTCAGCGCCGATCTCGACAAAGTCACCATACTTGCCAAAACCAGCGTTATTAATCAACAAATCAATTGTCAGTCCTTTCTCTTCAACGGCTTCAAAAACAGCTTTGGCTGCTGCTGGTTCTGTGAGGTCTTGGACGACAACATCTACTTGAACTTTATATTTATACTGCAACTCTTGAGCTAACTGTTGAAGTTTAGCTTCGCTTCGAGCTACCAACACAAGATTTGTCTGACGGGCAGCTAATTCCTGGGCAAAAGTCGCACCAATTCCCGATGAAGCTCCTGTAATTAAAGCCGTTGCCATATTGATTACTAAATATATTGAGTTTGCTTTACAAATCTTAACTCATCACCAACTTCAATGAACAACTAATTTTACTCATAATCAAGGACAACTTAATGATTGGGGGTTGGCGATTTTGACCGTAGGTGAGGCGGATAATAGCAACTTGCCATCAGCGGTTGCGGATAACTGAGTTGCTTCTGACACTTGGTCGCCCACTTTCCAGGTTCCAGGTGAAATAGAAACCGACTTCTTTGGCTGATTTGCACTATGTGATATAAGTTGATGCACTGATATTACTGAGTAAGGCAGTTCTAATTTACCATTGGGAGTTTCTAATAAACCACCCTGACCCGTAATTACAAATCGACCTTGAGCGATATTTCGCGTTGCCAAACAACTTGTAGCTACAACTTTTTCTGCACTGACAAAGCTACTAGGTTGTTGTAACAAATTATTCTGCTGCTTGACATCAGGATTAGAAATTTTAACTTGACCACTAATACCCAATTCTGAGGAAGCGGTAATTTTACTATCCAAAGATTGAAATAGTCCACTGCTGGCAATTTGAATATTTCCACCTTTACCTTGGACTGCATTGGCAGTGATGTTACTATTTTCTAATTGGACTAAAGCCCCAGCATCGATCTTGATGTTACCACCATCGCCGCCTTCGCCTGCGGCGGCTGTAATGCCGCTGTTATGGCGCAGTTGTACTAAATGCGCTTGTAAAAAAATGTTGCCTCCTTTTCCAGACTGGGCGGATGCTGCGATCGCACCTTGGCTGTCTAGAACAATCGAGTTAGCATTGACTATCGCCACCCCCCCATCACCTGTCCCGTCATTTTTAACATTCACGAGACCGCCATTGCTGACACTCAAGCGCCCTGTGTTAATCATTACGTTACCTGACACTCCACTTGGTACAGATGGAAAACCGAAAAGCTGTTGGAGAGACTTATCGACAATATTTGCACTGGAGACAATCTCACTGGGATTGTGAGAACCTGGGACTGTGCCACTCACCTCTACAGACATACTCGCATTCACCGTCACGCTTTTGGCTGCACCACTGCCGAGAGTAAACGAACCAATTTTTCCCCCATCTCGAATAATCAACCTAGATGTGTTAACGATCAAACTGCCAGCATCTCCTTTACTCGCAGTGTTGGAACTCAAGATGCTGGACTGAGAAAAACTTGGTTCGCCTCCAAGTACTTCTACCAAATCAGTTGCATTTACAGTCACATCTCCTGCAGAACCTTTGCCTAAGGTTCCATCGACGATCGCTCCTCCATTCAGAGCAGTCAATCGTCTTGTCGATAAACTGATATTTCCGGCACGCCCAGTACTATAAGCTAGAGAATGGAAGTTGCTGGTAAGCTTGGTAACGGGTGAAAACCCAAGCACTTGCAGAGATTCAGGAGCATCCACAGTTATATTACCGCCTTCCCCTCCACTGTAAGTTCTTGTATTAATTTGTGCCCCATCCCGAACTACTAACGTCGGCGTCACAATCGCAATGTCCCCAGCGCTTCCTAAATACACCGTTTCACTTCGCAAACCACTACCAATACTTTCATCTCGGCTAGTTCCGCTCAATTGCAGAGACTGCGATGCATTGACGTTGATTTTTCCTGATGGCTGAATTCCTTGGTTTTGAATCAAAACTAGCGAACCATCAGAGATCGTGACACGAGCGCCTTGTATTTGGATAGATCCGCTGCCATTACCACTAGCATCTAATAAAGCCTTTTGAGACAGATGAATATCCCGAAAGCTTTGTACCCCTTTATAGCCTAAAGTCCAGCCTGTAACCCCAGTCTCGTTTGGGATGAGGCTAACTACCCCAGAACCAACACTACCTAATTCGATCCGTCCTAGTGCTGTTAGTGTGCCCCCATTAAGGGTGACATCTCCCCCGACAAGGGCAAGAGTCTTAAGAGGCTGTACCTGTAAACCTGTAATCGTACTTCCCCTAGTAATAGGTGAGGCTCTCGGATCGACAACTATTAGGTTGTGACCCGTACCTTGTACTTGAATCGAGCCAGAATTGTTACCAAAGCCTAAGCCAATAGGTACACTCACTGTCAGCAAGGAAGCGGACTGACCATTCGTGGCGCTAAATTTGGTGCCATCAGCAAAGTTAATACTGTTGGCAGTAGTGCCGAGAAATGAACCTTGCAAGTCTAATCGTGCATTCGCACCAAACAAGATACCATTTGGGTTGAGGAGAAATAGATTGGCATTGCCCAGTACACCTAAAGTGCCATCGATATTGGAGGGGTTTACTCCGGTTACGCGGGTCAGAATGTTGGTAATTCCCGCCGGGTTAGTGAAATAGACACCTCTTCCGGTACTGATGTTGAATTCACTGAAACTATGGAATAAGTTAGCACCTCTAGTGGTACCGCCGTCGATGCGATCCACTTTTAGCGGCAGTGTGCCATCGTTCATGATTCCTTGAATCAATACATTCGGTGTCACCTGAGTTCCCACACTACTATCAGGTTTAATTTGTGCCATAGCTGGAGTAGAAAATACCCAACCAATCAAGCCTAGAAGGCATAAACTTCTCATTAGTTTTTCGCCTTGCTATTTGTTGTGCAAGTTAAAGAAGGAGCAGAGGCGATTGTTTTAGTGGGAGTTGTTTGCAGAAGCAAATGTCCATCTGTGGTTGCGACTAACTGAGTTGCTTCCTGTAGCTTGTCGCCTAATTTCCACACTGGTTTAACACTATTCGTATTCACCGACTGTAGTTTCATCCCAATTACGGTAGTGACCGGCACTACAGAGTAAGGCAGTTCCAAATCAGCATTAGGACTTTCTGATAAACCGCCCTCACCTGTGATGACAAATCGACCTTGAGCGACATTTCGAGCAGCCAGACAACTTGTAGCCACTACTTGTTGCGTGCTAATCAAATTATTCGGTTGTTGCACCAAATTATTCTGCTGTTTGACATCTGGATTAGAAATTTGAACTTGACCGCTGATACCTAGTTGCGATGAAGCGGTGATATGACTGTCAAAAGACTTGAATAGTCCGGTTGTAGCAATTTGAATATTACCGCCTCTACCAATAACAGCATTGGCAGCGATGTTACTATTTTCTAATTGGGCTATAGCGCCGACATCGATCTGAATGTTACCGCCATCGCCGCCATCGCCTGCGGCTGCTGTTATGCTGCTGTGATGACGCAGTTCTAGAGAATGCGCTTGTAAGAAAATGATGCCTCCTTTACCAGACTGAGCGGATGCTGCGATCGCACCTTGGCTGTCTAGAACAATTGACTTAGCATTGACTATTGCTACCCCTCCCCCACCTGTCCCGTCATTTTTAACATTGACTAGACCGCCATTGCTGACACTCAAGCGTCCTGTATTAATTGTTACGTTACCTGATGCTCCACTTGGTACAGATGGAAGACCGAAAAGCTGTTGGAGAGACTTATCGGCAATAGCTGCACTAGAGATAATCTGACTGGGATTGCGAGAACCTGGGAATGTGCCACTCACCTCAACAGACATATTCGCATTCACCGTCACGCTTTTGGCTGAACCACTGGAGAGAGTGGACGAATCAATCGCTCCCCCATCTCGAACAATCAACCTAGATGTGTTAACGGTCAAGCTGCCAGCATCTCCTGTACCCTCACTGTCTGAACTTAAGGTGCTTGGCTGAAGAAAACTTGGTTCGACTCCAAGTACTTCTATCAAATCAGTTGCATTTACAGTCACATCTCCAGCTCCCCCGCTGCCTATGGTTCCAGATGCGATGAATCCTCCATTCAAAGCAGTCAAACGTCCTGTCGATAAACTAATATTTCCGGCACGCCCAGCACCATAAGACGAGGAAAGGATGCTGCTGGTAAGTTTGGTAACGGGTGAAAACCCAAGCACTTGAAGAGATTCAGGAGTATCCACAGTTATATTACCGCCTTCCCCTCCACTGTAAGTTCTTGTACTGATTCTTGCCCCATCCCGAACTACTAACGTCGGTGTCACAATGGCAATGTCCCCAGCGTTTCCTAAATACACCGTTTCACTTCGCAAACCACTACCAATACTTTCATCTCGGCTAGTTCCGTTCAATTCCAGAGACTGCGATGCATTGACGTTGATTTTTCCTGATGGCTGAATTCCTTGGTTTTGAATCAAAACTAGCGAACCATCAGAGATCGTGACACGAGCGCCTTGTATTTGGATAGATCCGCTGCCATTA
>Ga0209512_1001735_pt1 | contig 25413 bp, 26 predicted proteins | sample frozenSSSSmetaG_FD_184142 | JGI IMG/M metagenome (GOLD analysis project Ga0209512, IMG submission 184142) | Glacier valley bacterial and archeal communities from Borup Fiord, Nunavut, Canada, to study Microbial Dark Matter (Phase II) -... | ecosystem: Environmental > Aquatic > Freshwater > Ice >...
CTGGCTTTCGGGGAAGTCCGTGATGGGTGCCCTGCCCGGCGGCTGGATCGCGGTGGAGCTGGCGAAAAAATCCCTCGGCTACCGCGAAACGACCGGCGACCGCTTCGCTCTCCTCCTGCCTGTCCCACTCATCCTCGGCCGCATCGGCTGCCTCAACGCCAGTTGCTGCGGCGGGATCGTCTGCTCGTTCGGGCCATGGCCGTCGGTGGCGGTGGAGATTGGTTTTCAAGTCGCGACGCTGGCCGTACTCTTGGTGCTGCGGCGGAACAAGTGGCAGACGGGCCAGCATTTCCACCTGTTCCTCATGGCCTACGGGCTGTTCCGGTTTTTCCACGAATTCATGCGCGCCACGCCAAAGCCGTTTTTCGGGCTTTCCGGCTACCAGTTGATCGCCCTCGCAACGGCGGCGGCCGCAGCAGTCGCCTATCAAAAACGGGCAGGCATATCATTTCACAAAACCCCGTAATTCCAGCAAACCGCCACCGCGACCAGCACCGCTCCGGCGAACAGCGCGATTTGGGAGATCCACTTGCTGCTCCTGCTGTGCCGAACCCCGTCCGGTGGAATCATCCGGTAGGAATCGCCATACCAAAGCTCGTCACCGTAAAGGCTGGCAAGGCCTGCCAACAAAAGGGAGGAACCGAAAAGAAAGCCGGGAACATACTCCCGGCCCAGCCATTCACCGGTGTAGCGCGGGTGAAGAATCCCGAATCCCAGAACCAATCCCACGATCGCTCCGAAGGCGAATTGCAATGTCCACGCCAGCCAATTAGCCCGGTATTTCACAAAACTTAATAACTTTGATTTGAATTTAAGCCGTTTGAAACTAGTCTGAGGGCCTGCAAATTGGAACCCCGGACACATCAGCCGTGTTTTTGTTAGCAAGAAACTACCTTCACCACCCTTCCGTTCAACCATGAAAACGATCACTTTCAAGCTCCTCCTCGCCAGCGGCCTTTTCCTTCTTCCCGCCCTTTCCGCACAAGCCAGCGTGAACTCCACGCTGCGGCTCGACGTCAAGTGTTACTATCAGTTCAAGACCTCAGTCTCCGGAGTGAAATCCATCGGCATCGCCAAAGTCGTGAGGCTCGATTCGAAACAACTCATCGTAATCCTCGGCAAACAAGCCGGCATCAGATACCCCGGCGGTTCGCAGCTTGAAGTCACGGTGAACGGCCAGGTCTTCATCACCAATTCCAAGGGCGACCGCCTCGGCAACGTCAGCAAATACCTGCAGGCGAACCTCGACACCCAGAGCCGGGTTAGCGACGGATTCCACAACAACCAGACCAATCAGGAAACCACCCGCAACTACTTCCCCGTGTCCTTCACCATGGATCTCCCGGCTGTGAAAGGCACCGTTTACGGCATGGCCAACGAGCTTTTCAAAATCACCCCGCCCACCGGCGACGGCCTCCAACTCACCATCGGCCACACCGACGCCGATGTGAACGGCACCGGCAGCTTCAGCGGTGCCCTCGCCCACTACAACGGCAAGCTCGCGCTCGACGGCCGCTCGGCCAGCATCAACAAGTGATCCGCCACCTGCCATGAAGCGGCTCCATGGCACCCTTCTCGCCGGCGCGGTGATTCTAACCACGGCCATCGTGATGATCCCGCGCAAGGCGGAAACACCCACCGCGGGGCCCGCGTCAGAAGTTAGAACTGCTTCAGAAAAGCCAGCGCCTCCGGCAGCCTCCGTTTCACAAACTCCGCGCCGTCCTCCCTCCACCACCCGGGGCAGCCTGCCGGAACTCCCCTCGCCCGTCGCATCTCCCTTTCTCCCGGGAGCGGTGGGCAACGAGGAATGGATCGCCTCACGGACCGCCGAGCTCGACCGCCTCGCTTGGTTCGACGACACGGAATCTCTCCACAAGATCCTCGCCGAGCTGCGCAATCCCCTACCGGAAATCCGCACCGCCGCCCTCGCCGCCACCCTCGCCTTCAGCAACCGCGACTCCATTCCCTATCTGGAAATGATCGCCCGCGAAACCCGCGATCCGCAGGAGGTGAAAGCCATCACTGATGCCGTCGAGCATCTCAAACTGCCCACCATGGTCGAGGAGCTCGAACGCCAGGAAAGCCAGCCCGCTCCAGCGGAAAGCCCTTCTCCGTGAAAAAACCGGAGCGATCCGCACGCCGCGAATGGCTGATGGACGAGTTCTACCTGTGGCACCTCGTCCGGTGAATTTCAGCGCGCCGTCAGCCAGTTGGCAGTCGCCACGATTCCAATGCCGGCGACTACGATTGGCAGCATCAACAGAAAGATGTATTGGATCAGATTCCCAAACCGCCGGGAGACTGTCATTCTAACGCTTTTCAGTACCCTGCGGCGGATTTCCGCTATGCCACGTGCTACCCATGAAGTTTTCCCCATCGCTGGCACTGTTGCCGATCGCACTCGGAGTCGGTTTCGGGATCGGCAGACAAAGTGAAACGAAGCACGCGATGGTGGCTGAAACCCAACGACAAAACACCCGCGAAACCCGCGCGGCCACACGGACTGCGCGCTCCGATCCGTTCGGCGGACCGGGTTTCTCGCTCTCCTTGATGGAGGACGTGCACGAGCTTTTCCGAAAACAAGGCGGCTCGGTGGCGTCCGCGCGGATCACCCTGGCAGTGAACGCGCTTTCCGCGGAAGAAATCCCGGCGCTGATGGAAATGGTGCGGAAGGAGTCCCTCGAGAATCCCAACCGCTACGACGGCGACAGCTACACGCTGATGGGCGCGTTGTTCGAGCGCTGGGCGCTGGTCGATCCGGCGGCGTCGATCGCGTTCGTGAACTCGTGCAAGTCGCGGTCGTTTCAAAAGTCCGCCGCATCCTTTTGCTTCAGTTCGTTGGGCAAGGTGGACCCGCACCGGGCGATGATGGAATTCGAAAAACTCCCCAAGGGCGAACTCCGCGAAGCCGCCGGAATGGCGATGGTGTCGGCCCTATCAGATGCCAACCCCGCAGCCGCATGCGATCTGCTGGAAAACGAATCGAGTCCCGGATTTTTCAGCGACTACTATACCAGCCAGGTTTTCTCCACGTGGGCGAAGACGGACCCCGTGGCCGCCGCCGCCCGGCTGGCGTTGATGCCGAAGGACCGGGTGGGAGACCGCAGTGCCGGCCAACTGGCGGCAAGCTGGGCGCAAAAGGATCCCGAGGCGGCACTCAAATGGGCGAAGTCGCTCAAAGGCGACTGGAAAACCAATTCCGCCTCCGAGGTTTACAAGGTCCTCGCCCGGGAGAATCCGGAAACCGCGTGGGAGCGCTTGAAGGGCGAACCCGGGCATCTGCGCGGCAAGATCGTGGGCGGCATCCTCGAAATCGTCGCCGACGAGGATCCGAAAAAAGCCATGGCCATGCTCATGAGCGTGGAAAACAAATCCGAGCAGCGGATCGCCACGGACAGTTTCCTGAATGATCTCAGTTGGAACGACTCACGCCTCGCATTCGAGGTGATCGAGCAGGTGAAGGACCCGGCCACGCGGCGGGAAAATCTCGGAAACCAAATGTACAACGCCGCCTGGTCCTCGCCCGACCTTCTCAAGGAGCAGATCGCCAAACTGAGCGACCGGGAAAAAATCGACACCTCTGACTCGGTGATTCGGGGTCTTGTCACTTCAGATCCCGCCGCCGCGGAGCGCTATTTCCTCTCCCTTCCTGAAGCCCAGCGCAGTCCCCAAACCCTCGAGGTAATGTTGGGGAACTATGCGAATCTCGATCCGAAAAAGGCCTTCGATTTCGCCACCTCCCTGCAAAATCCCCAGGAACAAACCGCCGCCGTGAACGGGCTTTTCGAAAAATGGAGCCAGGACCATCCCGAAGCCGCGGCCGACGGTTGGAAAAAACTCCCCGCAGGACAGAGCCGGCTCGAAGCACTCGACAACGTCGCGAGTTCATGGAGCCGCAGCGATCCGGCAGCCGCCAAAGCCTGGGCGGACAGCCTATCAGGCACCGAACGGGCCCGTGCGCTCGCCGCCGTCCTGCCGGCGCTGGCTCGTGACAATCCGGCCACAGCGAGCAGCCAGCTCGCCGCACTCATCGCCTCCCCTCCCGCTGGTATGGAAAAAAACCTGGCCTCTTCCGCCGCCAATCTCGCCGGACAATGGGCGAATGATAATCCATCAGCAGCGGCAAAGTGGGCGGCAGGGTTGCCCTCGGGATCGTCCCGCGACGATGGTTTGAAAGCCGTTTCCCGGGCCTGGAGCCAATACGACGCCGTTGCCACCGCGGGTTGGCTCGGCACCCTCGAAGCCGGCAGCTCGCGCGAGGCCGCGATCCAGCCGCTGGTCAGCCAGGTCCGCAACACCGATCCTTCCACCGCCTTTTCCTGGGCAGCCTCTATCAGCGATGAGAATGAACGGTTCAACCAGATGCGCCAGCCCCTGAGTCCGTGGCGCGGCTCCGACATCGGCGCAGCCCGCGCGGCGCTCGACGCGGCGGAACTTTCTCCGACAGATCGCGAAAAGCTTTTGAAAGAAGTCAGGTGAGAAGGGCTGGGCGGGCAGGCAGCTCCTGGCGACGGTTTATTGCGCGGAAAAAAGTGTTCATGCGACCATCTTTCCGCTTGAGCTTTCTGAAATGGGTGTTCAAATGCTTATCACCAACCAAGCAGACCCCATGAAAGACAGCGCCATTGAATCCCGCCCCTCCACTCCTCCCGCCAACGGCACACGCAATGAAGGTTTCACTCCCGAGCGCACTCCGGATTACGCCATCTACAAGCCGAACTCCCGCGGCAGCGGCGGAGTTGTGCGCTTCGGACTGAACCGCTCCAAAGCCGCCGTCTTCGTCGATGCGGCGGCGCAGTCCGGCGAGAAGCAGTTCGACTGGGACCAGAAAATCACCATGAAATGGGGGCTCTCGGACATTGGGGCCGCGCTCGCCGTGCTTCAAGGCCGGATGCCTCAGGCCAAGCTCTTCCATCAGGCGGAAAAAGCCAGCAGCGCCTTCGAGCTCATCGTCCGGGACGATCCGGATCGCGCGCCCTACATGATTTCCATTTCCCGCCAGGACGCCGCGGACAAATCCCTGCGCAAGGTCACCATTCCCCTCACCCACGCCGAGGCTGCGGTTCTGGAAACCGCGCTGCGTGCTGCGATCGCCAGCTTGCTCGGCTGGTGACGGCCCGTCGGTTTTGTTTTCCGTGTGTGTATTGCATTGGGGGCCTGCTTCGTTTTACCGGGACAGGCCTCCATTTCATCGGCAGCGGGCATGCCGAACACTGCTGATTCAGGCGCATACTGCCGGCAATTTAAGGACTTGGACGGTCCGGCTGCGCCTCTGCTTGGACATGAGTTCCCGGGCTTTCCACAATGATCAGGAGCATTTTCCAATTTCTGAAATTTCGTATGACAGATCGGAAATCCGGGTTTTATAATGCGGCCTCACTTCCAACCAACCTCCCTACCACCATGTCCATCAAAGTCGGCGACAAAGCCCCGGATTTCACCCTCGTCAGCCTCACCTCGGAAGGCCCGCAACTCGTCACCCTCAGTGACCTCATCGGAAAATCGAACATCATCCTGCTCTTCGTGCCGATGGCCTTCACCGGCGGCTGCACGGCGGAGTTCTGTGAGATTTCAAACGGTATCTCCGAATACACCGCGCTCGACGCGACGGTGCTCGGCATCTCCGGTGACAATCCCTTCGCACAGGACGCATGGGCAAAGAAAGAAGGCATCACGCTCACCCTCCTCAGCGACTATGAGCACAAAGTGACCGAGGCCTACGGCGTGGCTTACGACCAGTTTCTCCCAGCGAAAAACCTGATCATGGGCGGCGTCTCGAAACGCTCCGCTTTTGTCATCGATAAAGCCGGCGTCGTGCAATACGCGGAGGTGCTGGACGTGCCGAGCGACATGCCGAATTTCGACGCGGTCAAGGCCACCTTGCGCTCGCTCTAACTCGCAAATTGCCCTGCTTCGTGCAAAAAACCGCCGGGACATCCGTTCCGGCGGTTTTTCCGTAAGCTCCTCTGGACAAGTCACAAAGCACGCTGCAAAACGGTCGCCATTGAAACGGTTTTTCCAATCCGAAGCGGGCGCCGTGGTGCTCTGGATCCTCGCATCCATGCTGCTCGCCGCCGTGATCTCGCCGTGGGTCTATCAGGTGGGGAAGGCGCTTGCAGCGGCGGCCGCCAGCCAGGAACTCGGCGGATTTTTGGAATGGTTGGGCGCAGCCTGCGGCAAATCGAAGTTCGGGCGATTTTTCAGCCGTTCGCTGTCGTTTTCCGCATTGGTTTTCCTGCCCGTTTTGTTCCGCCGGATCCGTAACATGCGGAAAGAGGACATCTCCGTGAGACAGGGGAAAACGCCGGTCGATTGGAAATGCGGAATCGCCCAAATCGTCACCGGCTGCCTGATCGCGGGCGGCATCCTTTGGGCGCTGGTCATGATCCTGCATGCCCTCGGTGCCTACCTTCCGAACCCTCATGCGCCGAAACTCGGGAAATTTCTCGCTGCCGTGCTCATTCCGGCTGTGGCAGCTCCACTGGTGGAGGAAACCCTGTTTCGCGGCGTTCTGCTGGGGCTTTGGATGAAATCCGCGCGGCCTCTATCAGCCTGCCTGGCGTCTTCACTGCTGTTCGCGTTCCTGCATTTTCTCGATCCGCCCTCGGGCTTCGCCATCACCGATCCGGGCGCTCCCACCGCTGGTTTCCAACTGCTGGGCAGCATCCTTTTCCACTTCGCCGAGCCGCGCTTTTTCGTGACGGATTTCGCAACGCTGTTCGCCCTCGGCATGTTGCTCGCCTGGGCGCGGGTCCGGACGGGAGCGCTGTGGTTTTCGATCGGCCTGCATGCCGGTCTCGTGCTCGCATTCAAGAGCTGCAACCTGCTTTTCAACGATGTCCCGGGCCATCCGCTGCGGCCGTGGGGCGTGGGTGAAAACGTCCGCTCGGGGCTGCTGCCGATGATCGCACTTGGACTAACAGCCACCCTCTGCCATTTCGTGCTCCGCCGCTTCGATCAGCGTCCGGCGGCATTGAACGGTTGTCCAGATGCCGCCGCGCCCAAGGGATTGCGGACTCCGCTCCGCCCCAGTCCGTGAGGCGTCAGCTTCCCTGAATCCGCCCTTCGCGCATCACCAGCACCTCGTCGCACAGGCCGCCGAGCTCCGCTTTCGAGTGGCTCACGTAGATCATCGGCACCGCAAATTCACGGCGGATCCGGTGCAGATACGGCAGGATTTTCCCCTTCAACCGGTCGTCCAGATTTGAAAGTGGCTCATCCAACAGCAGGATCCGCGGCCCTGCCAGCAGCGCGCGGCCCAACGCCACACGTTGTTTTTCGCCACCGGACAGACCGGCGATCGAACGCTTCACCAGCGTCGGCAGCTCGAGCACTTCGATGACTTTCTCCAACAGCCCGCCTTCATCGTGGCGCAGGCCGTAACACAAGTTCGCCCGCACATCGAGGTGCGGAAAAAGCGCGAGATCCTGCGGCACGTATCCCACCCGGCGCTTTTCCGGTGCGAGAAAATGACGCGCACCTGCGTCGGTTAGTTTTTCTCCGTCCAGCCGGATGCTCCCCTGCTGCGGACGGCGCAGACCGGCGATGATTTCCAACAGCGTCGTCTTCCCCGCGCCCGACGGGCCGGTCAGGCCCGTCACAGCGGCGGTGAGTTTCAGATCCACTTCCAACGTGAATTCCGCGAGAGGCAGAACGATATTTTCCAGAACCAGACTCATCCGCATTCCCTCCTCCGTGAAAGCTTCTCACTCGCCCACAGTGCCACGAAGGCCATCACCACGCAGACCGCCAGCAGCCGCAACGCGTGGGAATCATCGCCGGTCTGCACACTCTGATAGATCGCGAGCGAGAGTGTCGTCGTTTTCCCCATGATGAATCCGGCGACCATGATCGTCGCCCCGAACTCGCCCAGCGCCCTTGCGAACGCCAGCACCACTCCCGCCGCCAGACCACGGCGGGCCAGCGGCAGCGAGATCGTCCAGAACACATTCCACGGCCCGTGCCCCAGCGTGCGGGCGATGTCCTCCAGCCGATGCGGCACTTCCTCGAACGCCGTCCGCGCGGAGCGCACCAGCAGCGGAAACGACATCACTGCCAGCGCCGCCACCACCGCCGCCGCGGAAAAAACGATGTCCACACCGAAGGTCTGATGGAGCCAGCCGCCGAGCGGACCGCGCCTGCCTAACAATTTCAAGAGGATCAGCCCCGTCGCCACCGGCGGCATCACCAGCGGCAGCGCCACCAGTGTCTCCACCAGCGATTTACCCGGCCAGCGGAAGCGCGCGAGCAGCCACGCCACGGCCAGTCCCGGCGGGATGATGAGCACCACGCTGAGCGCGGAAACCCAGGTGGTAAACCAAACGATCTGCCAGTCTTCCGGAAGCATTACTTGGCCGATGCTGGTGACTCCGGCAGCACGAGGAAACCAAATTTCTCAAACGCCCGCCGCGCCTCGTCACCATCAAGGAAATCGAGATAGCGTTTCGCGACATCCGCGTTTTTCGACTCCTTGATCACCGCCATCGGATAGATGATCGGCGGCACTTCGTCGGCCGGAACTTCGTAAACCACCTTCACCTTCTTCGAAACCGCTGCGTCCGTCTTGTAAACCACGCCCGCGTCCACATTCCCTGCTTCCACCGCTGCCAGCGCGGCGCGGACGTTTTCCGTGGCGACGACCTTCCATTCCACCTCCCCCCACAGCCCGAGTTTCTCCAGCCAGGCTTTCGCATACACTCCGGCGGGCACCGCCTTGGGATCGGCCAGCGCGATTTCCCCCACTCCGGCGAGATCCCTGCCGGAAGTGATCACCAGCTTGCCATCGGACGGCTCCACCACCACCAGCGAGTTCGACAGCTGCGCTTCTCGAGTGGCCGCGTCGATCAGGCCCTTTTTCTCCAGCCCGTCCATCTTTGCCAAATCCGCGGAAAAAAACACGTCGGCCGGCGCGCCCTCCTCAATCTGACGCGCCAGCGTGCTCGATGCGCCGAGGTTCAGCTCCACTTTCGTGCCGGTGCTTTTTTCGAAAGCCGCGTCGATCTCCTTCAGCACATCCGCCAGACTCGCGGCAGCGGAAACGCGGATGACGGGCTCCTCCGCATGTGCGACTCCTGATAGAACAATGGCAGCAAGAATGGCGTGTCTCATGATCGTTAGAAATTCACGGTGATCTGCGCGTAGGCCCAGTCGGCATCCTTCGCTCCGCCGTTGGCGGGCACGCTGCCCACGGAATCCTCAATGTAGTCGCCCGCGAAGAAATGCGCGTAGCCGACCTGCGCCTCGGACCAGGAGTTGATCGCGTATTTTGCCACTAGGTCGATTTCGGATCCGACGTAGCTGCCGAACTTCGGGTTTTTCCCATAACCATTGCCCGTGCGTCCGGCGCCGGACTCCGGATAGAAAGAGTCGCCGGTGTTCGCCAGCCAGAATAACAGATAGTCGGCGGAGACGGTCAGCCCCTTCACCGGCTTTGCGGAAAGCGAGATCCGCGGGCTGTTGATGTTGCGCAGACCGACGAGATCCGCCACGCCATAGAAACCGTGGCTGGTGCCGAGAAGCGACTCGAAGGTTCCCTGATCGCCGTCGTTCGGATCCGAATCCCCGGAAGCGTAGTCCCATCCGATCCCGATCCTCGGTTTCGATTCAACCTTGTCAAAGGTATAGCCCGCGCTTCCAGTTAGAGCGAATGCCTGAAGGTCGCGGCTCACACCGGTGGTCACCACATCACCGAACTGGCCGGCACCCTCAAAGGCGAAGTCCCAGCCGCGGAACGCGTCCGGCAGCGATTTTACGCGCACGCCGTAGGTATAGACATCGCGCTCGGAAGGCCCGCCGATTCCGGTGGAAACAGCGTTCGGGGATTCCTCGCCGACGTTGCGGGCGAGGAAAAAGGCCTGCGTCTCCACCCCCTTCAGCAATTCCTGCGAGGAGGCGTAAAGACCGGAAAACTGATCGTAGTCGTTGGACTTGTTAAACGTATCGTCCACCGGAATCACCACGCGACCGGTGAATAGATCCACCCAGCTCTTTTCGCTGATGGAGTATCTGAACTTCGCCGCATCGAAGCTGCGGCCGGTGTTGCTCCAGTCACCGATGCCGATGAAACGCTGGTCGCCGTAGCTCATCTCCTGCCGCCCGAGTTTCACGGAGAGAGGAAACAATTTCGCGCTGCCAAGCTCCACATACGCCTGTTGGAGATCCCAGATGTCCTGGTCCGGACTCGGGTCGCGGTCGTCGGAAGCCACCTGCGAGCCACGCCCTTCGACGTAGAGCCTCACCCAGTTCTCCGGCTGCCAGCCGACGTGGAGTTTCTCACGAAACAGGAACCAGTCGTTTTCATTGACCATGCCATGACCGACAAAGTCATTGTTAAGATACGGCCCCGCACCATCCTTCACCTCGTAACGGGAACGGAATTGCCCGCCGATGTCCCAGGTTCCCAACGCCGGATAGTCGGGCTTCAGGGCGTCGTTGAGCAGCCCCGCGCTCACCGGCGCTTCCGCCAGCAGGTGGGGCGATGCCAGGAGGGCAAGGAAACAGGATGGAAAAACGCTGCGTAGTTTCATGTCGGGATAATGCCGGAAGTGGCGTTGCTCGATATCACAAGCCGCGCGGCGGCCCCTGTAAACTCTATTCAATGAGAGAACGGCTCACTCCGATCATGAATCATTTCCCCGCGTGCTGGAGTAGGATGCGGTGGACTTCCTCAAATCTCCGGATGCGGAACCGACCCTTGATGAAACGCTGGCCGGGACTAACACAGCACGACGCATTTCGGGCACGAAGGACGGATCACATGCGCCCACGTTTCCGCCTGCTGTGGTAAAAGAACAAGATGGCACAGAGCACTCCGGGTTTGATTGCATGACGATGGCTCCGGGATTTCCACCAGGATCGGTAAAAACCATATCAGCCCATCGGCGGCAAGGGTATGGCACTTTGGTCGCATGGCCCACGTTCCGATTCACCCGTGGGTCGATTCCGCAGACAGAGCCGCTGTCCGCATCGCCATGACCGTCGCCGCTCCCGGCAAGGCGGAAGGCATCCTCGAAAAAGTCATCACCGAGCAAGCCCGCGAAGGCGGTGAACACGAAGTGTCTCAAAACTCCTGCCGTCACACGATGTGCCGGAAGTCCCGGCGGGAGCAGGCGGATTGCAACGGGGACTTGGCATTTCGCATTGGTAAAATCGCGCACGGCGGACTCACATTGCAGAGAGGTCCCACAGTTGCGCGGTCTGGAACCGATCAAAAAGAGGGCATGTGTCTTGCTATAGGAATGTCTCCCTCAGCGGAACTTACTTCAACCACTCCTATTCTACCATGAAAACCCCCATCCATTTGATTACTCTAACTGCATCGCTTGCGATTCCCGTCGCAAACGCCCAGATCCAGGAGCGCTCCTCGCCCGCCGCTCCGGCCCTCAATGCGCCGGACAACATTTCCGATCTCTATAACGAGAAACTCGCACCGTTTTACCATGGCGTGGCTTCCGGGGATCCGCTTCCGGATGGCTTCATCATCTGGACCCGCGTCACCCAGCGTCGCAGCAATCCGACTCCGACGGTGCCAGTAAGCTGGGTGGTGGCCACCGATGCCGCGCTCACCAACGTGGTTGCCAGCGGCGACACTCTTGCCACGAAGGACGCCGATTACACCGTGAAAGTGGACGTCCGCGGCCTGGCGGCCGGAAGCACCTATTACTATGGCTTCAATGCACTGGGCAGGAATTCGGTGGTGGCTCGGTCGAAGACGGCTCCCACTGCGGGCGTGAGCCAGTTGAAATTCGCCGTCGTGTCCTGCGCGAACTACGAGTGGGGCTACTTCTCCGGGTACCGCAAGATTGCCAAGCGGAACGATCTGGATGCCCTCATCCACACCGGAGACTATATCTATGAATACCCGGACAACGACCATTACAGCTCCAAGAAAATCCGCGACGAGCGCGTGGTTTTTCCGAGCGGAGAAACGGTGACTCTCGACGACTATCGCGCCCGGTACGCCACCTATCACCTCGACCCCAACCTCCAGCGCGCCCACCGCAAGCTTCCATTCATCACCATCTGGGATGACCACGAGTTCGCGAACAACGCGTGGAAGGGCGGCGCGGGAAACCACCAGCCAAACGAAGAAGGCAAGTGGGCCGCCCGCAAGGCCGCGGCGAAACAGGCCTACTTCGAGTGGATGCCCATCCGCCCGCAGAACGGCAATATCAACCGGACGCTTTCCTATGGCCCGCTGATGGACCTCATTCTTGTCGATACCCGGATCCAGGGGCGGGAAAAACAGGTCGATGACGTGAACAGTCCCGAGCTCGACGATCCTAACCGCACGATGCTCGGCGAGAACCAGAAAACCTGGCTGAAGGAGGAACTCACCGCGTCCACCGCGACTTGGAAAATCCTGGGCAACCAAGTGGTCTTTTCCGAATTCAACATCGGCTTCGCCGCAGCGGGATTGGGAGGGGACTATCTGGAAAGCCAGTTCCTTGATATCTGGGACGGCTACCCGGCCGAACGACACGAGCTGGTAAAATTCATCGACAACAATCGCATTTCTAACACGGTTTTCCTCACCGGCGACGTCCACGCAAGTTTCGCCTTCGAGGTGGCGGATCCCGCCTTTGGTAACAAAAACTACAATCCGAAGACGGGCGAGGGGGCGGTGGCGGTGGAATTCGTGACTCCCAGTTTGTCCGCCGCGAATTTTGATGAGGAAATCGGCGATGCCCTATCCGGACAGATCGAGGAAAAAATCAACAAACGCGGACCCGACAATCCGAACCCACACATGAAGTTCGCGGACTTGGACCGCCATGGCTACCTCGTTCTCACCGTCACTCCGGAGCAGGTGCAAGGAGACTATTATTTCCTCCAAAATATCCTGGCGCCGCAAACCACCGAGAAATGGGGCGCGGGCTTCATCAACCGCGAGGGCACCCATCACCTCATCAAAGCGCAGAACCCCGCACCTTCCTTGGTTCCGGCACCGGCGGAAGCGCTGCCAGGCGAAGACGACCTCTGAAAATTTCTCCCGGTGGGGGACGTGAAATGCCCCCCCACTCCCATCGGAAAGAAATTCCCGCAGGCGTGGCCGGGCCAGCGCGCCTGCGGGAAGCTGCGCGGATCTGGCTCGCCGGGGACTTGGACTTTCACCTGTCCCCCGGCGGCGATTGATCCGCGAAGGCCTGCCAAAAACACCCCTAACCCTCGGCCGGGGATGAGGGAGGGAAGACCAGCTCGAAGACGGTTCCCTCGGCGGCGTCGGCGATGACGATCACCCCGCCGTGCTCCTCCATGATGCGGCGGCACAGGCTCAGGCCGAGGCCGCTGCCCGGCACCTCACCGACGTTGGCCGCGCGGACTTCGGCCTCGAAAACCCGCTCGCGTTCGGAAGGCGGAATTCCCCGGCCGTTGTCCATGACCCGCACTTTCTCCTGCCCGCCGGCTGTCTCCGCATGGACCGTGATGACGGGAGGCGCGTCCGAGCGGTATTTCACGGCGTTCTCAATCAGGTTGGAGAACAACTGGATCAACAGGGTTGGATTCCCAGTGACGGTCGGCAGTTTCCCAACCGAACAACGGGCGTCGGCCGCCGTTAGCGTGGGGGCCAGTTTCTCCAGTGCATGCGCCAGGACTTCCTCCAGCGCCACCGGGCCGAGGTGGCGGTGGGTCCGCGCGAGCGCGTCCGCATGGAGTTCCTTCACGAAGGAGTTCATCTCTTCGAGCGATTGCAGCATCACGTCCAGGTAGCCGGGTATGAGCTCCGTTTTCCCCTCCACGCAAGCCTCTTTGGTCAGTTCCGCCATGAACAGGGCTCCAGACATCGGATTCTTCAAATCGTGGGTCACCACGGTGGTGAAGGCCTCAAGGGCCCGGTTGCTGCGCTCGGCGGCTTCATGCGCCCGCTCGGTGATCGCCAGTTGGTTCTGGAGTTGGGCGTTCAGACGCAACTGGCCCGGCAGCCTGAGCGCGTGGGGAGCGATGCGGATGATCGCGATAACAGTGGCCCAGGAGACCACCGCCGTGATGACCTTGAGCACCGCCGCGAAGCGATAGACCGGGTGATAGAAGATGACAGCCTCGGTGAAATGGGTGCTGCCGCAACTGAAGATGAAGGCGGCGAAGAGCCATAACACCCGGGGAAAGGCCAACTCCTCGCGCTTTTTCCACCAGTAAAAGGTGATGGCCAGCGGGATCATCGCGTAGGCACCGGCGATCGCCAGATCCGCAAGAATGTGGAACCAGCCATGCACCGGGGTCCACCGCCCGCAATGCCAGCGGGCGGGAAAATCCGAGGTGTCGAACAGGAGTCGCAGGTAATCCAACATCAGACCGACGGTCGAGGGTTGCTCTGGAATAACATGACAAGTGAGCGAAAGAAAAAAGGGTGGGAATCGCAAGAAAGAAATGGCCTCTCACCAAGGCTACCTCATTTTTGAAGTGCCTAAGTTCCGAGGCCGGGCCTCGCGAAAAGGTGTTTGCGGCCGCGACTCAAGGACCCTTCGTGATTTCTCACTGGCCTGTCACTTTGCGAGAAGCAGGACGGATAGAGCTGCCGCAGATTTCCAAGTCATGTTGGCGACTGCGGCACCGCCGCCCGCCCGGTGGCAAGGCGCGATGCTTGCGCTTGCCAGACCGCGGCAATGAATCAGACTACGCCGCGTGAAAGTTCTCGTCACCGCCGGCCCCACCCGCGAGCCGATCGATCCCGTGCGCTTCCTGACGAACCGTTCGTCCGGAAAGATGGGCTACGCTCTTGCGGCGGCCTTCGCGCACGAGGGGCACTCGGTTTTCCTCGTCTCCGGCCCCACGAATCTGGACGTGCCGGAGGGCGTGGATTTCGTGCCGGTGGAAACCGCTGCCGAGATGCATGATGTGGTGGCGCGCTACATCGGGAAAATGGACGTGGCGGTTTTCACCGCCGCCGTGGCCGATTACACACCGGCCCGCGTGGAACCGCAGAAGATCAAAAAAGGCGGCGAAACGCTCACCCTCGAACTCGTCCGCACTGCCGACATCCTCGGCTCCGCGCGGGAAAAGTTCGGCTTCACCGGCACCCTCGTCGGCTTCGCGGCGGAAACGGCAAACCTCGAAGCGAACGCCCGCGACAAGCTGGTTAGAAAACACTGCGACCTCGTCATCGCCAACGACGTCTCGAAACCCGGCATCGGCTTCGACTCAGATCACAACGAAATCCTCCTCGTCTATCCGGAACACAGCGAGCCCCTGCCGCCCGCCTCGAAGCACGAACTCTCGCACCAGCTCGTCAGCGCCATTTCCGAGCTGCACGCGTCTTTCTGCAATTCCCAATCTCAAATCTCCAATCCCCAACCCCTCTTCCCATGACCGACCTCGAACTCGCCACCAGCGCCGCTCTCGCAGCGGGCAAACTCCTCCGCGCCAACTTCGGCAGCGACGCCACCGTCGATGAAGCATGAAGCCACCCATCACGACATCAAGCTCGCGCTCGACAAGGAATCCCAGGACCTCATCACCGGCATCCTGCTAGGCGCGCGCCCCGGCGACGCGCTCTACGGCGAGGAAGGCATCGCCGGCAATCAGGATTCCGACCGCCAGTGGATCGTCGATCCCATCGACGGCACGGTGAATTTCTTCTACGGCATCCCGCATTTCTGCGTCTCCATCGCCCTGCGCGTGGCCGGTGAGATCGTCGTCGGCGTGATCCACGATCCAATGGTCGGCGAAACCTGGACCGTCGAAAAAGGCGGACCCGCGATGCTCGACGGCAAGCCGATCCAAACCAGCAAGCGCGCCGATTTCGCCGAATCCATCCTTTTCGTCGGCTGCGGAAAAGACGAGGCCGCGCTGCAAACCGGCATCGAGCGTTTCCGCCGCGCCTCGCTCAAGGCCCGCAAGATGCGGATGATGGGTTCCGCCGCGCTCGGCATGGCCTACATCGCCTGCGGCCGCCTCGACGGTTACATCGAATCCCGCATCTCGCTCTGGGACATCGCCGCCGGCCAACTGCTGGTGGAAACCGCCGGTGGAAAAGTCGAGCTAACCGAAGTCCACGGCCACGGCGACGCCTGGTCCATCGTCGCCAGCAACGGTGTGATCGCGATCGAAGAGATCCTCTGATTTGAGCTCTCAAATTTCAAATTTCAAATCCCCAGCATGACCGGCATCGGCTACGACGTCCATCAGTTCGCGGAAAACCGCCCGCTCGTGCTCGGCGGTGTGATCATTCCGCACACCCACGGCCTCGCCGGCCATTCCGATGCGGACGTGCTCTGCCACGCCATCGCGGATGCCGTGTTAGGCGCGATGGGTCAGCCGGACATCGGTTATTTTTTCCCGCCGGGAGATGCGGCGTGCAAGGACATCTGCTCGCTGCGGATTCTGGAAAAATGCCGCGATCTGGCAGCGGAAGCGGGTTTGAAAATCATCAATGTGGATTCCACGCTCATCGCCGAAGCGCCGAAGGTTCTGCCCCACCGCGACGCCATGCGGAAGAACATCGGTGAAGCTTTGGGAATCCCGCCGGAACGCGTCGGCATCAAGGCGACGACGAACGAAACCATGGGCTTCATCGGCCGCAAGGAAGGCATCGCCGCGCTAGCGGTGGCGCAGGTGGAGTGAAAAGGCCGGGCGGCCCGGGTTAACCGCTGTTAGTCGAAACCACTGTGGCAGAAATACACGACCTGATTTGTCTTATCGTAACCTATGACCGCAGTCGAATTCTGGAAGCTTTTGCTCCAATGCTCGGCCCGATAATAGCCCACAATGGGTTCTGACTCGGGATTCCACCAGGATGGCGTATTCCCACCCTTGCCAGTGTCGAGGAAGGCATCTCTATCACAAGGCGTGAACCGAGGAAGCAGGGCATCAATGGTTGTGGGTGATGCGTTGAAGCGAAACCATCCACATCCCGAAACTCCGACGACGACTTGCCGACACTGGATATTGGTCACGTCTGACGATGGTGGGATTCCAAACTCGGATTGGTAAGCTCTTCGTAGTGTTTGAGGATCAGTCAGATCAAGAGGGGGCGTAGAGATAGCACCAAGCGGCGTATGGATACAACAAGCGAGTAACAGGCCCGCCTTGACCAATTTTGATCGTTTGTGGCCAAACGAAATGGCGCAAATGATCGAAAAGAGAGTTAGTCCGAAGACAAAGAGAAGAATCAACATAGCCAATCCGCAAATCGATACGGCGGGACGTCAAACCGCAGTCGCGCCGAGGACTTCGCGGACGCGTCCGGCGATGACTTCGGCGAGGTTCACCTCTCCTTCCTCGCGGAGGAAGTCGGTGTAGTTCGAAGCGACGGCTTCGAGGTCGTCGGCGTATTCGGGGCCGAGGGCTTCGTAGCCGGCGAGGGATTTTTCAAAATGGCGGCGGGCCCACGAGCGGTCACCGGTGTTGAGCAGGGCGAGGGCGAGGTTGTTGTGGGACTGGGCGGTGTCAGCGTGGTTTTCACCGAGGAGGTTGCGCCGGGTTTCAAGAGCGATCATGTGCATTTCCCGGGCCTGCTCGTAGAATCCTGCGGCCTGATAGAGCGCGCCGAGGTTGCTGGAGACGGTGGCGGTCTGCTCGTGGTCCTGACCGAGCTGGGAGTGAAGGATTTCCAAGGCGCGGAGGAAACTGGATTCCGCGGTGTCGAGATCACCGGCGGCCTTGGCGATGAAGCCGAGGTTGTTAGCCATGGCGGCGATGTCCAGCAGAAGCGGGGGTTCGTTGCGCTCGAAGTATTCCATGGCGACCTTCCAGTTGTTCACGGCGTGCTCCTCACGGCCAAGGCCGTCGTAGGCGGCACCGAGTCCGGCATGAAGGCGGCCGATCTGGTCGAAACGGTCGGGACGGTCCTGGAGTAGGTCGATCCCCTGACGGTAGTCGTCACGGGAGAGTTCGAAGTTCCCAAGCTCGCGGTGGATGTCGCCGCGGATTTCAAGGGCGGAGACGAAAGCGTCGATGCTATCGAGATTCGGGCCGAGCGTTTGTTGGGATTTTTCTACGGCGGCGCTGGAGGCATGGAGGGCTTCGTTCAGGTTGCCTGCGGCGCGCAGGGATTCGACGCGGTCTTGAAGAATGCCAATGAGGGTAGCGGTCGGGGAGTCCATGAATTTGTGGGATTGATCCTATTATCGGCCATTTCCGTCGCCTGACGAGCTGAAATCTCTGTCAGGGGAAACTCTTTCTATTAATTCAGTGCGGGAAGCGGGTAATGTGCCAAGTGCGTCGCGCAACGAGATCGAAGCGTCGCTCTGAATTTGTGAAACCCCGAGGAGCCGCGCAAGTTCCGATTCAAAATGCCGCAGCGCCCGGAGGCTGGCGGGAGCGGCGTCAATGTGGTCGAGGGCGCGCTGGAGGAGATCGTGCAAATCGGGATCCGGGTGCTCCGGTTCCACAGCCATTTCCAGAAGCTGGCAGCAATAGGCGGCGAGCAGGGTGGAGGTGTAGCTGCGGCGAAGGCCTTCTCGCCAGTGACTGATGGCGACTTCGCGGAGGGAGTGGAGGTCGCCGCGGCGGGCCTGGACGACGGAAATCTCGCCACCGAAAAAGAGATCGAGCTTGCCGGCGAAGGGGCTTTTCGGGCGGCGGGCACCTTTTGCGACGGTTTTGACGAGGCCGTGGTTTTCGGTGAACCAGTGGACGATGAGGCTGGTATCCGTCAGGCGGGTGAGACGGATGACGATGGCCTTGGTGGACTGCACGGGAGCGAGAATCGGGATTCCGGCAATTTTTGCGATGGAAATCGGGAAGAATAGTCCGTCTGAACAATGGATTTACGGGATTTGCGGCGGTAGAGTGCCGAAAAGGTACATTGACCAAACCAAAATTCGGTCGTGAAGTTAGGGGCTGCCCATTTTAGTGACCATTTTTTGAGAATCATCCGAACAAATCACATGTGGCGCGTCGTCGAGTCCGGCTCGGGCGTGAACTACTGCCTCGAACGATTGGCATTGTGCAAATCCTATCGTGTGGCGGAAGTGTGTCAGGAACTCGGCTGTAGCAACAGGTACCTTCACACGATGTTTGTGCGGGACATCGGCCTTCCACCGAAGCAGTGGATGATGATGGAGCGGATGGTGGTGGCGCGGCGCAAGCTGGAGGGCGGAAAATCTCCTGAAGACGTGGCAAACGACCTTGGCTTCCTGTCGATCCAGACTTTCCGGAGACAGTTTCATCGCTATTATCAAATGCTGCCGGAGCAGTTCGTGAGGCGCCGCAAGGTGTTCGACCCTGTCAAATTGGAAACCGCGAAGGGCAGGAAAAACTGACGTGACCCGCCCGGCGCGACACCGGGCGAAGACACGCTCGAAACCGGTTACTTTTTGGGAATCTTGAGCGTCTGACCATCCCTGATGAGGCTGCCTGAAATGCCATTTTCACTTCTCAGTGCTGAAACGGAGCAGCCATACCGACTGGCGAGGGAGGAGAGTGAATCGCCGGATTTGACGACGTGGCGGGTTGATTTCGGCTTCGCCTTCACGGTTTCCTTCGGCTTGGACTTGGCTTTGACCACCTCGGGTTCCGATTTGGTTTTCTTTTTGACGGCGACTTCCGGTTCGGGCTTCGGCCTCGTCTTGGTGGCGATGGCCTCGCGCTCGGACTTGTTGAGCGGGCGGGTTTTCACGACGACGGCTTCGGAGTCCTTTTTCGAGGTGCCGGTGGTTTTCGTTTCGGCGATGGTGGGCTTCGGAGACGAAGTGGCGAGCGGCACTGAATTGAGCGGCGGTTGCTCGTTTTGCGCGATTTCCGGCACGTCGTCGGACTTGGTCACGCGGGACGAGGAGCCGCCCGGACGACGCCACTGGGACGGATTGTCCGCCCACTCCTCGCGGTATCTGCCCTGGCTGTCGAAAGGTCCGATGCCCGGTTGTTGTGAACCGCCGCGGGACGTGCTGCCACCGCCATTGCCACAACTGACGAGAACGAATGGGAGTGCGCAGGCGGCGGAAATCCAAAGGGCCACTTTCATGCGCCGAATCATGATGCATCCCCCGGCTTTGGCAAAACATTGTTAATCGCTCCGTATGTTTTTTTCCAGTGCGCGGTGGGAATTCCTTATAACTTGGATCTTGCGCAGGCTCTTCCGGGATGTCAGTCAATCCGGTGCAAGGTCGTAAGGGGCATTAGCTCAGTTGGTAGAGCGCTTCGTTCGCAATGAAGAGGTCAGGAGTTCGAATCTCCTATGCTCCACGCCTTGAAAACCCTTGGGATTTACTTGGTTCTAGGGGTTTTGGAAGACTGGGCTGTGGCGATCCGTTCCGCCCATGCGCGGGAAACGGCACCTCGACCTTTCCCGGTTGTGAAAATGCGTTCCTCACCTCTGCCGACTGAAGCTTCCACCACTCGCCGCCGAGCCCCATGACCCACGGGTATCGACCAAAATCTAATCGCCATATCCCTGTGCCTGCAGCTCGCCCGGCATCACAATTTCATCTACCAGTTTCCGGCTGAACTAACGGGCCTTTTCTCCACGTCGGATCGGTCCCTCTCGAACCATCAGTCTTCGGCAAACGGCTGAGTCGGCCTCGCGCCAGCACGGGAAATGAGGTGAACGCTCGAAAGGAGCCCACAAGACAACTGTTGGCAAATATGGACGGGATTTTCATTTCCAATCGTTCTCGATCTGCTCAAGGCTCTTCCCCTTGGTCTCTGGCAGCTTGATCCAGATGAAGATAGCACCAACGGCACAGATTCCCGCGAAGAGCCAGAAGGTGCCGGAAGCGCCGAGACTCTTGTTCAGGATCGGGAACGTGTAAGTCAGAATGAAACAGGCGGCCCACAGCGCCATCGGCGCCACCGACATCGTCTGTCCGCGAATCCTGTTGGGAAAAATCTCCGAGATCACCACCCATGTCACCGGCGCGAGCGACATCGCATAACAGGCGATCGCCGCAAGGACGAGCAACAGCACCGGCAGCACCGTGACATGGCTGAAATAACAATAGCCCAGCGCCGAATATACGACTGCCAGTCCGATCGATCCACCGATCATCAACGGACGGCGGCCCATTCGATCCACTGTCCCCAGCGCGACAAAAGTGAAAACAAGATTCACCGAGCCAGTCCAAGCGATGTTCTGAAGCACGTTCTCAAGACTGTATCCGGCGGAACGGAAAATCTCTTCGGCGTAGTTGAAGATCACGTTGATCCCGCACCATTGCTGGAAGACCGCGAGGACGATTCCCAAGGCAAGCGCCGGGCGCAGGGACGGGTTGAACAGCTCGCGGATGGAAACTTTCTCCTGATCTTTCTCCGCAAGCACGGATTTCAGAATGTCGGTCATCGCGTCATCCGCGTAGTCGCCACCGCCGATTTTTTTTGAGCACCCGGCGGGCCACCCCGGCTCTCCCCGTCCCCACCAGCCAGCGCGGGCTTTCAGGAACCAGGAAAGTGGCTAACACAAAATGCGCGGAAGGCACGGCGGTGATCCCGAATATCCAGCGCCACGCGGTCTGACCATGCCAGTTTCCACGGATCAGCTCCGCGGTCGCGCCCTCCGGCAGATCCTACACGACCAGCCAGTTGATCAACTGCGCCAGCAGCACGCCGACGACAATCGTGAGCTGGTTCACGGACACCAACCGGCCCCGCATCGAAGCGGGGCGATCTCGGCGATATACATGGGTGATAGATTCGATGCCAGACCGATCGCCAGGCCACCGATCATCCGCCAGACGATGAAGAGCGTGAAGTTGTCCGCCAGCGCGTTGCCCAGCGAGGTGACCACGAAAATCACTGCGGAAATCATCAGCAGGGATTTCCGCCCGAAACGCCCCCTCAGGGTTCCCGTCAGCATCGCTCCGAAAAAGCAGCCGACCAGCTTACAACTGTTAGCTCAGCCCGAGACCGCGGGGTCCGTGATCCGGAAATGGGGTTCGAAGAACGGTTTCGCGCCGCCGATCAGGACCCAGTCGTAGCCGAAAAGCAGCCTGCCCATCGCCGCGCAAATGGAAATGAGCCAGATGTAGCCGGAATTGAACTTGTTGTAGGACGACGTGGCGGAATCGTGGGAGACGGAGGTGATCATGGGCTTTTCAAATGGATTGAATCAGATCGGAGGCGGGTGCGTGATTGGGATTTTCCGCGAGGATCTTTGATAGAATGACCTTCGCCTTCTTGCGCTGCCCGAGTCCGAACCGGGCTTGCGCCTCAAGGAACCGCGCGGTGAGAACTTGGGATTTCTGCAAATCGTCATCGAAGAGCAACATCGAAGACAGGGACGTGGCGAAGTAATCGATTTTCGCCTCCGCTTTCGCGAGCTGTCCGGCGTGGGCTAGCAGATCGGTTAGCAGCGACTTTGCCGCCCCCGTTTTTCCCAGGCGTTCGAGAGCCATCGCTGAATATACTCCCGCGCCTCATGTTTTGTGGAAACTCCCCGGGCATTTTCCACAAATTGCCATGCGCGGCAGTATAGAAGGTCATTTCCGAGAACGTGCGGACGCTCATGTTCTGAAAGTCGCACCTGGCGTTTGCGGCGAGCGCCCGATGCGTGCGCGCTTCGGCGCGCTGGCGGTTCGCGTGGAGCGCGTCGCCGAGTAGCAGGTGGATGTCGCTTTGGTTGGCTAGAAGATGTTTGGCCTCACCCAGATTGTCCGGTGAGGCGAGTGCTGCTCGAAAATGCGCCACCGACTCATCCCCTTTCGTCGCGCGGCCGAGCAGAAGATGGGCGCGGACATACTGGCCAGGCGGGCCGCCTTCGCCACCTTCCCACGGCTGGAAATTTCGGGAAGTCAGGATCGCGAGTGCCTTTCCGGGTTGGCCGGTCTGGTTGTAGAGTGCGCAGAGTTCGAGCGCGAAATCATCGCGGGTTTTCAACAGCTCGTTGAATTTCAGGAGGTTCTTCAGGCGTTTCACGGGTGAAACGCCGAGACGCTTCGCAAGCTGGTCGCTTTCGAATACCAAGCGGGCATCACCGGGCGCGGCGGCCACCGCTTGCTGATAGGCCGCGCGGGCTTTTGCCGGTTTCTTCAGAACATTGAAATACGCGATGCCGAGGCAACGCCAGACGATGGCGTCCGCCGGATTCACCTTCACCGTCGCTTCCCAGTGGATGATGGCCTGCCGATGCCGGCGGCGGTCATACAGCCAGTGGCCGAGAGCGGCATGGGCCTCACCATCGTCCCGATTCGCCTTGATCGCGGCCTGCAGGATCGTTTGCTCCATCAAACGGGCGGGGAAACAGTAGTCCGCGTCCGCTTTCGCACCGGCAGCGAATTCCTTCGCTCCTGATTTTCCCGAGAGCTCCAGGATCCACCCGCGATAGTAGTGGATCAGCGGAGCCGTGCCACTGAGCGGCTCAGCCTTCGCCTCCGCGAGCACTTCCAATGCCTCGTTGAAAAATCCAGCCTGGCTGAAATCCAAAGCCAGATCCAATCGTGTCTGGCTGTCTCCTGAAAATCCAGTTTTCGCCAGCCAGCGAGCCCACTGGTCCAGCGGGTCAAGTGCCAGCGTTTCCGCCAGATCACCGCTAACATCATTGCCCAACCTCACCCTTGCCATTGCTAACAAATTGTGCGCCTTGAGATTGTCCGCACCAACCCTGAGTGAGCGGGAGAGGTGATCGCAGGCTATCGAGAAATCCCCCCGGCGGCAGTCGATTTCCGCAATCCGGTGATAGGCAGCGCCTGTCCACGCCTGGTTCCAGGTAGCCTTGTAGAACGCGTCATAGGCCTCGTTGTCGCGGCCGAGGAACCGCAGGCAGCGGCCGAGTTGATAGATCATCTCGCCGTCGTAGGGATTCGGATTCCGGAGCGTCAACCGTTGGATGGATTTTCGAAGATGCCCTTCCGCGGTTTCAAATTCCCCGCAGCGCTGGTGCCAGCGTCCCATGGCGAGGTGGCAGCGCGAATCTCCCGGATCGCGTCGTAATGCTTCCCGCCAGTAAAGCGTGGGACAGCGCGTCGCGTGGCGGTATTGCTCCAAATGGAGTCCGGTGATGTAGAGTTCGTCGTTGCCCCGCACTTCTGCCAGCAACGGCGGCTCCGTAGCGGCAAGTTCGGATATCTCCGCTTCTGTTAGCGGCGCGGGCTTCGCCGTCGAAAAGCGCAACAGTTCGGCACCGGCGGAGTCTTCCACCACGATCACGAACTCCGATGTCGATGTTTTCAGCCGTTTTAACAGAGGCTTCGCCGGAGAAAGGTCCGCTCGGAAGGTTTGAAGCAATTTGCTCCCGTTGAAAATCCTCACGACCGCTCCTTGGATTTCACGCGTTGCATGGGGACCGATGGTGTTCCCGCTCTCGATTGATAGAGCGACATCCACATTCGCCGCGCAGGCAGGGCCGATGTTGCGGATGGGATACCAGAACTGGCTCCAGCTCTTCGTCTCACCCGGATGCAGATAGGAAAAGTCCGGCTGGTTGTCGGTGTAAACTCCTGCCATCAGTTCGATATAGGGACGGAACTCGCCGTTCTCATCCGCATCGGTCAGGTTGCGGTCCCACGCGTAGCCGAATTCATGGTTTCCCCAGGTCCACTGTTTCTTGCCGGGTGAAATGTGATGGTTCGCGACATGGACGATCCCCGCCTTTTCACGGAAGTCGTAGCCACCGGAAAAGTTCTCCTTGCTGCCCATGCACATGTAGGAAGTCGGCACCGGGATGTTGGCATACCAGGAAAGATCGTTCGCGGCATAAGTTCCAAGCGGCGGATATACTCCCGCGCCTCATGTTTTGGGGAAACTCCCCTGGCATTTTCCACAAATTGTCATGCGCGGCAGTATAGTTGGTGGAAGCCTCGTTTTCCGGCACTCCGTGTTTGGCGCGGGAACCGTAGTCCACGCCGTAATATAGATCCGAACAATGCGGAAACGTGCTCATCGCCCGCTTTGCGTGGTCCGCCACATAACTCGCGTCCTGCGGGAAAAACGACTGGTATTGCTCATGCACCGCGGTGGCGACATTCGCCCACCACAGGAAGGTCTGCACGTCGCCGGTGCGGTTGTAGGCGCGGGCCTTCAACTCCAGGACCGACCTCCCCGGATGCAGACAAACCCCGTGCATGCCCTTCATTCGTGCCATCGGGTCGTGCTCGCCGAGCCATACCGTCGCCGAACCATCCGCGTGATTTTCGATGGAAACATCCGCCGGCATGAAGGTGGACGGCCGGTGGTGCTGCGGCCAGTTGAACTCGATGCCTCCGCTGACCCAAGGGCCGGCGAGTCCGACGAGAGCCGGCTTGATGACCGGCTGATAGTAAATCACGTCATAGCCGTTGGTCTTGTCGATCATCCGGTGGATGCGTCCGCCGAGCGCGGGCAGGATCATCACTTCGAGAAACTCGTTCTCGATGAACACGGCCTCCCAGTCATGCGCCACCGGCTGCTCGGCGATGCGGTCATAATACGGCAGTGGATAGACCCTACCGGACGATTCCTGATAGACGCGCTTCTCCAGAAACATCGGATTCCTGTCCGGAGCGGCCGGAAGATAGGTGGGAAACGAGTAACTATTCAGGTGCGAAATCCAGTGGCTGGCCTGCG
>Ga0209512_1001737_pt1 | contig 25410 bp, 20 predicted proteins | sample frozenSSSSmetaG_FD_184142 | JGI IMG/M metagenome (GOLD analysis project Ga0209512, IMG submission 184142) | Glacier valley bacterial and archeal communities from Borup Fiord, Nunavut, Canada, to study Microbial Dark Matter (Phase II) -... | ecosystem: Environmental > Aquatic > Freshwater > Ice >...
TCACCTTGCCGATATTTCGGCACTACAAACAGCGAAATGCCTTTTGTTCCCTTTGGTGCTCCGTCGATGCGGGCCAGCATGAGGTGAATGATATTCTCGACTGCGTCATGGTCGCCCGCCGAGATAAACACCTTCTGCCCTTTGATTTTATAGCTTCCATCGGGTTGTGGGGTAGCCGTTGTGGTAATGTCTGACAGCGACGAGCCGGCCTGGGGTTCGGTAAGAGCCATAGTGCCCTGCCAGGTACCGTTGAGCATATTTGGCACGTACTGCCCGCTGAGTTCGGGCGAGCCAAAGGACGTAATCAGATGGGCCGACCCCGACGACAGACCGGTGTACATCATACCGTTGTTGGCCGCCATCAGAATAAACCCGACTACCGAGCTTATCATTTCGGGAAGTTGCTGCCCGCCATGATCGTAGGAAAACCCCGCGCCAATCAACCCGGCTTCGCCCATCGCTTTGATATAGGGCTTCAGCTGAGGGTGTACCGTTACTTTTCCGTCTTTGAGTTCGGGCTGATTTCTATCAACCTCCTTCAGGTACGGGTGCATGAGCGTATCGGCAATAGACGTGGCCGAGTCCAGCACGAGGTTAAAGGTTTCGCGGTCGTGATCTTTGTAGTAGTCGTACTTCGTCAGGTCTTCAGCGTGAAAGACTTCATGAAGCAGAAAATGCAGGTTGCGTTTACTGAAATACTGGGTTGCCATGTCGTGGTTTTTAGTTTAGAATTAGTATGCGTGCATACGGTTCGTTGGGTAAAAATACCCGATTTCGTTGGAATTATGATACTGTTCTGCAAAAACTATCGTTTGCTATTCGGTGTTTAACAAGCGAATATCAATCACGTTAACCAACATTTCACGCATGAAAAATCTCATTATTGTATTTACCCTGCTGTTTGCTGTTGTATTCCAAACCAGCGCACAGGACAAAAAAGCCCCGGTAAGTCCGAAGGTAACAGCCGAAAGCCCCAACAAAAATATCAAGGTGGTTTATGGTCAGCCCTCCAAAAAGGGACGCACCGTTTTCGGCGACGAAAAGTCGGGCAGTATGGAAAAATATGGGAAAGTATGGCGCACGGGCGCCAATGAAGCTACCGAAGTTACTTTTGCAAAGGATGTGATGTTTGGTGGTAAACCAGTGAAAGCCGGTACGTATACGCTGTTTACGATACCCGGCGAAAACCAGTGGAAAGTGTTGCTCAACAGTACGCTGGGTCAGTGGGGAGCCTATGATTACGAAAAAATCAAAGGAAACGACGTCGCAATGATAACCGTACCCGTATCGAAAAACGCAACGCCCATCGAAAAGCTGACCATCACACCGTCAAACAACAGCATCGCCATCGCCTGGGATAACATGACGATATCGGTACCAGTCATGTAATGCGGCAGCACCGGCCTGTCAGGATCGGGCCACTAAATCCGCTTCATCACAGATCAGGGCAAAAAAAGACCCGTCGCTCAACTGAGCAGACGGGTCTTTTTTTTGCCCTGATTTCAGCCGATACCGATAGGGTTGATAAAAAATTTACCGAAAATGAAACAATCCGGTTAATTTATCCGTAGATGGCTTGCAAAGAACGAATTATTACGTTATTTGCAACAACGCCAGCCAACTGCCCATGATGAGACATTTCCTCCTATATCTTTTGCTCGGTTTTACTGCCTTACCCGCTCTGAGTCAGGGCCAAACCGACTATTACCGGCTGCCCAACCGCAGCCAGCAGTATGAGCAGGTGCAGTTCCGCTATGGTGGGCCAACCATACGTGACCGCTGGTACGTAGCCCTCGATGGGTTTGTCAATACCGGACGCGCTCATATCGACAACTCAATCAATGGATTAATCAACAGCGACCGCTCTACCCGGCTGGGTGCGGGCATCTCGCTGGGCTGGTCATACCGCGAGCGGTGGGCCATTGAAGCGGGCTATGCGCGGCTACCCATTCAAACTAAAGTGTCGGTACAGAATGGGGGGTATCCGCTCGTGTACCGGTATCAGGGCATTGGCGATGGGTTCGTGTTGCGGGGCAAACGCCGTATTTTCTCGACCAGTGGTCCGTGGCTCCGGTCTGGATTCTGGCTCACTGCCGGGGCATGGGTTGTTCCCAACAGTGGCCAACAGGAGGGCCGGTTTAGTTTGTATGGCTACCGTTACCGGGGTGGGGGCGAAAGTGCCGATACGCTCCGGCTGGTCAGTAACACTGTGGCAGCCAGCCGCGCCACCGCCATTGCCGAACTTGGTGCCGAATACAACGTCCGGCTCAGCAATAGTTTCGATCTGGGGTTTCAGGTGCGCAAGCGCGTAGGCCTGAGCGATGTGCTGACTACCGACGTTCGGTACACCGTGAACCAATATTCGGCTCAGCAGGCCCAGTTAACCAGCAACGGCTCCGGCATGACCTACGGCGTTACGCTCCGGTACACCCTTGCCATCCGGCGCAACCTGCCCGATGTACTCGACGTAACGGGCAAACCCCGCATTCGATAGTATACACTTTTCACGTCATCCAGACGGCCCGGTAGTCTTCGGCAAATTGCCGGAAACTGCCGGGCCGTCGCTTGAGCAGTCGTTCCAGTTCGTCGGATAGTCTGGCGGCTTTGCCAAGTTTTGAGATCGTATATAAGGTTACCATAATCAGCGTGAAGCCGAGAGAGGTATTTTCTTTTTGCCACTTCTGCCAGATAAACTGCGGTACGGACGGGTTGCGATACGTGATTTTTCGGCCCAGTACTTTGGTGAGTATATCAGCCACGTCGCCGTAACTGAGGGCTTCGGAGCCGGTCAGTTCATAGCCCCGGTTCAGGTGTTCAGTACCGGAACTGCTCAGCACCAGAGCCGCTACCGCGCCCACATCGCGAACATCCACGAAGCTGGTTTTGCCGTTTCCGGCAGGTACAAAGATTTCGTTGCGGTCCCGAATCTCATCGCGGTGGGTGGTGCTGAGGTTTTGCATGAAAAAACCGGGGCGCAGAAACGTGAACGGCAGCCCGGTTTCTACAATCAGCTTCTCGATTTTATGGTGGGGTGTGACAGGGTTGGTTTCCACACCCTGCAATGATAAAAAGACCACCTGCTTCACGCCCGCCCGCTTCATAGCATCCACAAATGGCCTGAAATACAGATCGACGTCGGTGAGGTCTGGCGGACGTACCAGCAGCACCCGGCTGACCCCGGCCAAAGCCGCATCGAACGAGCCGGGAATAGCGAAATCTATGTAGGCGAAGGCATCGGGCTGTACGTCAATCTCCTGTTTAGCCTTTGCCATGTCGCGCACACCGGCCAGTACAGTCCGGGTGTTGGCGTCGGGCCGTTTCATGAGTTCGCGCACCGTCTCCAGGCCTACATTGCCCGTTGCCCCGGTAATCAGAATGCGCTCCGTTGCCAGCAATGCCATAGGTTCAGCCATTTGTTTCGGAAGGATACGCGTAGCCGAACGGGGAAAAAGCCTTTCCCGCTTTTTAGAGCAGCGTACAGATAGTATCTCTGCTATTAAGCCCGAAACGAATGAAAGGTTTGAACCGACGGCTTTTTCTGTCGCTGGATTAACACCATTAGCAGACAGCCCATGAAAAACACAATGGCCACGCCCTGTACTACGCCCCCTATTAGCCGTAAATGAGGATTTACAGTTACGTCGCCCCAGACCCGGACCAGCAAAGCCATCGATTGGGCCGGGCTGCCTATGTAGAGAGTGGGGCGATAAAACCGGCCATGCAAGCCCAGTATGCCCGGTAGAATAACGGGGCCGTGAGCAAAATCATGGAGAAGGTAAACCCGGCAAAAAACGTGTGTAGTACCGCGTCATACCGGCTTCTCTACCAGCAACTCGAAGCCTTTGAAGCTGACCTGCATCAGCACGTGCATCTCGAAAACAATATTCTCTTTCCAAAGGCGATTGCGATGGAAAAGACCTTGCAGGTAGAAGCGTAACCAATCAACAGACAAGGAAAAAAAAGGCTTTCCTGCCTTTATTCGCGAACGGATAGTTTCCGTACTACTAACCTTGAAGCGAATGAACCGGCTAAGAAGACCTTTTTTTCTCCTGATTATTCTGGCGGCCCACACCGCCCTGGCCGATGTGCGGCTACCCAACGTGTTTGGCTCGCATATGGTGATGCAACGACGCAAACCCGTACCTGTCTGGGGCTGGGCCGACGCAGGCGAACGCGTAATGGTTACGATGGCCAGCCAGACCAAAACCACCAAAGCGGGCAAAGACGGTAAATGGCGCGTTGACCTCGACGCGATGGAAGCGGGCGGGCCGTACCAGATGGTAGTCAAAGGCAAAAAAAATGCCGTTATGTTCGATGACGTACTGACCGGCGAGGTATGGGTCTGCTCCGGGCAGTCGAATATGGAGTGGCCACTCAGAGCCGCCAGCAACGGCAAGGCCGAAGTGCCGAAAGCCAACTACCCGCAAATTCGGCAACTGGACGTGAAGAAAACCGTCAGCCTGAATCCGCAGGAGAATGCAGATGCTACCTGGACCGTATGCACCCCCGAAACCGCTGGCGACTATACTGCCGTGGGCTACTTTTTTGCGAAGCAGCTCCAGCAGAACCTCAACGTACCTATTGGGCTGATTAACTCCTCCTGGGGTGGCACCCACGCCGAAACCTGGACCAGCAAAGAAGCTATGCTGGCAAATCCTGACCTGGCCAAAGCTGCCGGCAACATACCCGTCAATTTCGATGAGATGCGCCGGAGTGGTCAGGAACGTATTGCCAGACTGATAAAAGACCAGCAGGGTACGCTGCCCACCCCCGCCGAAGAACAAACCTGGGCCAGCCCTGCGTTCGATGCTGTCAACTGGCGAACTATGCAGGTACCCAGCGACTGGGAGTGGCAGGGGCTACCGCAGTTTGATGGCGTGGTCTGGTTTCGCAAGGAGATTGACCTGCCCACTACCGTCGATTTGAATGATGCTAAACTGATGTTCATCAACATTGACGATGCCGATTCTACGTTTGTGAACGGGCAGTTTGTGGGTAGCACTAACAGTAACGGGGTGCCGCGCAGTTATCAGCTGCCAAACGGATTGCTGAAGCCGGGCCGTAATGTCATTGCCGTTCGCATTAAAGACAATCGGGGGGGTGGGGGCTTTATGGGCAACCCGGATCAGATGAAGCTGACGGCCAACCAGCTTAACGTACCGCTGGCGGGTACCTGGCAGTACCGGATTGCCGAAGCGTTTCCCGGCTCGTACGATGCCGGGCCGAATACGTACGGCACCCTGTTGTTCAACGCCATGCTGAACCCGCTCATTCCGTATGCCATTGAAGGCGTAATCTGGTACCAGGGCGAATCGAACGCGGGCCGGGCCAGTCAGTATCGCCAAACGTTTCCGCGCATGATTCAGGACTGGCGCAAACACTGGGGTTATGATTTCCCGTTTCTGTTCGTGCAACTGGCCAGCTACAACTCTGCCAACGGCAACAGCCTGCGGGGTAGTACGTGGGGTGAACTGCGCGAAGCCCAGACCATGACACTCAGTCTGCCCCAAACTGGCATGGCCGTAACGTCGGACATTGGCGAGTCGAACGATATTCACCCGAAAAATAAAGAAGACGTAGGCAACCGCTTAGCTGCCGAAGCCCTGCGCGTAGCCTACGCCAACGATGCCAAAATGGTTACGGCAACGGTACTGGATGCCTCGCGGGGACCCATGTTCGGCACCATGAAAACGGAAGGTAACCGCGCCGTGCTGACGTTTGAACATACGGGAAGCGGCCTGATGGCGAAAGATAAATACGGCTACGTCCGGGGTTTCGAGGTGGCCGGTGCCGACCAGAAGTTTCACTACGCCCAGGCCGAAATAAACGGCAACACGGTTACGGTTCACACCAGCTCCGTGGCTACACCCGTGGCCGTTCGTTACGGTTGGGCCGACGACAACGGCGATGTTAACCTGTACAACCGCGAAGGTTTTCCGGCAGTCCCGTTCCGCACCGATTCGTGGAAAGGCATTACAGAAGGGAAGGGATTTTGAATTGTCTGAACCGGTATTTTACAGGATTGGAAAGATTAGCAGGAAGACTCGGGCGTCAGCAAATCCTGCTAATCTCCTCAATCCTGAAGAAATCCCGGTTCAGACAGTTACTGTTTTTTCATCTCCTGCTGCCGCATGGGCATGCCGTCAATGAGGGCGAATATCTGGTTGACGGGAGCAGGTTTGTTATATACCTTTTTGATACCCCCGTCTTTACCGATAAGCCACGCTACATAGTCGGAACTGGGAACGAGTTTGAAGGGCGCGGCCATCAGGAAATCACGGTCGGGTTCGGGTACTTCGGATGCGGCCAGAACAATCACGTCCATATCGCGTTCCTGCAAACCGGCTTCGTGTTCGGTGAGGTCTTCCTGTTGTTGGAGGAGCATCTGCTGCCCACCCCCGCCGGTGCTGCCATCGCGGCCATAGATAAGGAGCACGCGCCGATGGTCTTTCTTGTCGGCCAGGATCGCCTTGAGCGATTTACGTTGATTTGATATACTTTCCATACGTAGTGTCAGCACCAATAGAAGTGCCATCAGCGTCATTAACAGGTGAGTGAACATAGTGTTTAAGGTTGAGTTTGTAGCAACTATAACTCATCTAATGTGCGTACAATTGCTTTAGCCACCGCAGCTTGATCAATACGGGAGCTAAACACTCAAGTTGTTGTGTAAAACAGCGAGTTGCTCCAACCGTTTCATTTGCCCAGACTACCGGAGCAACTCTGTGAGTTTGTTTAATGTCAGGTTTTACTCCAGAATATACTGACGGCCTGTTTTGCTGTTGATGTGAATGCGGTACACTATGGGGTAGACAACTTTCCGGTCTACGGGAGCTGCCACACCCGGATAGCCCATCCGTTCGTTGGTAAAGACCGGTATTTTTCGGTTCTTCAATAGGTAGAGCGCATCGTCCAGGTCGTAGCCCTGAAGTTCTTCAAACACACCCTCTATCACTACGCTGCGCCAGTGGGTCAGGTCAATCATCTCGTCAATCTCGAAGCAAACGGCAGGATTTTGTCGCAGAAACTGGATTTTTGTTCCCTCGCGGGTAAGACCATAAATAAAACGGCCATCGTAGTAATAGCCCACCGGTATAATTAACACTCGCCCTTCGGCAGCGCACCCAATCCGGCCAAAGAACTGGTTGGTAAGCATATGGTCTATTTCTTCTGAGGTCAATTCATTCAGCATAACCAGGTAAGCGGGGGACTACTGCACCGCCCTCCCAAAAGTAGTGACTGATATGGGAGAGTAACCTGTAGTTGGTCAGCTTCCCAACTGATTTTGGATAGCTATACCGGCCCTCAGTTCCTGATATAAGTTACAGCCCTTCCTGAGCATGCTCATACAGGAGTCTATGCCAGAACCATACCTTTACCCGAATATCAATCAAATCAATAGGCTCATGGATAGGTACTTACAAGGAAAAAACGCGTTGGTTACCGGAGCCTCTTCTGGTATTGGTAAGGCTATTGCCTTACTGTACGGTCAGCTTGGAGCCAATGTTATGGTTTCCGATATCAACGAAGAAGAGGGGCAGGAGGTAGTTCGCCAACTCAACGAATCAGGGGTGAAAGCCAGCTTTTTTAAAGCCGACGTTGGTGACCCGGAGCAGTGTTCAAAACTGGTTCAGGAAACCGTTTCGGCATTCGGTAGTCTGGACATTGCCTGTAATAATGCGGGTATCGGCGGTGAACTGAACCTAACGGCAGACTACTCGGTAGAAGGCTGGCAGAAGATAATCAACGTGAACCTGAACAGTGTTTTCTATTGTATGAAGTATGAACTGGAAGCCATGCTAAAGCAGGACAAGCCTGGCTCTATCATCAATATGGGGTCTATTCTGAGCCAGGTTGGTACGGCCATGTCGCCGGGTTATGTTGCCGCCAAACACGGCGTGGTGGGTCTTACCCAAACGGTGGCTATCGAGTATGCATCGCGCGGTATTCGGGTAAACGTAGTTGGTCCGGCCTATATCGATACGCCCCTGCTGAAGGCACTCCCTCAGGACGCAAAAGAAATGCTGATGGGCCTGCACCCCATTGGCCGATTGGGCCGCTCGGAAGAAGTGGCCGAACTGGTTGCCTGGCTCTCCTCCGATAAAGCATCCTTCGTGACGGGTTCGTACTACCCCGTCGACGGCGGCTACCTGGCCCGGTAATCAGGTAGATAGTTCATTGCCTGACGGGATCTTTAGGCTTGTAACGAAAAGTATAGTTAGCTGGGGTAAAAAAACAGTGCGTAATCATCTGATGACTACGCACTGTTTTTTTTATTAATCCTTCTTAGTACCGCTACCTACCGACGAAGCACCCTGCTTGTCGGCGGCTGCTTTAGCGGCTTTGGCAAAATCACCGGCTTTGATGATCGAGATTTTGCTGGGGTCAATATGGCGTTTCATGGCTGCATTGACCTGCTCTGGGGTCAGACCTTCCATCTTCTTCTCGAAATCAGCGTCCCAGTTCATGGTCCGGTTCAGGTAGAGATTATTGTTAAGCGTACCCGACAGGGCGGGGTCCTGCGCCCGGCTCACCATGCGTGACTGCAACAGACCCGACCGGGCCGCGTTGATTTCTTCGGCGGTGAACCCGTCTTTCACGGCCCGGTCCATTTCTTCGCGGAACGCTTTTTCGAGCCGTTCGGCGTTGGCGGGGTTGTAGATGGCGTAGGTCATGAACATGCCCGTTTTATCAAGCGGGTTGGCCGAGATTTGCGAACCCACACCGTAGCTGATGCCTTCTTTCTGCCGGATGCGCGTGGCTAACCGTGAATTCAGGAAGCCACCACCCAGCATGTAGTTACCCAGAACGAGAGCCGGATAATCGGGATCGTCGTCGCGGAGGGGGATGTTGACACCCGCCAGCATGAGCGCGTTGGCTTTATCGGGTGTTTCGATGGCTTGTGGGCTGGGCTTCACGTCTTTAAACTCCGATACCAGACGGCTGTACGGTTTTTTGGCTTTCCAGCTACCGAAATCAGCTATTACTTCTTTTTTTACCGCAGCTTCGTCGAAATCACCAACGGCGGCAAAGGTTGCACTTTGGGCACCGTAAAAGTCCTTGTAGAACTGCTTTAGATCGTCCAGTTTGGTGGCGTTGATACTGGCAACCTGCTCATCGGGCGTCTGCGTATAGCGCACATCTTCCTTCGGATACGGGTTCATGGTCCGCGAAAATATTGTACTGGCAATGGACTGAGGCTCTGACCGTTGCGACTCGATCTGCGCCAGTTGCTCCTGCTTCAGCTTGTCGAATTCATTGGCGTCGAAAGTCGGATTTTTCAGCATATCGGCCACGATTTTAATCACGGCGGGCAGGTTTTCCTTCGTCGTTTTAATAATGGCGTTCACCTGGTTGCCACCGCCGTAGACATTTACCTGCGCTTTGAGTTTGTCGAACTCGTCTTTGAGTTGCTGGCGGGTGCGGGTGGTGGTGCCTTTGTCGAGCATACTGGCCGTGAGGTCGGCAATGGTGCCTTTGTTCATTAGGCTTTTTACGTCGCCGTAGCGCAGGGTCATGCGGGCGTTTACCTCGTTGCCGCGCGTGGTTTTGGGTAGTAGGGCCAGCTCAATGGTACCCGGCTGTTCGGTACGGCGGGTGCGGCTGTCGATGTTGGCGGGCGAGGGGTCGAAAGCTTCGCCCTGAGCCATCAGTGCGCGGCCTTTATAGCCGTTCACCATCGCGGCAATGTCGGGCGCGTTTGGCACCTCAACTCGGTCGGGGCTGGGGTCCGGCTCAAAAATGCCGACCGTCCGGTTCGAGGGTTTGAAGTAGTATTTGGCCACGCGCTGCACGTCGGCGGGGGTTACTTTTTCCAGCGCATCGCGGTAGAGATACGCCAGCCGCCAATCGCCCGACGCGATGTATTCGCTCATGGTTAGCCCCACGCGCTCGGCACTCTTGAAGCTCAGTTCAATATTTTTGAGCAAAGCAGCTTTCGCACGGTCAATTTCCTGCTTCGTCGGGGCCACAATAGCCACCGAGTCCAGCGTGTTGAGCATGGCTTTCTTAGCCTCGTCAATCGACTTTTCTTTGAGCAGTTCGGTGGCGAAATAGACGTAGCCGGGGTCTTTGGTCGTAAACGAATAGCCGTACTGACCGGCAGTTTTCTTGGTTTCGACCAGTGCCTTGTACAGCCGACCGCTTGGCTCGTCGGTCAGTAGCTCGATGATCACGTTCATTGTCGGATAGTCGGGGTGCGAACCGGGCATGATGTGGTACAGGGCCGACACCACCTTAGTATCGCCCACGCGCCGGAGCGTTACGTTGCGCTCGCCATCCTGTGTGGGTTCGATGCTGTACGTGGGTTGCAGCACCCGCGTGGGGCGGGCAATTTTGCCGAAGTAGTCATTGACCATCGCCAGCGTTTTGGCTTCATCAATTTTACCGGCTACTACCAAAACGGCATTGTCGGGCTGGTAAAACTTCTTGTAAAACGCCTGAAGGTTGGCAATCGGGACTTTTTCGATGTCGGAGCGGTTGCCAATGGTCGAGTTGCCGTAGTTGTGCCAGATGAACGCCGATGATACAACGCGCTGATTTAGCACTCGGTCCGGATTATTCTCACCACTCTCAAACTCGTTACGTACCACCGAGAATTCACTTTGCAGGTCTTCGTTCTTGATGAAGCTGTTCACCATCCGGTCGCTCTCGAGGTCGAGTGCCCATTTCAGGTTTTCGTCCGAAGCGGCAAACGTCTCGAAGTAGTTGGTCCGGTCCAGCCAGGTGGTGCCGTTGGGCCTTGCGCCGTGGCTTGTCAGTTCTTCGGGGATGTTGGGGTGCTTTGGTGAGCCTTTGAACACCATGTGTTCGAGCAGGTGAGCCATGCCCGTCTCGCCCAGTCCCTCGTGCCGGGAGCCTACCAGGTACGTAATGTTGACGGTCACGGTGGGCTTCGATGGGTCGGGAAAGAGCAGGACCTTCAGCCCATTGCCGAGGTTGTACTCTGTAATGCCTTCTACGGAGGCCCCGCGTGTGACGCCGTTGGGCAGGGAGACGGCAGTGGGTTTATCCTGCGCCAGCAACGGGGCGGTTAGCAGAGAAGCTGCCAGCAATCCCGCCGGAATTAGTTTGTTCAGCGTAAGTATACGCATAGTGAAGAGAGTTGATTTGGGTACGGTAAATACTACCCGTATAGTTACGGAAAAGAGACACAGATGTCAACGTGTTTTAGCTTTTTTTAACAAAAGCCGGGATGAACGGTAACCCACAAAAAAAGCCGGAGCGTTTCGGCTCCGGCTTTCGTAATCGTTCCCTGAACTCTATAAATCGGCAACGGCCTTATGAATCTCGTCTTTGGTCTTGCCGGTCTTCTGCTGGAGCTTGCCCCACATTTCGTCTTCTTTCCCGTCAGCATAGGTTAGGTCGTCGTCGGTCAGGTCGCCGTAGGCTTGTTTGATCTTGCCTTTCAGTTCGTTCCAGGCACCTTTTACGGTTGTCTCGTTCATGATTGTAGTGGTTAACGTTGGTAATTTGAAGCAACCATCGTGGCTGCATAAACAAAACTATACAGCCACGGATTTGTTTTTCGCGATGGCATTCGCAATCGTTTCCGAGTCAATCGTCAGGTTATAGATAATACCCGTCAATGGCGTAGTGAAGCCCAGAAAATACAAATTACTTAGTTCAGGCCCCGAAAACCACAGCCGTTTTGGATACCCTCGCTCGTTCAGTACGCGCGTTGCCAGCGTCTCGCCCAGCACCGGTGCCAGACCGGGCCGGTAGCCGGTAGCCAGCACAATGGCCTGAAACGGGCGTTCGCTGCCGTCGGTAAATGTTACGGTTTTGGCGTTGATGTGGTCAATGCCGGGGGCTACCTTAATCGTGCCTGCCTTGATCTGGTCCAGCGTACCTAAATCAATAACCGGAATTTTTCCCCGGCGCGTATCTGCCGATGCGGCCCGCGCCGGCTTGCCCAGTCCGTATTTCGATAAATCGCCCACGGTCAGTTTTTGCGAGATACCCGTGACAAAATCGTAGAACCAATTCGGGAATTTATTCAGGAAAATGGCCGTCGGCTGCGTGGGTCGGCCAAACATATCGCGCCGGACCAGATTAACCGGGCCACGCACCGAAATGACGGGTCGGGCGTCATGTTCGAGCAAATCGAGGGCCAGTTCGGCCCCGGTATTGCCCATCCCCACCACCAGTACGTCCTCATCCCGAAAAGCCGCCCCGTTGCGGTACTCGCGGCTGTGCCAGACAATACCCCGAAAATTGCGCAGACCGGGCAGGTCGGGCAGGTTGGGAATGCGGTTGTAGCCCGTGCTGACAATGACCGCATCTGCCGTAAACTGGCCGGTTTCGGTCTGTACCTGCCATTGTCCATCAGCCCTGCGCCGGATACCCGTAACCGATTGGTTAAAGACTGGTTTGATCCCGAAATGTTGGGCGTACTGTTCGAGGTATTCCACGACCTGTAGCCGCGATGGGTAAGTAGGGTAATTGGCGGGGTAGGGCAGGTGCGGCAGGGCCGAATACTGCTTCACGGTGTGCAGGTGCAGCCGGTCGTAGTGATTGCGCCAGCTATAGCCAATGTACTCGCTTGCTTCCAGGACGGTAAACGGCAGCCCCCGGTGCGCCAGTTGCCCCGCCACCGCCAGTCCCGCCGGACCGGCACCCACAATGATAGTTGTACAGTTATAAGGTTGCATAGTTGTAAAGTTAGAGGCCAGGCCGGTCAATGTTGCGGAACCGTCAGGGAACTCTATGATTATACAACTTTAAAACTGTACAACTCATTTCACCCGCGTCCAGACCTGCGTTCTGCCGAGGAGTGAGATGCCGAGGTAGCCGCGCACTTCGAGGGTGTTGGCGTCTTTGAGGGTCATTTTGCAGTTGTACTCCTTGCCGCTTTCGGGGTCGTAAATCTTACCATCGCTCCAGACGTTGCCACCATTGTATTTGAAATTGTACAGCAACGGTAAATTTAGCAGGGGGCGTGACTGGCGCGATACGTCGGGGTTTTTTTTGTCGAGCTTGGGCTTGCCGGTCGCGGGGTCGGTTGGTTCGGCGAGCTTAACGAGTTTACCGAAAAAGGTGTTTCCCTTCTCATAAATCTGAACGTGACCCTTTTTAGCCCCGGCGGTTTCCCAGATTCCAACTACAGCATTGGCATCGTCGGTGGGGGTAAAAGCGGTTAGTAAGCCTGAAACAAGGGCGGACAGAAACAGGAATAGCGGGAAGCGTGTGAATTTCATAAAACAGGTCAATAGATGATTGTAGAGTACTAACGAAAATTCTGAACCAGGATTTTTATAGGATTGTAAAGATTTTCAGGAAAATTCAGAACTCGAATATTCTTGATAACCTTTGTAATCTTACGATAATCCTGGTTCAGACGACCTTAGTTCAACATGTTTCATATCGACCCCAACCGCCATTACCCCACCGAAACCGAATCGCGGACGATCATCCGGTTTCAGGATTGCGACCCGCTTCAGCACCTCAACAATGCCAAGTATTTCGACTACTATTTTAACGCCCGCGAAGACCAGGTAGCCAAACTCTACGATTTCAGTCCCGGCGAGCTGTTTCGCGAACTCAAAACGAGCTGGGTGGTCTATCAGCATCAGATTGCCTACGTCCGGCCCGCACAGGTCAGCGAATGGATCAGGATTATGTCGCGGCTGATTTACGTGGGCGAAGACACGACCGTAACCGAATACTACATGACCGACGATGCCAAGACGCACCTCAAAAACGTGCTGTGGGTTACCTCGAAATACATTAGCGTGGCCACCGGCAAACGCATCCCGCACGACGACCTGGTTATGGGCTACCTTCAGGCTACGCTCGTTCCCCATGTCGACTTCGCCAGCCTGAATTTCAACGACCGGATTCGGGAGATAAAGGGGCGATTATAAGGGTTAAAACTTCTTAAAACGAGTACCGCAGACCCAACTGCATCCGCCAGCGCGAGATTAGCTGGGTGTCGTTGAAGAATGTTGACCGTTGGGTGGCGTCGAAACTATACGTTGGCACACTGTTGGCCACGTTCACACCCAGTGGCTGCGCCAGACCCGTGTACGACGCAATTTGCCGCACGCCCCAGTTGCTGTTGAGCAGGTTACTGAAGTTCAGCACGTCAACACTTAACTGAATCGTGTGTTTGTTCACGAGTCGGAAATCCTGCAACAGCCGCACGTCGAGGGTCGAGAACCAGGGCGTGAAACTGGCAAATTTGTCGGCTACCTGGCCCCGGTGGCTGCTTAGGTATTTGTCCTGTTGAATGTACTGCTCAAAGGCCGTGCGCTGCGCCGTTTGCTGCACATCATTGCCCGAAAACTTCATCTGCCCCAGTTGCGATGCCGTTGGAATAAACAGCAGATCATTGTCGAACGAACCGTCGGCGTTGATGTCGCCCGCGTAGGTGAAGCTAAACCGGGAACCTTCGGTATATTCCGTCACGGCAGAAATCGTTGTGGCCAGTTTACCACCCGAATACACGAACCGTTTGGATGCCGATGCCACTACGCGCTGCCGATTGCCGTAGTATGATTGTCCTAAAACGGCCTGATTTACGTTGCCGTAAGCGGGGTTGCGGGCGTAGGCATCGGATGAGATTTCGGCACTGAGCGATGAGGCATCTTTGGCGTTCAGGAAGTTGTACGACGCATTGATATAAAACCCATTGGCCCAGGTCCGTTGAATCTGGAAGCTGGTGTTAAACGTGTAGCCGAGGCTCGTATTGGTAAAGACATACGCATCCGTTGCTCCGCCAAAGGCGTTCAGAGCGCGGTCAGACGCCTGATAAATGGGGCGCTGGCTGGGGTCCTGTAGTTTGCCGGTGGGCGTTTTCAGGCCGTAGTTCCGCACAATCATGGCATTGATGTCTTTGTTGTACAGCACATCGACCGAGGCAATCCAGCCATTGGTAAATTTATGATCGTAGCCGAGACTGCTCCGCCAAACCTGCGGAAACTTGAATTCGGGCGAGGTTGTGTTGTAGAAGAAAAATGCCGGATTGGCCACCTGGTTGCCAATCCAGACAAAGGGAAACCGACCCGTAAATATGCCCGTGCCACCCCGTAGTTTCTGGGCACCGTTGCCGTTGATGTCGTAGTTAAACCCGACGCGGGGCGAAAACAGCGGATTAGTCGTGGGCAGCGTCAGCGAGTTTAGTTTAACGGGCGTCCCGTTTTCGTTGAAATACTGGTTATCGGGCTGATACAGACCATTTGGATTGGTGGTACTGAGCGCACCACCATACCGGTCAATATTTTCCTGAATCTTTTGCTTCGTATCAAAGTACATCGGCAGGTCGATTTTCAGGCCGTAGGTCAGCGTAAATTTTGGGTTGAAGACAAACTCGTCCTGCGCATAGACACCCAACTGCCCCACGGCGGTCTGCGCCAATGCCCACTGTCCGCGCTGAAACGTTGCTTTGGCGTTGGCAACCGAGGTCTTGAAATCGGCACTCGCGGTTGCCGTTACGAAGTCCTGCACCGACGCATAGCCCGGCCCAAACACGCCGTCGTAGGCGCCGAGGTTAAAGGAGTTATCGAAACTGAATTTCTCGAAACTCGCTCCGAGCGTGAGGGTGTGTTTGCCCGCGTAAATGTTAACGTTGTCGGTAAACTGCAATACGTTCTGATTCAGGGTGTTATTGATCGAAAACGGTTCATGTCCCGCCACGATGTACCGAATACCATCTTTGTTGATGTTGATGGTCGGGAAGGATGTCGAGAACGGGTCGCGGGCGTCGCGGAAAGCCGTAAAGCCCACCTGAAGTTTGTTGGCGTATTTGCCATTGAAGTTCGAGTTTAGTTCTACGATGCCACCGTTTAGCTTGTTGTTGATTCGGTAGCCCGAACTCTGGAATTGGAGCGTGAGAAAGTCCGGCCCGCGTCGGCCAATGGCCGAGGGGTTGGCGGGTAAATCGCGGGAAGCATCCAGGAAGTTATAAATCACGGACAGCTTATGCACGTTGCTGATGTTCCAGTCCAGTTTGGCAATGCCCTTGGTGTTCCGGGTCTTGTGCGTAAAATTCTCGTACGGCCCCGTTGAATAGCCAAACTGCGACTGTAACGTGTTGGAAACCAGGTCCAGGTCCGACGCCAGTACGCGGCTTACGTTGGCACCCGTCAGCCCCGGCCGGGCCGCTACCCAGCCCGCCGTGCCAAGGTCCGAACGCCGGTCCAGTTCGGCATTGACAAATAAAAACAGCTTGTTTTTGATGATCGGACCGCCCAGACTAAAGCCGTACTGTAACTGACTGGACTCCGGCACGATGATGTCGGTACCCTTTACTTTCTTGCCCGTCAGGTTCTGATTACGGTAAAACCCGAATGCCGTACCATGAAATTCGTTGGTGCCGGACTTGGTCACGGCATTGATGCCAGCCCCCGTAAACCCCGACTGCGTTACGTCGAACGGGGAAATAGCGACCTGCACCTGTTCGATGGCGTCGAGCGACACGGGCTGCGCGTCGGCCTGTCCGCCGGGTGTGGAGGCATCCAAACCAAACGGATTGTTGAAAATGGCACCGTTCAGGGCGAAGTTGTTGAAGCGGCTGTTGCGTCCGGCAAACGAGCCATCGCCCCCCGACATGGGCGTCAGGCGGGTATAGTCGAAGATGGAGCGTTTGATGGTCGGCAGGGTACGGAGCTGTTCGCTGCTGATGTTGGTCTGTGGGCCCGTGCGGTTGTTGTTCAGCACGTCGTTGGGGTTCGAGCGTACCTGCACCTCGCTGAGTTGCTGGGCGTTGCTGCGGAGCGTGGCGTTGAGCGGCAGTTTCTGACCCAGACTCAACGCCACGTTTTCGATCATTTCGGGCTGGTAGCCAACGTAACTGATCGTAATCCGGTACGGACCACCAATACGCAGGTTGGGCAGGTTATACTCGCCCGCTGAGCGGGTCGTTACGCCGTATTGCGTCCCGGTGGGCAGGTGAACGGCGGCTACAGTTGCGCCCGGTAAGGGTTCGCCCTTTTCGTCGCGGACGAAGCCATAGATGGAGGCTGTCGTGACCTGAGCGCGGCTGTGCAGGGCGCACAAGCTCAGGAAAATAAGTACAAGTAAACGGGTTGACTGCATAGTAGATAGTTGTACAGAGTATGAAGGATACGGATCTAAAATTAATGCGTAGTTCATACAAATTGCTTGCTTATTGGCACAGCAATAAAAATTGTTTTATAAGTACAAGGCTTATTTTTCTCTGTGTACCTCCGTGTATCCCTGTATCCCAAAAACACCTGAAAATTAAACCTTACTCTATCAAATGACTCTAATTCTTAAACAACGGTATTCCGGGCTTTGGCCCTGTTTGTACTGAGTTGGAGAAAGCCTATAGTACCCAAACAGCCGCCCCCCTGGAGCGGCTGTTTTTTGCGCAGGTCAGATCGTATTGGCTCACTAACTCCTGTCTCACTAAGACCCGGCCGGGGCTAACAGGGTAGTTATATAGTTGGCCTTTGGCTTGGTCGGACAGGAGTGTCCAACATACTTTTACCTCATGAAACGAAAAATCATATTCGATACCGACCCCGGCGTGGACGATGCCCAGGCAATTCAACTTATTCTGGCCGCGCCGGAGCTGGATCTGCTGGGTCTAACCACCATCTTTGGTAACGCCGACGTTGACCTGGCCACCACCAACGCCCTGCGGCTGCTGGACCTCGGCAGACGTGCCGACGTACCGGTGGCGAAGGGGGTAGCTAACCCGCTCAATGGCCCTTACCTCGGTGCCGTGGCCTTTGTCCATGGCGACGACGGGCAGGGTAATACGTTCCGGCCCGCCAGTACGCTACAACCCATCGACCTGTCAGCCGCCGAGTTTATTGTGCAGCAACTTAACGCGCAGCCCGGCGAGATTACGCTTGTAGCGGTGGGGCCGCTGACCAACCTCGCCCTCGCCCTCCAGCTCGATCCGACCATTACCGATAAAGTTGTGGAAGTGGTGGTGATGGGTGGCAATGCGTTCTGCGCCGGGAACGCTACCCCCGCCGGCGAAGCCAACATCTTCAACGACCCCGATGCTGCCGATCTGGTGTTTGGTGCGGCATGGCCCGTCACGATGATTGGCCTCGACGTAACGCATAACGTGAACCTGACGGGCAAAACCATCGATCAGCTTGCCACACTGCCCGGCCCGCTCAACGAGTTTGTATCGGCGGCAGTCCCGTTTTACCGGGCGTTCTACGAGCAGCGAAACGGCATCGACGGTATTTACGTCCATGACTCCACCGTAGTGGTCTATCTACTGGCCCCTGACCTGTTTACGTTTGGCCACTACCCCGTGCGGGTTGATGTCTCGGATGGTATCGGTCGTGGCAAAACCTGGCCGTCGAGTGGCGAGTCGGACCATGAAGCAACACCCGCCCTGCTGCCCTGGCAAAACCGTCCCCGCGTCAAGGTTGGTATTGGGGTAGAAGGGGAGAAGGTGGTCGAGGTTATTGTGGACACTTTAACCGCATCGGCAGACCGATAGCGCGAACAGAGACTAACACAGAAGAAATAGAGAAGAGAAAAAACTCAGTTATCTCTGTGTAAATCTTTGTTTTCTCTGTGTTAAAGTGAAACTATGGAAAATCCCTTTTTAGTACCCTACAATACTCCCCACCAAACGGCCCCGTTCGATCAGATTACGAACGGACACTACCTGCCCGCCCTGCACGAAGGCCTGGCGCAGGGCCGCGCCGAGGTGGCTGCCATTATCAAAAATCCCGCCGAACCAACGTTTGCCAATACCATCGTGGCTCTCGAACAGGCAGGTGCGTTGCTGGGTAAGGTAACGTCAGCAATGTTTAACCTGAATTACGCCGAAACCAGCCCGGAATTGCAGGAAATCGTCAAGGAAGCGTCGCCGTTGCTGAGTGAGTATAGCAATGATATCCGGCTCAACGAAGCGTTGTTTGCCCGCATCAAAGCCGTTTATGAGAGCCGCGATACGCTGACGCTCGACCCCGAAAGCGCAATGCTGCTGGAAAAGAAATACAAAGGTTTCGCCCGTAACGGAGCCAATCTGGACGAAGAAGGCAAGGCCCGGCTGCGTGACATCGACAAAGAACTGGCCCGGCTGAGTCTGGATTTTGGCGAGAATGTCCTGACCGAAACCAATGCCTACACGCGGGTCGTGACCGACGAAGCCGATCTGTCCGGTTTGCCCGATTTCGTGCGCGACCTGGCCAAAGCTACCGCTGCCGAAAAGGGAATTGACGGATACGTATTTACGCTCCAGGCACCGAGCTACGGACCGCTTATGCAGTATGCCGATAGCCGCCCTCTGCGAGAAGAACTGTATCGCGTTTATAACCGTCGCGGTTTCGGGGGCGATGCTACCGATAATCAGGCCATTGTGCGGCAGATTGTGGAGTTGCGCCACGAGCGGGCCGTGTTGCTCAATTACGATACCCACGCCGATTTTGTGCTGGAAGAAAGCATGGCCGGGTCACGCGAGAAAGTGCAGGAGTTTCTGGACGAACTCGTAGCCGCTGCCCGTCCCGCTGCCGAACGCGACCTCGCTGAGTTGACGCACTACGCCAAAGCGAACGGGTTTTCTGACGAGACGCTGCAACCCTGGGACAGCAGCTACTATGCCGAGAAGCTGAAAAAGGAAAAATATGACCTCGACGACGAAATACTAAAACCGTACTTCAAGCTCGAAAACGTGCTGGATGGCGCCTTCACGGTGGCCACCAAACTCTACGGCATCACCTTTGTCGAGCGGACCGATATTCCGGTGTACAACCCTGAGGTGAAAACCTACGATGTTCTGAACGAAGACGGCTCGTTTCTGGCTGTGTTCTACGGCGATTATTTCCCCCGCCCCGGCAAACGCGCCGGTGCCTGGATGAACGACGTGCTGGCGCAACGCGTAGAGAACGGTGAGAATATACGCCCGCACATCGTCAACGTCTGCAACTTCACGCGGCCCGTTGCGGATTCGACCACAGAAAGTAAACCATCTTTACTGACGTTCAACGAGGTCACGACGCTGTTTCACGAGTTTGGCCACGCACTGCACGGGATGCTGGCCAATGGGCAGTACGAAAGCCTGACCGGTACCAACGTACCGCGCGATTTTGTGGAACTGCCCTCGCAGGTGATGGAAAACTGGTGCTACGACCCTGAGTCGCTGAAACTCTTTGCGCGGCATTACCAGACTAACGAGGTGATTCCGAATGAGCTGATCGAAAAAATCCGGGCGAGTCAGAATTTTCTGGCCGGGCTGGGTACGCTGCGCCAACTGCGGTTTGGACTGGTTGACATGGCGTATCATGGGCAGGTACCCACCGGCGAGAGCATCCTGGACGTAGAAAGTCGCATCGACGCGGTAGCCAACCTGTTTCCGCCGGTGCCGGGAACGGCCTTTAGTCCGGCCTTTTCGCACATCTTTTCTGGTGGCTATTCGGCGGGGTATTACAGCTACAAATGGAGCGAGGTGCTGGATGCCGATGCCTTCGAGTTCTTTGCGGAAAACGGTGGCTTAGCCAACAAAACTGCGGCCAATGGCTTCCGACAGCACGTACTGGAGCGCGGGGGTAGCGAGAAACCGATGGAACTCTATAAGAAATTCCGGGGCCGCGAACCCTCACCCACCGCCATGCTGCGGAGGAGCGGTTTGCTGAAGTAATTATAAATGATGACCGGATTACCGGTGCGATTACGAATCAGGCTGAACGGCAGGAGTTTGCGTCAGCCCAATTTATAATCGCACCGGCAACCCGGTCATCATTCATTTACTGTTTCGTCACCTGAATGTTCATCACCAGCCGCACGTCGTCGCTGACGACTACGCCACCGGCTTCGGTTACTCCGTCCCAGGTGAGGCCGAATTCTTTGCGCTTCAGGATGCCGGTCACTTCAAAACCGGCTTTGGTCTGTCCGTAAAAATCCTGCATTTGCCCACCGTATTCGGCTTTCAGCGTCACGGATTTAGTTACGCCGTGCATAGTCAGGTCGCCGGTGAGGGCGTAGGTCTCGTTGCCGGTTGTTTTCATGCCGGTTGAGGTAAAGGTCAGTTTGGGGAATTGTTCGGCATCGAAAAACTCGGCTGATTTCAGGTGGGTGTCGCGCTGTTCGTTACCGGTGCTGATACTGGCAACGTCGGCAGAGAAGCTGATGGTAGCGTCTTCAAAATCGTTGCCGACCATGTCGAGTTTGCCTTCATACTGGCTGAACTGGCCCGTAACGGTCGAAACCATCAGGTGTTTTACTTTGAACTGCACTTCAGAGTGCATGGGGTCAATTGCCCAGGTAGTGGCGGTTTGCGTTTCCATATTTCAGTGATTTAATGAGATTAAAAATTCAATGTATATACATGTAATTTTTACGAAAGGTTCATAATCAGTACGTTGATCTATCGCGAATACACGGGGTAGGGTGGTTGGAATCCTGCCTTTTTTCAGGCACGTTTACCGGGCTATCTTTGTTAATTAACTGGACTAAATCACCTAAAAATGCCCAATTGGTTTCTCGGAAAAATCCGATTTCAGCAACCCATCGACGACGCTACGGTGGGTACCCGCAACGAGGAGTTTATCAAGCAGAAAACGGTTACGGAAGCTTATCTGGTTGATGCCGTGAGTTACACCGACGCCGAAGCCCGGCTGTATCAGGAGATTGCCGCCAACCATCCTGACTTCGAGATTACCGATATCTCGCGCATGAAACTCGCCGATGTATTTTTCAGCGAAGATGGCCGGAACGCCGGAGCGGGGGACATCTGGTTCAAGGTCAAGGCCATGTACGTCACCGAAGACGAGAAAACCGGTAAGCAGAAAAAAACGCCGAGCCTGATGCTGGTGAACGCCGAAACACCCAAACAGGCTTACGAGCGCGTAGAATACAGCCTTCGTACCGCCCTCGACCCGTTCGAGATCACGGACGTAAACACCACCAAAATCATCGATATCTTCCCCTACAATGAGGAAGAGCAACGCAACCTCCGCCCCATGAGCGAAGTCATGGCCGAAGAGGTTTAAACGCAGCGAAAAGCGAGTGAAGCAGGTAAAGACCCGAATCGCTACCTCAACGCTGGTAGTTGTTCGGGTCTTTTTTTGGTGTGGGTTTGCCAAAAACAAAAAATGTTTATTTTTGACAAACCCCTCCACGCATGCTTGCCAAAACCTCTACAACTCCATCACACGGCCACTCGGCTGACGGCCTGATAACCTGCCAAAACTGCGATCACGAATACGTCGGTCGGTACTGCGGTCAATGCGGTCAGCGGGCCGATACGCACCGAATCAACTGGCACTACATCTGGCACGAAATCCCGCACAGCGTCTGGCACTATGACAGCGGGATTCTGTTTACGATGCGCGAGTTAGTAACCCGGCCCGGCTACACCATCCGCGATTTTCTGAACGGCAAGCGGGTGAAGCATTACCGCCCGCTGGCGTTGTTGCTCATCCTGGGGGCAATCCTGGTTTTTGCTTCCCACAACCTGAACGTAAGTTTTGTTGAGCGCGGTCAGGAAGCGATTGGCACCCCCGCCAACGCATCGAATCAGGTGAAGGCATTTCAACAGGATGCTAACCACTTCGTTGAAAAGAATCAGACCATTATCAATATCGCTCTGATCCCACTCTATGCGTTCTGGTTCTGGTTGTTGTTTCGCCGACGGGGTTATAACTATCCCGAAATATTGGTCACGCAGACGTTCATTACCAACTTTATTTTTATGGCATCATTGATTATCGTGCTGCTGGTCTGGGCACTCGGCGGTTCGGTTGGTGCGTACAGGCTCGCATTGGGACTGTCTCTGGTTGTGATAATCGCCTATAATGGCTGGGTTTATATGCAGCTATTCAAGGGAAAGTTGCGCCCTCTGACAATAATTGTCCGTGCCATTGTTGCTTATGTAGCCAGCTACGTCAGTTTTATGCTGATCGTCGCAGTTGTTACCTTTGGCTATATGTTTTTTACGCTGCGGAACGACTCCAGGCCGGAAACACAATCCCCCAAAACGAATACCACTGTTCAGAAAACTCACTAATGCAACAATACCACGACCTGCTCCGGCATATTCTCGATAACGGCACCCGCAAAACCGACCGCACGGGCACCGGCACCCTTAGCGTCTTTGGCCATCAGATGCGGTTCAATCTACAAAAAGGGTTTCCGCTGCTGACCACCAAAAAAGTCCATACCAAGTCGATCATCCACGAACTGCTGTGGTTTGTAAAAGGCGATACCAACATCAAATACCTGACCGACAACGGCGTCAAAATTTGGAACGAATGGGCGGACGAGAACGGAGACCTCGGTCCGGTCTATGGCAAACAGTGGCGCAGTTGGGCGGCCCCGGACGGGCGCGTAATTGACCAGCTAAGCGACGTATTGCACCAACTCAAAAACACGCCCGATTCGCGCCGGATGATTATCTCGGCCTGGAACCCCGCCGATGTACCGAATATGGCCTTACCACCGTGCCATTTGCTGATGCAGTTTTTTGTTGCGGATAACAAACTTTCCTGTCAGTTGTATCAGCGCAGTGCCGACGTGTTTCTGGGTGTGCCGTTCAACATTGCCAGCTACGCCCTGCTGACGATGATGATCGCCCAGGAATGCGGCTACGAAGCCCACGAATTCATCTGGACCGGTGGAGATACGCACCTGTACCTGAACCATTTGGAGCAGGTCGAGACGCAGCTGTCGCGTGCGTTTCGCCCGTTGCCTACTATGCGGCTGAACCCGGCTGTGACATCCGTTTTTGACTTTACGTACGACGACTTTACACTCGAAAACTACGACCCCTGGGCTGCCATTAAGGCACCGGTAGCGGTATAGGCAAGATTAAAAGGCTTAGATTTCCGGCCTGAACTGCTTTGATCTATCGGCAGTACGCTTATTCCGTTTATTGTTCCCCATACATGGTCACAGACCCGCAGACTACACACCCTACCAGCACCCGTTCGCTCATCAGTATTATCGGCGCGTCGTCGCTTGGTACGCTCATCGAGTGGTACGATTTCTATATTTTCGGCTCGCTGGCTACGGTGTTGGCTACCAAGTTCTTTCCCGACACCAACCCCACGGCGGCTTTTCTGAGTACGCTGGCTACGTTTGCGGCTGGCTTTGTGGTGAGGCCCTTCGGGGCGTTGTTCTTCGGGCGGCTCGGCGATATGATCGGGCGGAAATATACGTTCATGGTTACGCTGCTGCTGATGGGCGGGGCTACGTTTGCCATTGGCCTGATTCCGGGCTACGCTACCATTGGCTTTCTGGCTCCGCTGCTGGTCTTGATACTCAGATTGTTGCAGGGCCTGGCTCTCGGTGGCGAATACGGCGGGGCGGCAACCTACGTGGCCGAACACGCCCCCGCCAACCGGCGCGGTTTCTGGACCTCCTGGATTCAGATTACGGCTACGGCAGGGCTGTTCATTTCGCTCATTGTCATTCTGATTACCCGCACCAGTATGAGTCCCGAAGCCTTTGATGACTGGGGCTGGCGGGTGCCGTTCTGGCTGTCTATCATCATGGTATTTGTGTCGTACCTGATTCGGCGCAACATGCATGAGTCGCCCCTGTTTGCGAAAGCGAAAGCCGAAGGGAAGACGTCGAAAAATCCGCTTAAAGACAGTCTGGGCAATAAATACAATTTCAAATTCGTGTTGCTGGCTTTGTTTGGGGCCACGATGGGGCAGGGGGTAGTCTGGTACACGGGGCAGTTTTACGCCATGAGTTTCATCAAGACCGTCTGCAACGTTGACGCCCTCCAGTCCGATCAGTTGATGAGCGTGGCCCTGCTGATGGGAACGCCGTTCTTTGTGGTCTTCGGCTGGCTGTCGGACATAATTGGGCGGAAATACATCATGATGTTCGGGATGCTGGTGGCCATTCTGTCATACCGGCCCATTTATGAGCAAATGTACCAGACCACCCAGCTTACCAATCGGGAGGAAGTGCCGGAGTTGATGACGGTAAAATCCGTTACGGTCAACGACCCGGCCAGTCCGGGCGGCTCCATAACGACCAAAACCATAACCCACCAGTACCTCGATGGCACGCAGGTTGCCGATGTAACAAAGGAGAAAACTACCGCCGGGTCAGCCGCCGATGCACCTCCGCCAACACTGAAGAAGACCGTAAAACTCAACGACTCCGACCGCTGGACGTTGATCTGGCTGGTGTTTATTCAGGTCATTTTTGTGACACTGGTGTATGGACCCATTGCGGCTTTTCTGGTCGAGATGTTTCCCGTCAATATCCGTTATACGTCCATGTCGCTGCCGTATCATATTGGCAACGGCGTATTTGGCGGCCTGCTACCCGCTGTGGCGACCTACTTAGCCACTCAGGCCAAAACGGCCAACACCGCTGCCGAAGCGGCTGGAACCGTACTGCCCTTTGCCGCGCCCTATCTCGAAGGGTTGTGGTACCCGATCATTGTGGCTGGCGTTAGTTTCGTCATCGGCATGGTGTATATCTCAAACCGTAAACTGGTGAACGAATGAACGCACT
>Ga0209512_1001740_pt1 | contig 25389 bp, 14 predicted proteins | sample frozenSSSSmetaG_FD_184142 | JGI IMG/M metagenome (GOLD analysis project Ga0209512, IMG submission 184142) | Glacier valley bacterial and archeal communities from Borup Fiord, Nunavut, Canada, to study Microbial Dark Matter (Phase II) -... | ecosystem: Environmental > Aquatic > Freshwater > Ice >...
TTAATTGTGGCGCGAAATCTGCCTCTCCGCCGAAAGCCCAGGCTCCCAGTGAACTGGTTGGGCTGGATACCCCCAAATTCAAAACCGGAGAATTGACAGTTCCAGTAATAGTGGACATACGAAGTTGGGCAATAGTATTATCAAAATCTTCCAGCATATACATCGTATCCACAGTATTATCATAGGAAATCATCGGGGTAATGGTAAAGCCATCCCTAGAATTATCTTGCAAGAGGCTGTAAAGGCCAGTGCCATCACTATACAGGTCGCTTTTGTTGAAAGCGTAGATATTTACCCCGCTAAAACTACTAGCAGCAACCGAGAACATGTTGAGCGAAACTACAATCCAGTTTTTGTTAAATCCGAAGCTGGGGTAATCCGCCCAATTCGTATCAGTTGAATCGGCATCTATCTTATATAGATTCCAGATGCCAGTTGGGTCGTTTGTCTGGGAGACAGCCATAAGAACGGAGGAATTTGCAGACCGACCATCAGCTACTGCCGTAAATAGATAGCGATTATTAAAAGGGTCATACAAACTTTTGGGGTCAAAGGTGGCTGGGTTCCCCAGGCTGGCCCAAAAATTCTTTAGCGTTACTGAACTAATCGCAGCACCAGCGCGTGACTGGATGACAACGCGTGAGTTAAGGGTGGTGAGGACATGGTTAGGGCCAACTGTACCGTGTGTATCAGGTGGAATGCTAACAATATCATCAACAAACCCCTGGAAATTAGTGCCGAGTGTGGGAGGCGCAGAAGGGGCTGGGATAGAAACATCTTCTGCTGTTTTACTACCAGTTAAAGGCTGAAATTTACCGTTACCTGCGCCAAGCTTTTTTGGTGGCAATGGCGCATCGGGTACTGCAATCGGTGCTTGTGGGGTTGGAGGAGGGTTAGCGGCTTCTTGGCGGGCCAGCTCGCTAAAGTTGATTTGGGTGTGTTGAATAGAAACACCAGGAGTACCAGGTATCGAAACTTGTGTTTTGGCCTCGATAACTATAGGGCTGGCTGCCCCGATAAGTAAAATACTAACGAGGATAAAAACGGTTAGTGCTAAATTTAGTCCTCTACCGCTTCTGATTCTTTGCATTTCAAGCTCCTTACATGGGTTGAAATCGCTTTGGTTAGTTTGCCGAAAATAGGGGCTTTCTTGTTATAAATTACGCCATTTACATTGAGAAAACCTACTTATAATCAGATATAAAAACCAAAAGATTTGAGCTAATCGCTAAACAAACGCAGTTAGATGATAATTCCGCTTCCTTTCACCATTTATCATGTGTATTTTAACCCATAATAAACTAAAATGCACACTAATCGCAATAGCCAAAAGCTATTTGTATAAAAATCCGGTTATTAATTGAAATATAGCATTCAGGTTTACAATCGTGGCTCACCGAAGCGACCCTGCAAATAATGTAACATACCCCGGATACGCCAGCGTCGCAAAGGACGGGCCTGTTTATGACGCGGCCAGACCGACCAGGCCAGCACCGTCCGCACATCTACCGCAATCAGGCTCAACAATACCCGCAAGGGTGATTTCCCCAGGTTACGGATAAATAATAAACGGTTGCGGGTCATTAAATACACATAAGTAGGGGACAAATCTCTGGCTTTCAAGCTAATCTTATGCCATAAAACGCTCTGGGGGACATACCAGATAGTAAATCCGGCTTTGGCGGTACGGGCGCACCAATCGGTTTCTTCGTAGTAGATAAAGAAACGGGGGTCGAGCATCCCGGCTTTTTCGATTACCGCCCGCTTAACCAGCATCGCGCAGCCTGAGACATAATCCACCTTTTTAAGCTGGTTGAATTCTGGCCCATCCTCGGCGTTTACCCCAAGCTGTTCTGTCCAGCCCGCCGGAGTGAAAATTCCACCTGCCGACCAGATGCGTTTGGGGTCATCGAAATAAAAGATTTTAGGGCCAGTAATCCCGATAGTGGGGTTACTCTCCGCCATTCTGACCAGTGGTTCAATAAAGCCGGGGTCAACCTCGGTGTCATTATTCAGCAACAGCACATAGTCCGCCCCGTTTTTCATGGCGACCCGAATGCCAACGTTATTTCCTTCGGCAAAGCCCTGGTTCTTTTCGTTGGCGATAAGGGTTAGCTTGAATTTGAGTTCTGGGGCTAATTTCTCAAGTTGGGCCAGTGAGTCATCCTTCGAGCCATTATCTACCACAATTACCTCAAAATTCGGGTAGGTGGCAAGGTCAAGTGACTTCAGACAGGCTACGGTAAAATGCGGTTGATTCCAGTTTAACAAAATGACCGAAACAAAAGACTCGGTGGTCTTAGCCATATAATACTTTCCAACCAAAGGGCGACCATTAAGGCCGCCCCGGTTTAATTCAATCAGCTTTAGCGGGCTGCAACGGCAGTCTTTAACCAGATAACGGGAACTTGATCAGTTACAAGTTCCAAGCCATCCACCAGATAATGAGGCTCCTGTGGGCCTAACTCTTGCGCCCAGGCTACCATCTTTCGTAGACCTTCCTCAAAGGATAGGCTGGTTTTGTAGCCCAACAGCCTCTCCGCCTTTTCGGTGGTGCAGAAGGCTTCCTTGACCTCTTTAGGACGGTCTGGCAGGTGAATTGGCTCTAACCCGGCTGGCACTCCATCGGGATAAAAAATCTTGAGCAAAGTTTCGGATAGCTCGTTGATGCTCACTTCCTCACGGGGGCCAACGTTGATAATTTCGCCATTAACGTTGTCGTCAAACCCGGCGCGAGTAATATAAGGAGTAAAATCGGCAATATAGGTGAAAGCCCGCTTCTGTTCGCCATCGCCATAGATGTAATAAGGTTTCTTTTGGAGCAGCATATTGATAAAAATACCTACCACATTGCGATAAGGGTCGGCGATATTCTGACGGATACCATAGACATTGTGAGGGCGAATTATGGTGTATTTAAAGTTATGCACTTCTGATAGAATTTCGGTGATATGCTCCATCGAAGCTTTCGATACACCATAGACATCTACTGGCTTGCGGGACAAATCCTCGCTGAAAGGTGGGTGTTGAGCCCCGTATACGCTCATAGAGCTAACCGTGACTACTTTTTTCAAACCTTCGCGGATAGCTGGTACTAAAGTATTAAGATAAGCTACCAGATTTCGCTGGGTACAGTTGAGCGGGGTAAACTGACTGCGCCCTTCGGTGGCATCCGCCGCCAGATAATATATCAGTTCCGGTTTAACCCGGCTGATAAAAGCATCGGTGCTGGCCTGGTCGCGCAAATCCAGCGCGGTAAAGTGGCTGTCAGGGTGGATATTGCGCCAGAACCCCCCCGACATATCATCAACCCCATAGACCTCGTGGCCTAATTCTACCAGCGCATCCACCAGATGTCCGCCCATAAAGCCAGCAGCACCCGTAACTAAAATCCGCATTCTCCATGCCCTCCTAAAATTTGTAGCTGTATATCAAAGAAGGAAGCCAAACGGTTGTCAGTCGTCGGTTGTCGGTTGTCGGAAAAAATCTAAAATCAGGAAATTCTTGTAGGAGGATGCTCCATCATCCGATAAATGTCGCAGGACAGAGCCTGCTCCTACATATTCTGACTCCTGACTCCTGACCTGACTTCCTTCTTAGTTAGTATAACGTGTTAATTCAGTATTAGTCGTTGACCTTGCCGCCGCGCACCCAGGTAAAGTGACTAGCCCCGATTGTCAGCAAATCCTTCAAAGTGCGCCAGCTATTGGCACTCTTGAGGAAGGTTAAGGCTGGCCCTGGTCGCAAGGCCCACTCGCGGAAGGCCCGTTTCGCCCATTTTTGCATATCTTCGCTCGACAGATGCGGGTAGTTCAGGGTGGTTGAACTATCCATATCGAAATCTTCGTACTTGGTCATCTTAATCCAGCCATTTTCCAGGGCTTCGTAGTAGAACGGAGTACCCGGATACGGCACGGCGATGTGGAATAAGGCGATGTCCAACGGCAAACTTTTGGAGAACTTGATGGTCTGTTTGATGGTGTCTTCGGTCTCACCGGGCATCCCAATGATGAAGTAACCCCAGTTCTTGATGCCGAACTTTTTGGAGGCGGCCAAGGCTTTGCGGGTCTTTTCCTCTTTGATACCCTTCTTCATCTTTTTGAGGACTTCTTCGCTGCCACTTTCCAGACCCCAGCTAATCATCCAGCAGCCGGATTTCGCCATTAGTTCCAGCATTTCTTCGTCTACAAAGTCCACCCGGCTGTTGCAAGTCCAGTGTACTTTAATATTTTTCTCGATGATAAGCTTGCAGAGTTCAATTACATAGTCGCGTTTCACCGTGAACAGGTCGGCGTAGAAGTGAACGTTATGCACGCCCAGCCGCTTGAGTTCCATAATTTCTTCGACGGTGCGTTCGGCACTGTGGCTACGAACCGAGAAGTCCCACATTACGTGTTTGATACAGAAGCGACAGCCCGCCGAGCAACCCCGGCTGGTGGTGACAAAGCAGTAAGTGCCTTTAATCATCGGGATGCGATAGCTGTCCATCGGTAACAGGTGATAGAGCGGCATGGGCAGGTCATCCATGTTCTCGATGTTCGGGCGGTTAGCGTTATTGATAATCTTGCCATCCTTGCGCCAAACCAGACCCTGAATGTGACCAAAATCGGTTACGCCTTCTTCAAGGTTTTGGATCAGTTCCTTGAAAGTGACTTCTGGCTCAAAGCGGATAATGAAATCCAGGCTCGGATAGTCGTTCATGGTCTCTTTCCACATCGGGGTGACGTGGCTACCGATAGCGATGGTTCTAGTCCCATATTTGCGGGCAAAGAAGGTCACGCGCATGTCATTGGTCAGGGTGGGGGCGGTGACGTTTGTAACCAGATATTTGGGTTTCTTATCCTCAAGCAAAGCCTCGAACTTGGGCCAACCCATATATTCGGCGATACAGTCAATCAACTCGATTTTCTTTTCGGGGTAAATCATTGCGGCTAATCCAGCCATCTCCACCTGCGGCCATATCATTTTCTCGCGGCTGCGGCGACCCACCCGGTGAATATCGCGGATAAAAACCTCACCGTCCGGCGAGGGGGGATTAACAAACAGACAATCCAGCTTATAAGTACGCGGCACAACGTCCGAAATACTTTTATGTTCCAGGTTTAACGAAATGGTGCGTCTTTGAGCAATGTGCGGCACTTCTATATTCCTCCACTGTATTTGAAGGATGAAGTAGGAAGGATGAAGGATGAAGCAAAATTGCGCTTACAGCCTTATCTTTCTATTCCTCACCCCAGATTCTAAAACAATACCCTAGCAATCAACTCTATTCTTACTTATATCCAAGTTTGGTCAGAAACTTTTCAATGGACTTTGTAGGGTCAGGTTTCAAACCTGACCGGGTAGGTTGCAAACCCACCCCTACAATTCTACAGGAAGGTTCAGGCTATTTGGCGTTCCTGTTTCATCCTTCATCCTTACCCGAAATAGACTGGTGCTTCACCTACCCGACTCACCATCGAACCAAGCTTTCCTTCGGCAATTTCCTGAGCGGCGCAGAAGCCCATCTCAATCGCGTGATCGGTGTTAATGTAGCGGAACAAGCCCTGCCGTCCGCCCGTAATTACGTTCTCGTAACCACTCAGGTGATAGGCCAAAGCTGCCAGATTTGCCTCGTAATTGAGATCATAGCTGGGATAGGCGTGGGCCATTCTTTCAATGAAATGCCCGATAACATCTTCTTTCTTAATCAGCTTGGCATCCACCAGACCTTGAATGGATTTCTGCAAAAGTACATCTTCATTCTCCGTCCAGATTTCGTCGCCCATATCGCAGGTGATTTCCACGCACAGGCTACCCTTACCATCGGGGGTGGATTCGTGCGAGAAATTCTGCATTTCCGAAATCCGATTGAAAATTACATTTGGATCTGGGAAATAAATCCAGTGGTCGTCTGTCACTTTGGGCTTGTTCAGCTTGAGATAAAGGAAAATCATTGCCCGGAACTTCAGGCCACGCGCCGCCGCCATCACTTCTTCCGAAGGATTAGGGGTCATACTACGTAGCAGCAGACTGACCGGGATGGTCGAAACCAGATAGTCGCAAGGGATAACGTGCTTTTCGCCATCCTGCTCGTAAACCACCTCTGTCACCCGACCGTTCTCGTGGTGAACCTCGGTCATACGTGCGCCCAACAGGATTTTACCGCCGTTCTCGGTAACTTTTTGGGCCATTCCTTCGGAAATCGAACCTACTCCCCGGCGCGGATACCAGAACAGGTCTTTGTATTCGGTATGATGGAAGTTATTATCACCTTTGCGGAGGCCGAGGGTGCGGAGGGTCAAGTCCCAAAGGTCAACCACTGCTACGCGCTGGGCCGCCCAACTGCTGGAAAGCTTGCGGGGGTCGCGCCCCCAGACTTTAGCGGTATAAGGGCCAAAGTAAATATCGTATAAGCGTCGTCCGAAGCGGTTGACTACCCATGACTCGAAATTGTCATCGGTAGGTGGGTTAAATTTGTTTTTGGCAACCGTCCAGCCAAAATCCAGGAAGGAAAGAATCGCTACATGGGGCGGAAGATTTTTAAGCAAATTTCCGGCATTTAGGGGGTAATCGTACATTTTCTTCCAGAAGAAAACCCGCGTTTTGCGATAGCGTTCTTCTAGCTCGTCGCCTAAGAGTTTCCGCATTTCGTCAATAATCGCTGGATTGGAGGAGTGAAAGCGGTGTGGCCCAAAGTCCCACATGTAGCCATCCTCGCGCATAGTGTGGGCCATTCCACCAACATAGGGTTTTAGTTCCAAAACTATGGGCTGGAAGCCTTTTTCGGTTAATTTCCAGGCTGCCGCCAAACCCGCTGGCCCAGCTCCTAATACTACGACACGTGCATCAGCCATTTCTTGTTACTCTCCTTAACTTTAACGATTATTAGAACGTAAGCTACCTTTGCTTACCTGAAAGATACTGGATTAATGTGAATATTAAACGTCAAACTGGATTGGACAGGATGAAACCTTATTCATCCATCCTGCATTACTAAATCCTGCCGAAAATAGACTTGAAAATAGTTAATGATAATGGCTGATTTTGCTACTATAGGGGTTACTTTTCTGGATTTAGCCTGAAAATAAGGTTGTTTTCCCTGAAGAAAAAGGGGAATTTGGCTGGATAGGGCGGGTTTGCTACTTTTTGTAGCTGACGGGGCACTCAAAAGCGGTCTGAAAATAGTTAATGAAAAATTTGTAAAGGAGAATGGTTTACCTAACCCCCTAGCCCCCTTCCCAGATTCTGGGAAGGGGGAACAGGCATTCTTATTCTTACTCCTTAATTCTTGCGCCTTGCTTCTGACTTTACCTCACCCGATTGCCCTGATAAAGCTTGAGTTGCCCGCCCACCAGGATTTTTAGAGCCGTATCACCGTTACGCAGTAGGGTTAGACCGTCATTTTGCAGACCAATCCAGGTGTTATACATTTGGTTGTTAGTTCCTTTGTTGACCAGCACGCCACTAGCAGTATTACCGCTAATCAGGTTGCCACTGCTGGGGTCGTTGGTCAGGCCAATGCTGTTGTTATTAGCACTTGGGCCGCCCACCGTCCCTAGCTGGATCCCACCACCGTTAGCCGTAGCGGTAGTGCCGTTGGAAGTCCCAATCCAGTTACAAACAATATTGTTGTTGCTACCCTGGACGTTTATAGCGTAATCACCAAAGCCAGTGAATTTCAAACCTCTAATGGTGGTCTTATTTATCAATTTCAAACCTGGCAGGCTCAACCCGGCGTTAGCCTTTAGCCAGACACCCGGCACCCCCCGCCCATTGGTGGTGGTGCAGCCGCCGTCCAGCTTAACCGTAACCCCGTTCAGATTGTTTACGGGTGGCAAAGCTCCGCTAACATCAATCTGACTGACGCTAAAGCTGATAGTGATAGGCTGGGTACTGGCTTTAGCCTGATTAATAGCGTAAGAAAGCGTGCCACAATCTCCCGCCCCGTTGTCAGTGTTAATGATGACGGTATAGGTATTCAGGCAGCCCGTACTAGAGTTGGTCAGGTGGAATTGAGCCGTGCCCGCCCCTGCAAAACCATTGACGGTAGCAGTCACTATATAAGCTCCGGCGGTAGCGTTGGCAGTAAAAATAGGCGAGGTGGCCTTGCCGCTACTATCGGTAGTAGCCTGGGCGGTTAGCTGGCTACCGGGGAATGTGCCACTAGCCCCACTGTTCGGGGCGGTAAAAGTCACATTAGCTCCCACCACCAGATTGCCGAAGGAGTCCTTAACGGTCGCCTCAAAGGGGAGGCCGAAGGGCTGGTTAAATTGACCAGTCTGGGGTGTGCCGGAGGTGGCGGTAATAGTGGCAGGGCTACCAACGCCGTTAGTAAGTACAAACGTTGCCGTGCCCGCCCCCGGTGAACCCAGCACCGAAGCTGTAACATTAAAGCTACCATTCTGCCCGTTGGCAGTAAAGATTGGGGCGGTAGCTTTACCATCGGCCTGAGTAGTGGTGTTTACACTTCCCACATTGCCGGGGAAATTACCGCTTGGCCCACTACCGGGCGCGGCAAAAGTAACGGTTGCGCCCCCCACCGGGTTCTGAAAACTATCTTTAACCAACGCCACTAAATTGGTAGGGTAAGCCGTGCCAACCGGAGTATTTTGGGGCGTTCCGGCAAAAGCGGTAATTGAGGCAGGTGCGCCCGGAGTATTAGTTAAGACGAAATTAGCCGAACCCGCCGCCGGATAATTATTAACTGTCGCCACTACATTATATTGTCCAGCGACGGTGTTAGCGGTAAAAGTCGGGGTCTGGGCCTTGCCGCTCAGGTCAGTTTGGACGGTTACACTGATTAGGCCACCAGTGAAAAGGCCGCTTTGTCCGCTATTGGGAGCGGTAAAAGTAACACTGACCCCACTAATCGGGCTACCGGGGTTATTACTACCATCCCGCACTACTGCCCGCAAGGGTGCGGCAAAGGCAGTGTTAACTGTTGCCGATTGGGGCGAGCCAGTGTCTACCGCTACCGAGGCCGGGGTAGTTGATTTCAAAGTACCGTTCCCGGTCATACAACCTGTGCGGTTAAAGGGGAAGCTTCCATTATTAGGGTTAAAACTAACGGTGTAATTTCCGGCTGGCACGTTGGTTAGAGCAATCGTAACGTTACCACCACCATCGGTAGCGACCGTCCCACTGGCGGGGTTCGCGCCGGGGGTCGGGCTGATAAGATAGCTAACCAGCATCCCGCTTCCCGGCGAAGCCCCAATTACTCTCGCCGTATAGTTTACCGAAGCATTGGGCAGAATCGAGATGCTGCCAGCAATTAGGCTACTAATAGAAGGATTGGTGTTGAGCGTTCCCACAAACACGTTTGGATTCCACCAGTTATTGGTAGCATTTAGCGTTCCAGTCCCACCATTATTACCGCCAGCGTTGCCACTACCGCTTACGCAGTTGCGGTTAAAGCGAATATCTTTACCAGTAATATCTTCGCCACCGCCAACTGCAACCCCGTTATAGGCGTAATTTACCACGTTGTTTTCTATTAGCAGCGTCCCGGAATAACTGGAAGTACCTAACAGCCGAATACCATCCTGACCCAAAACCGGGGTAACAGGGGGTTGGGGAAAAGCTATCTGATTGTTGGTGACGGTAGCGGCACTAACGCCGTTCCCCAGCTGAATCCCGGCGTTTGAGGTGTTCCGAATCACGTTTAGGGTGACGGTAGCGGTGGCAACCTGGGAAATACTCAGGGCTGGAGAGCTGCCGCTAACCCCGTCCACCAGATTTTCGGTAATTGTCCAACTGTTGCGGGCGGTGGTGTTCAAGCTAATCGCACTTAACCCGGCACTGATAAAACGGTTGCGGGCCACTGTGCCACTATTGCTGGCGACACTGGCCTCGATTACGCCATTCCCGCCTGCCGCCGTGATGTTCTCGAAACTAAAGCCCTGAATCGTGACATTATTAGCGGCGACTTGCCAGCGCACCCCACCTGAAATTATCGCTTCGGGTAGCCGAGTGCCGTTATAGGGGTTAATATTGAAGTTTGGGCCGTTCAGGGTTACGCTCTTGTTAATCGTTAAATTTTCCGGGTAAGTTCCGGCTACGACACTGATTGTATCGGTGTTGTTGGCTCGGTTTGCCAGGGCATAGCCGATAGTTTGGCAAGGGGTCGCTACATCGCCACAGGCAATGTTATCCGTCCCACTATTGCTGACGGTTAAGGTGACGGCGCGGGCTACTTGCGTCTGTGAGCTAAAAATCAAGCCAATTGCCAGGGCTAAGCCCAAAATCAAAAATCCCAACGGGCGTGAATAGCCCCTTAATCTTTTACCAATATTCATCATGTTTTGTTCCTCAATTTGCTGTACCTAAAGGTGTCTGTTGGTTGTCGCAGATTTATCAACTAAAATAAAAAGAATCTGCCTTATTAAATTTATTATCACAGGGCGAAATTAAATGATAATGTAAGAACCAAAAAGGGAAGTTAGAAGAAATTAATGTTATTGGCCCTAGCGGTTAAAGCTGATTGAAAAAGAAGCTGGAACCAGCGTTTTGGGAGCATAGGGCGCAACCACCACTACCGCCTGGGGGAAGGGGATTTTTAACTGTCCACTATTGCTGGAGTCAAGAGACAGGTCAAGGATACAGCTATTACCAGCGTTGGTGGTTTTGAGATTGGTGGTAGCCGAGTTACCACAAGGGCCATCCTGCCGCACTATCTGCACAAAATATTTCTGGGGCAAGCTGTTGGCAGCACGAATAAAACCACTGGCCTCCCACCCACCATCGCCCGTTTCGGCTTCATCTTTCCAGCCAATTTCGGGGATTTCAAAATCGTCAAGCAAGGCTCCCTGACGACTATAGCCTTCATCGGTCAAGTATTCAAAGCGAATTTTTATCTTTTGTCCGGCGAACTGGCTCAAATCCACCTGTTCCGCCAGCCATTGAGCCTGGGTGCTGTCAGTATCGGCTAAATCCGCGCCGTCCAGGTCGCTATGACCTGTATAAGTTGGGCCATAGTTTCGGCCTGTGGGGTTACTATTATTGCTATATTTGCCGGAAAGTACCTGCCAAGTTTTACCACCGTTATTGGAGGCTTCCAGATAAAGGTTATCATAATTTGGCTCAATATCGTGCCAGAGCGAGAATTTCAGAGTAGCTTTATTAACTTTGCTGAGGTCAACCTCTCTAGTGAGGGTTGCATCCGAATTTTCGCCGCGATTGCTCCACCAGACCATCCGTCCATTGCGCGGTTTGGTATCTACTAACGCAACGGTGGGCGAGCCTTTGAAATTTAGAGTAAAGCCCTCCGACCCGGCTACCACCGCAAAATACTGAGCCGAATATTGCCCGGTGCTAGAGTTCTGGCTGTTAGGAAAATTAGCCACATTGGTAACGACATTTACATGGGTGCTAATTTTGGAGTAACGATATAAGGGGTCGGAGGTGCGCCGATTGAGGTAATTTGCCAGCACCCAATTTTTGAATACCGCCTCGTGGTTAACGTCCGGGTTGAGGGTTGCCAGACTGTAATCCACCGCATTGAAACCCGTCAACCCCTTCCCGTTGGTTATCAAATTACGGACTGACTCGAAGCCATAAACATCTTGCAAATAGGACAACCAGACATATCCCGCCCCATATTGTCGCCCGACGCTGCAACTGGCGCAGGTCCAGCTATTTAGTTGGGTAATAGGCCGATTGAAAAAAGAGTTTTCGTAGCCACTACTGCTATAGCCGTTCAAGGTTTGAGCCAAAACGCTTGCTCCCTCGTTTAGCCAAACATCCTGGTTGGGCTGATTGTGCCAGTGAATCATATGCTGAAACTCGTGAGACAACAGACTCAGGTAACTTGAGGTATTCTGGGGATTTCCCGTCACATAAATAATCTCGCGCTCGTTACTTTTAGGGTTTACGCTGCGTAGCAATTCATCGTCGGCACTAAAATAACCTGCTGCCACTTTTAATGGGGTGTTCAGAATAACAATGTGGGGGTTGCCATCTACCCCCGGTGTCCATTCTTCGCCAAAGTAGCGGCGGTTCGTAGTATAAACTTTTTCTTCAAACTGGTTAGCGGCCTGTTTCAAAGCTTCTTCGTTCAGGGCGTAGCCGTTATCCAGAAACATATAAACATGGTCGGTCAGAGCCACTAGGCGAGCCCGAATCTGGTAATATTCCTTGCGCTCCAGGTCAAACACCCAGAATAAATCCTGGTCGCCCAATTTATAGGCTGGACGGGTGCTGTTGCGGGCGGGGGTTGGGTTATTGCCATCGCCTTTCAAGCGGTTATAAATAGCATATTCGTCCCGTAGCGGAGGGGTGTTGGTATGTACTTGAAACTCGGTTAAATAGCTTAGGGCATCGGCAGTGGCAGGGGTTTGGGCGGTAGCAGGGGCGGCAGACAAAACTAAAAGGAGTCCGGCAAACAAAGCCAGGACTCCCATAAGTTTGAGAAACTTAATTGTTTTTAGCAACTTCACGCCGGATATTGCTGATTTGAGTACGAATAAACTCGGCATCGGTGGCTTCCGGGCGATGGCGCAGATAATTTTGCAAATCAATCATGGCTCGTATTCGCTTACCAGACTGGTAATTCAAGACCCCCCGGTCACGAACTTCCTCCCAATCGTTGGGATTTAGGGCTAACAGGAATTGTTCAATTCGCAAAGCCCGTTCAAAATCGCGGTCAGTGAGGTAGTTGCTTTTAAGGTTAGTCAGCATGCGGGTCAGGAAAGAGCGATTGTTAACTGGGCGCAGGAACGATTGGAGCATAGGCATAGGCCGTCCATAGAGCTCCTGTACCATCCGGGCGCAATCCTCCACCGTTAGAATTGCCCCTTCGTTAAAGGGGTCTAACAAAATATCTTCTTCGGAGTCTTCTGGCATTGGCATATTAGCACTTTCCCAGCGTCCAAAGGTTTGTTGAGCATGTTTGCGGAAGCGCACGATAAAATGACCGGGAAGACCCACACCTTCGAGGGGCAAGCCTACCTGTCGGCCAATTTCGATATAAAGCAACGAAAGGGTGATAGGTATACCCATGCGCCGTTCCAGAACATCGTTCAGGTAAGAGTTACGCGGGTCATTATAATCGTTTTGGTTGCCCTTATATTCAAGGGTCTTAAAAAAGTAGGAGTTTAAGGTTTCAATCACCTGATAGGGGTCAGTCTCGTCCGCCAATAGTAAGCGTACATCGTTTGCCATTATTTCAAGCCGTTGCAGGTAATACCCAACGTTCAGGCCGGGATATTCCGCCGCTGCAATCAGCATTGCCGCTTCAATCAGGTCAATCGCCTCGTCAGGGCGGGCCACATGTTCGGCAAAACGTGCCAGAGGACTACCGGGTAGAGGGTCATACCGGGAGGGTTCGTAATCGAAAATACTGCCTTCTATATCATATTCCATAAGTTTGAACTTTCAATTTCCCCAACATCTCCTCACCTTCATAGTGAGTAGTGAGTGAGGATATTACTTTTTATCACAATCTAATTCTAGCGAGACGACGATTCTTTGTCAATTGGACTTTTGTATCGTTTTGATTGCATGCTAGTTTACATCCCGATAGCTATCCAGCAAAATAGCAGCTTTTTCCCGCACTATCTCCGCCAATTCGTTGTCTTTGGTGATAATTACCACTTTACGGACATGCCGATGGAATTTCCGCATATCGTCGTTATTCAAGCCGCTTACCTCGCCCCAGGGAACCGGGTTATTCCTACCATGGGGTGGGCGTTCGCACACCACGTCCAGCACCATCTCAAAGCCTTTTGGCTCTGGTATATCCAGTAAAATTTCGTGACCGCGCAACTGCCGACCAGTCCATTCCGAAACCTTTTCGCACCATAATTCTTCCAGTCGTTTTCGGCGGGCCGGGTCAAACTTCAAAGTGTTAAAGTGGCTGAAATATGCTTCATCCTCGCCCAACGAAATTGCCCGTTTATAGAAGCGACGGTTGTGTAAATCGGTAATCAGTTCATGAGCAATTGAGCCCGGTTCGGTGGTTTTCTGGATTAGGGCGATAATGCTGGCATCGTCGCTGCGCTCAAGCTCGGCGGAACTAAAAGCCCCCGCCAATAAAGCCTCTTGTAACGAGCGCAGAAACATTATTGTAGCAATCCGACTGGTGTGATGCCAATAGACGTTATAAAACATCAGGTAGCGGGCAAAAATCAGCGATTGTAACGCCCCTACCCCTTTTTCATCTATAACGAGTTGCAAGGGGCTATCCTCATTTTGGGGTGTTTCGGGCCAAATCCGCAAGGAGTCAAGCAGCCGTTGGACATCTACCATGCCGTAGGGTACGTTGCAATAGCGCGAGTCACGGATAAGGTAATCCAGTTTATCGGTATCCAGTGCGCCGCTAATCAGGTTACGTAAAAGATTTTCGTTGCGATTAAGGGGCACTTCGCCGCTCCCACTGATAAAAGCGGCAACTTTCTCTGGTTCTACTCCCCAACTTTCCCGCAGAATCCCGCCAACCTCCGGGCCAAGTACAATTTCTTGCCCAATAGTTTCATGGCTGCGAATAACGTTTAAGTCCAGTTCCTCAACAGCATGGCTATAAGGATAATGCCCAACATCATGCAACAGGGCTGCCGCTAAAACGGTATTAACCTCAGTTGGTGTGAATTCGTAGGTAGTGCGGCGCAAGAGGTGTAAAACGGCCTGTCGGGTAAGGTGAAAAACTCCCAGGCTATGCTCGAAGCGGCTGTGGTGGGCCCCCGGCCATGTCCAACTGGTAAAACCGAGTTGTTGCACGCGCCGCAATCGCTGGAAGGAACTGCTATCCAGCATCTGCAAAACCTTGCGGTCAAGGGCAATATCTCCCCAGACCGCATCTCTTATTGTAGACTCGGCTTCTGCCACCAGCGATAGGATTAGTTCGTTCTTAGCCACATTTTATCCTGTCTATAATATTGCCCAATGCGATTTGCTAAGCAAATTATATGCCACTGCTTCGGCTATAGCAAGAAATAATATACAGTTTCATCAAGGGCAGTAGCTTTAATTTAAGGGAGGGTAGTAGGAGGAGAAAGCTTATGGTCGGTTTGACAGTCGGCTTTCAATCTGCTAATATATTGACCTGGCATAAAGAAATATGGAGGCGTGGTGTAGCGGCCTAACATGCGTCCCTGTCAAGGACGAGACCGCGGGTTCGAATCCCGTCGCTTCCGTATGAGAGACTTTTTTAGTATCAAACTTGACACCCTGCGGGGTGTCTTTTTTTAACTGGTTGATATGACTCAAGATTAGCAAAGGGGTAAACTCAATTCGGGGAATTAACCCTTTTATCACTTTGTTCTCGACCCGAATCTTCTCAAAAAGGGTATGTGCAAGCTGATTGCGTTGCTCCTGGGTAGCATCTCGCCAGGACGCACCCACATTGCGTAGATATTCCTCCAACCGTGTTAGCGATGCTTTACAACTGTTTGTATCTGCTGGCAATGTCGCTAATTCTCCTCGAAGCTGGTCACGTTTTGACCTATATTGCTCACTTGGAACATCTCCCCATTCGTACATTTCCTTTAGCTTGTTTAAGCGGGTTGTAAGTCTTTGGCGTTGTTTTTCAAACCCTGGCCCCTGACTATCCTCTCTCTGGTATGCCTCAATTATTCGTTCCTGGTAATCTGGGGGGAGTTGGATTTGAGATAAATATTGCTCAATTTGAGTCTCGTATACTGAAAGGCGTGTAGATTTTTGAGTACAATCATTAGCAATGCCTTGAGAACGCTTGTAACAATAGAGGTAGGGTGTACCAAGTTTAGTTCTGCGTATATGCATTTTGCCACCACAATAAGCACATTCCCCTAGCCCTGAGAGTGAATATACCTGAGCATCCTTTCTAATTTTATACCGACCACTATTGTTATTGGCCTCTCTTACCAGTTGGGCAGCATTCCAAAGTTCAACTGGAACAAATGCTTCATGTTTCCCCGGCATTCCTTTGGTATAGGTACCTCTCCGACTATGACCTTCTGCATACACCCCATCAGGTAATTCACCCAGATAAAAGCGGCTACGGAGAATTGCCGTTAGAGTATCTTTGGTGAAAAGATTATTTCCCCGGTTGCCAGTGGTACGAAAACCCAGGTCATTTAATTTTTCAGCAATTTCTCGGGAGGAGTCGCCACTGGCGGCCATTTCAAATATAAGGAGAAGAGCATCATAGTTAGTTTGCCCCTCAACTTCACTGAGTTCCCGGCGGTCAGGAATGGGGATTCCATCTTCACCTTTAATTACACCAAAGGGCAAGACACCATTGTAAAAACCTTGCTGTCGTCGCTCAGTTTTGCCTTTTTTAGTTTCAGTGGAAAGATTATCAGAGTAAAACTGGGCCAGCACCCACATCATATGAATAAAGAGACGACCCTGCGGGCTGGAGTAATCCAGGTTGGGTTCGGAGATAGAGGCCAAGCCTACGTTGCACTTGCCGAGTTGTTCAAAGGATTGAACGGCTACCCGTAAGCTGCGACTAAACCTATCCATTTTATGGACTACAATAGTATCGAAAAGCCCTGATTGGGCATCTTGTAACATTTGGGCAAATTGAGGACGACGTTTAATGTGGTCAGTGTGGGCACTTTTACCTTCATCACGGTATTCGGCTACCGAAGTAAAGCCGTTTGCCGCTACAAATTGTCTGTAGGCTCGTTCTTGAGCAGCGATGCTATACCCATCCATTTGCTCCTCTGAGGAAACCCTAAAATATCCTACGCACCGTTTAGACCCAGAGGATTTGTTATTAAGCTGTCCAGAAATAGCATCTTTGCTCATTGGTCATTCTCCTTTATACTATGAAGAATATTATTAAAAAAGCCAATAGAATTATAAAGTGCCTATTCCAAAGGAATGGATTTAGGCTTTCTCCATAGTCTATTCTACAATATTTAGCACAAAAAAGCTAGGCATAATTAGCTTGCTGCTTCAATTTCATTATTTTGTTCTTGTGCTGTTGCTGGAGATATTGCAATCTTGATGAGAATACGCGCCAGCCGATGAAGGGCAAAAGCCTCATAGTCCAATTCAGTTTTGTACTGATTAGTAGCAGGGGGTTGCTCTATTGATTGCCCATCATTACTATCAGTAGTTTGGGGAAAGGATGCAGATGTGGATATTCCTGTGGGGTTATGTCGGTTCTTCATTCGTAACACCTGTATATTCAGTCGCAATATCTATGAAGATAAATTATCAGTGTTGGTTAAAGTGTTGTCAGGCTTTTACCTGAGCGTTGGAGTAGGGTTATAGAGAATATTTTGCTGGAAAGTAACCTTATATGAATAATTGTAGTGGTAAAAGTGGGAGCTGACAATTGTATAAAACTTAGCAATTTTGCGGCAATTTGTATAGTTTTGTTAGGAAAAAGGGGTGAAAGCTACTTGAGGGGAAGGCCAGTTGAGGTGTTTAGCAAAATAGGTTGTCAAACCTGGACAAAAAGAAAACCACTACAACTCCCGACGAATTGTAGTGGTTTTCCTCCTGCCCATTATTTCAAACTACCCCTTTTAATATGCGAATTATGGGGATAAAGTGCCACCTGTGTTGTACAAAACTAAATTTAACTCCTTCTTATTATTTTATTGTTGCAGGTCTAATTAAGGGAGGGGGAAGCCAGCGTGGAGGTTTCCTGGCGCGGTATAACGGTGCGCTCGATTTCGGGGCCTTCTTTTTGTTCGGAGAGGCGAAGTTCGTAATTTTCTGTAGATTTAACCAGAATTCGGCACTTATGCCAAACCAACGGGCCAGACGTAAGGCGGTATCGGCGGTGATGGCGCGTTTGCCGCTTAGTATCTGGGTGATGCTGTTGGCGGGCACTTACAGGGAACGGGCCAACTCTGCCGCGCGGATGCTCAGTTCCTTTAGCTCATCCGCCAGTATCTCGCCGGGGGGATGGGTGGTCGTGGCATTGCAGGGTCTCCTTAATGATAATCTACGATTTCGATATTAAAGGCGTGGTGCGCCATCAGGCCAAATAAAGCCACCCCGCCGCTTGCGGCGGGAAATTTAGCCAATTTTTACTAAGGGGAACTTTCATCCAATAAGGTTGCGCTGCAAGCGGCAAACCTTTATCAATTTTGTTGATCAGGCACTACGTAGCGTCACAAGGCTCTGATTTAGGCTATGATATAGCACTTCCAACCTAGGGTTGGTTTCAATCACCTGCGCGATAGGTTCGGCCAGTTTAAAAGGGAATAGGCTAGGATTATTCGTGAGAGTTGACAGGGTTTGCACCTGGGCACCACTGGCTAATAGAGCCGCTTCCAACAACCAGCCGATAATCTGGGGGTCGGTAATCTCAACTTTTGAGGCAGCTTCCAACTCCCCTGCTTTTTCGGTATCCTGTAACACGCCCCAATCCACAAAATTGCTTACCATCCGGCGGGTAGCGCGGCTAATGGCTTCGCTGGTACCGAGTTGTTCCTGTACTCGCCGAATTATCTGGGCAGTGGTAATTGTACCCTGAAGTTGCAAAAGCTTTCCGACTATGGCCCCAACCTGTCCCACAAACGGGTAGGCCGCCATACTCATTCCCCAATGGATGGGCAGCCGCTCACTCAGGGACAAACGATTAATTAATTTCAGGCCATCTTTATTCAAAGATAACAGGGGTTGAGGAGGTTTAACCCAGATTTTGTAGCAAATACCAATCACAATAGAGCGGTTGCCAGCCTCCGCCTGACCGCCTACCGAAAGTTTATCAGCCAGGAAACTATCCAACAGTTGGCGAACCTCGGCAGGGCTTTTGCCCGCCAGCACCAATTCGGCGGTTTGGTCCAGCCATTCCAGTCGAACCCTATTCTTAAAGCCCATTTGTACTTTAGCGGTCACTTTAGCCTCGCGTTATTTTGATAAATGGCACTATCAGCTCTTCCAAAGATATTCCACCGTGTGCCACCACCACTTCACCGCTACTTACGAAAGCCTTGCGGGCGGGAGCAAAAAGGGCGAAATAATTTTCCGGTAGTCCATTATCCTGCCAATTAATACTTTCGGGAAACAATTCGCTAGTACGATTACGGAGTGTGTTATCAGAATAGATTCTAACCCGTTCCCCGCGGGTCTCAGCCAAACTGCCTTCGTTTGGTTTGCCGATTCCGCTGGCCTCTATATTACCATGATCAGAGGTAAGATACACCTCAAAGCCCTCTACCAGCAGCATATCCAGCAGTGTCGCCAGGAAACCCTGTTGCAGCCATTGGCGAATTTGGCTATATATTCCGGCACTCCCCAGAATTGCCCCGTGCATCAAATCGTCAACGGTGTTAACCACCAGTCCCAACACTTTAAGCTTAGGGTGTTCTAGGGCCAGGGCTACTTCCTCCAGGCTGGGAGCTTGACCGAGATTGCGCTGATAGGCCACCTCTGACCCGCTAAGGTTCTGGGAGTTTTGCCAGAACTGTTTCCAGAGTTTTTCTTCTTTGTTAGTAGTGCCAAGACTATCGGCGAAAAGGAAAGGCGGTTTACCGGAGAACAACGCCTGACGTGATACAGAAGTCAGGGTGGGCAACCAGGCGAACAGGGCCTCTTGCTGAAAACGGTATTTTCCGGGCTGGCTTTCGCTCAATCCTTGCTGGATTAGCAACCACTGATCCAGGGCCAAACCGTCCAGCACCACTAGGGCGATTTTACTCTGGGAACTTTGTCTGGCTAAAATTTCTGGCACATGATGCAACATTACCGGGCGGGGGTAGAGGCTAGGCAGTCCACTATAGCGGTTCTGCACCCAGGCCAGAAAAGTTGTGTCCATGCGTTGCTGTAATTGCGCGAATTTAGCGGGTAGTTCAGGGACAGAAAGCGAGTTTTTGAGATTAAGCAACTCGGCCCATCGATAGGCGAAGTGTAACCAGTCCCCGTGCGGGCTAACTTTACCGCCATTTGCTTCCTCCCCGGCCCCCGGCAGGCTCTTTTCCAGAATATCTAGCAATTTTTCAAGGCGGGCGGGGCGGTTCTCCCGCAGCCCTAGGCTCACCCACCACGCTGAGTCACCCGGTTTCTTGTCTGCTAGGGGTAAGCTGGAGGCCAGTTCCAGGGGTTTTAGTAGCCCTTCCACAAAATAATTATCTATGTAAATGCGGGCTTCGGGGCTGTCGAAGGGCAAATCCAGGGAGTAAGCGGCGCGGCTTTCGGCAATCCGGTGCTGGCTTTCCTCGTCCAGAACTATTTTCTGCTGGGTGGCCCATTTCTCCACAAAATGCGGCCATTGCCCCTGCACAAATTCAAAAAAAGCTGCCTGGTCTGAAATTAGCGGCAGAAGGGATTGCCAATCCCGAAAGCTCTCTTTCTGAGCAAGTTGGGATTCCAAATATTTGCCGTAAGAGGCCGGGAGTTTTTGGCCCTCATAATGGCGGCGTAATAACAGCCGAAACAGGTCGGCGGGCTGGTTTAGCTGCTCCGGCACTATCCCGTAAACCTGCTTTAAGATGTAGCGGCGGGTGGCTTCCTGGCCCAAGCGGGCGGAAGGCGGATTTTGGTGACAGGCCGCATAAAGTTTGCTGAGGTCGGCCCGATTGAGAAGTTCGGCGACCACCGGGGGGCTGAGATGGGGAAATAACTCCGCCAGACTAAATTCCAGTTTGCGGCTAGTGGCCCAGAGGTCATAGGGTAAGTGGCGATAGCTTTCGTCGCTATGGGCAATCACTACCAATTCCAGCCGCTCGCCCCTTTCCCAGCGCGGGCGATATTCTACCTCGTACTGGTAACGAAAGCTCAGGGGGTCGTCGTAGGTCAGCAGAACAAAGCCCCGTGCCCGAATGGCCTGCTGGAGTTCTTCTTCTGCCAGCAAGTGGTCAGGGTCCAGCACCGCCGTCAGGTTGGCGACCTGTGGCACAAATTGTTGGAGGATTTCTTCACGCCAATCCAATTTTTATGCGCTTTCAGTATCCTCTAAAACCTCTTTAATAATTCTTTCAATACCACTAAAGCGAGCCTTTATTTTGCTAATACTACCAGTGCCCTGAGTAATAGCCTGATCAAAGTCTCGAGTATTCATTAGCTCTTTAAATTTGTCTCTAAGCTTGACTTTGCGGTTTTTCAGAATAGCAAGCTCTGTGTCATTAAGCTTGTCCAGCGCAACTGACCACGCCTCAAAAAGCGGTTTGTTGACGGGCGTTCGTCGCTGATTATCGGCATAAAGCTTGCGGAAGGCTTCATTACCGAACAAGTCATAGGCAACCTTCATTGTTCTAGCAAAGGCTACCCTTAGCTCATCAATCTGTAAATCAGACAAACGATTAATTTCAGCCATCTGGTCGCTAAGAAAACCATCCAGGTCTTGATAATTATAGGTGGTATATGAAGTGCGCTTGAAGGCCAAAAACCTTATAACACACTCCCGATCACTCATTCGGTCGTTCTGAACCCCATAAGAGGTAGCAATCTGAAATTCAGAAGATTCCGCTAATCCCTGGAGTAGTTTTGTGGATTTCCCCTGATTGAGTGCATGCCTTATCTCTTGTGGGGAGAGAGGTACGCCACCAGTATTAATCCGTTTGAAAACGTTGAACTTAACTTCTGAGGGAGTGCCACTTTCAATCAAATAGACAGTTACCTGCGTCTCTTCAATCCGCTGCTGAAATGTTGCAGGCAGTTCATCAAAACCTTTACCTTCGTAGCTCTTCAAAAACTCTAGCCCAGTCAACTTCAGCTTTTTGTCTATAATAAAACGCTTTAAGGAGGTCAGGCGTTGTAAGCCATCTACTACCACCCAGCGATTTTCATCAGCACCGTCAATGTAAAAAGCTGGAAGCGGCATCCTCACAATTATTGACTCAATCAACCTACTTTGTGCATCATCTTTCCAGATACCAGCCTTGCGTTGGAAGTCGGGCATCAGATCCAGGGCATTACGATTAATACGCTTTATAATAGTATCCAGGGATAACGTTCTTATCTGGATTTTAATTTTTTCAGGGTCAAATGGGCGATCCATAACCTGGTCGCCATCAGTATTCTCAGGCTCCGTACCGTCAATAGCACTACTTAATAGATAAGCACGGTCGTAAAGCTGCTGTAAGCCATCAAAGCCTCGTAAATAATCTTTGGGCAGCCTTGCTGCAGTGCGAATTATAACGTCGTAAGTTCCTTGGTTTATGGCATTCTCAAAGCCTGCCAATAACACTTCATTTTCGGGGTTAGTTATTGGTCCTGCACCATCAACTACATATTGCTCAAATTTTTTCAATAACTCGGTAGCATTTTCCATTGTCATATTAAGATAATTCCTTTCTACTTATTCTTATCTGCTTGAGGTGCATTTTCTATATGTTTACGATGGGGTTCCGTAATAAAATACCGCTCGGTTTTTTTGACCACTAGCACTTGTCTTACTAACTCATCTATGAGATATTGAGCGAACTTCATATCGATATTTAACTTATATGCTAAATTTTGTTGGGTTAAGCCTTCCGGCTGTCCAGCCAATAACAAAGCTTCGGCGGCTTCATGTGTAAGAGTAACACCTATTTTCTCACGCCAGTAATCAACCAGAGGGTCGGCAATAGGAGTCCAGTCCAGAGTAATATTAAAAGTATTGGTGCCACTATCCGAAACAATAACCGCGGGTCTTCCTTTTTCTTTTTGCCACTCAGTACGTATTTTTCTGAGACCAGAACCTGCTAACTCAGCAAACTTAATAAGTTTTAGAGCACGGCTGATTAATGGGTTACGGGCGGTGCTACTGCCGCCTTCGCGCAAAGCTTTTTCGCTCACCAGCGCATTACCAGCATTGAGAAAAATCGCTTTTTGCGGATAAATTACTATCTGTGCAGCCGTTTTGGCATCTGTGTAATCCTGATGGATAAAAAGATTTACCAGACCTTCGCGCATTACAATATAATCGGCACTACCGCTGGTACTCTGGAGTTGATCGAGGCCGCCACTGCTAAACTTCAGGTTGCTACTATAGAAGGCCAGAGCCATTTTCAGACATTCAATAACATTTTTGGAACTTTCTTCCCGGATTTCCCAGGGTTCGTTACCCGGTTGCCCTTGTTTGCGGCAATCCAGCATTCCTCTGGTTATTATTTTTCGTATTTCTTCTTCTTTACCCAGTAGAATAATCAATTGTCGGGCCTCATCTGCATTGAGCAAATCACGGTTATCCAGCAATTTTTGCTGAATAAAATTCCTGGCTTGGCCTTCGTTCGATGCACCTAGCTTCATCCCGTACCAGGTTACATTATCCGGCTCTAATTGTCTCCACAGAGTAGAAAGCGGACAGGTTTGTAAGGCTTTGAGTTGCTGATATTTCTCGCGCCACTGGGCCTGGAACGAACTACTATCACTGAGAGTTACAGATCGTAGCGCAACCTGATCACCATTTAACTGGTTGGCAAATTTAGTGTGTTCTGAGAGTTGAGATATTTCATGCTCACTTCTATACATATCTTCGTATTTGAGTTTTTGATTTCCTGTGCTATCCAGGAAATACAGGGTTTTAATCATTTTTGGCTTGTTAATTTCCCAACATAGCATTGGATATAACAGCAACAAACCATCTTTTATACCAACGTAGAGGCGGTTTTTAGCCAGGCTTCTATTTGTTCTAATTTGTTCCGGTGTCGGCTCGGGCGTTTCGCCCATTAGCAAAAGACGGGTAGTCAACATGGGACTACCAGCTTCATCATCTATCGCTTCACTATTTTCTACTAGAAAAAGGGGGTAACTAATGAAGAAGTTTTTGAAAGCTTCTAATAGGTTCTTAAAATTTTCTTCTGGTTGTTCTTTTTGAAAGATTACTTCCGCTTGTGTATCGGTTTGAGCGGCCAAATTATGTCCCAGGTCATTACGAAGCATCAAAAGATTTTCCATTGGCCCAATAGCTTTACCCTTAATACCCTTACCATTCACCAATACTGCATGTAATTCAGCTTTTAGTGGATGATCAAAACTAGTATTGGCACAATCTCTTAATGCTGCCCAGTAATCGCCAAAGGCAAGGTTTTTATCTACTAAAATTTTCACTGATGCGGGGATTGAGTCAATGACGTTTGCTCTGGCAAACAATGAGGCTAAACCGAGGGCGTTCATATAGCGGCAAACAGCTTCAGCCGCTTTTACCACAGCAAGTAGTCTTAGTGATGGACTACCCGCATTTCGGATACTACCACAGGCGATAGCTATTGGTTGTGGGTAAAATTGGATCGCATTTTCATAAATAGTATTATCGTAATTGCTCAAAGTAGTTCTCCCTATGATATACGCAAATCGGCGTTGTCGTACCACATTATCAGTTGGGGGTCTTCCTGCAAGACTGCCTCTGGTAAGCGTTTGCCCATCTCTACAATTGTGGCGTAATCCTGTTTTTGCCAGGCATTTTTGAAGCCCGCCCGAATCGCCTCTAGCCGAAACACTTTCAGGCGACGAGTGAGAGTGGCCCGATATTCCTCGAACTCTTTGAGCAAGGCTCGTTCGCGCTTCTTCTCCAGGTCGGCGGCCCGGTTGGGGTCTGGCACATACCAGCGTTCGTGGCAAGCCTGCCGCAAGCTCACTTCGGGACTTAGCAGGTCGCCTTCCGAGTTGAAATCGCTGGCGGGGTGAGCCTCAACCATTGGTCGATGCACCGAGGACAGTTTGAGCCATGCCACCAACTGCGCCGGAATTGACCCGTCTTCGTAGCGCAGAAAATTATCTTCCAGCAAATCCTGAAGGGAGGGTCGCGTCTCGTATTTTTTCCAGCCAGCCGTAGTTTGCTTCATAAAATCGGGCTGAATCTCCTGATAAGTCGAAGGTTTGCGTTTCAAACTGTCGCTTAACCAATATATCGCACTTTGTTCGTCCTGCACAAAATAGGAATGCTGCACCATACCCCCCGTTTTGGCCTTCTGGCGGTCGTATTCCGGCACCTGTTCCGCTAGGAAATACATGTCGTAACGTGGGACGAAACGCTGAGCCAATCCGGCCTGAAACTCGGCGGAGGAAAGCGGTACGGGATAACCATGCTGGACGTAATAGGCTACCATCCGGTCAAACAGAATCCGGGGGTCGCGTTCGGTGTTGAAATCGGCCTCGTTGGCTTTGTTGACCTTGAATATCGGTAAATAACTCAGGTGGCTACGTACAAACTCCCAGACCCCCACTTCACTACCCCCAGTAGCCAACACTCGGTCTTCCAGCCCGCCATTAGGTTTGTAAGCTGAAATAACCAAATCCTGCTTGACGGCGGTGGTGGTAGTGACGGCTTTAAAGCTGCCCTGCTGTTTATCCAGAGCCGAAACGTTCGCCACCACAAAGCCAGCCTCTTGCAGGGCAGTCTGGATTGAGTTCCAAACGCTGGCCTGGGTATTACTGAATTCGACGGTCATCCAGCGGCCCGGTTTTAAAACCCGGAACGCTTCCTTAAAACAGGTAGCCATCAAACCTCGATAGTCATCGAGGTCTTTACCCTGTGTTTTGTTTTCTATCGCTTCCGATTTATTATTGGTAAATACTTTGAGCCAGGCTTCCCACAGGAAATTT
>Ga0209512_1001741_pt1 | contig 25386 bp, 31 predicted proteins | sample frozenSSSSmetaG_FD_184142 | JGI IMG/M metagenome (GOLD analysis project Ga0209512, IMG submission 184142) | Glacier valley bacterial and archeal communities from Borup Fiord, Nunavut, Canada, to study Microbial Dark Matter (Phase II) -... | ecosystem: Environmental > Aquatic > Freshwater > Ice >...
GAAACCCAGCCCAAGCTTCACCCCCAACGTCCGTCCCCAGGATCCCGCACCGAACACGCCCCACACGCACAGAAACCCCAAAAGAGACGGCGAAGATATCGTAGTTGTCGCCACGAGGACGAAGCGACGGACAAGGACCGAGAGAAGATGCCAGAAAGCCCGAAGGCTGCAAACCAGAAATAAGAGACCCCAAGGCCGCGAGATCGGTCCGGGAAGAAGCGCGGCTAGTCGACGAAATCACCCTCCAGCTCCGTGGTGTTCCCATAACCCGCGAAGGGCAGCTCGGTTTCGGATCTGGCGCAGCCGACGAGGTCGGTGAAGCACTTGTTGCGGCGGAGCGAGTAGGGAAGCTGGATGGGGCGCAGGACGGGGAAGAGGCGCCTCGAGGGGCCACAGGCGGGCGACTCCACCTCGACGTCGCAGTCGTCGTAGGAGTCCTCGGAGCCGGACTCGGTCTTCACACCATCCCCGTCGTCGGAAGAGTCCTCGGAGCCGGACTCGGTCTTCACATCCTCCGCGTCGTCGTCCAACGAGTCCCCATAGAGGTCGCCAGCACTATGTCCGCCAGCGCCGGGAGCACCATAACTATTCCCAGGCTCGGAGGCCTCCTCTTTCAATGGTTCATCGATCCCCTGCTTCTCAGAGCCCTCTTCATTCTCTGGCGTAGAGGGCTCAATGCAATCGGACTCCGGGCCAGAGTCATCTAGGGCGAGAGCCTCGGCCATCGTAAACCTCCTCGTGATCTCCCTGCTGAGATAACAGCGATACGATTGTTCGATGGGATCTGGGAGAAGATAGACGTATGGGACATTGCCGCGGCACTCATTCATCAACAAAACAGCATCTTGGAAATGGAAAAAGGAGAATCGCCCGTCCTTCCAAAGGTTCCAAAGGTAATCAACTAACTGAGGGAGCGGCATAGATTCGTGCTCTGGATCAAGGTGTGTAAAGGGCTGGTAACGCTTGATGGTAATATTATTCGTGCTCTTCATAGTAACTTGTGGCTGTCCAGGAACAGTTGGGAACAAGTTGTGTGACCAGCGAGCAGTCACCTTCAAGAAATTAGTATCGTAAGTACCAAGATCGACACGGTAGTTGTCATGAGAGACATCGTAGCTCGCATCTTTGCTAGCGTGGATTGGCTGAAACTCAACCAGAGCCAGGAAGGTTGTTCCTTGGCCATTGTACAAATCTCCGGTGAGAATGCAGGGACGACTGGTGTCAAAGGTGGTAAGCTTCAAGCCGAAATCGCTGCCCTCGATCTTTTGCAATTTGCAAACATCTTTGTTGAAGCACAGCTTAATTTCCACATTATGAATGTGCTCAGCATCTGTACACAATATTAGTATAAAGTGTTTAAAAATGTATAATCCATTAGAGCCTAGTAGAACTTACATCTCTGTGGCCCAGCAAATAATTTCTTATACATCTCTTCAGAAAGACCGCGTGGAAGCTGAAGCTTGGCCTTTACAGTAATGCCAACCCAGATCGTTGAAGTATTGTGGGCTTCAATGGCTCTGAAGTCTGGTGTGACACACACTTCAGGGTACAACAGGGCCGGGCACTGTAAATATTGCTGAAGAGACTTCTGGAGGGTCTCCACAGTATCAACAGTGGGAAATTTACTGGTAGAAGACCCTATGGTAGCGGCAGCCTGTGTGACAATTAGAAATGCTCCTGTTAGCCATAGCATATCAACCTACAATAGAAGATGGAGGAGGAAGGTAGTAATGCTCTTGAGGCTTAATGGGGCTATTGTCAGGTGTCGTGATAGCACCGTCCTACAACGAATGGCTGTCAGTGATGGCATGAGGTCATTGAGGTTGTTAGACTTACAGTTGAAGGAATCCCAGTCTGGTTGACTGTTTGGACTTCTTGAGGCTCACCGACGATCTCATCCATTGTAGACTTAGTAGCAGCATTCTGCAAGTGATGATTGTCAGTGATAGCAAGAGGGTGGTCAATTGAGGTTGTTAGACTTACAGTTGAGGATACGCCAGGCTGGTTCACTGCTGGGATCTCGCGAAGCTCAATGACTATCTCATCAGATGGCATTGCAACAGCTAATGTATTTCTTCTATGTGTCATGTTGCCCTTGTACATGGGTGTGACGGCTGATAGCTCGGTTTTGAACGAAGAAGTTGGATGGGATGAAGGATGTTGAAGTGATCTTGCACGCCTGAAGATAAAAGGACGTGACGAGGAGATCCGCTGAAAGGTTCTTTGAAATGCTGCTATACTTGAGAATGACCTTGCCGGTCTCTTGGAGTCTTCTTGTATGTCGAGGTTAGAAGTGGATGACACGCCGTGACGGTGTGATAGACGTTGATGAGAGGTTAAGGGAAAGGAGTTTCCGAAGGTTGTTTTGTGGGATTTGGAGTGGGTGGTGTTGATGAAGTCCTGCAGGGTGTTGGCGTGTGGCCCTCCGTGCCCTCTTGCTTGAGATCTAGCAGTTGGCCTCGAGAACAAAGAATGCCTGAACCAAGAACTCTTGCCCAATGGAGATATATAGTCAGAGTCTACTGAGCCATCAATGAAATCAACATTTGTAGGTTCTTCGCCGTGACCAGATCTGTGTGGTGGTCGAATGATAAACGTGTTGGCCCCGCTTATATCATGTGTGCCCGAATTGAGCTGGCGAATTTGAGAAGTATCGGCATTCAACAAAGGCCAGCCAAAAGTTTGGTCGAGTACAGAACGTCTTCCCCTTCTGGTCTTATGTATAGTTAAATGCTGAACTGGACCTTGTGGTGGCGAGCTGAAGGCGGTCCCTGATAAAGAGGATTGGCGTCTTGGGATATGGATGTCCCGCGGACTGGCGCGGATACCACAACTGGCAATGGCATTTGAACATTTGACAATGCGCAAGGGACTGGGGATGGGGACGTCCTCGTCCCAGTCTGACCAAAACTCCATGCCAATCTCGCTGAACGATCCGGATGCCATACTTTCGTTGGCGTATCCTTCGATTCCAGTCCTTCGGGCGGTTTGTCCACTTTCTGCCCTGGCGAATGCACACTCTCCAAATCGCAGAACGAATCCTGTGAGCTCAGCACCTCCGAGCTATCTTTCTCCTTCTTCCGCCGGCAGTGGCAGACACACCAAGAGGTGAGCGGGGAAGAAGCAGCCCAATCTTTTGCTGCACACCATATGTCCGTTGTCTTGATGGCCACAAAGGCAGCAACACACGCAATCGCTATCGGAACCAAGATGAGTGCTGCTATGATGGCTGTGCTCTGGTTTGGGAGAGGAGCAATCTCAGGTTTGGTAACCATATCCAATGCTTGAAGAATACTGCTGATGATATCCTAGAGTTATAACAAAAATTGGGTATTCAATGGCTGCATTGACGAGTTCAACTATGAGGTTTGCGAGCCACGGAAGCAGATACAAGGCCTTCTCTATGTTGCATGGCATGCTAGGGAAGGTGCAGACCAGTATCCTTGGCCCAGTCCAGGTTCTTGCCTGCCATAGCTCTGGCCATTATTGAATCTTGCCGATATGGCAGCCACCAACGAAGTAACTACTCGTGGAGGAAGGAGCTACCCCTGGGGTCAATCTTCTGCCCATCCCTTGCAGACGTTGTGGTGGAGCCCAACAGGCCAATGCTAAATTTATGCTTCTTTTAAGCTCAAGATACGCTTCATATTCTCCTTCATGGTCTCCAAGGCTCCATCGCTAACTTGGAGGAAATTAATCTACACTGAGTCAGTCATCATTCTACAGCAATTGTACCAGGAACACTTACAAGCTCATCGTTTGAGGTTGCATTTCCAAACAAGGAGGCCTCAGAAACACTTAGGTCAATCCCTTTCTTGGCTCTTACCTCCCACACACCTTCCCAGTTCCATTCTCCAGGTTGTCTTGGAGCTTTTAACAATGGAGATTTTTTGGCCGAATTATCTCTGTTCTCACCGTCTCCACTATGCTTCAAGACACTCATCGATAGTGAAGCTTCAATCTGCTGCGCCCTGTGGGATTTCCACGCTCTCCAAGCCCCTGAATTACCAGCCGCTTCCAATGGTATTTCATCTAATACACTGGTATCATCAAAGGTACTCCTGACATATCTCAGCAACTCAAAAATGGTGATCCCCTCCTCAGGATTAGCCATATCACGTGATGCCGAAGATCCAGATCCGGAGCCAGGACTCCAGACACCAGGTGACTTTGGGGAACCTGAACTGCCATTGCTCTCTCTTGAAGACTTTACTGGCGTCTTTGGAAGGCCCTGCTCTGCAAGGGATTGGAGACTGCCACGAGTTGTATTTCTGGTCCTCTTGAACCATGATGGAAAGCCGTGTCTTAAGCTGAACCCGCCTGGGGGCAATCTCTCGTCGTCCAGAATGATGATTCCGGTACTGTCATCCTCAGATGAGGTATACAGTTGGACAGTCAATGGTGCAACAAGTGGATGAAAGATATCTGTGGAGAATGTGATGGATGGTGGGACGACGGGATAAGTGGCTGGAAATGAGATCTGAAACCGGAGGATTGCTGGTGCATATGGGCCTAGATATCACATTCATGGTCAGTTGTGGTTCATCATTATCCAGTTGTGAAGACAAAGCCAGCACTTACCAGCTCTCACGAAGATAACACCCGTCCAGAGAGCTGGGTCATTGGGAGACAAGCTCATGTAGACACCTTGGGGGCAAGCTGTCTTCAGGGAGTTGCTAAAGGCGGTGAGCCAAGGCCATTCCTGTTATCTTCAAGACATACATACAACTCTACAAGCAGTTTTTGCTTCTGCATGGCCCCGGGGACCTGAAGATGCTGAGCATCCATTGTGGAATGAATATGGAGAAGGGTAAGTGGGTTTTACAGAGTGCCTTGTCAACGTTGATGTTGACAAGGACACGAAAGGGGCGGCCGTTAGGGCGGTGAAGCCGATGTTCTGCCGGATAATAAAGGGGTACGTACGGATTCAAAGGAGGAGGAACTTCAAAGATCTTTGTTGCAAGTGAGCTTTCAAAATGTCTTAAATTACTGACAGTCAATAGTATATATATCGCTATAGTTAGCAGAATGAGACGACTGCTGGCATACTAGGCTGGTATTTAGATCTGAAATGTCCTGGATGTCAGCCATCTGGTCCAGCTCACATGGGATGCTTAATTGCCTCCAGGATCACCATTTTCAATTCCACAAAATATGAATGATTACACAATTATTTAAGGCCTGCATGTCTGGGATATGGGAAACTATATGATGTAATGAGAAGAAGCTCCACGCACATTGTGGGATTGTCTCTAGAAGGGGCTCACAGAGTCACAGCTGGTGAGAATATCACCGACACAAAGGTTTTCTCCCACCTGCTATTGCTAACAATCATAGACATATGATCATCTTTATTTGATTATTGCAAACAAATTATGGAAACACGATGATTTACAAAAGGGATTGCGGGTCGTTGGGGAAAACCGCGGGAACTTTTCCGCCAATATGAGGATTTCACTATCATATGAAGAATAGATTCAGAATCATGCATTCACGTGACCCACTCTCGGAATAACAATCCTCCGACGCACAACTCATTCACAAGGCTGGCGACCATATCATCCAACCCCGCCCCCACCAAGAACATCATCGTCCTTCATCTTCCAAACACCGTTTCCCAACCATCAACATCACCACCTCGCGACACACATCCCACGACCCATCCAACAAACCCCCAAACCCTCACCATGGCCGGGAAAAAGAACATGGGCGAGAACGGCAAGAAAGTCTCGGGCAACGCCCAGAAGGCCGAAGCCGCCGCCGCCAAGGCCGCCGCCGCCAAAGCCCAAGCCGACGCTGCCGACGCCGCCGACTGGGGCAAGGGCGCAAAGAGCAGCGCTAAGAAGTAAGCCATCTCCCCCTCCCCCCGCCCCCCCGCCTCCTTCGTTCCCGCAAGCTAACCGCCCCGCGCCACAGGGACGCCGAGGCCGCCAAGAAGGCGGAGCTCGCGCGCAAGAAGGCCGAGAAGGACGCGCTGCTCGCCGAGGAGGAGAAGAGCGTCAAGTCGGCCGCGAAGGGGCACGGCAAGGCGGCCGTGAAGAAGAGCGGCGGCGCGCCGGCGCGCGGCCTCGACCTCGCGCAGCTCGAGGAGCAGCCGGCGGCGGGGGCGGCGGCGGCGGCGCTGCACGCGTCGGGCATCGACAATGCGCTGGATGCGCTGAGTCTGGCGACGGGGGCGGAGGCGGGCAAGGTCGATAAGCATCCCGAGAGGAGGTTTAAGGCGGCGTATGCGGCGTTTGAGGAGAGGAGGCTGAGGGAGATGGAGGAGGATGGGAGTGGTGCCGGACTGAGGCAGAATCAGAAGAAGGATAAGATTCGTAAGGAGTTTGAGAGGAGTGAGGAGAATCCGTTTAATCAGGTTAGTGTGGCGTATGATGCTAGTAAGGAGGAGGTGAGGGAGGTGAAGGAGAGGGAGAGGAGGAAGATTGAGGAGAGGTTGGGGAGATAGGGGGTGCGGTGGTGGAAGGTGGGTTGGAAGGTGGGGGATTGCGTTGGATTTGGATGTTGAATAGAGAGAAGATTGCGAAGCTGCAGATATGATGAGATGAATACATACGGGCGGGACACAACAGAGGCTGTTGGCTTATAGACCATGAGATCCAGAGTGTCCTCGAGAATGCTTCATTGGTGAAGAAAACTTATACAAATGCCCATTTTCGCTATGCATCGTATCGTTGCCATCCTTACTTATTCATAAGACATCAGAATATCTACAACGAGACGGCAAGCGCCCGCTCCGAGACCCCTCAGAGGGCGCCAGTATTTTCCAACCCATCGCTCCCGACCAATGCAACCAATCCCCTCCCCTCCCCTCCCCTCGCCCCTCACACCCCCGTCCCAAAATAGAACCCGTCAAAGAAATCCAGCTGATTCCCCCCCTCACTGAAATCATGCCCCTCCCCATCGGCGCCCCACCCGAACCCCAGCTCCAGCCCCCCCACATTCCCGCCCCCCTCCCCCCGGTACCCCCCGACCCCCGCATCATTCAGGAACTCCATCCCGTCGAGCCCGAACTCCATATCCCCGTATCCCGGCACGTACATCCCGTTCCCCACCCCCGCCGCGCCCGGCCCCAGCCCGCCCAGGCCCGCGTCGCTGAGATACCCCATCTGCTGGCCGGCGCCCTGCTGCTGCTGCTGCTGCTGCGCCGACGGCAGCAGCGAGGGGTCGATGGCCGACGCGGGACCCTCCGATGCGGACGCGGCCGCCGCGAGCGCGTCGCGCGTCGTCGCGGGCGAGATCGCGTAGTCCGAGGGCGAGTGCATCTGGCTGCGCGGGATGCCGAAGGCGTCGTTGGCGAACTCGGTCTTGATGACATTTGCGCCTGCCCTCGCGCCGCCGTTGCTGAGCTGCGCGTTTGCCGGCACGGGGCTCTGCGCATAGAGGTCGTTGAGCGCCATGTCGAAGTGCGGCTTCGGCAGGCGTGCGGCGCCGGAGCCGTGTGCGTGCTCCAGATGGTGCTTCTGGCCGCGGGCGTTGGAGGTGGCGAATTTGGGGTTTGAGGACGGCGCGGGGAGGTAGTCCGTGTCGCTGGGGGTTTTGCGGTGGGGGCGGCTGGTGAGGCCGGAGGCGGAGGAGGAGAAGCCCGTCGTCGACATGCACATTTGCACGGTGGCTTTGGACATGCGGTCGAAGGCGTCGCGGCAGGCTTCGGCCGGGGGGCATTTCTCGACGAGGTCGCCGAGGACGGAGGTTGCAGCGAGGATGGTGAAGTCTACTTCGTCCATGGTCTGGGGTTTTGAGTAAGTAAAGATATGTAGCAGTTGATCAAGTTGAACTTACGAGTCTGCTTCTGACAATGGGAGAATGCCAGATTGCATACAGGAACGATATTCCTGCCATAAAGAGATGATGCGTGGCCAGGAACGTGTAATTCACCAAATGCACCCTATGCAGCTGCCTATATAACCTCAAAACCTTCTGTCCCGCCTCAGCAACCTTCAAGAAAACGCGTTCTTCATCTTCCCTCAGTTCGACCGTATGCGCTGACGGACTCTCCACGTCTTCCGAAAGATTATATTCGCCCTCAAACTGTGGTGGCACGCTCAGACTCTGTCTATACAGCATAATCACCGCCTGCCAATAATTGAGCTCCAAGAACTCGTGCGAGAACTGGACACCACTCTGTCGCCGCGTAGGCGCCGATTCTTTCCATTCCCACAAGCGCTTGTCGATATCGATGCGCCACGAACGGAAGGAATCGAATTTCGAGAGGAAGGGAGAAGGGAGCCGGGTGTGCATGAACGGATTCCGCTGGTTTGTCCCGCCCGCCCGCACTTGTTGAGCTTGTTGGTGTTGCAGCACCTGTAGGATCTCGGATTGGAGGAGGCGGAAGCGGAAATAGTGGTATGCGACGTGCTTGCTCGACGGCTCGTTGGCGCCTTCTGCCAGGAATCCGCTGGGCGTGATGAACTTGTCTTCCAATATCGACGGGAATTCCGTGGTGATGACTTGGTCTGTGATTCCGAATGGTCGCCCTACGCAGGTGCTTACCAGGCGATCAAAGGAGTATGTGCACCACCACAGCCGTCGCCTGAAGTCCCTCATCCACTCCCTTCTCCCCTTTTCTTTGCAATTGCTTTCCTGTCGATGCCTCTCATGTTCGCTGTTTTCCATCTTCCCAGCCTTGCGATCACCAAGTCCAGCATCGATATCCTTCCCGTCCTCGTAATGAAGGCCCAAATCCACCGCTAGCCTTACAGCAACACCAGTTATATACCATAAACCCGGCGCCACAGGTCTCAGAAGCGCAAATCCAGCCAATAGCAGAACAGCCTGTAACTCCTCAAGCCCTCCACCAAAACCATCAGGTCGATCCACCGGCATGGTCGACTGCAGGCATGCCTCTAGATGTACAATAGCTGATGCATGATACTCCTCTGGCTGGCATTGCGAATTCGAAGTCCGTCTATGTCTGAATGCTGGCTCCGCCTTCTTAAGTGTCGGGCTCGTCTGTGCCGTGTCTGGCTCCGTATCCGGATCTCCCAGATATATCCCAGCGCCAATCGCATATACGATATTCAGCATATAACTCTCTCTCGGCGTCCGCACATGACTCTTATCACCATACACGTCCTCAAACATCTTCATAAACTCCCCGCGATGCAGGATCGGCACCTGCGGATTCGCATGCTCGAAGTAGAAGTTGACGAGCCGGAGCGCCAAGGCGCGGTCCGGAAACGGCGCAGGCTTGATCGTCGGCTTCGTCTGCAGTCCGAAGAACGAGTCGCGCATGGACGTCCCTCCCGGCCCAATGGCCTTCGTCGACACCGGCGCCCGCGAGTGCGAGTGGTTGCTGGCCTTGTCCGAGTTCGTGCCCGAGACGGAGCTCTTGACCGCCGCAAACACCACCCTCGCGAAGGAGATGCCGCTCGTCGAGCCCAGATACCGCGGATCCGAGGCGCCCTGCACGGATATCATACCCACGTTCGAGACCAGTTTATCCAGCTTCGTCGCGTCCTCGCGCTTCTTGTTCCACGTCTGCTCCTGCTGCGACTGCGGCCTCTGTTGCAGGGAGACCTTCATTTCCTGGGCCTCGTTCGAGCGCCCATCGTCACTCGGCGTGTGCGTGGCATTGGGATCCGGGCCCGGCCGCGAGGAGTGCTCGAGGACCTCGGCCGGCGCAAACGGGATGTTGCTGCTCTGCAGAAGATTCTCGAGATACCCGACTCTCGTCTCGAGGTAGAATACATAACTGCACAACGTCCATTAGCCCGGGACTTCGCCCAAATCCCTTCCCCGAGCCAGAGCCCTGCAGAGCACATACCTTCGCGGAATCTCCCTCTTCGTGATAGGATCATATCCCACACACTTCACGCCGGCCTTCGCACAGCTCGCACAGCTCGGCAGCCGCTGATCACACCTATTCTTCCTCAGCCTGCAGCGATTGCAGGCGCTCACGTTCCTGAAGCTGCTGATGCTGGTGCTGGTGCTGGTGCTGGTGCTGGTGCTGGTGCTGCTCGCGGGCGGCGAGTGCTCAGAGGGCGGGCCGGCGGGCACGAGCGCGCCCGCCGGCGACCTGGGCTCCGGGCCCGCGGGCGACGTGCGCGCGCGCTTCGAGGGGTAGCCGCCGGACGAGGAGGCGGGCGAGCGCGGCGGGTTCATGGCGCGCGGCAGGGCTGGAGGGCGCGGCGGGTGTACGGCGTCGTGGAGTGCCGTCGCTGGCTGTCCATGGTATTGCACACTGCAGTCTCAGAGAGTCATTGAGGTCGCAATCGCAGTCGAGGTGTAACGTGGAGGGTCCCGAGGCTGGCCGCTGTGCGGATTGGTGGAGTAGAGTACGGACGGACGCGACGTCTGGCCTATGTATAGATAGATGATGGTGGTTGGGAAGTGAGGATCAGCGAATGATGCGTTGTGGAAGGTCACAATGGATGATGGATGATGGATGCGATGCGCGTTGGTGTTTCTCTCTCTGTCTCTGTGTTGTCTCTCTCTCCAATATTCATGCCCACGCCCATTCGGAATTCCCATTCCCATCGTCCCTATCTGCCACTACGCTACGTGCTCCATATCTTGGCTGTCTTGATAAGAGCTCCAGCGAATCACGCGCCGAGGACGCGGGAACTTTAAGGGTTTAAGGGTGCTGTTAGCAATTCCTCCTTACCAGTCCACTCCAATTCTGGCTCAGGAACAAAAAACAACAACAACAACAAAGCATCTGACATAAAAATCGTATTTGTAATTCTCCAAGGCATATTTACTATTCACTCTATTCACTCTATTCACCTCCTTACCGCACCAGCACCCGAAGAGGAGTCACGTGTGGAAAGGCGTCGCGATATATGTATACACCTAACATCTAATCCCTTTCCTCCTTCAACGTCGCAACTCGACAGATCCACGATTGCGAGTGAGGCTCCTCGCAACAGAGCAGACGGTAATCCACAGCACTTGCCACCGCCCCTCCGACCGTATCCATAGGTAGGTACCCATGTGAGAATCACCACCAGACTCTCTCTCTCCCCCCCCCACTCCAAACCATCACATTCCCCTTTTCCTTCTCCAATTCCCTCTACATCACATCACGAAAGCGAAGCGGCAGCGGCACCAGAGCTCATCGTGAGAACGCCGAAAATCTGGCACTGGCATCTATGCAATATCCAAATGTTCTATCTAGCAACTGCCTGCCTGCCTGCCTGCCTGCCGCCTGAAATCCATCAAAGCCCCTGATAAGGATAAACCGTCCCTCGCCATGCCATGGCCATGGCTAACTCCTCCCTCCCGTCCTCTAGCAGTGATCTAGCGATCCCCATCCCTCTGGTATACATTCTCCTTTCCCATGCTCTTATCCCCCGTCCCCATTTTCCCATAATCCAATGACCCGAGGCTCCAGTTGTCTCATCCCAAGTGGACCATCACTCGCGCCGGAGTCCGTCCCGCCCCCGCCCCCGCCCGCCATAAGTCGAAGATGGAACGCAATCAAACGCACGCTAGATCTCTGGAACACAAAACGCTGCGGATCGCCCGTCTCTCGATCCGTGAGCGAGAACGCCCAGATGCTCGCCAATTAAAATGATAGATGGTTAAGAGATGCAGATTCGTAATTCGTCGGTGGTCCACGCATTGTCCCTCTCGTCCCCTGCCGGTCCAGAGTGAACACCGGCCGAGTCGGCTTGATGTCAGATTCAGCACTCCAGTGATTGTGATCCCTTCAGGACTCCTCGTCCTCCAAACCACTTCCGAGATCAACCCGATTCCCCCTCTCGGACATGCTCAGGCTGGCCACCGCGCCCGCAAGCGTCACCAGCGCCGTGACCCACCACGCCAGACCAGAGCAGCCTAGCCGCAGTCCGGTAGAGTAGAAGAATCCCGAGATGGTCGGCCCAAGACCTCTGCAGAAGCTGGCCGTCGACGCAGCGGCGCCATTGATGGTCCCGAGCAGGAGCAGCGAGGGCGCCGAGTTGGCCAGCAAGATGGCACTCGCGGGGAATGCGAAGTTCGAAAACGTGCACTTCCAGAGCAGGATGGGATACAACCCAAAGCTGCGCAGGTTCTCGGGTAGCAAGATCAAGTACGGCGTTATGACATACAGCATGGGGTACGACCATGCCAGTAACCTGAACAGATTGAGGGCTCCTAGTCTCCTGACGGCAATGGGGAAGAGGACAAGTGTTGCGAACATCGAGTAGAATCCCTGCATTGTGAGGATAAATCCAACCTCCTTTGTCGAAAGGCCAAAGCCTCCAACGAATTTGAAGGGTAGAGAGAGGCCATCGTTGATATCCGTATCGGGTGTGCTGAGAAAGACAGGAAGCATTTGGTCGAAGGTGATGGTGTGGCTGAGGAATTCATTAGCCACAATCCGTCGCACTGGGTCGGGAAACTTACTAAGCCAGGACGCCATACCCGACAATGTTCAACACAACTTGCTTCGTAAATGCTTTCTTGGCAATCGGCTTCTCTTGCTGCGGTTCAAAACCGTTGTCGTTGAGATCCAAAATTTCCAAGACCTCCGGTGGCGCAGGGAGAGACATCTGGGGCGATCCTTCGGTGCTCTCATATCCTGGCAATGGCTCATGCTGATCAATCAGCGGCTCCATCTCAGCCAGCAACTGGGCCTCTGCCGCCTTCTCAGATCTTCCGCTTTGCACTCGATCATTGCTCCCAAAGAAACCGAGAATGCGATCTCCTAGTTCAAGACCCCTGTCCCGATTGTATCTCTTCTCGGGATGTGTCTCCTCGAGGAACAAGTAGCCAACCAAGACGCCGAAGACGACAACCGACGCGCAGACGAGGTTGGGCAGGAGATACGGAAAGCTTTCGAAGATGGTGCCCCGTGGGAACCAATTTGGATAGCTCACACACGGCTGAGCGAGCGCGCCGCCTAGACTGGGACCGAGGATGGATCTGCGGCAGATGTTAGCCAGGGGCAGGCCGAATGATGCACTCAAAAGACATACCCGAGACCCCACACAAATGGCATAATCGTATATGCTCGCGCTGTGTGACATATTAGCTCCTGGAATGCAAGGATAGACGGGCTGTGACTCACGTTGGTGTTCCTTCACGGTTACCAGTTCTGCAACAGTGGTCTGCAGGACTCCGATATTTCTACAACGCAGTCGTTAGACGGTTGCCAGGACGAGCGGTGATCTGCAACGACATACCCATTCAGAAGCCCTCCGAGCGCTCTTGCAAAAACGGCCATTGGGAGATTTGGCGCAAATCCGAAGACCAGCATGCTGAGGCCCGTCCCCGCGAGACCAGTCAATAAGATGGGCTTGCGACCAACCCTATCGCTGATTTTCCCCCACAGCATGCCCGACGAGAATTCCGCGAAGGTGAAGGCCGACGTGACCATTCCGGCATAGATGGCGATGAGCCGGTCGTCCGTGGTCATATGGAAGGATTCTATCATGAAATAGATGTAGGGGAAAATCGACATGAAGGCGATCGGCTCGCATATTCTGCACAGTCCTGTCCGGCATGTCAGCCAAATGCGCCAAAGGTGGAGTTGGAGTGTGTGAGGAGAGATGGAAGCTGGTTGACTGACCAAGAATGAATAGCTGTCTTGTAGGGAAGGGCACTTCCGTCCCCCGTGGTTTAACCATTGTGTAGGTGAGAATATGATGAATGAAGAGGAAGTGAGGTCTTGTCTCGTAGTTGTAGTTGTAGGAGAGAGGAAGTGGGAGGCCCGCCAAGGAAGAGTATATATATGAGAGTCTCTCATGCAGGTCTTTGTTTGTTGGTCACAGGTCTGCAGACTAATGTTTCTGAGAGGAAATGAAATTGTTCCAGGACGTTCTCGTTCTCGTTCTCGTGAGGCCGTCTGCTCTTGAAGAACTTTTTAGCTTCCAGAGAAAACTGAAAAGTACTTGTTGTGAGAGGTGAGAGGTTTGAAAAAGAAAAAAGGCGGAGAGGAGCCATGTTAATGTGGGAAACCTGGACCTCGTTTTTGTGAGCGAGTGCTCCCGCGCCCAGCTTGGACTGTAGTCTGTCCGTATAGGTATCACATCTGCCAACGGGTAGTAGCGGGCGTCTAGTGGCTTTTGGGGGGGGAAGGGTGAAGGGTGAAGGGTGAAGGGAGGGGGGAGGGGGAGAGAGAGAGGGCGAGGGGGGAAGGGGGGTCAACGGTGAAAGAAAGCAGCGAGCAGCGGTGGACGAAGCAAACGAGGACTCTGCAGTGCGTCTCCAAAGTGCCGCGCCTATGTCTTGTGGTTTGTTTGTGATCACTGCTCTGGCACTCTGATTAGTACTATAATGGTACATGTGTACATATGTACATATGTACAGCAGGAATGGTTTGGGACTGTCCAAAAGCGGCAGGCTATGGAGTAAGGTTTTGAAGAGCATGGACCACAGTCTATGTATGATACTCCGTAGTACCTTTTTGTTGGAACTTGGTAGTGCCATTTACCCCTGGTCTAGAGACATGTACCTACGCAGATCCATGTACTGTATCTTCAATGCCGACACATCCCAAAATGGCAGGGATGGAGCAGGAGAGACCTCCCTTGGGGGCGCGGCGCGGGGAGAACGGCATTGCTCTAGGTTGCGAGTCCGTGACCTTGTTGTGACCTTGTTGTGACCTTGTTGTGACCTTGTTGTGACATTATTTGACATCGTTGCGATACTACTGTACTATTGTGACATGTATTCCGCACCTACTTATACAGAGTCCACTAGGCTCAGTTCTGTGTATAGCGGGTGTATAGTGGTGTATAGTGGTGTATAGTGGTGTATAGCGGTGTATAGCGGTGTATACTGACGTACATAGTTCCAATTGAAGGAATAGGAATCCCGAGTGAAGAATCCGGTCACAGACACTCCAAGGGGTGCATAAGACAGGCATGCACCGCCCAATTGCTCTAGCTCACATGGAAACCATCCCACTGGTTTACCAAGGGGGGAGTGAGTGGTCGCCGACCATTAGCCGGGATATGGAAATGGCAGAGGCCAGCCTGACTCCTGAGGGAGAGTTACGGAGTATGTATGTACTGCACTCTACGAAATCAGTCAGTAATGGTCAGCCCGGTGAGCCAAACAGGCATAACGAAGAGGGCGGGAGACACGGGACTCACTGGGCCTGAGGTGGACAGGACAATGAATGAATGAATGAATGAACGAACGAATGAATGACTGCTCATGCAGGAAGGCAGTAGTGTACAGTACAAACATGCGCCTGTCTGTGTCAACAGCATCTCTCCTTCCTCTCCCAGCTCGTACATGCCTCTCCCTGTCTCGTCCCCAAAGACAAGACAAACAAGATTGGGTTGGGAGTGTGCGCGCACGGCAGGCCGGGATATCTGTGAAGTGCGGATACCCTAAAAGGTGATGGTGACGGTGATGGTGACGGTGATGGTGATGGTGATGATGATGATCATCAGGGTAAATGCCTGCATGAGGCTCGCGCCCCTGATCCAGGAAATGCGGGCGCGTCGATTGGAACAAGGGCGCAGAAGATTTGCGTGGCAGACAAGGATGGAACTGATCAAACGGATCCGCCGAGCCGAGCGAAACTTTTGAAGTGAAGCCTGGCTGAAGCCAAGTCGTCAATACGGAGGAGATAGGAATCGGAGAGGATGTCGGCTTCTGTTTGATGCTACTGTACTTCGTACATACCTATGTAACAGGTACGTACTCCTTGGGCCCTGTGGCTGCATATGTACATCTGGCGCGGATCTGTCTTCTCCAGATTGACGAAATATGTCTAGGTATGTAGGTATGTATGTACAATGCTCTGCTTGTTCGTACCGCGGAGAAGGTGCAATTGCACAGGCAGGGCTACCCTTGAAGTCTTAATTCTACCAGGAAAATCCTAAATAGGCATGCATTAGTAGAGTGTTCAGCCAGGTTAGTGAGAATATGTTCCATCGGTACTCACCTGGCGGGATATCTGCTGTATGTAGAGATCCACATCTACATAGAAGCATGTTGGCACCCTTTGGCCTTTGTATCAAGTATAGGTATCTGCGTATACATACCTACATACGTAAATGATGAGGTACATATGTTGGCACGGAGGACAAAGAGGACAAAGTTGGTACGGAGTTGACAAAAAGAGGAAGTCGAAGGCAGTTGGAGATGTCCACAGCGACAGAGGGCAAGGTGACGGGCCTGGAGACCGGCAGAGAGCCTCGATGTGATGTGTCTGAGATAGCCGGAATCAAAACGGTATGTGGCGGTGATCGATCAGACGATCAGGACTGGAGCTTGAAGTACATACATACATGCTTGCGTGCATGGTACATTCGAATTGGCTGTAAAGGGGCATTATTTGGGCAGGAGAACTTAAGAAGTACCATTGCAAGTACAGTATATCCGGAACTCTAATGCTTGCTTCAGCCTCCATTTTCCAGCCCTGAACCACGCAACACTAACAATGGACGTAGACGTGGGATTCAGGAGAAGTGGGAGGCAGAAGGAGAGGGCGAGAGCTGAGGTCACCCTTCATCCATCACACAACCCCCATGGACCCCCCCCATCGACCTTGTTTTCACCCACTATCCCCAATACTTTCTTCTCCAGACTTTTCTCCCATACTAACTTTCTCCAACAACTACAAGGTCGATCGATCATTTTAAACTGCCTCACTCCGTAAAGCTAAGACAAGCATGGATTTTTAAGTAAGTAGCATAGAGTAGTAGAGTACCATTCGTATTCACCAAATATGATCATCCCCTCTGATGATACTCTACTAACTTGCATAGTACCTGCTCATGCTTACTCAAACCCTCAAAGATCGCTGAATGGGATATCTGACGACCATCACCAGCCTGGCTCTTGGCCTTGGACTCTCAGTGTCCGGCAGCATCGCCTTATCAATGCCCGACTTATATGTGCCTACGCAACTTCGCTCCAACGAAAACCCACTCACAAACTATTCGATTAGCTTGTTAAAAAGTTATCATTGGGCTCCTATCTACATAGCTACGGAATAGCGGAAGGTGGAGTACGATATGTACGGGGGGGGTTATTTTCTGGAGCACATAAAATAACGACAGGCATGCCAGATTGAGATCCACGTCCAGCACCGTCGAGCACCGTCGAGCACCGTCCCTTCCAGCAACGTGGTCACTGGTAACATTGCTCATCTTGATCCATGTTAGACGATCTGTGCAGACCCCCCAAATCCCCAATCGCTGGCGTGGCTTGCACTGTGCATATGGAAGGATCAGGGGCTGCATCGACGCGAGGCGAGAGTTGCCCTACATGCCGGCTGGCCAACCTCGTATGTACTACCTCGTATGTACTGTATGGTATGGTATGTACTGTACGCCCACACCTTAAAGGTCAAGTGATCTGGTGATCACGATACGATAAAATGAGGGATGGAGAGATGAGAGAGGGAGCTTCACGGAGCGGTGAGAAACAACCCACTTGCAATTTTGAGGCATGCCGAGGACTTTGACAGTCGGAGTGGATGTTGTGCTCCAGACCAGGAATTATGTACAGTACATGCATACGTAGGTAGGTACGTGTGTATCTCCCCCGCGTCCATTGTTTTAAAAAGAACTCTGCGACTGGACCAAGCATACGGAGTATTCTAACACAGTAATCCGTACATACCTATCTAACGATGATGCAGTACTCTACTTGCCTTGCCTGGTCAAAACTCGCGCCTCGAAAGAGTGGGCACAACCTTACACATTTCCGATCCTTTTATTCCACGCACTTGGGTAACGAGCAATATGTTCATCGTATACATAAATACCACAGTGGTATTATTGTATTATCGTACTATAGCACAATATGTTGTTCTGTCTGTCCTCCTTTTACACAGCATGATTACATAAGTATTATAACAGCCCCTATTTTGTTCTCCTAACCTGCAAAGACAGACTCTAGATCGTCAAAATTGCAAAGCAGATTGAGAAATGCCACCACGGCGCTGAAGCGGCCTTGCAATAATGCAAGCCGGAGGCCTGCGGGTCATATGTACATTTGTATGCGACTGTCCGGACCCCGGGATTGCGGGACGATCATAGTACCTTAATCTGGCAGGGTGATGAGCATCTGGGAACTCAAGTGGCATGCAGTATGTACCTACATACACACACACAGTAGTGCATGCCAACGAGACCTCGACAACCGGACCTCGAATGGCAGCTTGAGTACCTAGGTATGTATCTATGCATGGAAGCATCCTCTCTTTCTTCACCGACGTTGACACCACAGGTCTGCAGTGCTCCGTACTGCACATGCTTCAGAAGTGCGCTGCGGCTCCGGATGCATTGCCGCCATCTCACAGGTGTGACAAGAATTCAGAATTATGTACCACAAGCACGCGAACTCGCCAAGTTGAGAACACATCCGTACATGGATACGAATAAGGAGGTCATCTTGGGCGGAAGCGCCTCCATCTTCCGCGACGGACGCTGTGGAGTTTCCGGTCGAGCACACGAACTTGCACCAGGGTGACTACGACGCTGTAACACCGCGGTAGTCAAGCGCCAATGAGCACTGCGTTTTTCAAGAGAATAGGTGGTTGTGCTCTGGTCTGGTACGGGACGGAATATCCGTCTTTCCTAGAGCGAAGGCGAAAAGCTCGCCACCACGGCTTTTGCAAGGCTAGTAGAGCACATATGTGACCATGGAAATTGGGCCGGAGGCCAATAAAGTACTAGAGTAGTGAGTCCAACAATGCTCGCGGACAACAGCTTCTCATCCCCAAGCGCTAAGTTACAGCTTCCGGGCACTCCCTGGTTAGCCGTGCGTGGGCCTGGGCACATCACATCTGAGGGGCGGCGTTGGTCGTGAAATTGGCGCCGACAACGGATCTTCTGCATCTCGCACAATCCTTACCGATTCAAAATGAGCATCAATCATCCCCATTATTTCTTCTCCAATAGCCTGGTCGTGATCGCATCGACATGGCATCCCACCATCGGGCAGGGATTTGGCCGACCTACGCAGCATTATTGCCCGCGCAAGCTGGGCGACTCTCCCGTTCCCCTTCCCATTTGGTGGGAGTTTCAGATTCAACCGTGCTCGGCGATCTTAGAGACGTGGACGCGAATACTCTATCTACTGTTTCCAAATCCTAACACGATTGTACCGACTGAGAAGTTTATGACGTCAATGTCCTTGAATGCTGGTTCGTCCTAGATAAACGAGCAGCCGCGGTTTGCTCATCTGCACTGTTATCAATCTGAATCAGTACTTTCTCGGTGTCAATCTCCATAGCAACAGGCGGTTGTATTTTGTTGATGCTGCCATCATGATTATTGATTACCACTCCCGGTTGAGGATACATACTTCCGACAAACTTTTGCGATGCGCCTTGCGCCTATGTGTTCTCAGAGACTCGATGGAAGCACCTCTCTCTGCACGTCAACGGCTCTACATGAATGACCTGGTCCAAATTCTCCGATTGGCGATCGCGAGGCACAAGTACATAGGTATCATGTATGCGGTGCGACCGACATTGGGCGACGAAACGTCGAACAGTTAGTCCCATGCTGTTTTTGCGAAGCATGAAGTTGAAACACTTAGGCATGTCGCCTCTGAGGAGCTGTTCGTTCATGCCGGCTTAAGTTACAATAGTCTAGTCCAATAGGGAGGGCAGCAAGGGACCACTGGTTGATGCAGGCGATCGTCGGTGAGAGCATGCTTCGTCACGTCTTCAGATGCATGCAGATTCAGGACGACCCCATGCATCATCCATCATGAACGGTGTTTATCTTCCATACATAGTGTTCTATTCCAAAAGGGGGGGATCTACAAAATGCCTCAACTTCTATCGGGCATCAACGGTGGTCATGTGGCAATGAACTTGCATGCCTACATCAAGCACATCGGCAATCAAGCGCTCCATGGCATGGATGGACGGGAAGCGCGATGGCATCCTGGATGGACGGCCCTACTCATCTGGGCTTGGCTGCATGTCGAAGATGTGTTACACAGCCTTGACTCTCCGGTGAGATTTTGGCTTTCGGACCGCAGAATATCGGAGCAAGATGCGATGGCGTCTCGGGAGCGCAAGCAGACGGCGGGTTGCGCATGGGAGGCCGCCGTGAAGATTGGGCGGATGTCCATTTCAAGTAAATCGATCGATGCATTGTAATCTTGCAGATGTTGGTGATCTGTAACAGCTGACACACCATTCCTACCTTTGTTTGTCCTCCATTCTCGGAGAATTTGCCTTTCTTCCGGTCAGTCTTTGTTCATGTTGGACTACACTGCTTATGGTCTGCCGGCTTAGCGGCTGGGAGCGTTTGTCTCTGCAGAAGGCCAGCTGTGTTGACCAGATATGTATTCGGAACTCTCAATCCAGCCTTCCGTGCATCATCCAAAACATCACAAGGTTACGCTTAGCACCGCATGCGCAGCAGAGAAACCTGTGGGCCGGTCAGGCCGCAGCAATCTGATCTCAGATCAGCACGCGACATGTCATATCCCTGGGGCTGGGTCGAGGGTGATATGTATCCAGATTAACTTTGTGACATTTTGCTGCAGTTTCCATCTGCAAGGGAATATTGTTTGTAGGAGATGAAAGAACAGCTTTGAGCCGGGCCGTCCCCGTGCCCGTTGCTGATGGATATGACCGCTCTTTCGCGATGAATATGCTCTAGACGAATATCTGCAGTGGAAGAAGGAACAGAATGATGTCTCACTTGCTAAATCGTTCCGAGTGTCGCAGAAACGGAGCGTGTTTGAAAAACCGATCATGTGACTAACGGGACTTTGACTGCTTGACGCACGCGTTTCGGAACTGATAATGCGAATCACTTGACTCCAGATCACGAACTTCGCAAAGAATCAGTAGAAAAGAACCTGCTCAGATCCACTATCCAAGCTCATGGAAGCACTTCATCACCATTGTGTCGCTATCCTCCACACCATCAACACCTCCATTTCCAATCCGTCTTCAGCAGCTGACGTATCACGTGATGACCCGAAGACATCCTGTCCATTCCTGGACTCCATCCTCACGCTCCCCACGCCTCTTCTCTTTCTATTAAGGCGCCAGATCAGCATTTTGTTAAAGGCGCAAGAGGACAAGGATTATGATTACGATAGAAATCTTCTGCTGAAGCGGCTGGATGATCTGCTGGACACCGCGAGACGCAAGTTCTACGTCTTCCCTTTCAAGGACGTCCCTGAGGGATGGAGGAGATTATGCTGCGATGCCGGGATTGTAAAGGCGGTAGCGTTGATTCTTCAGTGGCTGCGGAGTCTAGAGGCGGGCGATGAAGGAAGGTCGGAAAGGGTTGGGAAGGCGGGGGATGAAGGCGAAGATGGCGGGGCAGATGGCAAGAAGGAGGCGATGGCCGATGGAGTTGTGAAGACGCTGGACAACGTGCTCATTATGTCTGGCGCCCCGGGAGAAGGGCGGAGGGGATGGATCGAGCGGACACTCGAGTTGCTCGAGGTGTTGCTTGATGCGGACAGCGAAATGGCGGTGGATGAGGATCTGGCCCGGCCGTCGAAACGGCGCAGACTCTCACCATCTTCGTCCTTCACCGATGCCTTCCCGAGCACGAGCGGCCTTGTCCCACCAGTCGCCCACGCCATCCCGCGCATCGCCGCACCCTCACTGCCTGCGTTTGCAGCGCATATGCATTCCCCTCCCGACGCGGAAATCGGACCGCGGCCAGTCGTGATCACGGGCGCGACCGAGCACTGGCCGGCGCGCCACGAGAGGCCGTGGAAAAGTCCTAGCTATCTGTTGAAGAAAACGCTGGGAGGGCGGCGATTGGTGCCAGTTGAGGTTGGGAGGAGTTATGTGGATGGCGGGTGGGGACAGAGAATCGTGCCTTTTCAGGAGTTTATGGACGACTTCATCATCCATCCTTCGCCGGCCACGCAGAAGGAAGCTGTTGCAGTGGAAATCGGCGAGGCAAAGAAGAGCGGAGACGCAGAACCGGAGGACGAGGAGGATGGGAAGCGCAAAACGGGATATCTGGCCCAGCACGACCTCTTCTCGCAGATCCCGTCTCTGCGCGCCGACATTGCGATACCGGACTACTGCTACGTCCCTCCTCCCCCGCCGCACTGGTCGAGCGCGCTGGCCGAACGGCACGCGCAGAATCCGGAGCTGGAAGAGCCGTTGCTGAATGCGTGGTTTGGACCTGCAGGCACGATTAGTCCGCTGCACGTTGATCCGTACCATAATATCCTGGCGCAGGTCGTGGGAAGGAAGTATGTGAGGCTTTACGCGCCGCGGGAGACGCGGAGGTTGTATCCGAGGGGAGAGGAGGGGGGTGTGGATATGCAGAATACGAGCGAGGTCGATGTTGGGGTTTGGGAGGGGTGGGATGACGTCCTGGCTGATGAGGAGGACGGGGATGGAGGGTTTGGAGATGGGATGCGAGCGGACGATGATAGACGTGAGGCACGGAGAAGGAAATGCATGGCCGGGTTTAAGGAGTTTGGAGAGGCGGAATATGTGGATGTCATATTGGAGGAGGGAGAGTGTCTGTATATACCAGTGGGATGGTGGCATTATGTTAGGAGTTTGAGCGTGAGCTTCAGCGTGAGCTTTTGGTGGAATTGATAAATATCAAGCCACAAGATTTCCAGATGTATTGCAGGATACTTGCACACTGCTTTCTCTTTCTCACGAATGGCGGGGAGGGGCTGTTGGGCTATGCGAGGTAATGGAAAGAGAAAGGAAAGGAAAACCATATAATTAATACACTGTTCTCATAATTACCGTCCTGAATCTCCAAATCAGATTGTAAGCCCCTGATGTCCTGGATTCGTGGTGTTGACAAACATAAAGCGGTTACGCCCGGCGCGGACGTCGCAAATCGATGCTGAAGCTCGGTCCATGTTTAGCGTGACGTGGAAAGTCGCGTCGCCAACATCTGTACCGCGACTTAATTGCAGCCAGACGAGCAAGTCAGTCCATACGAAATATTTCTATGAACAACGTGTACAGAAATCCAGGAGCCCAATTGACGAAACATATCCCAACCGACTGAACAGCAATACAATCTCAAGATGTCTACTTTCTCCCTCTGAGCGCGCGAAATCGCCATTCTTCCACGCATCTGCCCCGCGTCTTCTGCTGTGCTGCTGCCGCCAGCAGGGGAATTGGCAGACAACTCAGGGCCCAGACAGACGCCTTAAGTCGTCCGATACCGACTTCGGGCTTCTGCTCGTGGGAGCAGCAGGAGGAATACTTGCTGGCGAGATCCAACTCGATACAACTGCACAGCGCGATGTACCTCCCGCGCTCTCTCCTCTCGACCCTCTACCTCCACCTCCAACGCACCCACCACCCGCTCTCGCCCGCCGTCCTGATCCTCGTCGCCCTCGAGCCCGACGCCCTGTGCGGCTGCCGGATCCTCACGGCGCTGCTGAAGCGCGACTACATCCCGCACAAGATCCAGCCCATCGCGGGCTTCAGCGACCTCGAGCGCGCGGGCCGCGACAATGTGCGGCCGATGCTGGAGAGCCAGGGCGGCGGCGGCGGCGTCGTCGTCTGTCTCGGCGTCGGCGCGAGGAATGACCTCGGTGCGCTGCTGGGGATCAGTGCCGAGGTGGAGGGGGACGGCGCGTTTGGCGGCGTCGAGGTCTGGGTCGTCGATGCGCAGCGGCCATGGCATTTGGAGAATGTCTTTGGTGGTGGCCCGAGAGATGGGGTGCTGGAAGATGGCAGTCCGGGGCCGATAGTGAAGCAGCCGGGCGTGGAGAATGGGAGGATAGGGAGGGGCTTTAAGCCGGGGAAGGGAGGCATTATTGTGTTTGATGATGGGGATATTGAGGAGGAATTGGCGGCGGAGAGAGATGCGTATTTTGCGTTGGATGAGATGCCGGCGATTGATGAGAGGCAGGATGATGAGGGCAGCGACAGCGAGAGCGAGGAGGAGGATGATACCCCTGCTATCGAGGCTCGGCCTGGCCAGAAGCGGAAGTCTTGGTCTGATCGGGAGGAAGATGACGAGAGTGAAGACGAGGAGAATCACCCCCGGCAAAGGCGGCGGAGTAACTCTGTGAGTGCTTTATTTCTACTTTGACGATACAATCACTAACACGAAGCAGTCGAGTCCTATACCGGAATCACCCTCACGTCCTCAAAGGCGAGGTCTCATGTTTCTCGACGGCCCAGGGGCCCTTGCCAGACCCGAATCCCGCTCTGTATCCCCCTCTCCCGCACAGCCTCCCGCACAGCCCTCCTCACGAACCCTCAGACGCCGCCTCCTCAAACTCCAGCGAAAGAACCAACAAGTCCTAGACGCATACTACGACCTCGGCGCCTCCTACTCCGAACCCATAGCCTCGATGATGTACTCCCTGGCTTCCGAGCTTGGCCGTGAAGACAACGACGTCCTCTGGCTCACCATCGTCGGCGTGACCTCGATGGAACTGTACGGCCGCTCCGCCACCGGCCTGGCCATCACCGTCCGGAAATCCGACCGCCCCTCCGGCTGGCTCGGCTCGCGGGGCTCGCGAATTCGCCAGCTTTTGCGCGACGAGGTGCGCCGTCTCAACCCGCCCGACCTCAACGACCGCGCATCCTTCGGCGTCGGCACGGCGCTGATCCCCACCACCGCGCGGAGCCCCACCGACACGAGCATACGCTTATCCCCCGAGCCGAAGTTCCTGCTGATCAGGCACTGGAGTCTCTACGACAGCATGCTGCACTCACCGTATCTCTCCGCGCGGCTGCACGTCTGGACCGATGTGGGCAGGAAGCGGCTGCACAAGATGCTGGCGAAGATGGGCGTGTCGCTGGTGCAGTGCAAGCAGAGCTACACGCACATGGACATGGAGCTGAAGCGCGGGCTGCGGCTGAAACTGCTGAAGTACTCGAAGATGTATGGGCTGGATGATCTGGTGCCGGGCACTGAGAGTGACGAGGCGGGTGGGGATAAGGAGGGCTGGGGATTTGTGAGGAGTTGGGGGTGGAAGGCGACGCTGAGCGCGCAGGACGTCGGCGTGGTGGTCGGGTCGATATTGGAGGTGGGCAAGAAGGGGGTTGCGACACTGGAGAACGGTGGTTGGGATCGGGGCCGAGAGGTGAAGGAAGTCAGTGATGAGGATGGCGTGTTAGAGGCCGAGGAGTGGGTGTCGAGGTTCTGGCAGGCCTATGACGCCTTGGAAAAGTAAGCCCGCTCCCAACCCCCGTCTTACATCGTCAAGTTGTATTATACTGACGTGGCAAACAGCATCGAAGAGCTCCAGGCCGCGCTCCCCACGGCCCAACACCTCCACCGCGCCATCCTCCGGACAGGCACCTCGGTCATCGAAAAGAAGCAAATCAAGCACCTCTCCACCTTCCGGCTGTGCATCGTCAAAGAAGGACCCGACGTCGCGCTCTTCACGCACCCCTCGGCCCTGACCAAGCTCGCGCTGTGGCTGGGCGAGGCCTTCGCCGAGCAAGACCTGCAGAAGAGGGGCAGACTGGCGATGGGCGGGCGCGGAACGCCGCTCGTCGTGGCGAGCTGGAACGCGAATCGCGGCGTCTACGTCATTGTCGGGACGGGCGGGGGC